>Ga0126342_10001507_pt1 | contig 32993 bp, 27 predicted proteins | sample Cyp1metagenome_FD_92528 | JGI IMG/M metagenome (GOLD analysis project Ga0126342, IMG submission 92528) | Coral microbial communities from Lord Howe Island, Old Settlement Bay, Australia - Cyphastrea 1 metagenome | ecosystem: Host-associated > Invertebrates > Cnidaria > Coral ...
GTTGGCCAACATGGGCCCCGCGAAAGATAAACATGGAGTTTGCGAAAGTTTCGCGAAAGTAAAATTTTTATTCGCGAAGAATGGCCGTTCCGGGATAAAGGAATTTTGATCAACAACCATATACAGGTTTTGAAAAATTGGATGACATTTATATACATTTATTGCAAAATGACTTCGGGATACTTTGGGACAGATATCTTTTTAAGTGCGCCCACATCTCGCTAGTCGCGAGGGACGCCCAGGACTTGATGAGCACCGCGTAGGGTGCCCGCAGCTCCGGGCAAACTGTGCGGTCTTGACTTCGACTCTGTGGACCACGGAAACTCCCCAAACACCACCGCCTGGAGAAAAAGAGGAACTTGGTGCAATTTGACTTTGCAATGCAAAGCTGTCGCGCTAGTTATAACAGTTATATATATATAGTTTCGGGAAAGGGATTGCTCCCCTTCCCACTGGTAGCCCCAGAATCAACAATCCCTGATTGCAGGAAATGAAAGTGGTCCCACCACCAAAATGACTTGAAAGATCCGTGTCTTCTCTCCAAATGGAACCCGCAGCAACACGATGTTTTCCTCCCAAGGAAATGGCTCAAGGCAACGGTTTGGTGTCCAACACCAAGAAACCACGGCCCACCCTCCACTGGCACTTGTGCCATATGGGCCACAGGAATATGTTGGTGGTGCAAGGGTTCACATGCAGTCACATCAAGGCAACACAGGAGTGGACAAGTCACCTACAAATCACACTCCCTAAAAATTCTTTTGATGTGACATTGGTCTTGGAAGTCACGTCGGTCTGAGCCATGCAACGCAATTCGTGTTTCTTATGGGCATGTTTCTCCGCGGATTCAGTTTCATCATAAAGTTGAAACTTTCCAGAAGCGAATACGTGACGAAGTAACACAGGATCCAGTGGTTTCGTGAGAGCATCAGCCACCTGAAGTGAGGCTGGAATCCATCTGAAAACGCAGTGTTCTTGGCAGCGCTCGCGGATTAATAAGACTTCAAGAGTAGCGCGAAATTCTTCACATGAGGGAATCGCCGTGCGGCTGACTAGGTCATAGAGGCTTTTGCAATCAGTGACTGTGGTGGCACTGGGCAACATCTGGAATCCCCGAATTGGTTCCCTCCAACAAAAGTCGGGAATGATGAGGGTACCCCACAAGAGTCTCATCTATCCAAGACGATCAACGCTACCTGACATGGAAAAGGCTTCGGCAGAGAGTGTCGATCTGACAACTCTCGCAGTCTTTTTCGATGTCCAAGGCAGCGGACTTACAGGAGCCACCTGATTTTTATTTAAAGCAGGAGTAGTAGCACATATGAGAGTTCCTTGAAACGACGCAAGTTGTTTTGCACTAGCAAATCAAGCATCACCAAAACTGACATGAGTGAGTTGATCAGTTGGAATACTATGAAAGCACAAACGAACATCACTGGTTTCCTGGGCTTCACGAAGAACGGCTTTGGAAATTTGTACCTGGACTTCTCCAAGTTTGGCAGCCATGTCAGGACGGGTATGGGTCACAGCAAACTGCAGACTGCCGATTACACCCCTTAGCTTGCTAAGTTCAGATTCGTTCACAGGGGAATCTGGTGTCTGTCTCCGTGGTCGACTAACGTCGATGGCTGGAATGTTTCGAACATATTCTTGCTACGAAGCTAGAATGCTGTTGTCAGGAAGTTGTTCCACGTGGATACCAGTAAAAACAAACTTACGCTGCTTAAATTTATCCAAACGGTAGAACTCTCTTCAGGGCCCCCAACTGATCATGAAAGAATTGATCGCCGCCACAAACTCCATCGTCCACGTGAGTGCCTATGACGCCATGTAAAACGCGATCTTGGCCACTTCCGGTCTCCAGCATGAAAACGCATGGCTCTGGCGGATGTCTGGTGAACTTGAGTTTCTGCAGTTGTTTGTCCAGTTGAACAAGCCCGCGTAGGTGAACATGAAGACGCTCCTCCCACCAAGCGATGTCGATTTTCACGCAATTCTCACAAATGTTTGAAAGCTTCCCATGCAATTGACCTTGATTCACCACAACCCGCAACTCATCCTGTAATAGACCTTGATCCTGAAAATGAAAACATGCCCCAACATGACGAAGTTCCTGAACCTGAAGTGTTCCCAGAACATGTCCCAGGGCAGTCGCAGATGTTTCCCGGCAGCACCATGGTGCTGTGCCAAGTCCCAACTTGCAGCCAGATCCAATGCTTTCTCAGGCAACTTCACCGTCCGAGCGGTGGAAAGATGTCTTTAAAGCGATGGAAAGCCTCGCCCCGCGCGTTGGAAACTGCCTGATTTCCATGTCACATGACATGGCCCATCAGGTTCAGAACTCATGCAGTGCCTCAAATGCAAGTTCAGGCCATCTATATGTTTGCCGTGGAACAGAAAGATTCCAACTGCCTTTAAGCATTCCAGACCGTGATAGAAACCGGATTCGTTATACCGTGCGCCTTCATCGCAGTTCCGGCACCGTCCATGATTTTGGCTGTGAAGATTCGTTTGCCCTCCGTAGGAATCCTTCCAAACTCATGATCACCAGTTTTGGATATCTCACAGATGTATCCGGAAGTATGGAATCCTGGCGGCACAAAAGCTTCTTCTAAGATCCGGCTGGCATAGCAAATGGAGTCAGTCATGGCATGGTTAAACAGCTTTGGATGTGAACTTTGGTTCAAAAACATGCGGGTCTTTGCAACATCATCATGAAAGGCTGAGTTCACAACATGATTCTCACACACGGATCTTAAGTTGGGCGCTGATCGAGATCCATCTGCATTTGACAAAACCTCACGAAATCTTGGACTTCGGGCGTGAGAGTGGCAAAACGAGCCACAGCCCATTGATAGTAGGATGGATCCTGACGCCACACTTGGATGCAAGTGCGCCCCTTGTGCTCTTTCCCCTAGGTCACTCGGCACTGTCCCCAATCCGCTACTGTCATCTGAGTGCTGGCCCTTGGAACCAACACACCAAGGGAGTTGTTGAACCCAAGTGGTTCGGTGGATTCAGGTCGATCTGAGGCCCCTCGAGGTCGAGAATCACTTCCGCCTCGGACTCCTCGATCATCTGCCAGTTTGATACCCGGCTCGTCAGTGCTGCTGTGGGCAATGTGGCCGTTGGCGGCTCCTGCAGAACTTGAGCAACTCGCAGAGAAGACATTGGCACCTGAGCAGTTTCGCTGGGCCACTTGGGCGCTCTGGGTGGTGATGATCTTGGAGCCAGCTGTTGCTGAGAGCTTTCACCGGCCACTGAATCTCTAGTTGAACCTTGGACCCTTCGTGAAGGGAAGCTCTGGGCGGAAGTCATGAGACTTTGCAACATCGTCCGTTGATTCTGCAGCTGGAAAACCATCCTTCCATCGCTTGCATCACTTCCGGGGAATTCTCTGAACCCTGGAACAGTGTCTGATTGGTTGATGAGAAACTGGAGCAGCATTGTCAACAGGCTGGTCACTGCTTCGGCAACGGTCTTCAGTGACGTCATCATTTGAGCTGGAGGCGGCATGCTGAAAGTTACTGGACGGTCGGAAGGGCGATCGTGAGCTGCAGTCTCTTGAGGCTGGTTTGGCCACCAAAAGTGAAATGCTCTCAACTGTACTCATGCGTCCCATGTGGACAATCAACTCCCCTTGATTGAGCACCGACATGATGTGCATCAAAACTGGATTAAAAAAGACTCTTTGGGGGATGAGAACACATTTGAATCACATCCAACAAATACAGTTCTGTGGGATTGCTCAGGATTGATCCTGCGGTCAAGACATTGCAGAAAACAGCGCTCTAAGACATGTAGGTTTCACACCCTTGGAGCCATAGAGGTATTGCTGGATGTAGTGTCGATGTGCTCCTGGTAGGGCCATCAGCCACTTCTGGTGCGCTTCAGTTTTCCAAACTGAAGCATGGTCCTAGGAATCATTTGACGTATCCAAAAATACCTCCAAGTTGTTTGAAGGCTCTCTTACTGAAAAGGAACGGGGTGCTGCCTGGGAAAACTTCTATGGTCAACCACAAACGACGGTTCGAGTGAGGAGCACTGGAAGTTGAACTTGAAGTCTGATTGTTGCCAAACCTGAATTTCACATGACTGGGTGCCTTCCGAACTTTCTGCTGCAGACTGCTTGGAAGTTTCTAGAAGCGCTGCTTCCACATCTTTTCGTCAATCACGTATTTACTGGCTCCGGTATCTAAAATTGCGTGACAGTGTTGGTCACCGGTCGATGCCAAATGGCAGACATCAGGCAAAGGCAAGGCTGCCTCACAGGGTTTGCATTCAGTCTCGGAACGATCAGATCGGTGGCTCTTCTTCACGTCAACGGCATACCTGGGCATTGGAAAGGCACGTGAAGGCAACTTGGATTTAATTTGACAAACCCTTGGCATCTTAAGGCCTAATTGACTTTTATGGGAACTGTTCAACAAGGCTTGCACGACAAAGGCTTCTGCAAACTCAGGCACACCTTGGCTGATACCTACACTAAAACCAGACAGGACACCATGGAACATATCATCGGCATTAGACGGTGCAGGCTCAGGCTCGGTGAGTGGACTTCATGGACCAAGGAAGGCTGGAACGTCTCAACAATGTTGGCCACGGCGGTGCCACCATCAGTTTTTCGTCCCTGTTGGGGCATTCCGCTTCCCAATGGCCCTTTTGCAGGCGGCAGGTCGATCCGGCAATACGAGCCAAAAGTAGGTCTCGCTGCCTCTTTCCCTTGCCGCGGCCCTTTCCTTTTCCAAAACCACGGTTGTCCTTTCCACCGGGCTTGATTGGCCAGAAGTCACGGCTGCGACGTTCTCGAGCAGTTTGGAACGTGCCTCGAGATACGTCACCATCGCATCATGCATTGGCATGTCAGGAACGTCCTGATGAAAGTCTTCAAGTTCCTGCTCAAAGGAGCTGACAAGCAACTCATCCTGATCTTCGGCAGCCAACATGACTTCCATGAACTCGGCATCAAGCTCGGGCTCTACATCCTCTGTCAAAGCCATGCATGCACACTCTGTGGAATGCTCATCAGGCTGATGACAAAAAAACCCTTCAGTTTGTTTAGACAGGTTGACATCATACACCTTAGTCTTAATTGGCACTTTGACGACTTCCCTGCAGTTCCAAAAAGAACATACCAAGCAAACGGAAGAACTTGACCACTGGCTCATACTTCAGCTCACCAGGGTGCTCAAGAAGGATCTTTTTCTTGTCATGAGGAGCGAGGAGCGATTGCCTCAAAAGCACATATAGGGCCTGGACTCCAGTTTTGTGCCCTTGCTCAGAAGTTCCACAAAGTTGGATTCCATGCGACCCAAATAGGAGTCATGAGATTCATCATGTCGCTGAATGGTGCCATACAAGGCCTTTTCGAAAAACTTGTATCTCTTCCAGTTCAGTGGCACCCCAAGACCCCCCGATAGCTTCAACCAGTAATTGGATCCCTGATTGATTGTTCACACGAAGTTTCTCAGGACTCAAACGGGCCACTTTGAGAAAGGCTGTCCCCTCAACCAAGAGAGCTGCACGGCTAGCAAGCTCAGGTATTCTTCAGGCCACATGGCCGCAAGGAACTTCAATTTCTGTGCATACTCTTGAACATTCGTGGTACTAGGAACGAACTTTGTGATACTGGTCCATGGCAGCTGGGGCGAAATCCCACATTGGGCTCATCAGCAGGCACTGGCGTCTCAATTGCAGCTTGGGTGGATGGAGGCATGGATATGCAAATCTTGCCCCGTGGATCGCTACAGCGAAAAGGAAAAAATCCACAGCCAGCAAGTCAAAACTGTATGTAGCCGGAGCACCAGGTAGCTCCGCTACCAGTGTGAAAGGGATTGATCCCCTTCCCATTGGTAGCCAAGAATCAACAATCCCTGATTGCAAGACATGAAAGTGGTCCCACCACCAAAATGACTTGAAAGATCCGTGTCTTCTCTCCAAATCGAATCCGCGGCAACACGATGTCTTCCTCCCAGGAAATGGCTCAAAGGCAACGGTATGGTGTCCAACACCAAGAAACCACGGCCCACCCTGCAGTGGCACTTGTGCCATATGGGCCACAGGAACATGTTGGTGGCGCAAGGGTTCACATGCAGTCACATCAAGGCAGCACAGGAGTGGACAAGTCACCTACAAAACACAAGTTATATAATCGTGATATTTATATCCTATTTTTCTTGCAGCACATCAGTTGACTGCAGTTTGTGAGGAAAGTGGCATGATGGAACATAAAGAAAAACCAAAATCAGTCCGTCCCTTCTGCTCCTGAGATCCAAGTATCTTGCATCGAATAGCGTGGCTTTGCTGCACTGCTTGGAAGTGCGTTGACATGGAAGGCCCAAGGTCGCAGAAGTGCTGGGGGTAGGCCCCGCTTTGTAATCTCAATTTCTTGCCGAGAATGGAGGTGGAAATAAAGTCATGTTAGTCACGTCTTTGATCCAGCAGGAGCAGCACTGGGTATGGCCCAGTGGCTCCTGCCCTCACAATGAATGGCAGATCTTCCATGAGCAAGGCGGGTACCAGAAAGCATTTCGTTTGGGGACGTGAGAGCCAGTTCAAATACATGATGTATACTGTATAGTCAATGAAGGTCTGGACGCTGGTAGAAGAGTTTAAATCAGACCTTGCCAAGAACTATCCTGATAGCGGCAACGACTCTTTCTTTTTGTAGAACATGCGAAAACACAGAAAACCTACTGTAGTCTCTTCCACAAGTGATTTCCGTTTTTAAATCCAGGAAGATCAAGAGAGAGAGAGAGAGAGAGAGGAGGGATTGCTGCAACCACCAGAAGGGCGTGTCAGGAGGCAGCCATGACTGCATGGAGTTTCGTGCTGATCTTAGTGTCCTAGGTTTGTTTCAAATCAAAGCACTGTCTGTCACTGCAAATGGCCAACAATGCAGGTCTCTCTACCAACAGCTTTTCTGAGGTCGAAACATTCCAGAAGCACCCATTCGACGGGGATGAGGCAGTTTCTGATCATGAGTCAACTGATTCAAATTGAAAAACGGAAGCAGCTTAGACGTATTAAATGTATTCCTGAATGATCTCTATCGACTCTTTGTACAAGACAATAGTTGGTTACGGGCAGTCTACATTCTCTCAGTAAGTAGTAAAGTTCCAAAGCCGCAGACTTAGAATTTGGCAGTCACAGAGTCACACACACATATATATAATTATATAATTATATATATACACATAATCACTGTTGGTCCTCCTACCTGGCCTTGAATCAGCACCACATTTTCTTGTGTTGTATAATAAGACCATGCTCGGTCAGCATTTTTTTACTCAACCAGCTTCGGGACATGGCTGGATTGTTTCTCCCTGGACAGGACGCTTCCTCACCGGTTAAAACAGTGACCTTCAAGCAACTCCTGCAGACCTTGAGGATGGCTTTGAAACTCTCACCGTGCCACGAACGTCACGTTCTACAAACACACAAGTGAGCCATAGTGAGCCATAGTGAGCCAGAGAAATTTCTACATGAAAAAACATAGAACTGCAACAATTTGAGTCACTTGAGTCACTGTCTTCAGAGTGGAATTCGAATTGTTTTCCTCAGATGTCCTCCTGCATAGCTGCATAGCTCATGCATAGCTCATGCCAAACAAGGACATTTGATCCTGACATCACCCACCAGCAGATCGAATGGGTGCTTGGGAAGGCATGCGTTAGATGCTTCCTTATGATTCTTTCTGTGAAGCAGCTGAGTATTGCCGCATTACCATCTTCACTTCTTGTCAGGAAGATTCGACAGGAAGCACCGCGGTCACCTTTGACGAAGTGTGGGCAAACCTCGAGGCAGATTGGCACAATGATAAGCAGAAGGTCGAGACTGAGACTTGCACAATCTGTTTATCCAAAGCATCCACAGCATTCAGAGTATCCCTCATGGAGGAGCTGTGCATAGCTATGCCCATAGCTATGCCCATACTGTAGCTATGCCATCGATACACAGCTGATATCAACTTATTGCTGATAACAAGATCTGCCCTGCGCGCAGGATGGAGACCTCGAGAGACTTGACATTGATCCGTTGGAGCAGTCCTTTGCACGCTTGGCTGATGAAAGGCAAGAGTACTTGGACCTGAAGAAGGCAGCGAATAGTGAGAGCATGCCAATTGTCACACGTCGCTTGAAGTCTTTTTGGTCGTTGAGCATGCAATTCTGGAGCCGAGTTCTTGAGTCTTAGATATACGAGGGATGAAACGGATTCAAAAGGTATGAGACGATTCAGAAACTTCCTATATCATCAAATACCATCTATATCTTCCTATCTTATTGGACGATGCACACGATACACCCGACAAATCCCCACAGACCTAAGTTGACTGACAGAAAATACCGAAACTTGATCGTTGCCTGATCATTGTATATAGTTGTTTTTCAACTCACTGGTCCGAGCGCTGCAGATCGGGACAGCCTTGCACACTTCCGGCATCCACGGTGTGACAGATGATATCATGGGAAAGTGTACTAGGAGGACACGCTGGCAAAGCTTGTGTGTTTTGCACTGCTTCAAAATCGGTGGTTTCGTGCTTGTATGACATATTGATATGGTACATGGATTCACTTTTCGGATTGTTGGAGTCATCCTATGTGTCTCTCCTAGAAGGCTTCTTATATTCCTGATGTGGCTGGTTGAATTGCTTAACTCAGCTTTGAGCAGTCTTAGTATGGCAGGATACGAGAACTCGCTCATGAAAATGTCAGGCAATGTTGGATATTATCAGTGGACGTGCGGTGATGTAGCGGAAGTGAAACGCAGAATGCGCATTGTGCATTCATGGATTGCGCAATCATAGCTCCATACTGTGCCAGGGAGGTGCATAGTGTAGACAACCTATGTGAACTGTGAACCACGAACTGACTTGTTATAACATGTTATATATAACTCACTGCAAGTGGGCATGAGGGGGGCACCAGCCACACTTAAAGTTTGCAAGCGCGGCAGAATTTGTAACACTTTTGTGAGGGATGCCCGGGGCAAAAAGAAAGACGACATTGACTTCCGTGACTACAGGACCGCTTCCAAAACGTAGAAGATGTAGAAGTGAATTATGTAAGAAGGGCAACCTGAACAGAATTCATTCGTCAATCTATGCATAGTTCAGAGATGTTCAGAGCAGGTAGTGCTGCGAAGCTCTGTGATTCGTGGTACCATTTCATAGGTACAATTTCATGGGCAGTAAGATCGGCAGCTTGAAACATGGCAGGAAATTCTGAATTGAGACCACAAGTTTTCCATTCTTGAAATGAACCCAGGAGATTATTCGCAATGACAGAAGGCCTACTTTTCTCAGCTTTTCTTGCAGATTCATTCCAAATTTTGTTCGGCTGCTGTTCCCGAACTGCAGGCGTTCAGGAAACCCGTCTCTGAGGTCTCTGATTGTGACCGCCACAAGTGGGTCCAAAGTGTTTCACGGCCCTGCAGGTCTCACAGCCCTTCAAAATAGGCAGAGCGAGTGCTTCGTCAAGCCTAAAAGATGCAAAAACTCTCATTGAAGCGCTAAGTTGCGTTTGCATCATCGCATCTTTCAAATTTGCTTACACAAAGCTATTTATGTTTACGTTTGTCGCTTGGCATTCACGGATTATTCAGGAGCCAGGGCCTAAGATCGCAAGATCGGAATGGCTATAGCTTCTTTCGCACCCAGTGTGGCATTGTTTTGGCTCAGTGACTGGACAAAGTGAGACATTTGGAGCTTCATAGTAGCTGCCTGAGATCTGACAGCTCTTGATATGGCAAGTCTTGTCGTTTTTGAATGGTTTTGCTGCCTTCAGATATCTGATCTGGAAGTTGAGGACTGGCCCTACCAACTCACATGATGAAGCAGGCTGGGTCATATTTGGAACAGCAGTTCTGACATGTTGACTGCAGAGAATTACTTGAGAGAGAGGTTCCAGTTCATGTGATCCGCTTTGAATGCACGGCACACTGGGGGATGGTTCTGAGAGCATGGTTTTCACGCAGCATTTGGCTCCAGCTCTCACCACACCTGTGTGTCTAATTGTCGCCTTTCAAGGCGCCTGGCTTAGAGCTTGGGAGCAAACGAGCCAATGTGCATATTGGATTTGGCAAACCACCCGAGTAAAGAAACAATCTTCGGAGGCAGCGCAGTATTGTATAATATATTTCAGTAATATATTGTGCAAACAATAGCGGAACGACTCATTTGGAGTTCCGATCCTGTGACCGCAAACCCCACCTAAGAGGCGATGACGCAGATCGTCTCAAGGCCAAGGGGCTGTAGCGCCAACATTTTGGTTTGCAAGAAAAGGCAAACTCAAAGCACAAATGTTTGTTATTTGCTCTTTTTTCTACTTGTTTAACTTTGTTTATTAAACATATTTGTTTCAATCCACGTGAAGCTCATTTTCTGTGGAAGCATCTCTTGGCACAGTGTCCCTGCCGGGCTGTTAAGCCGCTAAACGACTAAACCTGGCCAGCAGCGTGGAGCTTGAACAATTTTGCGAGGCATGCGGTTCTGACCACCTGCGGCATGACAGTTGGCCACCCAGCAATTGATTCTCTTAAGGTATTTCGAAAGACGATGCCAACTTGGCAACTGCATCATCCTATGCAGTACAGAGAGTGCTGACTTGCGTCGCCCAAAAGGGGCTCAAAGAGAATCAGGAAGAGACGAGTTGAGGGGAGATGTGCTGGGAAAGCTGGAGAAAACAAGACAACTTGGAGAGAGATAATATGTCAGAAGTATCAGCCCAGAAAACAACAAACAAAATGCAAGGGGGGGTTGTCTCTTCTGTGAGTCTTCCCCCCTTAATCATGCTGAAACCAAGTTGCTGGTACTTCCTTTTGCCGGCCTGCTATGGCAGAAGCTGATTGGTAAGGCGGCACTGCAGAGATTTGAGAGCTGGTACTGTTAACATTTAACTATATATACTAGAAATGGGCTAACGCCCTGGTGCCGCCGACCCCCTTTTTTTCACAGGGCAGGGGAATTGCTGCAGGTTCATGCAACTGTTCAGCAGGTGGATATAAATATAATTCAACGTGATGAAACCCACAAGAGATGTTGCCGTGTCGCCGGATCAAATCTGTGTCTCCCATGGAACTGCTTCCCGGGGAGCTCTTGGAGGCCACCGGCGGCATCAAAGATGCAGAACTTGGGAGGTAAATCAGCGTTAAGGCCGCAAAATGATCAATCAATATAGGTGTTCCATAGTCATTGGGGGCACCCCAATAGCTGGATGGTTTAAAATGGAAAATCCGAAAATAAAATGGATGATTTGGGGGCACCCCGATTTTAGGAAACCTCCGCATCAATAATATGAGTTAAGTTGTTGGCTTAAGCCAAGCGGATTATCACATATTATTACCCAGTTAGTTATTGGTCTCAAAGCGCAGTTTAGCTGCGACCAAGGCTGTGAGTGATATGGCTGCTGTCTCTGCTGGTCATGGTAGTGAGAAGGGCGCGGGGGCCGGGAAAAAGTTAGGGAGCAAGAAAGAGGAGGAGCAGCACGGAGAAGCCAAAACGGCAGAGGGAGGTGCCGCTTTGGGTGCAAGAAAGAGGAGAACCAAGGTGGACGTGGCGATGCGCAGACGTCTACCGGGGGACACGAAGAGAACGGCGGGGAACAAACAGGCGTAAGCAAGGAGGCAGCGCATTATGACAGTAGCCGAGAAAACAGAAAAAGGCGCCAGCGAGACAGGAAGGGCGATGTGAAGAGCCTGCATTGCCGCCGTTGAAGCGGATGAGGGGGAAACAAGCGCCAGCGGGACGCGCGGCAAGGTGGGAGGAAAGCAAAGGCAAGGCCGAGCAACAGGTACCGGCGGATGATGCACCGTCGCGAGGCAATCCCAACGGAAGGGGGCCTGCTGTCAACAGAAAGACGGCAACAGAACAAGACGGATTTGGAGAAAGTGTCTAGTTAGTCTAGTTGCAGTGCTTTCCCTGGCCATGGCGAGGATGAGTTATCAGACGAGGAGGATATGTTTCGATTGCGCTGCCCGGACCAAAGCACCAGCAAAGATCCAAGACAAGCGTACGAAAGAAAGGTGATGTCCTTGAGCTAACACATCGTAGAGAAACCGACAGTACCATGCATGGGACTGCCAAGAAGAAATGGGGAGGCTGAACGCGTATGACTTGCCATGTGCGCATTGCAGCTTCATGGAATGCAGTTTCAGTGCCGAAAATGATGTTGCAATACTGGATCACATCCTCGAGGCTCACAAGCCCAGCTTGACTGCCGCGTATTGTGAGGACGCAAGCAATGAAGCGTTGCTTAGTTTGTACAGTGCCGCGCTGACATGGAAATGCTAGGGAGGAGCCCCGGTAGCAAATGTGTCTATTGACCGCCGCGCACTGCAAGCGTATCAGGAGGGCACGGGAAGGCGACAAAATGTCGGCGCTGCTGTGCTTCGCTTGTGCTAGGAAAAAATCCCCATCTCAGCAGTGGCCGGAATCAAGAGATTACTTGGGCACAGCCAGTGCATGGAAAGAACAGAACTGTATTTAGCCTTCCGCTAGAGGAAGCAGAAAAGTTGCTAGGCATGGAAACGTTCACAAAAAGGTACGCTGCGCAAGAAACCAGCTTTTCGAAGCAAGAAATGAAGCAGGAGTTGCAGGACTGGGTGTGTGAGGTTGCAATGGGTAATGCATCAGTCAAGCTTGTGTGTTGCCCTGAAGACAAAGTTTGCGCGAAGCGGTGCAACGATCAAACGATGTGTTCGCAATGTTGGGTGCCACTGTGCCGAAGCTGCCAAAAGGATCTTGTTTGGCACAAGAAGCTCCCGGCCGCAGCCCTGAGCAACGACATGATGGTGTATTATGGGCCTATAGGGATGCTTGTCGCAAAGAAGTGACAGTCATGGAGATGCTCTGTGCAAGCCCTTGTTTGACAACAATGATTTTCTTTAGCTTGGGGCAAAAACTCCGCGGAGACCGCGCGTTGGACCAGGACACCTGGATGAACCGGCAGCGCATGGCTGCGCGTGGTAATGCGACCGCTTTCCCATTGGCATGGGAAGATTTGCTTCAGCAATTGCAAGCCTTAACAGGCGAAAGGAGCCCACTGCATGGGTGTGAAAAAGCCGATAAGCCGGGGGGTCTGCAAAAGCGAGTTCCCGCGAACGGCATGGTTAACGGATAACGGCTTGGTCCTGTGTCCCTGCAAAGCAGTCTCGTATGGCATGGCAGTGCATGGTCGAAAAAATCGCTTGGGGTCACTGCATGGTCCGTACCGCAATGAGTGCCGTAATTGCTGTCATCCCGCGCTGTTGGCAAGTTTGCGTGGTGTCAATGTCGATGTCCAACTCCCGTACCGGTTGCCCTTTGATTGCGGGGAGTGCGGCCGCGCCCTGTCACGACAACAACGCCGAGACATAGTCCATGCAGTGCAACATGCGCAGACAGGGTACTGCGCGGATTGTTGCGCTAAGAATCAGCCCATGGCTTTTCACGGGCTAAAAGAATTTCAGAAAGGGCATCAGACTGAGCAGAAACAATGCGAAAAAGAATCAATTAATTGAGAAATTAGGGACAAGGCATGTCACGCGTTTCTTGAGCGACGCGTATTGCAAAGGCATTGTTCGAGGGCAAGCCGAGTGCTGCAATTTGCATGCGTATAACAAACCCTCGTCCATTGTTGCGGCCGAACGGGTCAGCACAGCCGCTTTCTACGCTTTCCCTGGCCAATGTTATTTGCAGGCAGTGAACGTGGCATTTGATGAGACAGAAGAAACTGCGGGGCTAAGGTATGTATGGACAAAGAAGAATCATGGAGGCCAGCGGCAGATGCGGGAGCTGGACCCGGCGCAAATTTACCGGCACACACCACAGCGTGCGGATATATGGTGCCTGTCACCGTATGAGTTTGGGATGTATTGGGACGTCGTCCCTTTGAAGACACCGCGCATGCGATTAGAACAAGCCAGCCATCCACGCATTGGGACGTAGAAGTGACCGAGAAAGGCAGCGCAAAGTTCGTTGCGGCGTGTTCGGACACTGCGAACGTGCGTCTTGTGCCGGGCGTCGATTTCAAAAGGAAAGAAAAGCAAGAGACACCGAACAAAGTTTTCTTTGGAGGCAACGGCGGAAACGCTGCGGCAGGGATAGTTTTTGCAGCCCCGCCTTCGGCCCTTGTGTCCGCATCGGGCAACGTCGCCCACGCCCACCAAGTGTGGGGACGATGCGGAGCACAATGCAAAGCTAACGATGGCTTATTTCAGAGCATGGACTTTGGACAAAAAGGGTGGGAATGCGGTCGTGCCATACATTGATACGTCAGCTTGGGAGCAAAGCCTGCACAAATGGCTGCTCCGAAAAGTGCCAACAGGCAGGTGCGGAACTTTGCGTGGGGCAACTTCAGCCTTGGCAGTCGGGCCGCCTTGCGTGGGGCAACTTCAGCCTTGGCAGTCGGGCCCCGTAGAACGAAAAGTGCCAACGGGCAGGTCCGGAACCTCTAAAAGAGAAGAACTACTTGAGGCCTTGCGTGGGGCAACTTCAACCTTTGGCAGTCGGGCCCCAGAACGAAAAGTGCCAACGGGAAGGTCCGAAACCTCTAGAAGAGAAGAAGTTGGGCCTGCTTGAGGCCTTGCGTGGGGCGGTTCTACAGGGGCAAGGGCTGGGCCTAGTAGAACCAAAAGTGCCAGACGGCTGGTTCGAAACTTCTAAAGATACATGACCAGGCAGCTTGGAAAGCTGGAGTGACGCAAGGAGGTCCTAGCAGGCCAACGCCGCACACCTGCAGTGATCCCGGGCGTCGCCCCGCCTAGGCCAAGGCTAGGCAGGGGTCGGCGGATGTATATATATATATATAAATAGATATGTATATATTTATATATGTATATGTATATGTATATGTACATGTATATGTATATATATTAATATACATATATATATATTTATTTATTTAAATAGATATGTGTATATACATATATATGTATGTATGTATTTATATATATATGTATATGTATATATATATATATATGTATATATATATATATATTTACATAGGCATATATGCCTTACATGCTACACAAACACAGGGAGCTATATTGTATGCAAAAGTGAGCGACAAAACTTGATGCTTTGGCTTTGACACATATGCTTTACCGTCAGCAAAGAGGTTCAAATTTACAGTGTGCTTGTCGAGCCGGATGCATTCCTTACCGGGTTGAATCTTCAGTTCGTGCCAAGCTGCGATATTTCCAGGTCAATGATCAGAACATCACATCCCTTCTCGCCATTCTCTGGAAATATCGCAGGTGGGTTTCAAGACACAGCTGAGATTTGATTTGAATGGACAGATTGACAACTTCTGTTTGACTGCGATCTGAAAGGACTGACCTTCGTGCGTTCATGAAGAGCCACAGAGATGCCATCCGAAAGGGGCAAGAATCAGGCGCTGAGATTTGATTTGAATAACTTGGGATGTATATACAGAGACATGTATTCTCTTTCTCTATAATTGTATGTGTACATATAGACCTATTTATACATTACGTGTGTGTATGTATATATGTATCTGTATGTATGTATATATCTATATACATACTTTTTGGGTTTACAGGCAGTATGTCACATCTATAGTATAGATAGTATAGAGATGTACAAAGCAACGGCTCTGCATTACTATTTTTACCAGATCACATTGGGCTCTGGTACCAGGTGACTACGTTCCCGGAGTCATGAACTACTACAGCTTGATGTCGGACAGATGCAGAGAGACCTTTGCCAAGCATCGCTTGTTCATGCTTTCTCTTGATGCTCTCATGTGAAACGTCAACAGCTTGATCTTATGCTCGAAAGGACCTCATCACTCTGTGCAGCGGCCCCTTTTGGCACTTTGTTCCAATGTTTAAAGGTGTGTCACGAGCAGAGTCTTGGTGTGAAGAGCTGTGCCGGTGTTCAGACATGTTGCGATGGCTTGTGCCAGTTGCGTTCTCAAGCTCTGTGCCCAAGGAAGCCCATTCTCGTTTTCATCACACGGTGACTCGATATTTGGGTGCAGGCAAGGGTGCTCGTCATGGCTTGAGATCAATCTGTCAAATGGACACTGTTGTCAGGCAAAGAGGATACTGTTTTGGAGTCTGGATCTCAAGTTTCAAAGAGTGGATTGGGCGTGGAGGCATAAGATTAAGGAAAAGGACATAACAAAAAAAATGTTATTTCAGAATCTCTTTGGAAAGGATCGGCTGCGGCTATGGAGAGATGGGCCGCCAAGTTGCCAAGATCTCTGGTGCGTCAGTGAGATCCCCAATGTGAGTGCAATGACTCTTTCGCACAGTTTCGTCTTTTTGCTCCTTCGTTTGGGGACTTCAGAATTTTGCTTTTCGATGCTTAGGTGACTGGTTTGACCATGGCAGACGCAGAGATTGTAGGTGGTAACGAACGCATCAAGGACCCCCATGATTTCACTTTTACTGATCGCTGTTTGCAAAGAAGTATGTAGGGGCGCACCCAAGGAGTTCGCACACAATCACACACTTTTTGCACAAAGTTTGATCTGGTGTGCGAACTGGAGAGCACACCTCCTCTGCCTGGGAGACTTTCAGAAACATAGCGGAAGTATGCGGAAGTGACACGGAATCACAATGAGTCACACGGAATCACCGAAAAACCTCAGCATGTACACCTGGGGCAGAGCGAAGAGGGCCCTGTCGTGAGGATGCTGGTCTGGATGATCGTTGCAAGATTGTCTGGACCTAATCTGCAGTACAAGTTGTGAATATCACAGTTTCTCTTGGTGTGACTTCTCTGTCTGAAGGTACAGGGCAACTACCACAAGACAGACTTTCAGGCATATTGGCTCAAGAGTACTGTATGATTTCGTGCTTTCATCACTGTGCAGCTGCTAGATGGCCCCTGCAGGGTTTCTTTCAACCGATTGTATCAATTTATTGCATCTAAGGATGCAAGCTTCAGCAAAGTCTTTGGTATCTACACCTTGAAGTACTCCTCAGATTTGGATGCGGTCTTTGGCGAGGACTGAATACACAAAGAAGTTTCATGAAGTTTCCATTTGTTTCAGATTTGTTTCAGGTGTATTCACTTGACGGGTCGGGTGACTTACACACCATGTCATGTCGAGTCATGCCGAGTCATGCCGAGTGCCAGGTTGCCAGGCTCTTGAAGCCAAACGGCCGCTTTCTTTCGTATGAAATCCTGGTCACTCGGACTTGGTGACATCCTGGTGACGAAGCTGTCAAGCATTGTCAAGCATGGAATTTATGCGAGGTCAACTAGACATGACTAGACTATGGACACAACTTGCTTTCGTTGAAATGAAAAACCCAGGCTTTCTGTCAGATTTGTCTAGGACATTGCCTGGTTTGAGCATTGGTGTAGGTCACAGATACTTATGACAAGACCAATCCGGAGCACCAGGAGTACGTCGGGATCTTCAGACATTTCGCACCGTGCCCGTAAGCAGAGCACGAAACAGCAACAATTTGCTTTTTGAAGTTTTGAAGAGTATGAGTCAGTATGAGGTGCAGAACATCTCGACATGCACATGCATGCCTCCGCAGCATCCTTAGCGGACTGGCGACGCGCTGGTGGCAGGCCTAGCAGTTGAGCACTGGCTGTCTCAGGCTCTGGCCCGCACAAGCAATGCGTGATGCTGCGCTGAAAGCAGGCGCTGAGTCACCACGAAAAACTTGTGAAAAACTGTTGGAAAACCACTCAGCGCCTGCTCTGTTTTCAAAACTTTTCACCTTGCTGGTTTTGAGTCATTTGAGTCACGGCATTTTCCATCAGGTTTTTCTCTTAGCTCTCAAAATTCGGGGTGCCCGGTCCAGGTTTGGTGCCAGTTGTAGAGGAGGACAAGATCAAACTCAAGTCACTCAGATCCACTTCTTGTCAATTTTAAGACATTTCTTGCTTAAAATTCAAAAACATGTTCCCCAACAAGGTTTCAGGTGATATATGTTACTGTTTTAGTTTTGTCCATTGCCCCAACCAGCTGATGTTTGAGTCTGACTTGGCAGGACATTGGAGCCGTGCCTAATGCAAGGCCATGGTACACTTGCTTCACAAACGGTATTTACCAAATCCTTGTCCGGTTCTCGGTGTATGCATACTTCAAACTCCAGAATTATTTGACAAACTTTGTATTGCCATGTCATGTAAATGTGAGGCCTGCCCGCTTTTGCTACCATTCTTTCGGTGTGCGGAGGCGTGTTGTTGAGCTTGTGAAGGTGTAATTAATCTGAAGCATTGATGTCTCAAGACGTTTTTGAATGCAAAGCAGATGTGGAAGGTTGATCACTGCCACTTTTCTTCAAAGCTTGACCGTGCTGCTGATTGCTCGTCAGACAATGCGATTGCTTCCTCCGGCGTTCACCGACTGGTTCGAGAATGTGCTCGTGGGGGCCGTAGTGTCACTTGAAGTGTTGAATATCTTTGAGTGTGCAAAGCTTGATCGGAAGATATCAGAAGTGTATCGAGTGCCACCTACATTGCTTAGGTCCATCCAACCGTTGACTTTGTCCGGGCTGGAAGGCCGGCTCTATTAGTTGCAAGATGTTGCGAGATGTTACAAGGCACTGTCCGGGCTGGAAGAATGGAAGGCCAAGTGGCCAAGTGGCCAAGTGTTTCATGGCAGCGATGCAAGGCTTGGAATCATCAGCGGCACCGTGGTGATGACCTGGAGAAAGCCATGAAACTCTCGATGTCTGTCAGCACAGAGAGCCTTAGAGCGCCTTCGAGCGCCTTAGAGAGCCTTAGAGACTTTGCATTTGAAGGGACACCAACGGACCAAACCTGGTGGCCCGACAGTCTGCCTGTTGCTGAAGGGCACTGGCTTGCAAGTTAAGCACAGAGAGCGGAAGGAGACACTTGGAATACTTTACCATACTTGACCCAAAGTTTTTGTGCAGTTTCTTGCCGGCGATTGTAGAGTTTGACAATGACAACAAGCACCACACTAGCAACAGCGGCAACATCAACAGCGGCAACAACCACAACAAAAAACAACGACGCTCTGTTCAAACCTGTAGGATTCAGTTGGCTGTAAGACGGCTGTAAGACGGCTGTAAGACGGCTGTAAGACGGCTGTAAGAGACAGTGTTTGGCACTGCCAAGCTTTGAATTTATGTTTTTGCCTCTGAGCTCAGCTCAGATTCCAATTCAGAGATTCTTTAAAGTGAGGCCAATGCATTGTGAGTTTCTACATTAGCCAGACACTTTTTGAGTTGCACAAACCATTTCATTTCAAAAAGCGCATTTGGTGCAGCTGCAAGATGCTTGCATTGGCCGCAGACAGTTCTTGGGCTGGCCAGAAAAAAGACTTCACAATTGTTTTCTCCGCACCAGCATGCTTCAGCGATTTTGACTTGCCGAATGCTCTCAGCGTCGTGTGTGGAATGTAGCCCACCAAACATTTGTGAAAAAGTTGGCGACGAGAGGCAAGTTTGGCAAGATACAAGACGAGATCGTCCAGATGAATCCAATGATTCTTTTGATTCGAACGAGCCAAGTTGAGATGCAGGCTGAGACCATGGAAATGCGCTACAAACTCGAGGCAATCGTAAGTTGGAGCAGAGTACGCAAACGCATAGGAGAATCATGGAGAATCACAGTAATTTGCAAAGAGGTCTTTGTTTGACACATTTCTTTCCCTTCAGGTTGGAGAGGAGATGCCTGACAAGAGAATGATGAAGCAGGCCGGATAGATAGCTGTTTGGCAACACGATCTATCAAACTGCGATCATGACGTTCTCTTGATTAGAGAGCCTGAGAAGCAGTTTGACCACTTTTGAGACGGGGAATGTCCGGGGAATGTCCATTCCCCTTGATGAGCAGCTTGTGCAGCACTTGAACACATCATTTGTCATGATATTGGAAGAAGCTTTCTGCTTCATGCGACAACACTATGATTCATGAATATTTTTTTGCATTCTTCGGAGTCCTTTCGTCAGTCTCTCTGGTGCACTTTGCCTCACTGCCAATGTGCTGCGGAATGGCTTTGAATGGCGTATGTTGAACGTATGTTTAATTATGTTTTCCTTGTTTCCAGTGACTTGTTGTCTTTGTCAGGGTCTGGCTGACACCGGTCCAGCCAAGCATAGTGGAGAAGCGTCAGAACCTGAGATTCCTGAGATTCCTGAAATTCCAATGCAAAATGCTTTTAGCAAAGCAAAGTGCTTTACTATTGCCTGTGCTGCCTGTGCTAACCTGGGACTATTTTGTTGCTTTTACTATGCCATGCATGCCATGCTATAGTATGTGTCAGAAAGGTGTGGAAAGGAAGAGATAAACAAAGAAAACATGTAATCGGGTCGTTGGTTGTCTGGTGTTTCAGGCAACGTCATCCGGTTGAGCGACTCTTGACGGATCATTCGCGCCGTGAACAACAACAGGACTGATTCTTCCTTTGGACCATGCGGGCAGCAGAGTAAGAATTAAGTAATTGTTCAAGTCGTCGCGACGAGAACCGCCCGCACCCAGAGAATTGGATCAGGAAAGGAGCGGGCCTACTTGGCCCAACCAAAGCCAACTGGGGTCAAACTTGACCATCCTTGGCCTTGAGCTTGGGCCCAACTTGGGTCTAACTTGCGCCGAACTCGGGCCAGTTGGCTCCAACTGGGGCCCAAACTTGAGTCCAACTGATCCACGCAGCTTGGGCACGTTTGGATGCTGGCGCCGAAATTGGGTCCAAGACAGGCCAATGTGGGCAACATGGCCTTGCACGAGCCCCAGCTAAAGCCAAGAAACGTTGGAAGTAGAAATCAGCGTGTCATTGAGTCCGCAAAATTGGCCCGCGTCTTGGACCCAAGTTGGCGCCAATTGGTTATGTTGGGCTGAAGTTGGGCCCAAAGCGATACTTGAAGCCATGCGATGCATATGGAAGTCCAAGTCAGGTCCAGCATGCTGCAGCTTGGAACACTTTGGCGACAGCTTCACACCAAGTTGGGCCCAACGGAGACACAACATTGGGAACAGTGCTCAACACGAAGCATCATCGATGCCAAAAAATCGTGTGAAATACAGGTGCAAACGCGGCGTGTTTTGACGATTTCGTATTGGGCCGGCCATGTGCCAATTTTGAAGCCATGTGGACCTCAACTTGGAGCGAGGTTGCTCCCAAATGGGTCCAAATTCGGGGGCCAAGTTGCGCCATCTTGGAGCCAAGTTGGGCCGAAGTTGGAGCCGAGTGGGCCCAAGTTGGGAAGTTGGGGCCTTGTTGGCTGTTGACCCCAAGTGGAGCCCATGTTGCGGCCATGTCGGGCCGAAACGGTGCATTTGAACGATGTTGGGCCGATCTGCAAAAAGGACAAATGACCACAGTCCTGTGCATTTCTTGGCGCTGTAAACAGACACCCCATGTTCAGACGCACAAGAGTTTGCTGTGGCACTGCTTTGTTCAACAATGCCCGCCCCCGCTGAAGCTGTACCAGACTGACAGATGGGCCCATTCGTATCTCGCTGCTAGACTACCACGCTTCGGCACCTTCGGTGCGGGCGGATTGAAAGGTTGTATGTACATGCACACCAAGAAGTGTCTGCAAAGAAGCGGTGAAACGATGTGTACACGGACGACAGGAGATGATGAACAAAGCCCTAGTGCGCCGAGCAGCTTAGGTGGTTCAATTGCATGCAACGATGCAGGAAATCCAAAAATGTGCTTTGTGAGTTCCCGATGATAAAATGATAAATGTGCTATGAAACAACGCTTCCTGTGCGATCGAAGCCTTCTCTTCTTCTCAAGCGCAGCTGAGTCCTGCAGAGTCAGAATTGACTCGTTGGAAACGGTTATTCTCTCTTCTATTACAGCAAACTCGGCAAATCAATGCCGAATTGGCAGTTGCGTCCTGATTGTGGTTTGTAATGGGTGACTCAGAGGAGGACATTTGTGCGCGTTGCTCTTTGAACCCATTGGAGGTATCCCTAGTGCTCATTTGCAACCATCGCCTGTGCTTAGCATGTGCCCGAAAGCAGATGCAGATCTTGGATTGCAAGAGTGCACGTTCTGGGGGGAAAGGCTGGGATCGAGAAAACTTTGCACAGGCTTCTTGCCCGATCTGTAGATCCGTGACCCAAGTTGAGGCGGGAGCTGCCCAACAGATCTTGTCAGTTGAGTCACGAGAGCTGGATGACGCAAATCCTCATACTACTCATGCCCAATCTCTTTCTGTCTCGTCTCTCTCCCTATCTCCTTTGGAGCAGCCCTCAATAGCTGCAAGCGGATACAGTCAAGCCATGGCTAGGCGGATAACAGAAGGCACCGCATGTGGCACACCGTGTGCACCACAGAATGGGCTTTCAGAGAGCCCAGGACTGAGCAAGGTCCTTCCAAAACCGAGGAACCCCGTGCCAAGCAGTTGCAGCCTTCGAAGTCCACTATGTCCACTGCCAGAGATGGCACAGGAACTCCAGACGTGTGGCCAGTGCCAAGTGGAAGCAGCAGATGTCAGGTGTTGGCAGTGCGATGAATTCTTTTGCCAAAGCTGCTACAAGAAGATACACCACGTTGGTAGAATGAAAGAACATCGATCTACGCTTCTTGCAGACGGCAAAGCTGCGAGCGTTCGAAGTGCTCCAATCCAACTCTCATCCCGTCAGACACTCGAACTTTGCATGCAGCATGGGGAGCCCTTTCAATTTTTCTGTCTCGACTGCGCACAATGCTTGTGTGCAGAATGTGCAGTGCAGAGAAAGGGATGTGTAGCAAGCGGTCATGACGTACAAAACGCGAAAAGGGCATTTCATCAAGTATCAGGATCCATCCCGCAACTTCTGGAAGCAGCTGCTGCTGAACTTCAGAAACCATCACCCAAGAAAGAGCTGACGCAGCAATTGGATGGTGTGCATGCTAAGGGAAAGCAAGACTTGAAAGCTTCGTTCTTGAACTTGGAAGAAACTTTGAAGGCCAAGGAAGATCTAATATTAAAAGGTGTCGAAGAGGGCGGCCGGATTGCAGACCAATTGCTGCTTGCAAAGGCCAGGCAGTGTGAAACAAAGTCTGTTCAGATCCTTCGACTGCGAGAGTCTTTGGAGCGCATGAGTGCCGGGGAGGTCTCAGGCGAAATCCAGAAGATCAACTTGTACATAGCTGCAATGAAGAATTTGGCAGCGTTGCTTCCGCAATCAGCACGTACCTTGGTGATTCTTAGCAATGCTTTTCATATCTTTTCATGCTAGACACAAATGAAAGTTAAAAGGATCAATAGACAGGAAGGGTATGGGCGATATAGGGAATATAGGGATGAAAGGGATTTGGACAAACCCCGGTATATAAATGCGCTCCTCTATCATGCGTGCCAACCAAAAACGCACCGACACCTTCGGTTCGGGCGGATTTTTCCTCAAGGAATTGTACCGTTCCGCATTTCTTTGTTTTTTCTGCACAATTGGCACATCCAAACTGTATGTGTCATCTTCTAGCTTTTGCTGCAGCTGATTGGTTTTACAGACTTGAAACCAAAGAGAGCTGTCAAATCGCACACAGACACCCACACACACACACACTGGACGGGTGTTGAAAATCGAAACTGGTTCCACTCTGGCCCTGTCGAAACGATGAGAGGAGGACACAGGATCTCTGCTGCAGAAACACGGAAGTACAAAAAATTGTTCAACAGTTTTCAGCCTAAATGTGCAGGTACACATCAAAACGTTCTTTGATGCTTCCCCTATCACATCCCAGCTTCGTTGGACCAGGTTGAATTTGATAGGCCTGGACCCCCTGCAAATCTAAGCCACATGTGCTTTGTACAAATGACAGCAAACACCATGCCTTGTGTCAGAAGGGTGTACACACACACACACACCGATGCTCGCGCGCACGCACTCACGCCCATCACCCTAACGTTCCCACATACACACACATCACAGATTCACCGGCCTTTGCTTGCAACATATCTCTTTCATCTTCTAAAGTCAGCATGCTATCCTATAGCAGTTGATATTGGCAGGAAGACACTTGTAATTTGAATACATTGAAAAAGGATGATAGTGGACTTGTAGCACTCACTTGTGCATTGTAGACACGACCTCACTGGAGATAGACCCGAGAGAAAACACCCCAGAGTCAGAAACTATGTTGTCATTTGTTGTCATCACAAATTTTCTGAACAGCTACCAAACTGAGGACAGAAACTGCAGCCAGGTAGCTTGCTGTCAGAGTTGGAGAGAATCTCCTGCCTGGATGCAGCGGAGCTTGAAGATCTTGCAAGCTCCAATTTGAGGCAAATGCAGGATGCTCTGAAAGCAAAGACTTCAGAGGTTGATACCTGGACCAAAGAGCTACAGGAATCAATGCGTGAATAAAAATCGCAGTACAATTTCAGCACGGTGCATGAAACGGTGCCTTGTATTGTTGGTGGGCAGCGGGGGCCACCTGAATGATTTCGAGCTTAAGTATCTCCTAGAAGTACCTGTAAAGGGGGTTTGTTACACCCTGCACATGCCTGGAAGGTATATGGCCAGCATGCCCCGATCCGTGCAAAGATGGTGCGCAAAGGGTGACAGCTCAGCAGAAAAAGTCTTGATATATATTAAATATATATATATAATATATATATATGAGCATAATCAACTTTACTGTAATCTATATACTTTAAATGACTTTGGCAAGCGGATGCAAAGGATCAAGCAGCATCTCACTTGTTTGGATGCTGTCAGCGTAGATACAACGGGATTCTTTGATGACATTGATCATATAACAATTCTTGTCAATGCTTGTTGCAATAGCACGGAAGGAGCGAGAGCTGCTCTCCCAGTTCCAACGTTTGCCTGGTTTGCCTTCCTCGTTGGTACGCCCTCAGATTTTCGACATTTTGTACACTCAGCAGAATTTCAAACTTTGTGAGAGTGAGTGGAGTAAGGTGGGCCTGGAGACCGTCCTAGACATGGATGACACGATCGAATTCGAAGATATCATGAATCTTGAGGCAGGGGATGGTCTTGGTCTATGAGCAGATCTCATATTAGCCTGAGTGCTGATGGAGGAAACTGGTGACATGTCGCTGCGCTCTATACACACAAATTTGATCTTGGCCTTTTGCGCGACATTGAAGGCAAATTCTGCCATGTCTCGCTTCACTGGTCCCAACAGGCTGACCTCAATTTTTTTGAGCATACTGAGTCATTTCCAAGCCGAGACCGGATGATCCTGTCACATGTTTGTGTTTTGCGGGTGTTTCGTTTTTTTTTCAATGGAGACAGGATTGAGTGGGGAGTGGGGAAGTGACAGTGTAAGTATCCTTAGCTACAGAAGTGACATAACAGGCATTTGAATGCATTTGCATCATACATCAGCCATTTGCTTTGCGAAATATTTGCCGCAAATTGCTCTGACGCGCAGTGAGTTTGTGAGTCCTGAGATGTCCTGAAATGTCAGGGGGTTGCACGACATCATGGAGCAGCGACTGCACATGCGCTTCTGATCGCGCTGGAATCTTGAACGTAGTGTGAACGTAGTGCTAAACAGAAATTACAGAAATGAGCTAAGCAGATGAAGCGAACATGTTAGACGTACGGATGAAATGATGGGAACCATGGCAATCTTCGGTAGGATACAGGATACTTGCTTTGGTTTACAGCGGTTGATGCAGTCGTATAATGTATTGGAGAACAGTGCGCGACATCATAGAACAGTCTCGTCGCACGAGGAAAAGGTTGAATTTTTTTCCACCCAATCTCTTTGGTAAGTCCGCCGAAAATTCAACAAACTGTGTCCAGAGCGCAATCCGAGCTGCTTTCTGCACTGACATCTACAGATGTTAATGCCTGGCATATCAAGTGAAGCCTTTGAGGCAAATTGAAGCGAAAACTGCTTTGATGGAGTGAAGTGCAGACTCTCAATGCTTCCCAATGCACAGGCGGAAGGAAAACAAAATAGTATCAATCTCACCGGGCAAGTGCCAGACAAAAGAGGACGACAAAAGTAGCGAAGAAATCTCTCATAGACTCTATTGATTTGCACAAGACAAGTCGAACATACTCAAAACAAGCGTCAAAGTTGGAGTCACAAACTGTACCCGTGGAGAGTCACACAGCCCAGAGAAGCCATGGGACGACGGTGACTTGCATGCAATGATAGAATCAAAGGGCAGTTGCCGCACGTTCTCGATTTGGAAGTTGCTGTAGAAGCTTGTACAATTCTCTTTGCAAGTCTTCAACCCATTTAACTGGTCAGACGAATCTAAAGGGTACATGGAAGGTTGCTTTCCTGGGAGATTGAAGCAAATAGCTTAAAAAGAGAGGATGTTTCTGTCAAGTCCTTCCAGTTGCAAAAAGGAGTGCGATGTTATTGTAATAATATTGCATAGACGCATAGAAATGCCAGGTGTCAGACGGTCTCAGATATGTGTGAGACCCATCAAGATCTTATTGATATCTATGAAATTCTATGGAATTGAATGTATGTGTCTGGATACTATCCAGGCATTTTCTTTTTGGCCCGACTCCTCGAGCAATGCAAGAGTCCATCCTGGAGGCTGTTGGTGTTTAGACGGTCTGAAGCGGCGTCTCGGCTAATGGTCTAAAGATGGTCTAGAGTCTAAAGTATCTTGATATGTCACTCTCTGCAGGGCTGGCAAGTTCGGAATGCCGGGAGCCAAGCAACCGAGAAATGCTCAACAAACATAGACTTCTTACGCGGTCTTCGCCAAAGTTTATCACCACATGGTTTCGTCAAAGACAAAAAGACTCTGCGTCCAAATACTCTGAGTGCTTCAGGCAGCCGCGGCACTAATCGATAGCGAACCAATCCAATCTCGAAGACATTTCAATGCTTTCAATCTGGAGGAGAACCTGGTCGTTTCGCACTTTTCTTTGAGTAGTTCGTTGGCTTTCTGAGAAGCCTTCTTCTCCATTCCTCTCCTCTCAAACTCTTTTCTTGCAGGGTACAAGAGGAGCAACCACGAGCTCTTTTGAGATTACGTCCAAGAGGCGTGCAAGATTTCAGAAATTGAGATGCCGTGAACCACCACATCAAACTGCTTCAAGACTTTTGAATCTCTTGAAATCATGTTCATCTATTTCGATCCTAATTTGCTGCCCAAACGAAGATCTTGGGGGAGTGTCAATGAGAAAGATTGGATCAGATGGTTAAGGCACTTTGATGCTGTGGAGCACAAGGAATGTGGCCGCGAGGTGCAGACTATGCACATTTGATTGTGTTGAGAGGTGTTCAGAGGTGTTGAGTGTATGATATAGCAGCAACACATTCCTGACCGCAGGTTGGTGGTTCTTGCCAGGGGCGGAAGCATGTGTGCTCGCCTAAGACTCTTGATATTTTTGGAGTTCATTTTTTGTCCGAGCCAGTGGCTGTCACGAAAGCCAGCATTGACCAGCTGGAGTTTCTTCTTGCTTCAGCAAGGGACGAGGCGGACCAATGCCAAACGTGTGTTTTTTATTGTTTTTTCAGGTGAACCCCCATCCAGCCATCCCCTCCTCCCTCCCAACCCCCTTTACCTCGATGTCGAAACTCACTCCACAGGAGTCATTCCATCTAGCCCATCCAACCCATTGTGCCCAACTCATTCCAGGGAACCGCCCAACTCATTATTCCATCCAAGTCACTCCGCCACATCATATATCACTCCATCTCGCTCATTCGACCTCGCCCACTGTTCCCTTTCGCATCTTGTCTGGATCTACTGGCTCCGATCTTCCCCTGCTTAGCTTTCGTTCATCAGCCCTTGGGACTCAAGCTTGGCATTTCTTGTAATGACTGCACGTGAAACAACTGCCCCCCTGTCTTAGGGACAAACAGATACACAGCATGGATGTTGAAGGGTTGCTGGCTGCTAATTTTTTTTGTTGTTCGGCTAGGCTTGGGCCTGAATGCCACATGCAAGGAGCCTTGCAGGCAGGACCAGTTGAAAGTGCTCAGCCAGACCCCAGAATAAGCCATACAAAGCTCGACGGAGATCCTCGTCGTCCTACTGTAGGTGAAAAGCCAGCAGTGCCAGCCCCGCAGAAAACTTGAAGGGAGCTGCGGTGCCCAGAATTGGATGGTGAGTCTACTGTGCCTTACGAGCATTTAGTGAGAATTTACTTGGTTCTGCATGTTCCGCTCTGTTCTGATTGTTCTGCTCTATTCCCCTGGAAAAGCTTCGATGGTCAGGTCAGCCTACAATAAGGCGAGCCTGAGCAGCTCAGGGTGGCTGGAAAGGTATCCGAAGATATCCGAAGCCTGTGTGCAACATTTTGTGCAGCATTTTGCAAGATTGTGCAAAAGCTTTCGCAAAGTCACTACAGTTCGACACCTTCTTGCCGCTCGTACACAACCTATCACAACCTGCTATGCCAAAAACTGTACTTGAATGTATTTGATATACTTCAGAGTTCAGAGTACTCATGTTTCAACTTGAAGTGGATTTCGGCTCGCATGCAAACATCATCCATGCATTGTAGTAGGATGACTGCGTTTGCAGTCATTTACGTAATATGTCAAGCATGTATATGAGGACATTTGTCTTCACACATCCGACATGGTAGCAGGCGTGGTGAAGCTCCTCAACGGCGGCACTTGGTTTGCCAGGATTGCTTTTGACCCGTTTCATCCTGTTTCCATCATTGTCAATCTACATTCCAATGCAAATGCAAGGAAAGTAGATCAAGCAGGCTAAGCAGATAAAGTAGACTAGCTTCTTTGTTTCCGATCTTCAGGATCATCTGCTTTGGAGTGGTGCAGTCAGTGCAATACCTGAAGCAGAGCGACCGCAGGCAGGAGTTCACGAAGTTTGTTTTCGCACTTTACCATTTTTGACGAAATTTTGACCAATCTCACTTTGCTCTGAGATGCGAATTTCTTGGTTTCGGCAGAGAACTCTTGTTGAGCTTCACTACAAAGGACGCACCTCATCACAATTTGCCTGCAGATCGTATACGGCAGGGTTTGCGCCGGAGTTCTCCGTCACCCACGTTGGATTCGCAAGTTGCAGCATTGTCCGCTACATAAACTACCCAAACTGCACAGACTGCAGCTCTGAGGCCTTGATTTTGACGACATTCATATTTTCACATATTTTGACAGCTTCCCATAGCTTCTCTCTCTTCACTTCTAGACTTGAGGCTTGCTGGTCCAAGCACCGAAACAACTACACAGGCAACTTGCCTGCAGATCAATTTCACAATTTGGCGTCAAATTCAAATAATTAGATGGTTTATAGATGGTTTTTTATCGTTTTCTTACAATTCCATGACTTGCAGTGACTTGCATACTTGCACAATCTTGCACATGTTTTGCACATATTTAGATTCAGGCTCCGCTGATTTGCGAGGGCCCGAGGCCTTGCGGATCTGCATTGGCCAAGAGAACTAAGAGAACTAAGAGAACTAAGAGAACTAAGAGAATCGAATTGAGAATCTAGAATGTTTCTGATGTTTCTGGCTGCTGAGAAGAATCGAATTGACGAGTCGACAAGCCTTTGAAAAACTTGACTCAGGGAGCGGCAGGGACCGGGACGGGACCTGCACTTGTTAAACAGCTTTGGCTTTGCAGGTCGCAGACTCCAGTGAAGCGTCGAGTTGAAGTCCCGGACCGATGAGAACTTTTGCTCGGAGAGAAATTACGCTATTCAACAACTACAACATACTACAACTATTCAGAAGTGTATTCAATAATTAGCTTTTCTATTGCTTTTCTTCTCTATTCTTGTGATCCACTAGAAAGTCCACAGTTGGGATCCAACAGTCCGACAGGACAATTTGGTGGGTGGTACCCTTCGCGGTGGAAGACTCTGTGTTTCTGCAAGAAGCACATCGTAGTAGAAATGCATGGAAAGGCATGGGTTCAGATCCAATCTGTCCAGTCTCGCACCAACTTTCAGGCCTTCAACCTGTACAAGAGAAACCTGCACCTAGGCAGCTTCAATAGCAGTGCTGGTTGTCACAAGTTTGTTAGATAAATAAGTATGGCACCATCTTTGTCTTTTGCTCTTGAAAACCTAGGAAATCTCGAAGCAAGCTTTCGGCAACTGTTTTTGTTTGACAGCTTGATCCATGAGCAGGCGGCCAAAGCATGAGTGTGCCGATCCTAAAAGAACTGGGTAACTCCAAGCCCACCTTTGGCGCTGGATCGGGCACTGCTTCGAACATCTGCAAACTGGTATAAAGTATGCGGTGTCTTCAACTTCCGGGGAACTCCTTGTCAATGATTCAATGGACCCAGGTGCTGCTACAAGCCTGCTTGGTGGACACTTGAGGTTGGGTGGTCAGCTTTATGTCTTGCTCTCTTTTGCTCTCTTCTTGTCCTCTCCCAACTCAAGTGGCATCACAGTGGCATCATGACATCAACAGGTCCCTGGGAGATCAAGCTGATACAAATCGATTGCCTTCACCATCGCGATGTCACCGTCCTCAGGCATGGACCAACTTGGTGACAGCCAAGTCAAAGTATCCTGGGAGAGCTCTCGTGAGATATCCAAGTACCTTTGCCAACACACACGCGCACATGTACACACACACACACAGATTTATAATGATATATAATGATATATAATGATATATGATGATATATGATGATATATGATGATATATGATGATATATATATAATGATATATAATGATATATAATGATATATAATGATATATAATATATAATATAAAATATATAGTATATAATATATAATCTAAAATATATGCTATATAATATATAATATATAATATATAATATTATAGTATATAATATAACTATAATATAATATATATATATATATACATATATATATATATATGTATATAATATAATATAATATGATAAAATATAATACAATATAGTTCATTTTAATATAAAATAATATAAAATATAAAATAATATAATATATAATATACTATAATATAATATATATATAATAATACACGTCCACACAAAGGTTATTTTTACATCCAGCACAGACATATCCGTACAGACACGTATCTAGATGGACGCCCGCATACGAATCGGCCCAGTGTCGTGGTCCAGCCGCGGTTTGATATATCTGTTGAAGTGTAAAAGTTTGCAAAACGCAGACCACGAAACATCTTCCAAGTTAAAGCAACCCTTCCACGTCAACAGGACAATTTGGCTGGCGGTGCTTGCCTTCCAGTGAGAGCTCACTGAGAATTGCTCAACCACCGATATCTAGAGTGCAAGCATGTGCGAGCACCCTGACTACAATCTCCCTGCATGTGAAGCCATCGTGCTATGGCCAATGATGTTGACTCCGCAAATTGCAGAAGAACTGCAATGCCAAAAGTGAGGTGGATGGATTTGTTAGTGCTGAAAATCTTGAAATTTACTCATTTCTCACTTGTTTGATTTACTTCGTTTGGCAATTGTGGTATGTTGACTTATTTGTGTGTCATTTGTCTTGAACTTGTTGTTTGTGGTTGCACTGCAGCTCCTTTCTAGTTGGAGATGGGTCAGCCTTGCTGACAACTGCGACGCTCCAAGTTGACTTGAATACATCTTCTTGATGAATCATTCTGTTGATCTCACTGCACGGGGCCTTGATGGCAGCGTTTGGTGATGTTGTTCTCAAGGTACCTCCGTATAATGGTCTTTTTGATCTCTTTCCTCGTTTCCGGCTAAGTTGGATGTGCTCAATGCAGACGCTTCGTCAGAATGGTTGATGCTCATTGCTCGACTGACCAGGTCGTTGCTGCAGTTCTTTGTGAGGGACAGAACATTTCAGGTGGACTTGTTGCATTCCAAGCAAGAGAGCGCAGTTGAACAGGTTTGTCACATTACTTTCTCGAGCAAAACCCACAACAGCGGCAAGCAAGTTGCTGGAGACACGTTTTTCTCATTCCGCTCGATCTTCATGCTTCAGGTGATGATTCTACTTCCTTCTTGCAGCAAGGTGCTTCCAGCATTTCCAGCATTCCAAATGTATCCCTTCTGCACTGATTTTAGAGAAGATCTTCTGTACTCCAGGAGTCCAGGCCCGGCACACCAACCGAAAGAAGGCACCCGTGATGTCTTGCCTGTACCCTGAGGCTTTGCTATAACAAATTCCACTGAATCTACAATATATGTACATTGCGTTTCAGTACATTGCAGTAGAGTACATTAAATTAAACATATTAAACTACAGTACATTTCCATTTACATTACAGTAGATGTCATTACATCACAAAACATCACATCACATCACATAGCATACTCATTAAAAAGATTCCCATAATTATGGGATGGACGACCATACCCCTTCCACCATGTTTTGACCTTGGCACATATGATTTGATCGGGTTGAAACATGTTGAAACCCACTGTGCACTGTGAAAGGCTCTGAATGTATTTGCCCAAGAGCCACCAGATGTCATGACTGCAGAGCTAGCTCAGATGCGCCCATCACTGCCGGGTCACTGAGTGTTGACCAGGGACACAAGAGTAATGTCAGACACGACGACCAGCAGCAAGAGAACAATGCTCTGTCGATGCACTTGCAAAACATCACCGAACGTACGAGGTTAGCACTGTCCTGCGTTACCGTGGCATACTTTGCTGCATATGTGGCGGCCTTGCAAACTTGTCTTTTGTGTGTGTGTATATATATATAATATATAAATGGGCTAACGCCCTCGTGCCGCCAACCCCCTTTCAAGGCCTCTCCGACATCTTGCATCTGTGAGGACGGAGGACAGGGTCGCTGCAGGGCAACGTGTTCGCGGTGACCGGAGAAAGCAGTGGCAAGGCGGTAAAGGCCCACAGAGGGGTCTTGTGTCCTGATGGACCGTGCTTCGCGCAAGTTTTGTCACCTTCTAAACCCTCTAAATGGAGTATGGCGACTAGCCGGGCGCTGGCAAAGGGCTGCCGCTGCAGGGCAACGTGTTCGCGGGTGACCTGCATGGTAAGGCAGCGACAAAGCGGTAAAGGCCCACAGAGGGGTTTTGTGTCGTGATGAACCGTGCTTCGCGCACGTTTGGAAACCCTCGAAATGTAGTATGGCGACATGGCCAGGCACTGGCACAGGGCTGCCGCTGCAGGGCAACGTGCTCGCGGTGACCTGGGAAGGCAGTGGCAAAGCGGTAAAGGCCCACAGACGGGTTCTGTGTCGTGATGGGCCGTGCTTCGCGCACGTTTTGA
>Ga0126342_10001508_pt1 | contig 32991 bp, 21 predicted proteins | sample Cyp1metagenome_FD_92528 | JGI IMG/M metagenome (GOLD analysis project Ga0126342, IMG submission 92528) | Coral microbial communities from Lord Howe Island, Old Settlement Bay, Australia - Cyphastrea 1 metagenome | ecosystem: Host-associated > Invertebrates > Cnidaria > Coral ...
GACAGACATACAGACATACAGACAGACAGACATACAGGCATACAGACGACAGACAGACATACATACAGACAGACATACAGACATAAATGCATACAGACATACAGACAGACAGACATACAGACATACAGACAGACAGACATACAGACATACAGGCATACAGACGTACAGACAGACATACATACAGACATACATACAGACAGACATACGTACATAAATTCATGCATACACGCATAGCAGTGTGTATGTGTAGGTATACAAGCCATTTTGGACAAGTGTTTTTGTTACTGTTTGTGTTGGTGTTTGCTTATGTCTCCCCAATATTATACGCCTGGAGGCGGCACGCCACCCGAACACATGCCGAATAGAATGTCAGATAGAATGCCATGAATGTCAGATTGTCGGAGTATATGCCAGAAAGAATGTCAGAACTTCAGAATGTTTATGCCATATATACTTCCAGGTGATATGTCAGAAACTATGTCAGAATGTGAGAATAGTGTGTCAGGCTGGGGATCACTCGAAGGACAATAATTATCAACTATCAAAGCTTGACCGTGATATTTTGTGTTAGTTAGATGTTTACCTCACTAACAATCATGTTTTAGTACTAACCTTGAAATGTTAGATGTTTACCTATCTCATACGTGTACAACTAACAATCAGGTCTTTCATTTCAAGGTTTTCGTACACGAATCGGCATTGCTACAGCTGGCCAGGAACATCCCGAAGATGTCCCAGGGCTTTCCTTGGAAAATGATCCAAACATGGTGGATATTTATCCCCGTGGCCGTGGGTGAGCACATTAATAAAAATGGTGAACTAACGAAACATGAAACACCACAGTTATGTTTGTTGGATTTTGTTGCTATACACCATGGTATATACACCATGGTAACTGTTCTTCGATATATTTACCATAAACCCAAGAGTTCTCGGAACTCTAAACCAGTTCCTAACCGCTTAGCCTCTGCTTATTAAACGTAGCTATGGGAAATCACCATGGTTTGATAGGTTTTTTCTGGGTAAATCACCATAAATCATCTAAACATGGGCCATCTATACCGGTTCGCAAACTGGTTTTCATAACCAGGGGGTATAACTCCTCCGGTGATCCCTGGCTGCCAGGAGGATTACACCCGAGGCACCACGGAAGTGAGATCTCAAATGCGTCAGCCCGGCTCCAAGGCCACAGGTGGGGTCTACAGAAATCTTTCGTGGATGTCATGGGTTTCTACATCTGTATATATATATATATATAAATAACACAAATATACAGCAAATATATGCATATATATACATATGTCATATATATATAAATAATATAATTGTAAATTATGTATATATATATGTACATTCTTCATAGATAGGAAAGGTGGGGCTTGGACAACCCCAGTGAATGTTGGAAAAGAATACAACAAACATGGGAAACTCCTGCTCATTACCAATAAAAGCAGTGTATGCATCTAACTGACAAGTTGGTGGTCCTCCTCCTCCATGTTGGGAGGTTTGTAACTGGGTGGTAGTACCTCAGGTATCAAGGTTCATACTATTTGATTAATGTTAGTAAAGCAATGTCAGAAACCACCCATATTTTGATGGTTTATCCCACCCATCGACAGCATCGACATGGGAAATTTGGGGATGGTGGATCCTATTCCTTTAGCAACATTGCTTATGTGGATGGCAGTAGGTTGCCTTTATGGTTATTTTATTTGCTTTAGATCCATCCTATTCTACAGGTTGGATCCTACCCACTGCGACATATAGAGGGATCGTAAAAAAGTAAAACAATTCGCAGCTGCTCAAACGACAGGCTGCTGTCGCGTAAAAAAAATCACCAACCACCAGCAACTTCTATTCCCTGCTCTTGCTGGCTTTCTACAAAAAGTTGTCAGGCTATACATCACACGTTTCATAGTACTCGTAACAAGCTACACAAATGACCACAGATATTCTCATGAAATTCTGGATGTGCCAGATGTTATTACTTCGAAACTATGACTATATTCATCAGCAAAACAGAAAAACAACACAAATCTTGGATCTTCCATGGATTTTCCCTGACATTTTTCCATTCATTTTCCCATCAGTTTTGGGTGTCCAATCAGATCCGTTACCGTTACCAGCGGCGCCATGGCGGATTCTCCGCTGGCCCTGAGCTCCGAATCCTCCAATTCCATGGTGCGGGGGCCATGGACGGCGCAGATGGGCGCAGGGTTTTGATGTCCCATGGCGCAGGGAGATCTTGAAGAAAAAACGATGGAAAATCACCATTGTTTACCCTTTGGTAAACTAACATAGCTATGGAAAATCACCATTTTTAATGGGAAAACTCACTATAAATGACCATTTTCAATAGCTATGTTAGTTTACCAGAGGGTATGGGTAATTCAACTATTTCGACTGGATCATTTTCAATAGCTATGTTATATAAATTACCAGAGGGTATCTACTGGAGATGATATGATTGTATATCCCCAAAAGTTGGGTGATGTTCAATTAGGACATTTACCAACCCCTGCATGACAGACATGGTGGATTTTCCTATCTATGGCAATGTTTTTTCTATGGCAATGTTTTTTCATGAGGGTGAGGGCAAGTGGTAAAAATAGTGTGATCTTCCAAAGGAAACGGCGGAAACGGTTAGTTCTTACCAGAGGGCATTGTTATACAGATCTATTGATGGTTCAGGATCCATGACCGGGAAATCATCCCTTTCCATGGCCCTACGATAACCGCTATTCTCAGGTTAGTGAATTATTACAATTCAGCAATTCAGCCAGAATTGATGGCTGGATTTAAGGTGGTAAACCCAGCGCCGTTCACCATCCCTAATTATAAATGAGAAACGATAATGATATATAATGATAATGTATGAGACCCCTGATCACTTGGATGATGTAGATATATAGCTGATATATAGCTGATAGCTAGATTTACCTGAGATGATTTCGACGTGTCCTTCACCATGATTGCCTACCTTGGGATTGGCTTCGTACTGCGTACTGCGCACAGTCATGGAGCTTTCCGCACAGTCATGGGGGTACCCCAAATCTATGGCAAATCAATAGACCTTTTTAGTTTTTGTATAGTATTAATAGAAAACACCCATGGTGACGACTGGGGTACCATCTTGGGAAACCGGTTAAACCGGATAGGTTGACCATCTCAAGAGACCATAAACAGAGCCATGAGGACCACTTGGAGCCATAGATGAGGATCCATCCCGCGAAAACTCAAACATCATTCCCTGAGTTGAATCATGGGAAGTGCTGGGAACACATATTTTTTTTGAGTTGATATCTGGAATCTTAAACAGATACCACAGAGATCCACAGAGATTGACAATAGTTTTCTAGTCAAAACATGTCAATTTCCAGTCAAGACATCTGCGAAGCACGGGCAACACGGGCAGAAAAAACCACTTCACTAGCGATCCAGGCAGTTGCGGAAACACTGCTGGGGAAATCACCAGTCTTCCAAGCCCAGCCACTGCCAGGGTCTATGTCGATTTACTGGAGGGTCACATACATTCAATGGGAGAGTCCCTGGTCCAATCCCAGGCGGCAAGAACCGAGTCCAGTTGGCGCGAGTGGTCCGAGGCTAAACAGAACTGGGGCCCCCAAAAGGTTGGGAGTTGGTTGGGATGATTTATTATTGGGCTTAAACATTGGTTAAACCTCATTGCAGTATTGGAGCCAGATTCTTCTGTGTTTCTGTTCTTAATATCTGTTCTTAATTGTGTTTCTCTTGTGGTTGCTGTTATTGTTTTGATGTTTCTTATCGTAAAAGTATCTCTGACTGACTGAATACGTCGAACCACAGGTTCCCGTTCGCAATTAGAGGTCGAGGTTTGCCAGGGTCTCCTTAGATGCCAACGATTCAACAGGGGTTGTTTATTTGGGCCTTGCATTTGTTTCTTGATTGAATTATCATATATTGTATTATATTATATTATATTATATTATATTATATAATTATATATATATATATACATATCAGTCTCCTGCTTGACAAAGGAAAACATCAGAAATGAGCAATTAAGGAAAATCCATCAAGAATGGTCGTAATCATAATCTCATGATATCTTATGATTTCTTTGAGATAATCCAGGGCATGAACTTGACAGCGAATGAGGTCGCAGCGGGAGAATGGAGAGGATGGCTACAAGTGTCTCGGATTTGTGAAGTAGATCTAGATCTTGGAAGTAAAGCGGATTCCCCACCCGAAATCAACAGGATGTCAGCACATGGCGGTGCTTGATGGTTCCAAAGTGTTCCAAAGGTTTGTATTTGTGTTATCCACTTTACGAATTACTGTGTCAAGCAACCAGTAGATTCTGTATACGGCCAACTCCATTTGCTCATCAGCATCGAGCTGTAAAAAAATGTTGGGCGCAGGTTCGTTTCCAACTTTTTTTTTGATTTGACCCCAGTTTGTTTTACGAAGATTTGATTTGGGATCGGTCTTAATACGGTTATAAGATGTATTAATAATAATATATATATATATAATATATGTATATGCATATATGATTTGGGATGGGGTTGAAACCGTTTGCTCATTGTTGTTCAGAAGCCGCATCGAACGGATATCCTTTTTCGACTGTCACTGTATGGTGAGTATGGTGAAGTGCGCCACAAAGCCAAGATCATCGTAGATATGTGGTAAGTTGGTTTGATTCAAACCATCACTGTCGAGAAAGTGAACTCAATCTTTAGGTGGAAAAGAAGCAACCAAGTTAGTGCCATATCCAACATTTCTTTGCATGGTACCCCAAGAAGAATAGATCGAGTCCAAGAGTAAATCAGGGGTTCGTGGATAAAAGGAGTTTGCATGTTAAGATGTTTCTTGAAGGTTGGTTTGTATTCCTAGATCAGACGATAGGAAGACCATGTTAATTGGGCGTTGTCCATTGTGGTGGATATATCTCGAGATGTTTCCAGATGGGTCAATAGAACTCTTGAAAACCAACTTACCTATCTTTTGAGGACCTATCTTTGTGTATGTGTTTTTTTAATTGATGATTATCATGGGGATGGTAAACACCTTTAAATGCCAGCACCTCAATTGCGGCCGCCTGCGCAAGCAGCGGCCCACCGGGGCGTCCATCGGATTCATGGGATCCGATGAATCATGGTTATTGTAATTATTATCATCATATCCATATGGAAAATAAGCATCTTTAATAGGTAAATCATAATTTCTATCATCTATAAATGGGCCATATACCATAGCTATATGTCTGAAATAACCACAGGGTCATGTTTTTTTTTAAAGCTTTGCACGTTTGGGGATTATCATGATCTATGATGGGAATCCAGCTCTTCAACAGATTGGTTGACAGCGCACAAAATGTGGACTTCTAAGCCAACGTTAGCATCCACTTACTATAAGAAGGTACCAACTTACTATAAGTTATCAACCAAAGTTACTATAAGTCAGTCATATTTTTTTTTTTTACACCATGTTATCTCCCAACCGTCCCTTGAGGTTTGGGGATTTTTCTCGTGGACTTCTGCATCAGATGAAGGCGAGCAGCTAGGGAACACCTAGGGTTTCCCAATGGTTTCCAACCAACCAACCAACCAACCAACCAACCAACCAATGGTTTCCCAGTGGTTTCCCGGAAAATGACTATGCCATAGAAATGGATGAAATATGATGAAATGCTTGGTCGAAGTCACATGGCAATATATTTCACGAGAGAGTTGATCTGGCGAATGTTCAGCAATCTTTGATTGCTCACCGGCACAGTATAGATATGCGTGATAACAAATAAGTTTTTTTTTTTTTTTCCGGATCATTTTGTCACAATTGAATATTGAAATGTATTGAATGAAGTATCTCAATACTTCAAACATATGATGGGAACCACACTAATATGTACTTAAACACTTAAACTAAAATTTACCAGATGTTGTCGGCTGGCAGAGCTTAAGTTTTGAGCCACAGCAATTTGTTCTGCCAACAGCCAACGCAGATGAACTGATCTGAAACCGTCCCATGTTCTGGGGTAACAGCCAGATCTGGTTGGTGATTTCAAAACATTTCAATCATGTCTTCTTATTCAACCACATTTAAGGATGATAATCCCAACTGACAGCCAAAAAAAATCAGGGCCATTGAAACCACCAACCAGAGATGCAATTTCATCCCCAAGCTTGAATGGTTTAATCCTTTCGTTGTTTGCTATACCGGCTATGGTTATTTAACATAGCGAACTGGTATAGATGGCCCATCCATAGATGATTTATGATGACTTACCTATTAAAACATTGGATTTCCCATAGCTACGTTAAATAACCAGAGGGTAGATGGAACATAACCGTCAAAAGCGAAATATGTGTGTTTTTTTTCCGGTAGACCACCAAAGATTGACCATGGCATGATGTAGATTGTGATGAGCTTCTGAGAATGGATCCACATCTATCAGCAGCCAAAAGGCGGTCCTTTTTTGAGCCTTGGCGCAGATTCCTTCTGTTCAGACAATCCAAGTGGCTGACTTATTGTGATGAACTAAACCTTGTCAATTTTGTGGGTCGAGGCCCCATTCGGGTTCCCGCTTTGGAGTTTAAATCAACAATTAACAGGCCCTTGATGTTTACCCTCTGGTAAACAAACATAGCTATTGAACATGGCCATAGAAATAGTTGATTTACCCATAAAAAATTGTGATTTTCCATAGCTATGTAAACGTTTACCAGGGGGTAACCCTTGAGAACTTACCTTAATTCCCTGACCTCTTGGGCAGCCGTTGGATGTTTCACCACAGCGTCGGACAGTTTGACAAATGTTGACGTGGCACATTGGAACGCAGCTTATACGAACGCTGTACTTGGAGCTTGGGATCTCAATATTTCTTCAGCAATTGATAGTCTGCAAAAATCGATGGAGCCGAATCGAACCATAAAAAATAGTAAAATATTCTGCAATTTTGCATGGGAACACATAGTATTTGAAGGATAACATGGGCCTGCAATTCTGGGAACCCACTGCTTCCAGGTGCAGTTCTAGGTAGTGGTAAGTGAATGTCTAGCGACGGTTATGAAGATGATATCCCACCTTATGGTGGTTATTACCCTGGTTATACCGGTCATTCAACCATCATAATCATTCAACCATGATTACTTCCTGTACCCATTGTTAACCCATATGACCATTTAACAAAAAAATAACTCAACTGCACCCCAGTGGTTTTGGCAGCTTATCTCGTTGAGCGTTGAGGCGGGCGTCAGAGATTTGAAACACAAAGCGGCTGACGCTGCGCTCACCCTGAAGGACGACACGACAAGGATGGAAAGATCATCTCACCCAACCCTGTTTTTTTTGTTAAGTTCCCATTGAGTGGTGTTTTTTTTAATGTTATAACATGGCTTATCAGAATGGTTCTGCTATATGTGGGTTATCTGATGATGGGTGAGAAGCATGGGACCATTAAGCCACCGTGGCGATCCGTGGGGTGATCCTCCAAGATAACCCATGATGTTTAACCGTTTAACCCTCATTGTTTCCAGGTTTCTCCAGGTTTCCAACTTTTAAGTATTTGTTTGGTGGGTTGCTATACTGCCGAATTTCAAAAGAAGTTAACAATATTTTTATAAAAATTCGGCATATTTATATCTATATTTTTATCCACTTTGTCTGTTTATAAAGATCCTATATCTATATTTTTCCATATTGACACCCTTCAGGATATTAGAGACAGGAGTGTGTTACATTGTTAAGTAGCCCTTCAGCCATTGGGCAATGTTTTTTGTGATTCAATACTTGGGGGTGCATCCCACTTAGTAAATGGGTTATACGGTTATACCCCCCAGTTATATGTGGAATATCCCCTATTATATGTGTGATATTTTTTGGGGGGTTATATGGTTTAAAAACCATTTACCCTCTCGTAAACTAACATAGCTATTGAAAATTGCCATTTATAGCTGATTTACCCATTAAACATAGTGATTTTCCATAGCTATGTAAACGTTTACCAGAGGGTACTGTTTTAAGAACGGGATGCACATCCTTTTGTATCCGAAAAATGGTCTATTCGGGATCCTGAACCAAGCCATTACAGTACGGGGGGCAAGGACTATAAAGGTACGGGACAAGGAGGTATTTGTCACAGCATTCTGACTTCGAAACGTAAATCTTCCTGGTGAAATCACATCTTGTTCAGTAGAAAAAGGTGCCTGGTGCTGGTGTATCCTGATTGCTGTGTCTTTCATTTTTAGTGTTTGATCCTTGCTTTGGTTCATCATGCGTTCTCCGGAAAAAAAACCGGCAGTCAATATCTTGTCGCCCACCCAAAAAAAATGAACCCCCATGATGTGATGCACCAAGATGTCACATGTTGCATGACAATCAGTAGATTGTCGCCCACCCCTCTGACCTTCGGTGACCGAACCACGTTGATAGTCAAATGATATGAGAATTGCGGGATTCATAAGATGGGTAAGTCTGCCACCCCCTCTGAACTTCACGTTGATAGTCTCATGATATGTGACCTGATCATTGAAATGGATCAATATGGATAAGCAATTTTTCAGTGGCCCTAAATGGCCATTTGAATGAGAAAGTATGGGAACACTATCCTGATTTTTTCAGGTTTATAGCGCTGTTTCAGCTCGGAACTTCGACTCGATGGAGACTTCATAGCGGCGAAGATCACAGGAGACTTCCTGGCCAGCGAAGCTTCGACTTGCGAAGGAACCTGAAACCTGAAACTTCCCGCGATCTCCGAGCACATCGGCCCAGGAGAGGAATGGCGCTTCTTCCCGCTACAAATTAAACAACTTAAATCAACTTAAGCAAACAACATGTTCTGAAGCATAGATTTACGCATAGATTTGTCGTCGAACGCAACCAGGCCAAGTCTGCGGTGCATGTTGATCGTGTTGTGATGAGATATAAAAATTATAAAATCAATTGAATATCTATGGGGATTTCGTGCTTTTTTATGGTGATTAATAGATATTGAACCAAGATATAAAATCAATTGAATATCTATTCTCTGAAAAAGATTTGAAAAGGACTTGATCATGGGCATACTTCGGCCCCCAAAAAAATTCAGCCCCATTCCTCTACGAAAGAATCATCTGTCAATGCCTCGGTGGTCTGGCTGCGAATATGTGTCGCGGTGCTTCTCTTTACGGGGTGAGTTCCGCTGTGAAGATGATGTTTTACCATCGGGTTATTTAATTAACATAGCCATGGAAAATCACCATGCTATTAAGTTCGGTATGGGCCATCTATTTCGATTAGGGCCATCTGGCTTAACCATGGTATGTTAGTCATAGATGTTTCTCATCAGGTTTTATCAGGCGATTAATAAGGCAAGTATTCAGATCGGGGATGATCGAGCATGGATCCTAAGTCAGTGGGCCACCTGCCTTATTAATATGGGTGTGTCTGAAAATAGTGTACCCCTAAACCCAATGGTTAATGATCATTATCCCTATTAAATGGCTATAATTGGGAATATACCCTATTTTCAGACAAACCCATATATCAATATCACATCATACTATCTTTGGCAACCACGGCCCTCATTGCATCTGTTTGATAATATTTGATAATCCGTTTGAAATTTTAGTGACACACATACTTCAGAAGTATATCTGAGATAGTGTAACATATCAACTGATAAATGTATATAAATGTTATATTACATACTCAAAAAGTAGCTATAGAAAATAGAAACCTCATGACATCCAACCAATTCTCTCTCCCTGTGATCTTTCTGTATTTGGCAGAATTATATCGATGACTCCATGACCTTACCAACAATGATGGCTAGATCTAGGTGGCTATGAGTGATTGGGTAGCCCCAATATAAATGAATGCTACAGACCAAGAGAAGTGGTCGCCACTGTGCTTCAAGTTTGACGGTGGACCCAAAAAAAAAGGACCCCCAAATGCAGCTTGTTGATGGAATCGCCAATATTCCCAGACTTGGTGACAAGGAATATTTGCAGTGCGGGGTGCTCATGGTAACAACAGATCCCGGCTTCATGTAGATTTATCCATGTTTATGATAAAAACCCAGTGTTTCCGGTTAAGATATCCCAAGTCTTTATGGTAAATTGTTCCAACTTTCCGTGCTACACTCGGATTTCCGTTGAAGATTTCCCAGTTTTTGAACAGTTTTGAACAGCAGGAGACCCACGAGCAGCGTGCGGTGGACTATGTGCGCGAGCTGGCCGCGTGGGGTCCCAGCCGGTGCCCAGTGGGGGCAGCCCCAACTCGCTGGATGGCTATGGAACATGACCATATCCAGCAAAAGATTGTGTTTTTTTTTGTGGACCAGCAAAGATTAACCATGATTAATATGGTGTAGATGTGTTTTTTTTATTTTTGTTTGAGATATGATCTGATAGATAGATATATATATATATAGATGCTATTATTTTTGGGTTTGTTCATCTGGATGAGTTTGATCATGACCTCCAAAATCGTTATTCCATGCCACTCTTAACTTTTGAAGTTACTTTTTTCTGGGAGAAATCAGAAAGTTCTCCCCATTTATGGGTGGTCGTTCAGTCTCCGCAAAGATACTGCCAACTTTTACCAATTCCACTGGATCATCATGAGGATTTTACTACCTCTGGAGACCCAAATGTTCGATCAAAGCAACTATGTTCAATCGGCACCGTGCCGATGATGATAGAAGCCATTCCAATATATGGGTTTGTCTGAAAATAGGGTATATTCCCAATTATAGCCATTTAATAGGGATAATGATCATTAACCATTGGGTTTAGGGGTACACTATTTTCAGACACACCCATATCAGTGATCAGTATTGAGTTGATTGTCGCAAGGATTCCAATGATTTGATCCAACTAACAGATCTCAAAAAACATGAGGCAGGCATTGATTTCCCCGTTGTGTCCTAGGGACCTTGACCTCACCTGGTGACAGAAGTCACCACCTAATCCCATGACTGATCCGGCTGGTGCTGGTATATGAATGCTAACATCAAGGGGGTTTTTGTTGATGGGATCCATGGAGCACCATATATAGCAGCACCGTTAGGATCCTATATATCCGTCATGGGAATGTCCGAGAGTTGTCGTACTAAAAATTCATGTATTTTTATGGCACCCAGACAGAATTTCCTGTGAACCCCCTGAGGCCAGTGACGAAGACTTACAGGCGCCGCGTTTTCGATGGGCGCCCATTGAGTTCGTTGATTGAGCTATTCAAAATGGGTGATTTTCCATGGCTATGTAAAGGTTAGAGGGTAATATTATGTAATATTTATTAGTTGATCTACCTTTTATAGTTGATCTACCTTGTAAAATTAGTGTTTTTCCATAATTGTGTTGGTTTACCAGAGGCTGGGTATCATCAATCTATGTTTGGATTACCATTAGTCAAACCAAAATGGGATGTGGCCAACAAAAAGGGCAATACACCATTTATATAATACAACCAAGATAACACTAGCAACTGACAAACATGATGATTTCAGTGAAAACACCACGTTCTTGCACATGAAAACAACGGGATCTTATGATATATCATTGATATCATGATGTATCATGCTATGTTATGTTTTCTCATGATATATCATGCTACATTATGCTAGATTATGACTGGTTGGTGGTTTCAAACACTTTTTATTTTCCATAATACATGGGATAATCCTTCCCATTGACTGATATTTTTCAGAGGGGTAGGTATACCACCAACCAGATGATATATCATGATCTTTGATGATATATCATGATATTCCAACGCTGAGCCGCGTGGCTGTTTGGCACACACGGATCTCCCACGAACTCAAGGAATCGTTCGACAGATGTAGGGAATTGGCCTTGAAACACCAACATTTTTTAGTCAGACTTTAGTCCAGATGGGTATAGGTCAAAATTGGCTACCAATGATATATATATATATATTACCGTCTGGTAAACGTTTACATAGCTATGGAAAATCACCATGTTTTTAATGGGTAAATCCACTATTTCGACTGGGCCATTTTCAATAGCAAACTGTAACAGTCATTACCAAAGGGTAAAATCCGTGGTCGCAGAGGCTTCGGATGTTGACCCGTCTCCAGATCAGCTTTACTGAGAAGGGTAGTGGTATAGCTGCTATAGATATTTTGTCGCATTGAAACCTGACAATGAGAAACCCCAAATTCCATCAAAATCATCAAATTCCAATGGCGGACATTCCATGTTTCGCGGGTGAAAATCATTCCCCCAAAACATGTTCTGATGTAACTGCACCATGGATCATTTGCACATAATTATTTGCTCGATGTGGTGACCCTCAGTGATGTTTGTTGGTTCATAATCCCATCTAACTATAGATATATCATGATATATCCACCATAAACGCCCACAAACCAAAGTTATAGCAACCACCCAAAAGAATAGAAAAGGTTTATTCAATTCATCACAATTTCCGGACTGGATTTTACTTCTCGTTTTTCTTCGCAGGATGTGGCCCAGAATGCCATGGAAGCGAAAGCCTCCACGAGTGCAGAACGCCTTTGGACACAGATCTGCAAGGAGCCGCGGTTCGCCGCGGCGAAGCCCAGGGCCCCAGTGAGGTGACCAATACCACAGGGTCTGCAACAATGGTGGTACTCATGTCGACCATGGCTTTGAATGCAATGGTCGAAATGGATGAGAACTGGGGGTACTGTACCCCTATTCTAGGAAACACCCATAGCACCAATAGCTGGTTAAGATTGGCCCTTATAATTATGGGTAGGTGGTTAAGATTCGTCTTAATAAGCCCATGACTAAGAATGGCTGGTTAATCAGTCCCTAGTAACAATGTTGGTGAACATTGAGGACTTGAATATTCTTAGTAATAGTAGTAATATATAATGGCTATCATTATAGATGATTATCAGTAGACAATAGTTATCATATTAGGACTATTATTAGTAATGACAGTAATCTGACTAAGAACCAAATATGGTTGTTAAGTGTTCAAACTGGTTTCAAAAAAAAGCGTAAGTCCAGGATGTTTGAGAATGGTAAGGTGGGATGCGTGAAAAATGTGATGAGAACCCTCATGATCTACAGTAATCCATACTCGTTTGTAATCACATACTCTTTAATCAATGGCCATTTCAGGAACCTAAATTGGAGGTACCTACCATATATAAGGCCTATATAAGGCCTATATGTAATGGAATATCCCCAGAAAATATGGCCTTATATGGTACAGTACATCCATTTTAGGATCCTGAAATTATATACCATTGATTTAATAAACCAAGTCTTGTGGGTCTATAGAAAGGCTAAACTCGGCTAGACTGCAAATGGGACTTGAATGCCTGGTAAACTTTGTATATTCCCTGTGACATCCGATGAGCAGCTGAGCGTCTTCTGTACACATTCGCATTTGTTATTTGGGTATTTGGTCAAAATTGTCAACCCGACAATGGATGCTTCAATACATTTCGATACTAAAGATGACGGATTTTTATAGGTCCATTGGTAGCCTGACCCAAATAATGACTTGGACGACTTCACGGTAGTAACATTTCTGAGGTGGGGGGATTTTTTTTAGGTGCTAGGATTCGTAGCATTCAGACAGCACGGAAGGGGAACCAACCTCCGTACTGTATCAAAGTCGTTGAACCCACATGAACCCACTATATAATCCAATTAAAATGCCATTCTTTCCAAGTACCACTTGGAGACAAACCGATATATAACGAGCTTCAAAACGATGCCGAAAAATGTGCCACCAGGATTGTAATTTGATGATGTTTCCCCTAATGTTTCTCGCATATGTTCCAGGGTCAGCTCTCCAGTTGTGCAGGATGCTCACACGGACCATGAAGAACAATTGGATGAGATACTTAGCTCGCTGAGTTGCGTTGACAACCCAGCAGTGGCTGCGTGAGAGACATGAGAAATATCAAAAAAAAATAAGGTTCTAACGATTTCTATTCCAGTTCTAACCAATCAATGGGATTTAAACAGCCATTTACTGTTTTTTTTGGGAGGCTTCAGCCATGAAACATCCGTCACATCCGTGAACTCGGAGGTGAGCCGGGAATCGATGGAAATCCAAAAAGGAAACCGTCCTGAAGTCATTGGTAACTAGTGGTAACTATTGGTACCCTCTGGTAAACTAACATAGCTATTGAAAATGGCCATAGAAATAGTGGATTTTCCCATTAAAAATGGTGATTTTCCATAGTTATGTTAGTTTACCAGAGGGTAGTGGTAACTATTGGTAACTACTGTTGGTAAGTATAAAACCCAACAACGCTATGAAGGTAACTAATTATGAAGGTAACTATGAAAATCTATGAAACTAAATAGTTTCATTGGAGACCATAGTAAGTATGAACATATTTCTATGAAACCATGTAAACTATTATTGGTAACTATTGGTAAGTATTGGTAACTATGAAACTCATATCCGTTATTTGGTAAATATTGGTGTAATTATTTGGTAACTCATATTTATTAATGAGATAAACCAATTGTTTTATAGTTAGCAATAATGAAAATAGATACCAATAGTACCAATAAAAGTTACCAATAATAGTTACCAGTAATTGGTTTAATAATACCAGTTAACTATAACCAATCTGCCAACTGGTGCAGGATAAACCATACCATCGTAGGATGGATTCCATGGCGATGAAATCATTAGAGGCCCAGTGTCCAGGCTGGTCATGACTTGTCCTTATCTAAGGAATCAAACTGGTTAATATGGTGGTCTATGGTAAATGATTCCTTAACCAGTTGATCAAATCATTAACCAGTTTGATTATCCACGACTTCATGACATATGGAATCAAAGTGGTTAATGCCGCGACCATTATAAGCTGTGGGGGACTACAGAGAACTTTTTGTCCGCAGGTGGATGGTCATCAAATTCCTAATCCCATATGCTCCATGTATGGTATATTTAGCTACGCAACCGGATAATTTTTGGGGCAAATGGTGGGATTCATATTCCAGCACCATGGGTTGCATATGGGAATAGGGATTTGCATCCCCAGGATGTTTCGATTCCGATTTTTTTCATGATGGATGACCAGGGGCCCCATATGGATCCATATTGACCATGGCATGATCAGTGGCTCATATCCCGCCATCCAGGATTGATTCAGAAGAAGCTAGTGGAATGCTGGAAGTTGAGGCGCTCTGAAGAATGGAACTTAACAGTGGAAATAATAATGGGGAGATATCATGGACATGTCATGGACATATTTGGAACTGGCTTTGGTACCTGAACACCCAAGATGGAAACTCCCTGTTTTCGGCAATTGGATAGCTAGCTGCCCCCTTATTTGACGGCCATGAATATGGGAGGAACCATTTTCAAACGCAAATGGAACGATGGAACAATTCCGAAAGTTCTTAGTATCCAAAGAAGTTTTGATCAGCATATGACTCGATTGGATTCGGTTTCTTGCTCACCCTGCATTTCCTGAAGCAACCTTTGCTGGCACACCCATCATGCCCATATCCACATGCTTTACGTATTTAAGTTTTGCCATGCATGGGGCACCAGTCAATCAATAAGTCTTCAAGGAGAAAACACAACAACCTCCTTAGGGTCCACTGCGTATGGATCAAGATGTTTGAAGCAGCGATGATCATCACTATGAGTATGAAACCATCCCGTTTTAAGGCAAATGTGGGTAAAGCACTGCCATAAACGCACCATCCCCCAGTCATCACCATAAATAGATAGGTGGTATGTTTTCCATTCCCAGTATTCCCCAGTCATGGCTGGTAAACATGGCATTGTTCTATCTACATTTTCACCGGGCTTTTCCTGACTTATGCACAGGGGATTCCAAGGTGAGTATCATGTTAGAAACATAGCTGGATATTGAAACCATACTATTAATCTATTACTTGCACTACTATTTTAACATATTTTAACCATACCCAATATCCCAATTACCCTGTTTGATGATGGCGTAATTCCTATAGTTGATGATTCAATCAGCATCTATCATGTGGTTAAATCACCATGTGTCACCATTTCTCATGCTGAACAACTCGTCGTCTTGCTAGGTCGTGAAGTTGGGGACCCACGATTTTCCTTTGCTTCGCCCGGATAGGACCGGGCCCCGCACCGGACCCCGCAACGTTTTCGGGAAGGGGGTGGTGGGGGTTGCAGGCCTCACAATATATATATATAATATAATATAATTTAATATTTAATGATTTTAATGAATATAGTATAATATAATATAATATAATTATAATTCAATGAATATTGTATAATATAGTATAATATAATTTAATTTAATATAATATAATTTAATTTAATATAATATAATTTAATTTAGTTTAATATAATATAATATAATTTAATATGATATAATATAATTTAATATAATATAATATAATATACTGTAATTTAATATAATATAATATAATATGATATATATATAGTTTTAATACAGGGTAATTGGGATAATACGGAAGAATTGGGATGGATCAGCAGCACCTAAAAAGAGGCATGGATTCGAGTCGAGGGGGTTAGTTATGATAGTTTTTTTTTTCTGTTTTTTAAAATACTGTTGTGTAATTGAATTGTATTAGTTGCTGTTGGCAACTCAAAATGTCTTAAAAAGTCCTTTAGAGACGAGTAGAGAAGAATGGAGAACGCCAGAGAGGCTCAGGTCCAATGGAGAAACACAGTGATCCAGTGTTGTTTTCAGGTCTCAGGCCCTATCAAGTTCTATCCCGTGCAAGTGCTGTCAAGGGTTGTCCAATGTTGTCAGATCTTTTCCAATGCTTTCAATTGTTCTTCAAAAGATGTCAGGTGTTGTCAAACGTTTTCAAGTGTTGTCAGTCCACCATCAAGTGCTGTCAAGTGTTAACCAGCAAGAATCAGCCAGCCAAGAATGATGGCTACCAAGAGGCCCACGCCAACCATTATGACATCAGAGCAAAATAGAGAAAATACAGGAAAAATAGAGAAACCTAGAGAAACATAGAGAACTATTGAACAAAAAAAATAGGTTGATTTTATAATTGATTTTTGGGTGACAGAGAAGCATAGAGCAACATAGAGCAAAATAGGGAAACATAGAGAAACAATAGAGAAAAATAACGAAAATTAAAGAACAAATAGAGAAACATAGAGATAGCATTCACACCAGAAACCGTTCAGCCACCCACCCCGCAGGAAGGGAATCCTACCCCAAGACTGCTCAGTCAGCAATAGCCACCCACACCTACCAGGAAGCTGTTTCGAAGATGATGAAGCCAACCAAACATGTTCCGGAATCCAACATGCATTATGGTAGATACCTGCTTAAAACAAGTCAGAATTTGATACAACGTTGGAGTTGATATACTTTACAAAAAACCACCATCACTTGGCATATGAATCCACACAACATGGACTTGGTACAATGGCAGAGGCTCAAAGTAAATCCCCAATGTTCTCAGTCCACACTTGTTCCTTTCGAGTCCAACGGGCAGGAATTTGATTTGAAACTGCTAAATGTCTTTCTTGGAATTTCCCTGTTCTTATCTATTCTTCTCTCTTTGTGTCTTAAAGGCTTTCTGAGTCATGTAGAGAATGTAGAGTTGGAGACAGCCAATGCATAAAATACTATCTTGGCTAAAGCCCTACATGCTGAGCTCCCTTTCGCGAATGCTGAATATATATGTATATATACATATGTGGTATTATTGGGATGATCACTATAGAACTTAGGGAAATTACACCCCCTAAATTTGATCATTTTGCTAATCCGATGCTAAACACCCCCATTCGGAATGGTCCCGAAAAATGATGAAAAACCCCTCTTTTTACCATGGTTTCCAAGAGGTGTTTAATATTAGGGGAAAGGATTATAGGGATTATAGGGACAATACTTACCTGGCATATAGCGGATTATAGCTGGCCTAAACTGGGATGTCATGAATTATTCTGAGTTCTCCAAGAAGTGTCTCTCTCGTCGGTTTCTTGCTTTGAATTCCGCACCATGATTTGAAGCTGTAGACTCAGACCCATGTAATAATAGTAGTAATAATGGTAGTAATAATAGTAATGATGAGATATATATATATATATATAATGGTGTTGCCCAAAGCTTTGAGTCACTTGGTGTTGCCCAAATCGCCATCGCCAGGAAGGTGGCCGAGAAAGCGGTGCTTTTGCTGACTTTGATGGAAAGCCGCAGCAAGTCCTTGAAGGAAGAGAAAGCGGCCAAGTTTCAGGTGTCTTATGCAGAGATTGGGTGGAGATATTTGGGTTTGTCTGAAAATAGGGTATATTCCCAATTATAGCCATTTAATAGGGATAATGATCATTAACCATTGGGTTTAGGGGTACACTATTTTCAGACACACCCATTTGCATCTTTATACTGATGTCATTGAACATAGCTATGGAACATGGGGTATTTATAGATTGACCGGACCTTACACATAGTGGCTTTCAAATGGCAAACTATGGAACTATCAGAGGGCAAAATAACTGTGCATATATATATACATGCATGCATATCATTGGTTGTAATTTTGATCATCACCTCTTGCCTGACGTTAGGTGCAAGGGTCTTAAATGGCTCAAGGACAGGTTGGAGCGATAGCGGATATTGCATTGAACATAGGGTCATACCATTGAAATCCATACAGCCAGCACATTGATCTATTAAGCATTCAATTGATATGGGGATATTTCTTCAAACGGGGAATACCCCGGGCACCACAATGACTCCATGAAGCCAATTTGCAAGATTCGCACTTCAACCAGCTAGAGCCAGTCAGGTAACATGGCAAACATAAGACATTGATTCTGGGTTAATTATAGTAACCTCACCGACGTCACTGGAATTGTGGTTAGTAAGGGGCATCATCCCCAAATTCTCTTATTTCAACTTAGTGTTTTAATTTACCCAGATTGATTGAACCAACGAACAAAGGAATCAGTTGAAGCAATTGAAACGGCTAGATGGAACGCTTATCGGGATGGGTCTGCATTGGGACAAACAATGGATGGCTTACTGCTTACTGATACAGACGGCCAACATTTGCTACAGCCCGAGCTCTGGTTAAGAATCCGAAAGCTTGAGGCCCAGGGTCCCTCAAATTCTGTTTTTTAAATGCAGGCAAATTTACACCACAACAGGCCGAGGGTCCCTCAAATTCTTAGGGCATTCTTAGTTTTGTATTGCAGGCATCTGCATAGTTTGGAGCGAGCTTAAACGAGGTAATGAGGTGGAGTTGGCAGATTTGACAAGAGGCATGCGAAAAAATGATTTTGTTAGAGCCTGAAAAGTTGTTTTTTTGCAAAGCCGGGCTTGTCTGAGTTTCATAAGGTTAGTGTGTAAAAAACATTTTTTTTAGAGCCTGAAAAGTTGTTCTTTTTGCAAAGCCGGGCTTGTCTGAGTTTCATAAGGTTAGTGTGTAAAAAACATTTTTTTAAAGCCTGAAAAGTTGTTTTTTTGCAAAGCCGGGCTTGTCTGAGTTTCATAGGGTTAGTGTGCAAAAAACATTTTTTTAGAGCCTGAAAAGTTGTTTTTTCGCACAGCCCTTCCTCTCTGTAAACCATGCTAAATCAAGCCCTTTGTAGCCGAAGCAAATAGAGAGAGTCAGAGGCAAAATTCCTTGAAAGCAAGGCTCCTGTAGCGTCATGGATAGCGTGTTGGACCTCAGTCTTGAAGATCGAAGTTTCAATTCCCCGCGCGGTTCTTTTCACCAAGTTTTTGGGTAAACAATGTTCCAGGTCCGAAGCTCCGAAAATGTTTTTTTTTTTTTTTTCGCACATGCTTGGACTGCGTCCAATCTGCAAAGCCCGGTTTCATCCCATACTGTAAGACCATATAAGAGGTCACGCCTTAAAAAAAATGAACCGCAAAAAGGGAATTTTTCAACCACGTATAAGCAGTAATTTAAGAATTTGGCAATCCTATTCCAGGGTCCCTCAAATTCTTAACGTACTATGTGTTTGGTCTAGCTGAAAATATATAGCCCGCCTTGGACCCCTCAAATTCTTATACAGTGAATTCTTGTACAATACTCAAGCTGTATTTGCCAGAGGCTAATATTTTGAACGTCACCCAGATACAGCTTTTGAACGACGGGATAAGCAACATGACAATTATATATATAATATATAATCCCTTCCCCCTAATACTAAACCCCCAGAATTAATAAACACGACCTCAGGTAGTTTCTATTATTAGGGTGTATTTTTATTAGGGAACCAAAGCGGACCCCAATAATAATTTCAAACCCTTAATTAAAAACATAACGATCTCAACATATATCAAATTTCCTTCTATAACCCAATTAAAATATTGCCAAAAATTGGATTTCGAAGCTTCCCCCAAATATTAAATTAAAAACCATAATATAAAAACAACTGAAACTTTCGGACGGATCCTAATTAAAAAACTAGTTTTTATTATTAGGGAGTGAAACCCACAAATAGTAGCTTTATTTTTATGTTTTTTTCTCAAGGGGATCAATTAAAAGTAAAATTGGCCAACCTGATTTTTTCCAAAATTGGAGACGGACCCTAGTTTTTATTATTCGGGTGGGTTAGTAATAGGGGGAAGGGATTATAGAATATTATAGATATAAACATGTATTGCATGGAGTGCATTAATCGTAGAATTTCCAGGTTTGAATTCTCTTGCTGATCTTGTCCGCATCTACGTGCTGATTTTGCCTCTATCTAGCTGGTGGTATTGTGTTTTCGTATCTCGTTCAGTTCGTGTTTCAAATAGTACTGAATCAGAAGAAAATTTAGGTGTCCGCCCTGTCTTTCCGTTTGTGAATCCCCACTTAGTTGATTGCTATATTAGAAAAATTAGCTGAACCACTCGTGTAATATCCACTCATAGTAACTCATCGTGGAAATCAACCAGTTTGTCTACTAGAATACCACCAGATGTAAACTACTAGATTCTAGGTGTTTCTAATTGTTTTCTTATAGTGTAGATAGCAACAATTTTCTAAATCTGATTCTATAGTTCAGACTGGTGGGTCAAGAATTTATTTAAATTTATAGTTTCAACTGATAACAACGACTCTATAACATCGACCTATTTCCAGGTCTATCTACTTTGAGATTCCAATTTTTGGTGTGTCCAAAACGGGGGCGAAGCAAACACCCTTGCCACTCCTGACACACCAGCAAGACCGTTCTCTGCAGGAAGCTGTATATGTATATATATAATACATGTTTTTGCACATGCACAAAAAGTGTGTAGATACATTGTATGTTGTATATATGCAAACAAATGCAACATAATATAAATATATATATATGTATATATTATATCACATATATAAAAATAATATACCATATTTATATAACATAACCAATATAATATATAACATATAAATAATATAACATATATATATATATTATATAACGTACCTTTATATATATATCACATATATATATTTATATATAACATATAAACATATATAATATAACGTATGTATAATATAAAATATGTCTATAACACACACATATATATATATAATGGTTGTATGTTATGTATTTATTATATGGGGGAGTTCCATCAGCAGGCGTACACCAAAATGAGTGTTGTATAATGCCAAGTCCGAAAATTGAATGGATGATTTAGGGATACCACCATTTTAGGAAACATCCATACATATGTAATGTACTACAGTTGTGGCCCTTTGCCAGTTACAAGTCAGTACAGTAATACCATGTATGGAATGATAACCCCATTTGTATCCATTTATAACTGGCTGGTAAAGGGTTTTAACTATACAATACTGTGGATGGACAAACCATCCTGCACCATGCAGGGTAACTATTGAAAATTCCTATGAAACCATGTCAATAATTGGATGGTAGATAAACATAGTAATGAAATAAACACTGATAAACCATCTACCAACTAGTGCAGGATTTCGCAACCATCCAGAGTATGCTTCGATTACATCTACCCTCTGGTCATTTATCATAGCTATGGAAAATGGCCCTTTGGAGTTGATTTAACTATTAACTAGCTTAACCAACTGGATGGGTATTTAAAAAAATCATTTATTTTTTTGCGATTGAAAAATAGGAATGTCTACTAACCAGCTGAGAATTTCACTTTTGCAGGCTATCTAAGATTGGCAATGTTAAAAATTAGTTTTTTTCATAGCTATGATAGCTATGTAACAAATTACCACAGGGTATGTTTCATCCGGCCAGGTTACCGAGCTCCTTGGCACAGATCTGGTCATCTACACCTTTGATCGGAACCTTGGATTTCAACGCGGGAAAGCTGAAGAAAGTCCCAACCAAACTGGTGTTGAATCCTAATGAACTCATATTTTGACCATGAAAAATGAAGGTTTTTGCTGGATTTTAGTCGTGTTCAATTCCGATTTCACCATAAAAAATGAATTAAGGTTTTTATGAGGTTGTGATTAATGTATTTAATGTATTTAATCATGAAACGTGGAGGTTTTTGCTGGTGTTTAACTCTGATTTAACCATGACAATTATGATGATTCCAATGATGTTCAACGTGTTTTTATCCTTGGAAATGATGGATATAAAATGGTGGTATTTAGCCATCTGATTCATGGGGATTCATGGAGGTTTTTGCTGGAGGCTTTTCATGTGGTTTTTCATGTGGTTTAGCCATATAAACCTCTTAAACACGATGAAGATTCACCATGGTTCCCATTGACTTCACCAGCAAACAAAGCGGGATATGACGGTGGATGTCATGGGTATACCATAGGAAAAAACCCTCCGGTAAACATACAAAAAGCTATTAACTATTGGCCATAGTTAAATAGTGGATTTACTCCATAAAAAAATGGTGGATCTTTCCAGTTCGTTACGTAAAAGTTTACCAGAGGGTACCCAATGATTTCTACTGGTCAATAATTGAATCACATCATTAATCCCCAGACATCTGAATCCAGATTGAGGGAATCGTAGATTTTTGAAGAATACTTAGAATGACGAGGAACTAAACATTTATTGGCATTGTGAGTAAATTACAATGCCATATTTTTACCACCCATGACTTCCTGGGAATGGTAAGTTTATATATACCACCACCTATAAACATGGTGATGACTGGGGGATGGTAAACATGGGGTAGTTCCACTGGACCCCTTTGGCGATCCCACGAAGAAAAATGCTGCGTTCCATGGGCATCAAACGTACTACCCTCTGGTAATTTGTTACGTAGCTATTGAAAATGACCATAGACATAGTGGATTTTTCCCATTAAAAATGGTGATTTTCCATAGTTTTTTGTAAACGTTTACCAGAGGGTATATGTCTTCATCATTACACATGTTTGGTAGTTTCTGATGTAAGTTGATATACGTTTTCTTTGTGTTTGCCACCAAAGAATGGAGGCAAAAAACCAGCACAACAAGGGGAACCATGAGAATTTAGATACCGAAGATGTTGATTAGACAGACAAGCACAGGCTGATCAAGAGATTCAAAAAACGGATAGGGACACTCAGTCGGTTGTTGTATAACTGAGGATGTAAAATGGGACGCATTGCCGTGAGAAATTGTAGCTGGAGATTTGCCAACAAACCATGGTACCCTCTGGTAAACGTTTACAGAACTATGGAAAATCACCATGTTTAATGGGAAAATCCACTATTTCTATGGCCATTTTCAATAGCTTTTTGTATGTTTACCGGAGGGTAATATTGCGGATCATACTAGTGCTACTACCATTGGACCATGCCTGATTCATCATTCCCTTGCTGACCTGGATCCCTTCATAGCTGTTCTCGATGGCTATGAGACCAATGAAAAATGACCTCAGAAAAAGCAGCATTTTTAATGACCTGGGTTTATCCGAATAAAAAGGCTAGCCAAGCCAGTCAATCATGAACGGAGCTTTTCACATCACCGTTGATCCCCAGGGCGAGCCCAAAGTTTGCCATAGGGATGGAGGACAAAGCCTGTTGTGCCTTGACATATCATTGGCATGGGGCCCCTGGGGCCCCTAGAAGTAAGGTTATGTAGCCATTGATCACCCCAACTGCACCACGAAGTATGTTGTTCTTTTTGTTGGGTCTAAACAAATCATTAAGGCACGAGGGTGTGTATATATATATACATAATCAGACATGCATGGAAATGGACAAGATTGTCATGTTGGCATCAGTGGGAACGGAATTCAGATCACCTAATCGTTTGAGTGGGACTATCAGATTAATTACACGTAGTTCAAAGTTCAACGGTTTATTTTGTTGGTCAAGACGCCACTTGGTGTGTCACTGATCGATTCCAACATGATCCAACGATGGAGGAGCTCAAGCAACAAATGGCTCTTTCTGAAAAGGGGGTACACCCCCCAAATTGCAATCTGCTGGAGAAAATGATGAACTCGACAAAGAAAAGGTGTAAATTATGAACTGTAGTTGACCATTGGCTACCATGACAAGCCTCTCATGAGAGTTGACTCTGCAAGAAGGAAGATGTTTCATATTTTGTTTTCCATCAAACACAGAAGGGTTTGAAGGCAGATGCTTGGTTTTACCCAGGCAAATTGGGACACACCATGAGGCATCATTTAAAGTGAACTGCCGAAAGCCTGGAACAAAATAGGAGGGTGGCTACCGAGAATGTTTGGACGCCACACTTTCACATTCAAAATTTGCAACGGGGCAGCTGTGACCAATATCAGCACAAACTTTGACTCGCCATTCCCATATGCGAACCATGGCGCTGGAATATGAATCCCAACATTTGCCTTTAAATCTTAAAAATCACCCAGTTAGGTAAATCTACCAGCACCATTTTTCGCATCTGGAATTTGTGGCCAAAAAAGCCGAATCGTTGACATCGATTCCGTCAGGGTATTGGATCGGCAGTGTGAAAAAACATCCGGTGATGAGGTGTTTCGTAAGGTGTTTCGTAAGGCTTGGTGTTTCCAATAACTAAGACAAATGTACAGTTGGATGTTTGTTTCCTGAATCTATGACAATACCTAGTATATATATATTATTATATATACATATAATTAGATATATGTATACACCTCACAGGTCCATTGTTGCATCAAAACATCACAATTTTGTCAGGAGATGGTAAAGATTTTTGGCTGGAACATCCTCCATGGCACACGGAAATTTTAGGCCCTGGAGCTACTCCACTTCGTTGGCAAATATTTGTTGGTTATATAAGTTATTTGATGCTATTTATATCATGTTATATCTAATTCTTTCCCAAAGATATCCCTAATAATATCTCTATCGAAGATAATGAATATAGGCAATAGTATTAATCCAACATATTTCGAAATCTTCTAGGTTATATCATATCCCATTTGTATCCCCTTTATATATATATATCCCTATGAAAAATGTTGGGGTTCAGTTCCCACATCTCAGAACTCAGGTGGAGGTTGCGTCCTTCCCCTCTCAGCGTGTCTTAGACGTTGGATGGCTGTGTAAAGACATCCACGGGGAAACAAACCCAAAGCTGGTTGGGAGAATACACCAAAGGGGTGGTGATATGTGCAAAACACAACAAATATCAACAACAAATATATGAGCATGCCACCGTACACCTTATGTATTGAATATATTGCTTCGAAAAGTGAGATCAAATTGTTGGTTACCTCCTTCCTTTTTGGCATTTCTGGTTGTTCTCGTGTTTGGGGTAGCCATGTTTGTGGAAGGTCATGACTATCTATCAATGTGAGGAAGGCTGAACTGCCCAACGCCACTCTTGTCCGGACTGACAGGATAGTCAGACGTCATACACAAAATTTTCTCTGAAAACTAACAAACCTACTCCAACCCATCATAGGTAAATGATAGTGACAAGGGAGGGGAACTCGGTAATTTCACGTCTTTATCTGCACTTTTTCCTCCCCTACATATGCGGTGTTGGGAGGAACCATGAATTTTTGGGAGGGGGGGTGTTGTGAGCGCCTTTTTTTTGTTGCATTTTTGACATTTAATTTCTGCAAAAGATACTGTTCTCTATTAATTATAAATAATGAAGGAAAAATAGATTTGCAAACAACACTTGTAAATGACTTTGCACAAAGAACACCATTCCTCCATGTATGCAACAACCCTTTGCAAAAGATGTTGCATTCTTTGAAAGATGTGTAGCAGTGTAGCATCACTTCCCAATTTCAGGGAGAACCCTCCTACACATGTACTGAATCATGTCAAAAAACATAGCATTCCTGTAGGAAAATGTAGTATGCTGTTTTGCAAGATTGAATTTATGTTTAAATTGCTGCAGCATGGCTTTGACAAGAGTGCAATTTTTACTATCAAAGGCCCTTCAAACCTTGCAAAACCTTTGTCAATAAAGTGGCACATTTATTGAAACATGTGTTTTACATTTGAAAGTGCAGATTCTTGTTTGCAAAGTGTGCAGCATTCCTGTAAGAATGTGTAGCAAGAGCCTACTGTAGATTCCATTGATGATGCAAACACCGGTTTAAAAAGATGTGTGTTTTTGCAATATTTCCGTTCAAAGAGTACAGCTATTCTATGGAAGTGTTGTTGTGTTTTGAAAAGGGTGCTATGGGACTTTCAAAGGGTCTTCAAAATGTGCAGTATCTTTGTAAACAAAGTAGAGTATTCCTTGAAAATCTTGAAACGAGGCAAACAACTTTTTGCTGTAAACAAGTGCTACATGCCCCATGCAAAGAGTGTAGTAGCTTAATTATTTGCAATATCTCGTTCAAACTAGTGCAGCATTTGCTTGAACAGAAAGTGTAACATGAGCCTATAGCAAATGCCCATAATGTAGGCAATTCACAAGCTTTAAACACCCAAAGTAATTCATCTGACTTTCAAAGGGTGTTGTGAACACAAAGAACAGTAAAATAACATCCAAAAAATATCCCCAACATGTTTTTTTTGTTAGCGCTCACCATGCATGGGAGCGGTCGAAACCACCAATCACTGGACGGTCACTGGATGTCGGGATGCAGAGAATCAGATGAGTCACCAATAGAATCCCGGTCAGACCCTACCCGGAATACATGGCCAGGAAATCTCATTTCCGGCATTATACTGAATAAATAATTGGAAATATGCTGATAACTAACCATTGGGGTTTAATATGTTTAATCCTATGAAATAACCATGTCTTAGAAAATTACCGGCATATTATGCCTGAACACCATATGAAATAACCCATGTTATCAGAAAGCCTTCCGGTGAGCCACGGGCAACTCATCCCCGAGGATTCTGCAACCAGACCAAGGGAGCTTCCCTTCAGCTCCTGGACCGATAGGTGATGTTTCCCACCGCTGGATCTTCTGTTTTTTTTGTTTTTTAATAGGCGCCAAAGAGGTGTTAATAGTTGTGAATCAGCGTATAACTGTATAACTATGTATAACTATATATATATAAATATATACATATATAGGTAAACTATGGTCACGGGAGATTTTGCCGGACTTTTAGATTTGCATGAGAAAACTATAACTCAGATATTTTGCTGCACATGCTTCAGAACAATGCCTTTTGTGCTGTGGGTATCAGTGGAGGGCCACTGCAACCCACTTTTTCTTGGGTTGATGACCCTGAGCCCTCGATAGCCAGTCGGCTCACCCCTACGTTCAGCAGTGCCGCTACTTAGCTAAGTTGATGTGCTTCACACTGTCAACTGTTGGGTTTATGGATGTTTATGCTGATTATATCTAATATTATGATATATTATATATATATATATATATATTATATATATATATATTATATAAGTATATGTATATAATATATATATACATGATAGATATGATATTAGTGTAAGTATAGTTATACAATCGTAAATGGGCTTTCCTTACCAACAAAGATTTCAGGAGCAGATTTGAGTCAGGCTCTCTACAGCAGCTTCTCTTGCGAGAGGCGCGTCAGTGGAGGGACGACTGTTGGATTCGGATGGTTAAAATGGGGGTTTCCCAAGGTGGGGGTACCCTCTGGTTATGTCAAAATAGCTATTGAAAATGGCCATTCATAGTGGATTTTCCCATTAAAAATGGTGATTTTCCATAGTTATGTTAGTTTACCAGAGGGTACCCTAAAATGGATGGTTTGTAATGGACAATCCCATGAAAATGATTTATATAAAATGGACGATTTTGGGGGGTACCTCCATGACTCGGGAAACCACCAAATAGGATAACGTCATCGACACTTTGAAGAATTCCATCGCTGAAGATTCAAGGCATATTTCTTTCCAAACATAATAGGATGGTAAATAAAGATATTTTCAGGATTTCTTTCCAGACAGTAGGATTATTAAAAAAACAAACGCACACAACACATATATATGGAAATAGCAAGTTTTTTCAGGAGAGTTGTCGTGTTGACCTCAAAGTTTTTCAATGTTTTTCACATTGTTTGTTTCCATGAAGATGCATCATATGAAAACCAGCGGAATGATGAAAAAATACAGCGTTGATGAAACAAGGGAGTGCCCCAATTTGTCCCCCAACAAGAAAATTCCAACAACTCGATGCGATGAGGACCTCCTTTTACATCATGACCCAAGCGGGTCTTAATCCATATTTGATGAACGACCAAATGAATTGCATGCGGTATTGCTACACATCTTCACATGTGTTTTTTTTTGTGTTTTTTTGTTTTACATCTCTATGTAATTATTTAGTACTTTCATCGGGACTTTTTTAATCTGCATATATGTTCGTTGGTTGGACCATAGCCACTAGCCAATCACTTTCTGAGCTGAACATCAAGGGAATCCAAGCTCCGTCCATGGGTGAATTCGTGCAATTTTGCAGCTTGAAATCAGAATTAAAACATATTGAAACAAATAGGTCTAAATAGGTCCACAAAAACATGATGAAGTTGCCGCAGAATATTGCTTGGATCCACAGATCATCAATCATCATCAATCTCTTGGATAGTAACGAGACGACGGACTTGCTAGCCAGCTGCCCACCAATTCGCCATTTATGTTGGCTAAGACCAGCATGTTTGTCTGAAAGATTTGTTTGTTCGCTACAAAGCCATCCGGGTGTTTCCTAAAACGGATCATCCCAATTTCATCATCCAAGTGATGCCTCTTTTCGGGAGAAAACTGAGTTTTGAGGTGCCAAAATGTTTTGAAAACCATGGACAAAAGCCAACAAAATCAACTAAATCAACTCCAACAGGCTTTCTTTAAAACAGTTTTGTTGGTTTTTGGGACACTGTTTGTTGGTTCCAACAGGGTAACGGCAGGTTTGAAGTCCAACTGCAGCTGCAGTTGCTGCCTTTGCAGCTGCTGCGTGGCCGGCGGAAGCTGCAAATCGGCGAGGTCTCGGGCATCAACACGCCACAGGCGAGTCCTTGCGAGGTCACTTCAGTGACATGTTTGTTTGTTGAGTTTTACCACATAAATCCATGTATATATATATGTACAATAAATCCATATGCCATATATATATATATATGTATATACAATACATATATATATATATGTCCATATAGGTAATATATTTATATAAATATAAGTCGATATATAGATGGATACATACATAAACACATATATATATACTATAATTATATTTCCTCCTACTCAACCATAGAATTCACCAAGTTTTTGAAGTCAAAGAATTCGCTCTCTTTAGCGTTGTTTGGGGCCTCACCGGCCGCACCTAGGCATTCTGCAGGATTTTTTTTACAGGGTTATCCTTAAGTAAACTAATACAAAATGGAAGATCCACCAAAGATCATGTCCTAGTGAAACTAAAAAAATGGTCCATTAGTATCACTAGTCCATTAGATCATGTCCATGAATGGATTGCCCCAAGTTTTTGTATGCTTACTGGAGGCTAATGTTGGTGAAACCATCAATTTGATGATTTTCTTTGAGATCAGGTTCAGAGATTTCGCTATTGCGCCGTTTGGGCCCCGTTTGGACCGCAGGAAACGTTTGGGCACATTGTCTTGAAGCTAAAGCTGTGCCTTAGATCAAACTGCCGGTGATTGAGCCAAGCGCAGCTACAGTGGGTAGCCTGTGGTGTCATGATGGCCATGGCAGGCCATTGGGAAATCCCCGAACTTCATCGAGGTTTCCTGCTTTGAAAATCATGTTCAGCCAGATTTTAAATGGATGTGTATTTATAAATCCATATAAAAATCCATAAAACATCATCGTTTTTCCAACCATGTTTGGTTACCGGATCAATTCAATTTTTGTTGGTTTTGGCCTCTGGTTTGGTGTTTTGAATCCTGATCCTCAAGTTTTTAGAGGATCGAAGCTGGACAAATCCTTCAGTTTTTAGAGATTTCTTGGCAGTTGAGACTCAAAAAAAAGACCTAGGTTTTTTCGGGCACCAAATAGTTGGAGAATCCCTGGGACTTCCTAGCCCCATTAAGCCACGAGAGGCAGTGCTTTGCACCAGCGGAGGACATCAACTTTACTTGGTGTATGAATGTTTGTACCTAGTTCAGTAAAAATATAACATGTGTTGCAGGTTAATAGGTTACTTGTACATATTTTAGTTGTACTTCAATTGGTTTTGTATTTCCTGAATTCTACTAGGCTTGTGATGGTGAAGTTAACATGTTTCTCGAGTGACACCTGTTGGCAACAGATAAGAAACAATGTAACACCTCCATTATTTGAGGGATGTATATATATATATATATATATACAATTGCCACGTTTGATGACATATTTGATGGTATATCCCCATGTTATCCCAATCATGACCCCCAATTATATCACATGAAATATTCCATTTTATATAAATCCTTATGGTTGGTTGGTTGGTTGCATCCCATGAATTCACCTTGATTATATAGGTTGCATCCCATGAATTCACCTAAAAATTAATCCCATCACTAAGTATAATCCATTTAATATGAGCCATTATTTTATTTACCATATGAATCCCAAAGAGTGTTTTCGGGGAATCCCTAGGAGGCCTTAAATAGTGTTTTTTCCCGATAGAATTTATAGTTATTTTCCTAGTGTATATCCAATTGTAGGTAAATCCACTTATTTTTTGGTTATTTCCCTATACAATATATCCTATTGACAATATAAATTTATCCACTTATCATGGTCAATCCATATCCCAGCTGAACTTCAGTTATCCCAATTGTTGTGAATGGCTCCCATGAAATCCCTCAATACCCTAAAATCTCCATGAAAAAATTCCAAAAAAAAAATCCCATTACTCAAATCCCCATGAAATCACCATTAAATGTTATTAGTTCATCACTGGTTGATGGTTTAGAACATGATTTTTATGACTTTCCATATATTGGGAATAATCATCCCAACTGACTTTCATATTTTTCAGAGGGGTTGAAATCACCAACCAGATCAGCTTGAGGACTCTGAAGCAAAGCCCAGCCAAGCTTTTCCTGTCACCGCTGTCGGGAGTGCCACGTGAGACGCTGGAAAGCAAAGGCCGGGTGCAATGGGAAGCGGTGTCTCATCCCAGTTAGTGAATTAAACCTACTGTTCATAACTGATTTAAACCTAAAGTTAGGTGATTACTACTTATCCCTAGGTTAATAACTAACTAAAATTAGTAGGTTATAACCCTAGTTCTAAGTGAATTGACCCACTTATCCTATGTATAACCAGGGTTACAACCTACCTCCACGAGTCGTGGGCTGAATCAGCAAGTAGATTCTGGTGGTTTCAAATTTTTCATGGGATAATAATGATTGACCGACAAACATGGTGATATGATCGGGCTAATCTAAGTATACCCTCTGGTAATTTATCAGTTTGCGAACTGGAAAATCACAATTTTCAAAGGGGATTCATCATCGAACTATTTCTGGGCCATGGCTTCCATAGCTATCTATGTCAAACTACCGGACGGTGCCCCAAAATCACATGGTTGTTTTTTTCATGCATTTCCACATGCCCATTCAATGGTATATCAATTTATACAACCATTCAGCCACAATGATTGTCATTCTTGATATTGAGACGTCTTCTATTCTTTACCCTCCAGCAAACTAAAATAGCCATGGGGAATGGACCATTTAGTTCGATGATTTACCCATTAAAATCGTGATTTTCCATAGCTATGTTAACATTCCAGAGGGTAATCCCAGCAAACTGTGGATTGTGCGAAATCCTGCACCAGTTGGTAGATGGTTTATCTGCAATTACACTGTACTGAGATAGTAATCTACCAACTGTGGATGTAATCCAACCATACATACAATAGTAATTATTATACAAGGTTGTGCCCCCCCATTTATAAGTTGGTTTATAGCCATAGTAAGTATAGATATATCTACCATAAATCATAGTTATTGGAGTTATAAACCAACTTAGCTAACTATGGGGCACCACCTTGTACCAACTGTGGATGTAATCCCATCATACATAACATAGTAATATCCTGTTATATCCCAATATGCTTGGCTTTGTCATTTGTTATACTTGAATTATCCCACTATTACCCTATATCAATTCACACTCTCCTATACTATGCAAAAGACCAGTTTGCTCCGGCAGAGGCTTCCCTCATAGAAGCAAATTTCCCCTGTGACTGAAATGATTGTTGGGTATATGGCAGATATATCTAAAACATATGAATCTATGATCATCTATATGCCTACCATACACATAATTGGTTATATAATGTTATAGATATATCAACCCCCCTTATATATCCTTATATACATATATACAGACATATACATACAGGGTTCGTATTGAGCTTCACATCACTATTTGTTGGTGCATATATATATACACACGTTATACATACATTGTATTCACTATATGTGTAGGGTTTAGAACTGCAGAGTTAATTTGAGAAGCTTCATGAACTACAATTGGGTTCATCAACTATACATTAACTCTATATATATATGTGATAAGATATATAAATGTTTATTAACTATGTACATGTACAATGAATGATATTTAATAAGTTATATATATATATATATATATGTATTCACTATGTACATAAATAGTGTATTATATTAACAATGTATTATACATACATATATATATATATATATATCATACATGTATATATATATATATATATATATATCATATATATATATATATATCATATATATATATATATATATATATA
>Ga0126342_10001509_pt1 | contig 32988 bp, 29 predicted proteins | sample Cyp1metagenome_FD_92528 | JGI IMG/M metagenome (GOLD analysis project Ga0126342, IMG submission 92528) | Coral microbial communities from Lord Howe Island, Old Settlement Bay, Australia - Cyphastrea 1 metagenome | ecosystem: Host-associated > Invertebrates > Cnidaria > Coral ...
ACTTGCTGCATCGATGCACAAAACAAGGCTGCCATTCTATAGATACAATTGTTTGGTAAGGTTGCATAGGTGTTTCTTTTACTTGGTTTTGTGCCCTTTTGGATACCATGATAAACTTATACTTATACTGACTTAATTTAAGTTTTACCCGCAGTCATGAGTACATTTATGATACTAAAATGTATGCCGTTATATGTGCAGTGACACAGCAAATTACCATGGAATATGCAGGAAAAACGCCTTTTCTGAAGCAAGGGGGAACTGGAAGTGCCCTTGGAATCTGCCAACTCTTGTGATCAACCAATATTTTAAGCAAAGAGCTGTTACTGCATTAAAACCATTGCATATGCAGGAAAAAATGTACAAAACTTGTGCCTGTCAGGGCATAGGTGACTTACACGCCACCCATTCCATAACTGTATGTACTATATAAGAAAAATGTATATATAAAATAGTTGCATTCCAAGTGCGTATGCAGCTTGGATGTGTTGACACAGCAAATGGCTATGGTATCTGCAAAAAAGATGTACTGCTTTTATCACAAGAAACCCACTAGATATCAGTGCATGTTTGAAGCTGCCATTTCTACTGTATATCTACTGCACACTTGTGGCAATGCGCTTGCATACTGGTTGAAACCATCCACACACTAAAGCACAAACAACACCTGAAACTTTTCATACCGTATATAGGTCAAAGAGCTAAGAACAGGAGTGAGTATTGATCAAAAGGATGGAGAAGGGACCCCTTTCCATACGAATGCATTCTGGGAGATGCTACTTCCTAGTCCAATGTGTTGTGTCAGCCCCACCACTCAAGGCTTTCAAGCGACCTTAGAAGGGATTGATGTTGTTCACAGTCTGGGGGGGGGAGCAAAAAAATACTTTTTTTTTGCTCCCCTTTTTGCTCCCCTCCCTCCTCACCAAATGAACGGACCCTAAACCAAAAAAAAAATATCCACCAAAAAAAGTAATCAAAGAGAGATCATTGACTTTATGCCTTGTATAGCACAAATTTCTAGACATGTATTTTGTGGGCCCTGGTGGCGTCCCTTTCTGTTTTTTCTCTTACTACTGGATATGTATGGTATGTAACCATGCGCTCCCTAAAAAAAAGGACAAACATTCAGTGCCCAATCCTAAACATCATCTAAAACTGATGAAAGCCAACCTATTCTCAGCTGCCGGTATGCACATGATAAATAAATGAATATACCTATATATATATACGTATATAATCGTATATATATATATATATATAAATATGTATATATATATGGGTATGGTTTAAAATCCCTGGCTGCTTCTAAAATCTTCCAAGTCATCCCCGGCTGATCCACACCTCTGTAATGAAGGCCGTGCCCATGCGTTGATTCACTGTAAAACCATCGCCTCGCTGGTGCGGTTGACCCATGGATACACAGCAATCCAAGCATGATGGGGAAATGCCCATGGAAAGAACCAACATGGTGATTCACTTGGATAAATTTAGGCGTATAAATCAGCTATGCAGTTTTTTTTGTTTATATGACCACCTCCTGAATAAAAGAATAAAATGATGGATACGAATAACCGGCCAACATGAGGATATGGCTGTTGGGATAGATGGAATGCAATCAACATCAATCAACCAGAATGGTGAATTGGGGATGGGAACCTCGGCACTTTTTGAACAGATTTTCACAGTGAAATTAACGAGTTCTACGGTTCGGTAGGACTTGCTAGCAACTGGGCCAACTGAGTAGATGCAAGAAAAGAAATCAGGAGAGATAATCGAAAAACATCAAAAGACATGTCTGGTAAACACAATCAAACATACTAATAAGCTGATTTGATCCATTTCCTCTGCAAAAATCATTGGGATCCCCCGGAACAATTGTCTAGAGTCTAGAGGCACCTCAGCTGGAAAAGGGGCGACATTTTTGCAATGGTATATCCGAAACGATAGCAGCTATAGCAACCACACGAAAAGGTCGAAAAGCTTCATTTAAAATTAACAACATTGAAGATTAAGATTATTAAGTATACCCTCTGGTAATTTAACATAGCTATGGACAATCACCATTTTTAATGGGAAAATCCACTATAAATGGCCATTTTCAATAGCTATGTTAAATTTTTCAGAGGGTAGGTCCTATAGGTATTGGGATGTTGCCATGCAGCCCGAACTGCCGGCTCTGTGTGTTGCCGCTTCGCCTTTGCAGGTCATGTAGATCTGCGCGCTGCAGAGACACAAGGAGTACGTCATCATGCCTTGGGAAAGCGGCTGGTTTTTTACCAGCAAAGATAGGGGCAAACCCGGTGAACATATGGATAAAAATATGAAACATCCCATCATTCAAGTCTGGGAAAGATGAATTTACTGTAGAGTTTTTTTTGTTTTCATCGATGGATTCTGGGAGTTTCTGAGATACGCCCTGAGATTACACCTTCTTTTCTCTTTATTTGGCGGTGGGTCCAGCGCGTCGGTGGATATGTCGGGCTCAGGGCGTATTCCGCCACTTCCAAATGTCCTTGTGTACTTGTTGAGCTATAACCTGGTAGCAGCCGCTGGCACAGAACTGTGGCTCACGTGAGAGAAGCAGGAAAGCGGGGCCGGCATGATATGGCCCGGCAATTTGGCTCCCGAAATCGAGCGTGGTCGAGCGACTTCGTGAGAAAAAATGCTAAATGGCACCAATTAGGGAGATTTTAGGGTGCACTGCGGGGGGGTGTTTGAAAAATCCCTAGATTGGATGGATTGGGAGGAAAAAAAAAGTGACCAAATAGAAAATAGATAAAACTAAGAAAGAAACACATGCAACTTACAACCAACATGGTTCTGATCATTCTGAGGATGAAACATACATGGTTTGCGTAAGTTTGGTCACTGTTGCTAATAACCCCTGATGTTTAACACAAGCAACGAGCAAAACTTCATTGCCTCAACCACCAAGATGTTCCCATAGCATCGCTGCTTTCAGTCAGAGCTACTGGTAAATGGAAAGTCCAAACCATTGAAGGCATGCCTTAGCTGCGGGACAAAAAACAGAGCATTGAACATCTCAACAAGATAACAAGGGGCCATGGAGTCTCCAGAGGAAATGAAGCCAGGTGATGCCAAATATATCCAAATAAAGGGTCTTCCGACATCTTATTGGGACATTTGTCCATCTTATTGGGACATTTGTCCATCAACTGTCCTTGTGTCCGCGGACAGTTGCACGGACACGTTGAGTATGCGAATCTTGTCATACCCTGGCCGAGCCTTGTGTGTCCCCCTTTGGGCATCAGCCACCGGGCCAAGTCTCTGTTCAAAGTAGGGCTGAGCATTCAGCAGGCAGTTGTAGGGAAGCAGGGTACAAATACCCAAAGACATTATCCTCAGGCCGCAAATCAGGGCATTCAGGTGAAGTATCTGAATGATTGTTTCTATGCATGTGTACATTGAAAGTAGATACATACACAATATTGTGTAAGTTACAGTGGGATATATATATATATACATATATATATATATACATAGACAATATATCAGTATAATATGCTATAGCATAAAGTTATTACATGTTATTACAATATCATGTGATAATATGATTAAAAAAATATGTCAGAATAATCTGCAATACAATATTCAAACATGATCACAACAACACTACTTAACCGTTGACTTAACCGTAAACAACGACATAGGAATGTCACTAGATTCGACCTTGCAGCAGCCGCTCCCTTGGCCAAGCTTCGCAAGCTGTGCGCGGCTCAACATCTCGGCGGAAGTGCTGCCTTTTAGCAGGTTAAGTTTGAGATCCTCATGGGTCATGAGCCAGATGGCTGGCCGGCACCGGGACAGGATGATGAACCAGTACTGCCGGGGCGGGGCATCTCTGAAGCAGTCTGACACCATACTTTATGCAAATGTTTCCATGGACAAAATTGTATCAGAAAACATCAACATAATTCAACATATTATGCAAATAAAGTATACTCAAGTGACACTTCAAGCAGTTCTTTGAAGACACCCACCAGTTCGAAACCACACTGTTGCAGTCGATGTCAACCTGCCCATGGTGCCCCAACGGTCACTTTGGAGGCGATGGTTTCATCCCATCCCCTTTAAGCTACTGTACCGTAGAATGGGTGTCAACAAAACATATGAACGGGGGATGGGATTATTCACATTTATTTGTTTGATTAGTTTTAAAATATAAGTTCTATCACCTTAATACAATCTCAATACTAATATCACGAGCATATGATTGGTAAATTATGATTAGTGTATATAACACATAGTTACCAGTTACCTTTTCAGCAGGTACTCCCCTATAAAAATAACCATCGCTACATCCCCCATCGGTGGATTCAGCGCCGTCCGGCCTCACAGCTCAGGACGCTTGGGCTTCTGAATCCGCGGCCAGGCCTGGAACATGGCAAGGGAAAACATGGCAAGGGAAACTCCTCCATTTATAGTTGATTTTCCATATTTTCCTATTAAAACCTCCATTAAATCTCTCTCTCTCTCTCTCCCTCCATTGCCATCTTTTGGAGTCTATAATTCTACAGTATGAATTTAAATTAATGACTAACATATTTAAACTTAACATCCAATTAAATGAAAACGATGGCTAAAACTTCTGCACAATATTTGGCGCTAATTTAAAAAAGACAACGCCAGTCTGCGTCGACAGGCAAAGGCCAAGGATTGCCGTGATATATATATATATATATAGGAACTCCATAACACCATATAACACCTACATATATGATGGTATATTATGTGGACATAGATCAAGGTAGGCTAATATACAGTAAATGTCGAAGATGTGATTGGGGGAAAACAGCCATTTCAAAGACTTTTCAGAGATCTTGGCAGCTGGATCTGATGCCATACCCCCCATGAAGGACACCGGCGACACACCTTGGTTGGTGTGATATCATCAATGAGGCCGTACGCCTGACGCCAGAAAATGAGGTAAAGATCGAGGCCAAACCGGTCCAGTATACAGAGGTGCTCGTCTCTTTTCCGAGCACGCATCAGGATGGACCCATCAATAAACAACTCATTGGTCTCAAAAAGAAACAGACTGGCAATTGTTGGTACATCAATAAAACCCATTTGAAAACTAATCGGGGTACTTGAAGCTGTTGAAAATCGGACATGTCACCAGTCAAATAGCGTCTCTGGACACGTTCCTGGATCCTCAACACCATAGGTCCAAGCTTGGTTTGTCACCCCAAAATCCAGTGTTTATAAATCATGTTCCCATTACAATCATGATTACAGTTGCGTTGCATAGAATTGCCATGAATTAGGGTATACCATGACATACCCCAGGTCTTCAACAAACCCAGCCAGCAGGTCAGCCGCATGGGAAGGTTTCAGGAACATCGTACCCTGTAGGAGTTGTATAAAAAAATGACGTGGCCAAAAGGGAATGGTATGCCAAAACTGTACCATACAGCTAACCTTGACTATCCCTGATCCATTCCCATGAGATTTATCAAATAAACCAGCGAAAGGCATCCTCCAATTGCATCCAATTGCCTTGACGTCAAGTGCCCATCAAAACATGTTTTTTTTTCCCCTGACACTTGGGGATATCATTTTAAATCATCGTGAGCCGGTGATCAGGGACAGCAGCGGATGGGTCCTTGGCTTCTTCCGGGGTCATGAAGTTGTCACGGTCACAGTCCTGGCATTCGGAGACAGGGAAGTTCCTGGAAACAGTTGTAATCCCCATCCCCATTCATATATAATCATATATATACCCTTATATATATATATATATTAGACAGCTCCATTCTGTAGATATATACATACACACACATGTATATATATATATTATATACACTATAATATTATATATATATATATATATATGTGTGTGTAATGGGGTTTCATACCCTACAGTCACCATGGTTTCTGGATGGTTCTGGGGGAGCCTCTTTACCATCTTCAAAGGTCATGTGGAACACTTGCCCTGATATTCTCGCCCTGAGCTTCCAAAGCTCAAACAGCGTTATTCACGATGAATAATAGTGAATACGATGAATAATAGTGAATAATACATTATAGCCAATAATATTGCATATGAAACATAATTTATTACGATTACGATTATTGATATAAATAGTGAATAATACGATGAATAATTATGCACTAATAGTGAATAATACGATTACGATTGCGTATTATATATAACTATATAACCAGTAATATAACCAGTAACGTTATAATACGTTATATGTAATGTGATTCACTATTTTTGGATGGTGCATACACCCTATTTAATAGGACATCCATAGATCTCCATGACTAGCGCGAGCTCAACTTCCAGCTGCTCTGCTCGGTGCCCCTCCTTGGCAATCTGCTCGATCGGCTGCCCGGTGGCATCTGCCAGGTGCATGTTGAGGATCTCACCTGAACCAATCGGGTGGAGATCAATGGGGCCCCCAGGCGGCCAGACCTGATCAAAATTAATATCAAAAATGGCAATAAAATGGTGGCAATTCTGGTGGAAATGAGTCGAAATGCTGGTATTTTGAATGAGTGAGATTATATTGGGATTCATGAGTTCCCAATGGGTTGGATGTTACCAACTTACCAACATCTAATTGTTCAAATTTTGGGTTGAAAATGGTTAGCCGAAGGTGTGTCGGTGTCGTCCCATATCCACATTATGGAACCACCTATACTTGGATGATCCCTGAAAGGAACTGGTTAGTTACTGCATACTTGATAATCTTGATATATAGATTATAGATGAAAAAAATGACCCAGGCACGTATAAAACGATGACGAATGATGACGAATTTCGAGTATCATCCAGATAGATACACCATGATACACCAGTCCTCCATAGTCCTCCCACAAATCCACATACCAGGTGCCCCGGACGCATGTGAAGGATCTCTCTTGCCTGGATCCTCACGTCCAATGCCTGTCCTGGCAGGGAAAAGGGAAGAAATGCAGGAAACTCATGGAATTCTAAAGGAGTTGATGGTGAGTGATGGTGAGTTGATGGTGATTTCATGGAATTTTATTGGGTTTGATGATTTAATGATTTGATGGAGGTTGTATTGGGATTTGATAGAGATTCTATGGATTTTAAACAAGTTTGCTTCTTGGGGAATAAAATCTAGGAGTCAAATTCTTGGAGTCAAAATGGGAGATTCACAGACCAATGTTGGCCGGAAAAAAATGTCATTTCGACTCGTGGAACCTCTTAAGCTTATGAAGTTTCTGGACCCAGACCCAGACATGTCAAATCCTCTACGAACCCTTCTGAAATTCACAAACGCTTGGAGAACGTGACTTTGGTTTTTTTTTGCCCACAATAGGGTGGTTGAAGCACCATCTTCCACAGAAACCATCTCTGCTCGTCAGCCTTGTGCTCCTCCCAAAGGCTGATGGATCATGATCCCTCGGCGCGGAGTCATCGGGTGATACCGTGGGAACGTCAGGTGTTTCTGCATCCAAACATATGTAACAGCAGGTTTGATCTTATAACTACGGTTTGAGGCAGTTGCACACCTTGTAATATAGCCACGTGTGAAGTGCATTGCAATACCCTCCGGTTATTTAACATAGCCATGGAAAATGGCCCATTTATAGATGATTTTCCCATGAAATCCTCCATTTTTACCGGGATTTTCCATGGCTATGTTAAATAACCAGATGGTACTACTACTATGTGCGCAGGCATGTCCTCTCAGAACAGCTAGTTTCCTGTCCAAAGATGGACCCAGTCACTACAGTACATCGCCAATCTGCCAGTCCGAGTTGCTGGAGTTTGGCAAACTCTTGCCTCAGGCGTCAACAAAAACTGGCACACCTTTGGATGAGAGAAACATAGAGAAACCCATCCCCGCGCCAAAGCAAAAGCTATCAGTGCGCTCGCGTAAGGATGCCCACTCTGCTGGTTTTCCGCTTTTGCTTGGGTTTTTGGGTAAGCATCCACAATCATGATTGGCAAACAATGTTGCAGGAAAAATGCCATTGACATGGACTGTTACAAAATGCACATCCAAATATTGTTGCAAGCCCTTGAGTGTTGATTCCCCTTTGCTGTTGATTTTATCACAAATGAAGTTTCACCAGCCCTCCAGCAGTGACTTTTGCCATTCTGTCTTGGCAGTGTTGCCAATAAGTCTTTGAAACTACTAACTTTCCCAACTGCGCAGCTTGGCAATGTGGGCAAAGCCAATCTAATCAAGAACTCCAACCGTGGATGTCTTATAGATATGCAGTAGTCTTTATATATGTCTTTACACCACCCATTTCATCCAAAACTTGGACATTCTTCATGGATGTTCATCAACGTTTCCCACAGTTTTCCCACGGTTTTCCCATGGGAAATCGCCCAGTGGCGCTTGCCCTTGGTGCCCGCCGCTAGGAGGAAAGATCCCATTGAGGCGGCCATGCCGAAGCACACGGTGCTCACGTCCTGGAAGTATTGAGTGAACTAATCATCAAAAAATACAGATAATGTCAACCCTGGATTAATAAACCCCTGGGCTGTTTAATTGGGGGGGATACCATTTATGTATCAAATCATGACTATTGGGGGAACACCCCCTAATTAATAAACCATGGTTTATTAATCCGGGGTTGATATTAATATAGATTAGCAGTTTAGCTAACTTAGTAGTATGATAGAACAAATCTCTGGTTTATGGTTAACGTTTATGTATAGTTTAGCTAACGAATGAATCAAAATAGATTCAAAGAATAATGTTTCTTTCACCGTGCAACCATAGCTGCGACTTGGCAGCAACATCTAAGGTTGTTTGGACACATGCGCGCAAGCGAGTCAAAAACCTAAACTTAACGTTGGCGTGCAATCAATAGGATGTTGTAATTTTGGGAATAATATTAATCCTAATAGTCAGTGATAGTCAGTGTATCTGAACTTGGTGTGAATAAGTTCGTTTGATTGCACTTCCATTGTTTGTAAGTTATTACTTACGTCGTAAAGGATCACTATCCGGAGCTCTCCGTTCATAAACTCACTGGTTTGTGTTGCTCCTCGTCAACATAGGTGGTTGTCATCTTCAAGATTTGCGGGATATTCTAATGATGATTAGCTAACTAAACTATACTGAACTACTATAGACGATGTATACATATCTATACCATAGATTTTTTGATGATGATTGGTTAAGATAGTTAAGTAAATTACTACAAATGGTCTATGATGATCTGGGGATCTTAGGGCGATGGAAGATCTATAGATCTAACATACGGTTATATAAGTTATATACGGTTGTTTTAACCTGTTTTAACTCCATGAAGAACATCTAGGGTTTCACTTCCTAAGTGGATGAGTTGAAGGGTATCAATCTGCCCGAAACTAGTTGTGTTTTTTCTCCGATCAGATTTACCTTGATCCAGCTCTGAGTCTGGGAACCAGGGAGTTTAACCATCCTGAACTGGCGATATGCAGCCATATATGCCAATAAGTTGACTTGGCAGAGCAGGCTATGCCAGGCAGCAGGACCACCCCTGGGCTTCCCAACGCAAGGGATGAACTGCATGGTGTCGTAGATGGCCTTGGCAAGTGCGCAAGTAGCTGGGTGTCAAATGTGTAATCTGAGATCTCCCAAAAAACGATCACAAAGGAACAAACATAACAAGACCCTACGTCGCCCTACGTTTAATTATACTTTAATTACACATTTTGAAACAAGGACGCACAACAACAAAGTAGGAGGGTATGACACAGAAGTTGCAGCAAAGTTGCCATACCGGCAGAAACAGATCCACCAGGCGAGTTGATGTACATGGTAATGTCCTGGTTGGGGTCCGTGTTGGCCAAGTACAACATCTGTGCGACCAACACCTGCGCCATCTCATCTTTCACCTCACCGCCCAAGATGATGATTCGATCCTGCAGCAGCTTGGACATGACATCAATCTTCTCCCCACTGCCAGTGTCCACCATGGGCATTCGCACCGGTGGCACAGTCCCTGGTGGATCCGACCGCCTGGGATCAATCTCCGGCTCCCGCCCTGGTGCCGGTTGGCTGGGCTCCGCTGCCCGGTAAACCAGGCGGCGCGGACGCGCGGGGAGCGCCACTGCCGAGGCCAAACCCAACGCGCCCAGGGCAGCACCGAAGCTGCTGGAGCTGGGGCCGGTGGCGCCAGCTGCGCGCGGCAGGCGGGGCACCTCTGGGACGGCTGACTGGACGAAGCTGGTGGCACCAAAGGCACCAAGGCCGGCAAGGGCGCCCAGGGCCAGGGACCTGCGCTGAGACATGGCGCGAGCTGTGCTAACAAAATCTGCCCGCGAAGAAATCCACCTGGAGCCAAACATGCAGTAAGATAGGATGGGGAACCATCCGTCTCACAACTGGTGCTTACACTGGTCCAACTCCAATAACTTGCAATGCCAAGCTGGCTGGTGATTTCTTCCACAACTTGAACCATATTACTATGACATACGATGACACTTGGAATGAGTAGCTATCCCGGCTTCATCTCCATTCGCACCTTTTTAAAGCAAGCGGATTGGGATCCATCACTCCTCAGGTGAGCGGAACTTCAACGACGATGGCTTGCCCTGCCGCAGATCCTCCAAATGCTCCTGGTGCCCGGGAGCTGTGGAATTAAGATTTGATGTCTTGGAAATGGAAGGTAAAGATTGCACACAAATATGTTGCATAGATGCACTTGGGCACACATGCATGCTAGATTGGTATTACACCAAAATTGATGTGCAGTGTTCAATGCAGCATGATTGAAATGGACAATCTACTCACTTGTAAGAGCAACAAGATGAAACCAAACCATTGATCATTTACAAAAGTCCTTCGACTCATGTCAATCGTTAATGGATTGGTCTTTTTCCACGTTCGGCTCATGGTCGATAGCCGCACGGAAATGCCGCCCTCGGGAAGTCGTAGTTAATGGTTTGTTCTTTTCATGAGCAGCCAAAGGCTTTGAAGATATGGGTGTTTCTGAGCATTGGGGTGCCCTAACACAATATGTCTCCCCATTTGAAATGGCCAGTAAGTTGGAGATCAATGATAACTTGGGGTCCATTCTACCTCCAGACATTTACATAATATCCTTACCCCCCGGTTGACCATAGCAACATCGGCCCAATTGGTCCAATCCCTTAGTGGATGGCGCACGTCTCCTCCAGGTTTTTCAGCTTTTCAAAAAGGCTGCCGCCCGACTGGATGTGGGCCAGAATGTTTTCCTCCACTCTCCTGGGCAACTGGGCGACTACCTGGGAGGTTTGATTCATGTGAATAATATTGAATAATTATATGTAAATATGCTGGATCATCGAAGTAAACAATGATCCACTTATGCTTGTTATTTAATGAAGAAGCATGGTGTTTCTCGCCTGATCAGCCCCCAAGACCTGCAGGAATGCCCACTTATCTAATGTTGGGAGCAGTCCAGCTGCCAATTTAAGATGCAACCTCTAAACTCTAAACACATTGTTTTGAACATTTTTGAACGCAGTGTTCAAAAATGTATCATAAGACTGTGATATTACGTAATTACTTATATATAATAACATGACATAACATGACTATATAAAATGTACTGTAAGAATGTCCAATGTATAGTTGGGATATGTTGGGATGAAAAAAAAACACCCCTCTTGGTTTGCCTCAAGGGTGCCCACCACACAATAATGGTGCGTTGCCCCCCAATTAGTAAATCCGCTCTCCGACCCCTAGATTTTTGGTGGTACTAATTTCGTAGTACTCCCTTTTACTTTTCATTAGGGCTGCAACTTTCAAGCTTACTAACTGACCCTTCCCTATCTCATTCCTTTGCTACTATGCAAGTCATATTTGCTGCGCCTCTTATCCCCGATCTCTCACATGGTTCGTTTCGCTTCCTCCCCCCCCAAAAAAAATGCCTGAAAAGATCAATCTCTTATTGCTTCTTGATATGTTTTGCATACAAAATGCTGGTCTTGGAAACTCACAAAGGGTACCTCCCATGTGTGGTGTCCTCACCCCAAATAAAAGCCCCTCCCCCCAAGCTAACAAAGCACATCTCAGCCCGGTTTATTGTTCATTACTGCCTTTCTCCTTTACCTTTACCTTTTCATTCTCCTTGTAGCAGTTCATTCATTTGGGCTGATGCATTGTCGCCGCTCAAAGCCAGGTGGAACAACCTGCCAATCCCAGGCTCTGTGTCTCCAAGGCTTTTGGGAGCCACATCTCCAGCTCCTCTGGGGAACACCTTGGGGCGCAAAGCGCCTCCCCGGTCCCGGCCGGGGGGGAAGCTGTACAACCGGTATAACATCAGTAAAAAGTAACCAATGCAAAGTGATCATTTGAAAAAAGGTCAATTCTTGCAGAACTTGGAAGTTGTCCACGCGCCAAGCTATGGTCGCTTCGAAAGTCTGGCTTCGAAAGTCTGTGGTTCATCATCGCATAATCTTGTGATCAAATAAACATTGGTCACTGCGACGATTCCAGGGTACTGTAACAAAACCGTATCTTCACCTGGATAAAAAGGGTATCCTATTCCCATACCAAACCATTCTGGGAGTGGGAGCCAATGATGTTCTTGTAATAAGAATAGAGGGTCAATCAGTTGAAATTTGGACCCGTTTTGTCATGATCTACCCATATCTACACCCGATCCAAGTAGCACAACCACCCCGTCGTCGTCGCCCAAGACAAAGTCACCAGGCTTCACGGTGACCTTGGATGATCAATGATTCTCTTAGATCATAGAAAATATCAATTTATATCAGACATTATCTGACTATCTTAGAAAAGTATACAGCATTATACAACATTACACATATAGATCAAATGTAACTTTGTGTGTGCATGCAATATACAGGCCCTATGCCAACTCAGTAGAAGGTGCGGTGATCCTTAGCATGCCTTCCAACCAACAAAAAAAACAGAAACGTGCATCCTGATTCGGCCCCTCAATGAACATCTGAACATCAGCCTACATCTGTAAAAATTCAATGACTTCATCAGGCGAAAGCCCAACATGGGTCTGCGTGAAATGCACCCACAAAAAAAAATGGTTCGTACTACGTCTACGTTCAACGTTCATGATCATGTTCCTTCATTTTCCTCATTAAATTCATTAAGATACATGCAAACTACCGTTGTACGGGGCCATTTTCAGACCCCGAAATCATCAAAAACTTCACCAAGTCGCCGAGCCCATCTGAATTTCCACCTGCGACCTTCCTGGTTTTTTGGCCTCGCAGGCCGTGGGCTGAATGGTGATTTAATGGTGATTTAATGGTGATTTATGGGTTACAATGCTTCTCTATAAGGAAAATTATGGAAAATTGGTCTGTAGAGTTGTGCTTGACTGCCTCATGCCGCAGAGTGCAGCATTTTAGTATATCTTTAGTCGCATATGAACCTAATGGATGGCATTTGATTTTGATGGCTAAATGAAGAAATTGTCCCAAAAATAGGCGTTATCGATGCAAAAGCTCCAAATTGAAGACTGGAATGCACACGGCTTGGCTGTCCGGCGGTTCCGGCGTTGGGATGCTGACCGCGATGGTAGATGGGAAGCGACATCCTGAAAGAATCTGGTGGGTTTACTGCACTATTTGTCGGATATTTCAAAAACACAGCTCGCATGGATATCCGTTTCAGAAACACAAGCAACCGTTTCTCTACTCTCTACTCTCTGCTCTGTTCACTTCTCTGCTCTCTTCAGTTCTCTATTCTCTTCACTTCTCTACAGTGCTCTCTTCACTTCTGAAGTCTTCACTTCAAATCTCTCTTCGCCTTCTACTCTACTCTTTCAATTACAGTACCTATACCCTCTTCAAACCATCATTGTCAATTTCCCGTAAACTCGGAAGTTTCTCTTCCAAGCTTCTTTTGGCTAAACTACTAAGACATGATTCGTCTCAGCCAAATACCAACCACCCAATCACCCGCTTTCCAGGATTGTCCCTTCATAGTGATTTTCGAATGATCAGATGTAATTTACTATCCCGACATCTTCTATCTTCTTACATCAGCCCATCCATCTCAAGTGCTTAATTCGTCACTTAGTCCACCATCCACGAGTCTCACCCCATGGCGCCACGCGTCTGCCGCAGCAAGGGCGTGTCCCGGCAGTTGCCGTCGATCACCAGGCCTCCGAGGCCTCGGCGCCAGGCCTCGCTGGCCAACAGCTCCCCGAAGAGGCCGCCCGCACGGGGCCAATGGGCGTCACCTAGCAAGGTGCTGAAGCAGCTGGGGCAGCTGGGTTATGTAACTATAGGTTATATAATATATAGCTATATATATATGTATATATACGTAATACTATGTAATCATATATAATCTGTATATGATTGATAATATTGACAACCATTTGATAACCTATATTGCTTATGGTATTGTTTCTGGTGAATTGTCATGTTATTGAACCACATGAAGCTACTTACAGTTGGGGTAAACCACCCGGTAGGGATTGTATCGGATACCTCCAACACAAACCACGGGAATATGTCATGAATCGACCAGCAATGCTTGGCAACTTAGTTTTGTGAAAGGTGATTAAGCAAATCCAGACTTGAGGATGCGAAATAATGCAAAATCATGGCAGTTATAAATTATTATAAAGCAACTTGTGATGGTTCAGGATTGGCTGAAGGGAAAATGTATGAACATGTATGAAAATGTGCGGTACTTAAGTACCATTGAAAACTGGAGAGACGATGGCCAGGCAGCCTGTGGGGTGACTCTTGGGGGAATATGCTCCGCGGAACGATATGTTGATGTTTAAACAATAGCGGAAGGTCGTAGTGCAGTACCTGCATCCTCAAGAAAAACACTTAGAAAAAATGGCTCATTTGACGTATTTGTCCTTTTTGAACCCACATGGTCACAATTGCATCATATTGCATCACTCTTGGCATGTTTTTTTTACTTGGTGTGTTTTGAAGCCAAATTTTGAGCGTATCTTCCCGGCAAAAGAGCGTAAAGACTCGTCCATCAGGACACAAATCCATGTGAGCAGGGGAAGCAATGCTAATCGAAGATCCAGTATGAGCCAAAGTTTAGTAATTTAAAGTGGCAATTTCACAAATAACAACGTGAACATATTGGCATATTGGATGCTAGCTTGATATCCATCATAAATTTGAGATGTCTGGACATGTCTGATAGTGAAGAATTCGCAGGAATCTTAGCGATCCATAACGCTCAAATCCTTCCAACATGGGGAAACATACTGTACACGGTAAGGATACAGCATACATAAAAACAAATATTCAATATTTCATCCAAAGTTCATCTAATTTCCCCAATAATTACCCTTCATCAGCATACAAATCACTTCTAACTTCTAACTGTAATTCATCCAGCCATCCCATCAACCATGATGTGAATCACACCAGGTCGGCCTCAGCCGGCCTCAGCCCAACGAACCACCCCGCGAATGGGGCCTGGTTCCCCTCGCATGCCAGCGTCGATCATGATGATCTCTCCGGGCCCAGACTCGCGCAGCGAGGTCAGAACTCCCAAGAAGTCACCGTCCACCGCAACGGTCCGCGCCACGCCCACCATGCGGTAACCTGTCGGTAACCAGATTCTCATGGTGAAAATTGGATCTTGATATATATATATAATTATATTTATATATATATATATGGTGGTGTCCTAAAATGGGGGTACCCCCAGTTCTCATCCCTTTAAAAGATTGGGATTTTCCATAAACCATCCAGCTTTTGGGGCACCCCCATGACTATGGAAACCCCCATATCCTGAGAGGAGAAAGAACTGAATGGAATTTTGCTGTCATGACATCAACTGATTTTCCAGTGGCATCGGGAAGCAACCCTCACCAACCGGTCACCAAAGGTGCCAACCCGGCGCCAAAAGATAGCCAAAAACCAACAAAATATTAATATCGTACTGGTAGTTTTAAGACAAGTTGAGAAAACACACACACACATAAATTAGATTATATATATATATGTATATTATATATATATATATGATTATATGTATTTTGCCCTTGACTTCCAGTAATGGATATCAAGCAATTTGAATCCCTTGTCATCTTCCCCTGAGAAACGGGTGGCAGAAACGGTCCACCTGGCTTCAACGGGCGGACCGTGGTAATCACGCGAGCTTTCTTGTCGCTGGCATCGCACAAAGCACATGTGTCCTGGGGGACCATGCTAGGGGTTTTATGCCTTGATCAATGCATTGGCTTAAGAGAAACCCGGGGAAATCCTCAGGATACCATGGTATTAACATGTTTTAACATCCACATATTTGCGAGTTTCCTGCAAGTTTTCCCTGAAACCAAATCCGGGACTTGAAGTTGCGATTGACAAATTGGGCATGCCGGCTAAATAAATAAATATATATATATATGTACATATTTAATCATATTTAGTGAAAGCATCTTACAACTGCCACGTCCTCTCTAATTCCAAGCAAACAACAAAGCGCCAACAGTCATAGAAACTCACAGTTAACAGTCATATGAATAACTGTTCGGAAGGGCCAAACAACAACCAGTATAGCTAATCAGCTAATTCACATATTTCCTCCACAATCTCTACAAAAATCAGCACTGCAGAGTCTATTGAGTCTATTGACTTTGCATGGGTGCTGCAACAGTCAACAAAAACGGGTGGGCTGGCCGGGCCAGTCATCGTTTCCGACGGTCCATCGTTTTCAGCTTTGCCATGATGTCGCTGGCAGCACACTGGGTGGTCAAGCTGGCCTCCAGGGGCGGCGCAGCGTGGGAAGAGGGTCTTCGCTGGCTGTTGGGGGTCAAAGTTGCGTTTCACGGAAGGATTTCCAGTCGTTAGGTGTTGGGTTGCCTTCAGCAAGTATGACATGTTTTTGGATTTGTGCAGTAAAGGCTTGGAAGTCTATAGCCTGGATGAACAATTTGGGGTGAAGGTTTAAGTTCTTCCACCAGCCTACAGCATGCTCGCATCCGCGTGGCCGATTACGCAAAAGTCTGCTGAAACTAGAAGGTTTAAAAAGAGGAAAAGACCTACAAAGCCACCCAAACAACATCCAACTTGGGAAAGCAATGCAAAACCACCCTTAGGAACCACATGGAACCACTTTTCCGTTATGTTTTTTTCTTCCAACGTTTTACACATCCACAGACCTTCCCATGGCGTAGCCACCGAAATGCCATCACCATGGCGGAAATCAGCACACCAAGGGCCAACACCTTTGGTTTGGCGCTCAGGGAATCCGAGACCATTAATGGTCGTTCAACACAGGCACAGAAGCATGGAATTGATGGTAGATACAGTGGGTTTCAATCATCCTGTCCTATTCTTCACATGATTCAGGTGTCACTGGTACTTGCATGTACTTGCTACTTCGTCTCTTGTCAACGCATCTATCATTAGAATCATTACCCGTCCTTCTGTACCCAAATGTTCATACTCTCGCTAGTGTAGGCGTGTACGTTGCTGCAATCTGAGGTTCCAATTACCCATGTGTGGATGTGTGCCTTTTTACCAACAACATCTAAAGAGGGGTTGAAGCTAGGAAGCACTCAATTTGGATGCACATGTCACTCTGAGAGAAGCGCATGGACATCTCATTGGCACACCGTGTGCCCCAGCCATCCCAACCACACTGTTCAAATCTGCAACATTATGCTTTGCAAAGTTGCAGCACACACACACAATGACATAAGCACTCTCACCGATAGTTATTGATAGTTTCTAGTGATGTGGCACATATGTTAGTAGATATAATTACATATTATATACAGTAAATATATATATATATATATGTTATGTATATGTGTATATATATATATTCTATATATATATAATGTATATATTCTATGAATAGTTTTTGCAACTTGTATCTCATTATCCACTGCCGCTTGGCGGTTTGGACATGTTTGGACTGTTTCCCTTCAGCGTTCAACGCCCCGCTCCGACGACTTCGGTGGATTTTCCGCTCCGACGACCTGCGCGAGCCCGAGCCCGAGCCCGAGCCCACAGAAGCAGCAGAAAAACGAGGCACTGCGAATTTGGGGTGCCTGATTCAACGAGCCAAACCGGTTTTTGAACGTTGAAATATGTTGAAATCACATGAAATCACACATCAAAGGCTGGGAATTGACTAAATCGACTAAAGTTTTTAAAGTCTTGAGATCGCATTGGCTGCTGGATCCATTGAGTCAAGAGTCAAAATAAGTTGAAGGAGTCACCCCTACAAAGTCGTGAAAACAAATTAGCTGGATGTCAGAGTCGGCCAAGTGGGGAAGAAACCTGTCGAGGGCCCCCAGCTTTGACGTCCAACATCATCAGTTGCACTTGAATTTCAAGCCCGGCAGCCCCATGAAGTGAGCTGTCGAACTGTCACAAAAAACTACGACCCCAATGGGGTGAGAGGCAGTGATACCACCGCACAGCAACATAAGCAAATCCTGAAGGAATCTTTCGCAACAAATCACCTCCTATCACCAAATGCACCACTGGTAATTCAAAATCCTTGAAGGTGCCGCCATGTGAAATCAATTCTTGATTGTTCTCAAGTGCTAATGTGTTTCATTTGCTGTCCCTGTCCCTGTCGTAGTTTAGGTGGTACCCTCTGGTAAACTAACATAGCTATTGAAAACTGCCATTTATAGTTGATTTACCCATCAAAAAATTGTGGTTTTCCATAGCTATGTTAAATTACCAGAGGGTATTTCTGATGCAACACATGGCTTTCTATGAAAATAGGGTGCCCACAAAAACCGTAGTTTATCATCATGTTCCCCAAGGCCCCATCATCAAACAATCCCAAATAATATTACTATACAATTGTCGGTTATACCATGCAATACCCCCATATTATCCCCATTGACTATGATTACACTAAATCATATTAAGTTCCAACTTTGGCCGGTCAAATGACCATGAATATCCCAATCTGATATATTTATATGTATATCATCTGTATATATATATATATCAATATCAGTTTTCAACTTTTCTTGGTGAAATTCCCATGTCAGACTCTTTCATCCTCTCAGCGAGCTTCCTCCTGCCCCTGGCGCACGAGAAACTTCCCAGGCTGGCCGTCAACCAAGAGCAAACATGAGATGAGATGATGGTACCCGAAAACTGCCATAGAATCAAATCAGGATCTCAGCATATCTTACTTTATATAGATAGTCATTTCCATTGCATGAATATACCCAACTTCTTTATACAGTATATATATATCACTTCCAATATCTATATATCGTTTGTGAATTGCCAGGCTACTTGTAGGGACTCTTTTCCGGGTGTCATCGCTGCCACATTCATCGCTCCCACCTCCACAACGTGACGCTTGGCAAGGCCAATGCAGCAGGCGTGGACCTGGCCATGGTCATTCTTCGGAGACCCGTGGTGAACAGAGGTGCCTCAATGGAACATGATGGAACCGGACAGACGAGTTGGCTTGTGGTAATTGATTCTGGTGCTCCCTGAAAAGATGGAGAAATATGAACGAGTAAATGGCAAGAGAACTAATTAACGTACTTGAAAGGGTACCTCGTAGAATCTATCAATCCGATCACTTTAGAAGATCATAGAATCATATCCCCATGATTGTTTTATTGGCAAGCATTCAGCAATTCTTAATTTATCCGTCCAAATTTCGGCCCATTTTTGAGTTGCATCCGCTACCTGGAGGACAACTGTACGACCCACACACCGCAGTCGATCACTAAGCGTACCTTTGATGCGAAGCGCAGGGTCGACAAAGTCTCGCCAAGGTGTTCCTGTGGTGGAGAAATATATCAAACATGATGAAAGAAACTGCACGTTTCGCCACCCAAGATGGGGAAATGAAAGGACATTTCGTTTTAAAGATCTGCTGTTGTGGATGCTCACACGTGCTGAAGAATGCTTGTAAGGTGGATGCTCATGAATCTAATTTGAAGAATATTGATGATGGTTGGTTGCGAATGATGCGAATGTGTGGTCTTTTTAGCAGCTGAAACCACTGCGACAAGATGCTACAAGTATGAGATACTGTGAGGATACCAGAGGTACCATCTGTGATATTCTGTGATCAGTTGTGCAGCATTCATAGAAAACTACTTCGTCCCGTTTCCCCATCCAGCGGGCTCTCAAAAAGACACTCCTGCAGCGGGGAAACATTCGCAAACCTGCCATGGAATCTGTGGATCACCAAGTTTTGCCAAGGGGCAGTCACTGGGTGCCATCCATTGGTCGGGTCCCAGTTTCTATGCGTTGAGATTTTGTTTGGGACATCCATCCAGACTCTTGCAATAGAAAAGACCCTTTTTTGGGGCGCTTAAATACGTCAGTTTATTTGAGAAAAAGCTAGCGCAAACAAATGATTCAAAGAAGCAAGTACACGTATGCCAATTGGCACACAAATATGCTAAGTTTGGCAATTTTCCACAATCTAAATTTGAAAGAATTTGATTGTTTCGAGATTGAGTCACTTGAAGCCATGTTACATAGACACTAGCAGAACATCATGGGGCTGCTTGTTTGACATGGCGCCTACACATCCCAAATCAAACTCTTCACAAAGCGCTGCTCCAAGTTGATTGAAAGAAAGCACGGGAAAGCTCATCATGTTATAGCAACATCCCATATAAGCAAATATTTCTATAGAAAACAATGCAATTTTACGATATGTTACGGCCAAAAGTCTAACAAAATCCTCTCACCTTACACCACTGGGTCTCCGCCACATCAGGGTTTTGGAGTCGCCACCCAGCGAGTCGCGCAACAGCATCGTCAAGCGCGAATTGCGAAACCTCAGCGACTCCCGACTTTCCATGGGGTATGGGGTGAACTCAGTTTTGCCCCCATTCCAAGCAGCAAGAATCTTGATTGATTATGATGATTCAATAGGCTTAATTTATATTGATTTATGATAGGGTTAAGTTGGTTTATGACTCCAATAAAATAGGGTCAAAGTAGGGTCTCTGATGACCTCTGATGGATATATCTAGAACTGAAAACCAACTTCCAACTGAGCTAGGGGGCCACACGGATAGGTATGGCTCAAAAATGGAACCCCAATTTTTGCAGTTGCCCACCCAGGGTGTTTCACGAGGTGTTTCAAGAGGTAGCACATCATCAAGTGTGGGGCTAGGAGTTCATACAACAAATCCGACACCCAGTTTTGGACTTAACCAACTTCACCCCCAGCACCGTTGTCCGTCACATCCCGATGCTTGTGGGTGATATCACGTGATAGCAAGTTAAATCCTTTGTCTGTTGCTTGACTTCTCTTGACTTCCTATTCTAGGTTGTACGGTTAAAACATGTTAAAACGGATTATACAATGTCATGAGTCATAGAAGGTTTGAATCAATTTTGGAAAATTTTGTTGGTTGGACATGATTGGACTCCACATATCTCCACATCAATTCATGCTGGGTCGGCTGTCCTCCTTCTGTTGCCAGCCAAGAGACGGCACGTGCACCGCAGTAGCAGCAGGGCCACGCAAAGCACCCTTCCGGCAAATGGCCTGTGGGGGCCACACGATTCGTACCGGGGACGGGTGCTGAAAATGGGGACGCAACCTTAGTGTCACCATGTGTCACCCACAATGTCATGATAAATGAATACGCATTAGGCATGTTGAGAAAATCCTTCGCAACATAGCTATCAGTTGTCATTGAAACGAAGGAAAACAACTACAAGATTATACCCGTGACGTTTTCGACCCTCAAATGGTTCCGGATTCTTCGGCCAAAGACGGCCCTTTTGATATTAGGGCGGGCCCAGCTCCAGCTCAATCCTGAATGGGAATCTGCGGAGTGGCGATACATATCTTCAAGCAAATCACAAAAAGTGTATGGACATGTATGGACATACAAATTGAGTCTAATATTGGTGTTGCTGAAATATACTGAAATAATGGGTTAAAATATGTTAAAATCCTACAGTAATGTTTAATGGGTACCTGGAGCGTCTAGTACACATATGAATTACAATTTTCATTACATCATTACATCATCTTACCATCTCACAGTGCTCCCCCTTTGGAAACCAAAAAAAAGCCACGAAACGTCTGAGCCAAAGCTGGTATCTCAGACGGGATGAGGCCTCGATCACATCCCCAAGCGCACATAAAGACCTGCAGCCAGCCAAGGCTCAAGGCCATGTGTCGTAGTCGAAGTTTATACCATTGAAGCTGCTGACAGAGGATATGATCATCCTATGATATTGATTGTATGACAAATTAAGTAATTGACCATGTTTTTCTTTTTATACCTTTGGCATACATGATATTTGTAATATAGAATTTCTTCTGTGTGATCATATTATATGATAATTGTAAGATAATATGATAACCTGCAAACAATGGGACCCGCCTGTTGATGTGTTGGGCCTCCTTGAGCCTTTCACCTGTTGCGCTGGTCTGCGCCAATCCTCGGAAACACGAGTTCCGAAGATGGAGGGATTCCGGAAAATGATGGAAATTTATACCACAATCCTTCGCAAAAGAAACTAAAATCATATAAAATAAAACAAAATCATTGATCTGCAGAAATTTATGAAGTTTATATCCATTTTCAAACGAACATGCTTGTGAAATTTGAATTATATTTAGCAAGATGTAATTTCACGTAATTTCCACACTGCATATCTATCAAGCACGGTTAGACCGTCTCTGGGCTGCCAGCGTTCGGATCCAGCGAGATCGACGAAAGACAACAAACCGGACCTCGTTCCAAGCCGGGCAATGGCTCGTTGTCTGTTCCGAACGGCCGCCTGCTACCCTGTATTCATATGTATTCATCCAATTTCCAATCCAACTAATCATGGGAGCAAAACATACAATGTGAGGCCCCCCAGTTATAAGTTGGTTTATAAGCCCCAGTAACTATAGTTATAAGTACCATAAACCATAGTTATTGGATTTATAAACCAACTTAGATATCTTGGGGGCCTCACATTGTAGGAAAGGAAAACAAATCATGTCCAGGCCATTTTTATAATCCCTTACTTTGAGGTCACTTAAGTGGGATCACTTATGGTCACCTTGAACCCAGCCCACCTACCAATCCCGCAATGGTCACAGTGAACTGCCGGGATGTGAAAACACAGTCGTCGTGTCTATGGACCCGGGCACCTCTCGCTGCATGCCTGGTGACTGGGGGAAATCTCGCAGATGATCTCGCTGAAAAAACTGACCATGTGGGGCCCATTTGGGAGCTGCACGATGAACCAAAAAAGCACGGAAAAGAGATGAAAAGAGCAAACCATATGTGGAAACGAATGATCCCCATGAACAAACATATCGGCACAAAAGGCAGTCTACAAGTTTGAGCCTCCTTTTCGGATCAAACATCTGGCAGAACAAGAAATCCCAACCTGGAACGGTGCATTTTCCCACCAACGCCAATTGAATCACCTGGGGCCGCTGAGGGCGCTGCTGAGGGTGGCAAAAAAAATATCACCTCTATAGTTCCTTAGGTATACCATAAGTCCCATAAACATCCATAAGCAGAAAACAAATTGCAGTAATCAAAGTTACTGTATGCTACTGTCATAACACCTTAGAAATCATTAAATTCCAGATCCCCAGCTTTCCCCATAGCTTTCCCCATCCTATCTTCACCGTATACGAAATCCATGCCGCTCATCGCCGAGCCACAGCATGAGATCTGCTGGATCGTTCGTTGGCGGAGGTGGAGGCAACCTTGGTGGCTAATCTTCCAGCAGCTGGTCAATGGATGTTCAGAATGGATGTTATAACCATGAAATAACCCAACAAAATATGGGAGTTCATAGCTTTTGACCCATTCTTTTTTTATCCCAGCTGGCCAAGTTTCCCCCCCAACCCCGGGTGGAAGATATTGGATCACAAGTGGCAGCAATATGGGGAAGTTGATAACTCCAATTGCCATTTTTTATGTCCAGCAATTTGCCGCCTCATATTTCAGAATAATAATAATAACAGTAATAATAATAATAAGAAAAAATAATAATAATAATAATGATAATAATACAAATAGTGATAGTAATATATATATATATATATATATCATATGCTGGATCGGTTCAATCCCCATTTCCCTCTGGCTACTACATGGTTCAACAATAGCAGAAGACCATATATTTTCTGTGGCTTATCGTCCCCTTGTTTTTCTCTTCAGCAGCTCTCTGCGGCCTCTGCGGCTCCGGGCTAATGATCCCCAGCATTTCTCTGTTTATCAATACAAAACGATGTGGTGAACAAAAAGTGACCTATATAACTTATAACCATATATAAACAACACCTATGGCGTACTACGGCCGCACGGGAAAATAATCAAACTCATTAAAAATAATCAACATCATCAACCTGTTCCATTTGGAGGTGGTTTGCTGGGTATATTTCGGCTGAAGATCAGCTTATATCAGCGCCAAACAACATCATCAAATGGTTGAAGTATATTGAGGCATCTCATCTATGAAAAGGTCTTCCACCAAGGACTCCTCATCTTCTTGGCCCAAGTCTTCGCTTGGCGCAAGTCGAGCCCAGAAACAACAGACAGCAAAAACTTCTGGCGAATGGCCCATCATGCGTAGGGAATGCTGTCAACCAATGTCAACCATAAATAACCCTGTAGTTACTAAATTACATGCTATTAACTGCTATTACCTTATCATGCGCATTGTAGAAAGCAGTGCCACCTACTATCATATAATAAAATCATCCATGCATATACACGTTCAGTAAATTTCAAACGCCCAACGCCAAGAAATACGGGCGCCCTATCAAATCACAAATCACAGCGCGCACCCTCAGTGGTGGATCGAAGGTGCATCGCTGCACAAATCTCTGAGAGGATGAGGTAGGGCCTCACCCTTGTAGCCAAGTCGATGCTTCAATCGATTTTCCCATACCACCTGGCTGAGCCACCTGGGCCCTCAACAATGTCAACATCTCATTGGGATTGGCTCCCCCAAATGGGCACCAAAAAGGGATTTGTTTTAATGTAAATCAAACAACTGGAATGTATCGACCAGCCACGTTTGGATCCCGGTTGTGCAACCCAAAATTGCAGGGATCAAAGGGTTTCAATCTCGACAAAGTTGATCCACAAAGCTTCATAACACAAAACTGCGGCCATACGATGATGTGTTCGTAGTGCTCAGGGTTCTCAAGGGCCTTGCATAGCGTGTCTTGGCAGTTGGAGATGGAGTGCTGCGCCAGAACCCAGCGGCCGAAATTGATGGTTCCTTGGTGTTGCCATTCTCAAGTGGTACCCTCGGGTGAACCGAACATGACAATTTCAAATCCGGAAATTCAGAGGTACAGTAAATCATCTGGTAAACGCTGCTGTACCCAATGGCCAGACAGTAGCTTAAATTACCTTAAGCTAGACATGGGTGCACATTTGTGTTCCATCCTTGTGAAACTCAACGTGTCATGACCAACTTAGGAATCAATATCTTGCCCGATTTGCGGGCAGGTCCAAAGGCAAAAAAAACATGCAAAAACCCAAAAAGGAGAAATGACAGAAAATACCAACATAGTCGCAGTGAATTATATTCAATGTCAAATCTGTTCATATTTTTTTTATCTTTGGCGTTGCTCACCAGGTTTTGACACCATGGGTATGGGCCCAAATCGGGATGCCAAACCATTGCATGTGGATTTTCGGTGTCACATGGTGTCACCAATTTACATCAATTTACGGCACTGGAAGATCCACCAGAGCTATTTATCGCACTATCAATATCAAGCTGATTTTCCCGTTGTAACCGTTACCGAAGATTCTTAACTAATAATTACGCTGTCACGTGGTTGGGAAAGTCTTAGCAAATGCTATCCTCATAGCTCCCAAGCGATCCAACACGGATTCTTCTGGGGTATCCCGATGCATATCTTGTGCTTTTAAATGATTGTGCCATCGGACTGCCAGCAAATTCCCATCAATGTTAGGAAATTTAGGAAATATAGTGTATTGATGTGTATTGATAGATGATGATCCCCACATCTGGGGACTTAGTAATTACTAATTACCCATTAAAAAACATCTAAAACCACATGAAACCACATGAAACCACCATTTCTCTCAGGGATCTACCATCTTTGGCGTCCCAGGTGCCAACCAAGCGATCCAGTGCAGCAAAGGTCGCTCCGGCACCCAGCAGCCCGACCTCTTCGCTCGCCAAGGCTACCCCTGCAGCAGCCGCGCTGGCAGCACTTGCCAGCGCAACCTCGCTGGCAAATGGAGCGCGCATGTGTTTGTAATGTATCACTGGTATCACTGAATCTGTTAGATGGTTTTACGATACCCTTGAGAATTTTTACTGAATCAGTTGTTATATGGTTTTAGGATATTTGAGAATGATTCAGGATGCTTTGCGATGTATTTGGCAAATCGTGTTTAACAGGAAATCCATCTGAGATCTGAAAACGTCGGATTTCATGGTGAATGCTCCCTCATATTGACCCGGTGAATAATGGAATGGTTCGCACTGGTTTGAAGATTTTAGTTCTTGGAGCTGGTGGTAGATGGAATTAAAATGGACAGCACCAACTTGGACATGTACAGTGTCTGGAATCACTACTCTCGAGAGTTGGATGTATTTCGATCAAAAGGCAGGTCCAAGAAACTCCAGACGCAATGGTGACTCCTCGTCCGATACTGGCCAATGCACACATGCCGACTGATGCCAGATTGCCCAAATTGTGAGGTACTTTGAGGCGAATCTGGCAGGTTCCCAGTTTCTGTTGGTGCAGGGTGTTGATGGGATTTGGTGCCCCAAAGAATTCCATGGTCTGATGTCGCAAGCACTGCACCAGCTCGACATCAGCTCTGGCAACCACGTCCTGCCAAATGGCATCTGGGATGCCAGGACTCTCAAAATTCACAATGACGCAATTGCCGCCATTGATTGGCCCATGAGTGTTCCAAACAAATCTCAAGGCACCAATGCTGACGGCTGAGGCGCCAAGGGAATGGCCAGTAATGTAAAACTCCATAGGTTCGTGGCCTCTCTGTACCTCCTGCCGTGCCAAGGCTCGCTCTGTTGCTGCAGCCATGAATGACATGTAGTCAGTACTGCGGCCCAGACTGTGGGTGGTTGCTAGGGCCATCCTCTCTGCTTCAGGGCGAAAGAGCGGATCTGGGCGAATCAAGCGAGGAAACATCTGGGCAGCTTCCGGCTCTTGGCCCCAGAGCAGCTTGAAGTCATCACGGATGTTAGGGATGAAGCTGGCACTGTTCCAGTCCATGACGGTTCCTCAGATGCTCTCTGCAAGACTCTCTGCACCATTGGAGAAATGCAGGATGAAACAAAAAGCCCAACACCAGGAAGAAGATGTGAGAAAATTGTGTGGTGGCACTGACACTGAACAAACTAACAGCCCAAAACATTATCCTTGAAGTCCCAAATTCCACGTATGGCCAGAATCTTGATTGTGTGGCCCGTCGTGCGGTGACGGGTCTCGAACATAGCACTCTTGAATCCAATGTCTGGTTCTTCATGCGTCACCACAGCGGACCACCTTGGATGAGATCAGGGTAGGCTGATGATGAAACATGATCAAACATGCAATATATCAAATGACCAGAATAAGCAACAAATGCTCACTGGTCACTTCAAATGATTTACAGTATTTTCGATTCTTTCACCGTTTTATTGTCATGACAGCTCGCGATTCACATGAATTCCTCAAGTTCGCTGGGCCACTCTGGCACCACCATCTGGTCCTCATACATCGTCTGATTGATTCTGGCCACACTTTTGAGGATAAACTCTGTGTGCTGAGCTTCGTCCCGGCACCGGCAGCTTGGCCCTGGCGCCAACGCATTGCGCAACATGACCTCCGGTCGGGAGCCTGGAAGGCTGCGGGTCTGCTGAGCGCGGCGCGGCTTGAGCCACCAACCACGAGGTTCAACAAGCAAATCGGCATCAGAATCATCCCAGGTGAAGATGGAAACGAAGTAACACATTTCTGAAACCACATGAAACCACCAGCCAGCTACGAGCAACATGTATAACATGCTATGGACTTCCACGTCTGCTAAATTCCACGTCACGCAAAAACAAAAAAACAGCAGGAGTTGCAGCCGTATACTCAATGGAATATGCTGGGTCTATTCCTCCAAAAAAAAGACTCAAACCTCCCGACTTCTCAATCCATCAATCACCAACTTCTACTAGGGCCAGCTCACTCAAATGCAACACCCAAACACCCGCCAATTTGTCAAGTGACATGACGCTCGCGGCTGGCCCGACGCAACAGTTGGTACATGGCTTGTGCATCTCCTCAGCTTGGTGCAGGGCTTGCTGCAGAAATCCTGATTTGGTAATTGTTGAATCTATGGCAAAATCTAGAGGAAACCATGGCTTTTCCGGGTAAATGTTGTCCCTTAAAGCAATCCAATGGATCTGTACTTTTCGGGGACCTATCTTGGGCTAGTTTTCTTACTCGGGGGAAGGATTGTTATGATTATTTTATAGTATTGTAGCCCTCTTCTTGTGGAAAGAAAGACCGTTGTGCCATTGGACCTTCCACATTCACATTTTCTGAAAGTGTACTGCCCACTCACCCTATTCAGGTGATTCTTGTTTGAACAAACATCTCAGGCAGCTTTGATGATAGTACTAAATGATCAAATCACTCTATAGTGATGACCCTTACCATCAATATCTCGGTTTTTGACCCCACATGTAACTGGGGGAAACAACCCCTATTGGCTGATAAATACACCCATTTACCAAGTTGAAAAGAGCTGAATTGATAAGTCCATTCAACTTGTAGGTAAACTTTGTGATTTGGGCATATAATATCCGGAACCCAAATGTCATCTCTTTTGGTTGGTTAATCCTTCATCTATGGGTGGTCAAAACCTCCAAAATAACTACAAACACTATGGCTTAAGGGTCATTGGAGTTGTGGGTATGTGTATTTGTTTGTCCCTGTCTATTGATGGTAACGGGGCCCATCACTGCATATGACCATCCGGGCAAGCAAACCATCGGCTGGCCATTGGGACATTTTTTCGTTTTTGTCCTGCGCGACCTGTGCAAGTTGCAGGTAACGGTATGTGCAAACTTCATGAATGTGGATATGGATCTCAATGTGAAAAACCAATGGATTCCCTTGGAACAAAATCAATAAATTGTAAATTCTCATCTCTAACCCTGGATTTTCATAAACGTGGTCGATGAAGGATCGAGGAGTCCCCAACATAGTGATAATCTGATAAAATCCTACTATCCCACTAGTAGAATTATGTAGAATTGGCATAACATAACTATTTACAAACCAAGGATATGAACAATTCCTGCATTGACACTGTGGAAAATTCACATCTATACACATGTTCTTTGGAAATCAGGTGCTTTCTATCTACGGTAACACTATAACAAGATGTCAATTTACTGGAGGGCAAGTGATCATAATTCCTTGAACAAAATGTTTCATGATCGGTTGAAATCACCAATGTCACCAACGAATTGAAACTCAAGCTGTGCCATGTTGATTTCATGTTGGAGCCAATGTTGAACCCATGTGCCAATTGGCCCCTCGTTTCACCCCGTGAAAGGACCCATCGCCCAATTCAAACATCTGGGATGATGTTATCTAACAGGAAAAATATGTTGAAACTAGCCCCGGTCACCTGTGAGTACAGCATCATCCCAGAAATACTTCGCACCCAGCGACAACGCTGGAGACCCAGGCGCGCACACACACACACACGCACGGTGCATTGGTTTCCTGACTTGAAATATGGACTAAAAAAAACGCGAAACGACGATGAATGATGAATCCAGAACCTTGGACTATGATTTTGAGGATTCAGAATCCTAAGGAAAACATAGAAAAACCATGTCTCAGACTGTCTCAAATGCTTGACCCAACCAGAAAACTCAGAATGTCCCAACTGGTTAATCTATGTTAATATAAGCAACTCAGCCAGCCACACTCAAATGGTTTAATCAAACAATTATAATGTGGGAAACCCAATTGCCATAAACCTACCATTTGAGAATTCACCCATAACATTGGTGCATTCCATCAACAACAACTATAGCACATGATTAACTGATCAACCATTGTTATCCCATCATTACCAATTAATTATTGACATTTACTAACCATTACTAATAACTAATAAAAACTGGTGGGTGGTTTCAACCCCTCTGAAAAATATGAGTTCGTCAGTTGGGATGATTTTTCCAATATATATATATACGGTTTAAAAACATGTTCCCAACCACCAACCAGTAATAATAACCATCATTAACTCATTAACCTTACCACATGAATGGACTGATGACCAGCATCTGGTCACCCCAATTAGCGCCTCATTTCCTTCGCTTTCCGGAGCCTGTGGAGCCTGTGGAGCTGCTCTTGGGCGTCAAGAGCTTGGAACGTGTTGCGGGCTCCACCTGGCCAAACTTGGCGTTGGCAAACTTGCTAATCCCATGGCTAATCCCATGGGGTTTTCACCTATCAAATATGGTTATATAATTGTTCTTTGCCTGCAACATGTCTCCGAAACATCTCCGAACTGCCCTTTTGTTCGAAACTCATTTTCTGCTCAGGCTGGTTTTGGTTTCTCAATGAATAAATAGTGATTAATAATAAGCTATAGTTTAATTGATACTAAATCAGTAATCATACCAAATCAGCGTTTTGTTTGGAGGTGTATTTAATATTGGAGGAAGGGACTACAATTCATGAAGTGCCAAGCGCGAGACTTTCAGCTGTGCGCCTCCAATCCTTCTGCAGCCACAAAGCGCTTCCAAAGCTCCTGCTATACGTAAAGAAGCCGCTGCCAACGGACACTCTTTGAGTTGTTGCTACCCTCTGGTAATTTAACATAGCTATGGAAAATCACCATGTTTTATGGGAAAATACACTATAAATGGCCATGCTCAATAGCTATGTTAAATTACCAGAGGGTAGTGTTAATGTGTGTAATCTGGCGATCGAACTCTGGGCGTAAAGCCACATTGATGGCCATCATTGAGGAAACTTACCGTGTGATGAACTAATACACTTGATGCACACCTCAGATCGGGGACAGGACAGCTCATCATCTTGTGAGGAGGTAGTGTTTATTTTGAGACGGACCCATTGGGAATGATTGGAGAGGCTGGATCCTCATAGATTCTGATGGTTTCTGCAATAGCAAATCGCTTCCAGCACCTTCTGTCTAGCTTTTGTGTTGAAGCTTCAGATGCTCAAACATCAAATGGTCAACATGGGAAACATCTGCGGAATGGATACGGAAAGCAGCATCCGCCCTGGAAAGCGCCCGGGCGGCCTCGTATTCGCTTCGCTTCATCTTTGAAAGCTTGTTCCTCGGTGAAGCGATCCCTGCTGTTTTTTAGCATCGGTTGTTTCAGACATGGAAATGAAGACTTCCCGTACAGCTGGAAATGATTGGAAGGTAGCTGCTGAAGCAAGTCATGCCATCAAATAACATATTTGCCAAGCAACCCACTGAGGCCAGCCTTGGTAACCCCCAAGCAGCCCATGGATTTGTGGAGGCACATCTGCCTCCAAAATCCACGATGGTTTTTCCATGGCAAAGTTGGATGATTTTTGATGATTTGTTGGGCATATGAAATGTTTTTCCCATGATAATTACATATAATTACTGTATGAACTTGGATCACTTGGATGTTTCTTGACGTTTAAGGCATATCTGCTACATGTTTATACATTCTTCCCATGAAATTTGATGGTTTAGGGGATATCAGCAACATGTTGGTGCGAAAATTGCAGCTGTGGATAACTGTTGATTATTTTAGGGGCATAGCTGCAAGGTTTTCCAATGAACATTGACATCTTTGAGCATGATGCTACCTGTACCTGGGCCGTCCTGGGCCTACAAGAACTAAACTTGAAAGGTCGGATGATGGGAAGATGGGAATATGAGTCACAATCAGCCCACAACCCCCTTTCCAATGAGTGCAATGGGCAACTCACTCCTCCAATCTAGGATGCCTATCAGCCACACCCTTCCCCAAGTTGAAACTGTGGGCTCTGATTGAAGAACACCTTTTGGACCGACTGAAGTACAAAATGCATTACACATGATCCAAAGATTAAGTCAACTTTCCTATACAAACTGGTATCCCCAAAAAAAACTATGAGTCAAGTGACTATGAGAAGCTTTGAAAGAAAATGGTACCAGCGAAAATCAAGGTCTTGCAACCAGAGAAACCAATCCCATGTCCTTCAAAAATTCGCTGCTGGCAATGTCTTGCAGCGTCTGCAGTGTGGCCTGAAGGTGCAGAAGAAGGGAACCAAACTTGGACCCCCAAGCAATGGCTCTATGATATTAAACGTCCTCAATAGAATATAGATGAATATAGATGTTCAATGGTTTGAATATTATAGATGAATATAGATGGTTTACCGAAACTATCCCAACAACCGTGGTCCGATCGGTGTTCAACCTTGATCCATACCCATAGGAAACATACAGAAAACAAACCGAAACCAGATCCAATCATCCTTGTGGCAATGTGATATGGCCATGGGCCGTGGAAAATCACCCCAACTTACAGTAAGAACAATGTCTTGTTCCAAGGGGTAGTTTCACATGCTGAACTAATGAAGGGTGTGTTCATCTATTTTTAAAATGTCTATAATATACATGCAAATAGTAATGTAATTGTACAGTAGGCTAGATTAAATATTGGATTGTTAGATTCTATTTCTATGTTCCATTTTAATATATTACGCTATATTATCTGATATCATATCAAATAATATAACATGATATAACATGCATATGCAAATACAACTGCGACGCCTTCTGGTCGGCGGGAGGTGCATCTGCACGCAGCATTGGCACCTGCGACTGTCAGTTGAACATGGCCCTGGCATGTCCTGGTCACGAAAACTGATGAGCATGAACATTGATGTTTCATGATGTTTCAATGCGTGTTTCATAGTTTTTGTTGGCAACATCTTGAAATATGTAATCTTAATATGGCGCTCCCTATGGAAAGGTTTTGCAGCTGATAGGGGGTCTTTGGAAATGGATTCTAGGGTCCTTGGTGATTTAGTTCTTCCTCTGATTGTGTGATAAATGTTTTCCATTATTTATTTCTTTATCTATCTTATCTAT
>Ga0126342_10001510_pt1 | contig 32975 bp, 26 predicted proteins | sample Cyp1metagenome_FD_92528 | JGI IMG/M metagenome (GOLD analysis project Ga0126342, IMG submission 92528) | Coral microbial communities from Lord Howe Island, Old Settlement Bay, Australia - Cyphastrea 1 metagenome | ecosystem: Host-associated > Invertebrates > Cnidaria > Coral ...
GTGCTTGGGGATTGTGTGGGGTAATATTGACTGGTTCGATAATGATGACATTCTCCCAGCATTTTCCTGTCCAAGATAGAGATTCCTGATGATTTCAGAGGGGTATAAACTACCACCAACCAGATAATGAATGGAATTATAATGGGAATAGCGTGGGCAACGGCTGTTTTTACCCTGCGCTCGCATCAACCAGTGAGTCGCCCAAGCAAGGTCCAGCGTCAAAGCCTCGTCGACCAGGTGGCACTTTTATGGACCGATAGGCCTTGGTTTCTTGTAGCATATAGTCATTTTAGCACCTAAGTCTTAGGTAATAAACAAATATAAACAATAGTTAACTATAGTTCGCTATAGTTGACTCATACAATATTTAACACCTTAATATTACTATAGACAATTGGTATCTTATTATTACTATAATATATATATATATATATGTATTAATTGGCACCTTGTTTGGGCAGATAAACCATAGTCTTATTCTTGGTAAGAATACAATAACATATCTGCAAGGTGGTAAACAGCTACATGTTCTTACTTTGATTTGTTTATTCTTCTATGAACCCTGCAGAGATCGCACGTCATTCTTTGAACTCAGCAAAGACGGGTGCAATACGTTGCCACTACAGGCTATGTACCACGCAATCAGGTCAATGAAATCTAGCGCACATATTACATTGATGCTCGGCACTACTACCACACAATAACTATCTACTCGCCAACCAATCCCTTGTTTTGGCGTATATAGATTTGTGAGTTATTCACCCTTACCATTCACTTTATAGATTACAAATAGGAATATTGACTAACCAATCGTACAAACATATCCGACCAGCCAATTGCAATGTGAAAATCACCCTGTGTGTTCGGCCAGGTGCAAGGAGAAAGGACTTTGAGGAATTGGGACCCAGGCAGGGTCGACATGGAAACCATGCCGCCAAACATTGGATCTGACTTCAGCAAACGCATGTCAGCATGTGTGCAGCATTTTTATTGGCACGTGCCTTGAAGAAACCCATGTGAGTTTTGCAGGTGTCCGAATGGCAAGCCCATGACACGAGAACTCATGATGAAGGAGGCGACATTGCGCTTGTGGGAAGCGTCGCGACTGTGAGATGCTTTTGTGTATTCTCAGTGTGGGATGGTTCAAACAATTGTATCCCATAATGTTGTAGGCCAACATGTCGTTGGTTTTGTAAATGAACACCTTAAAGAAAATCACAGACAATATTTAGCCACAACATATTCACGAGTTTCTGCATGTGTGTTTTTTTCTATTTGTTCTAAGATTAACCGCTGGTTATTCAACATAGCCATGGTATAGATGGCCCATAGAAATAGATGGTTCACCTATTAATAGCATGGTGATTTTCCATGGCTAACTGTTAGTCATAACCAGATGGTAGATAATCATGTAATATTGGTATTCCACATGTTTTCAGAATTTGAGGTCATCACTCAAAACCTATGGCTAAGATTAGATACGTGTGATAGTCTTGTGCTGTTGGGCAAGTTGCGGCCAACTCTCTCAGTGCCTTGGTCGTTTTTTCGATCGCTGTGGGCTGATTGAGGTCAAGTTGAATCCGTGAACCGATGGTCAAATCGGGTGGGTACTTTCATACTTTTAAACGTTAAATAGGGACATGTCCTAACCAGCAAAAAACAATTGTTGTTTGCATGTTGTATGAGATTGGCCATATTGTCAAGCATGGTTTAAGTCCGTCCATTCTGCTTGGCTTTTCCAATGGTATTGTGTAAGTTAGTCGTTGTATACCGACTGTTTAAGGCTTAAGGGAAAATCCCCTGAATCTGAGAAAAGAGATTGGTCCATGGATTTGTAAGGAAAATAAAGCATCGCAATTGGACATCCCCCATAAATGAAGATTTCAATGGGGAAATCAACTATAAATGGAAGATGTTCCATTGCCACGTTTGCTTGCTGGAGGGTAGCCATGGAATTGGTCAAGCCTAAGCCTATCAGTTTCCAGGGCCAGAAGCGTCGAGAAGATGGTTCCAGAACCCCAACATTGCGACGTCTTCTTTCCAGAGGCTTCAAGTGGCGGAAGACCAAGATGGGTTGGAAGAGTCATCCCAACAGACATCTGGTTGGTGGTTTGGAACATGTTTTTTTCCATATCTTGGTAATTTCATCATCCCAACTGACAAACTCATGTTTTTCAGAGGGATAGGGCTCAACCACCAACCAGACATGGTTGTTATAGGCTATGTATGGCGCCACCTAAAACCTTCCATTTGTTTCAACATGCATTGCCAACGCTTGGGGCTTCAAAAAAGTTATGGTCCCAGTGGTACCAGCAACTGGTGCAGCAAGGATGCTTTTTATCGGATTCTGTCCGATGGTCTTACCCAGTTGCCCTCTACATATTCAAAGAGCGGGAAAAACAGCATTAGATGATAAGCGTATTTTTTTTGCGTTCAGTTTCCATTGTTAGGAACAAGTACATCAAAATCATCAAAGTACCACAAAACAATGGAAACTGGAACCTGAAAACTCACAATTCCCATATGCTCCATGGTGCTGGAATATTTGTCAACATGTGCCCTAAAAATCACCCAGTTTTGTAGGTGAATATACCAGCACCATGGAGCATCTGGGAATTATAGTTATACCTGGTTGGTGGTTTCAACCCCTCTGAAACATATGACTTCGTCAGTTGGGATGATGATATATTCCCAACTGAATGGAAAAATAACACATGTTCCAAAGCACCAACCAGATACTGTATGCTAACAATGGAAACTTCTGCCATTGACCCTGACCGTCGCCAGGCAGCTCTTCCCCTCCCAGTGGCGCAGACACGCCCAGTGGGGGAGCTTGGCGATGCGGCGATGGACCTGGTGGCGGAGATTCAGGGAATCTGGGGATCTTCAAAGCTTGGTTGGTATACCCCACCTATATATATAATATATATATAATATATATAATAGATATATATATATAATATAATATAGATTTATATATATATGGGTAAATTATAACGACCTCACTGCGACCTCACTGGAAATCATGGTTAATAAAGGGAAATCATCCCCAAATGGAGGTTAGTGAAATATTATAATTTACCCAGATATATGCTGAAACTAACCTACTGCAACCTGCACCACCACGTAGTCTTGCTGATCAATAGTTAATTAATAGAATAACTTAATGTGGTGAATCAAGTAACTAGCTATATTAATACTGGTTGGTGGTTTGGAACATTTTTTATGTTCCATTTCATATATGGGATGTTATCCTTCCCATCGACGAACTCATATTTTTCAAGATGGTTATTGCACCACCAACCAGTACATATATATATATATATTCCTGGACCTTCACAGTTCCAACCGGACAGTTTTTTTGGTACTTTTGAAAGTCCAGCTATATATATATACACACATGTAGGACCATTTGTCATGTTTGTTTTCCATACCTTGGGGTTTCGTCAAGGAAATAAAGATATCAAGTGGTCCTTCAAGTGTATATGTATTTATTTATTTATTTATGGGTCATAGATCTGCCCGAATTATAGCGACGTCACCCGACGTCACCTCATAAATCGACCTAAGCCATTGAATTAAGGGTTTTGAATCGTGCTCACCATTGATTCCCCGCTGCTGCTGGAAAGGACTGGCTGACGTATTTTTCCAAGCAACTGGAAAGGTAGAAGAGAAGTGTGGTAAGCTAGCAGCAATAGACCCACAAAAAGAAAGGCTCTACCACCAAGTCTGACTTCACCCTCTCATCAGTTTTTCATTCTTGGGATAGTTTTGCTATAGCTTGTAAATCACGTTGGGATGCATTTATTAATATACACTTATTTTTCCATGGGTCGAGTTGTTTTTGTCTGTGTTTCACAACATTAGTGTATAAAAACCACTAAATCAACATGTTCCTATCGGGACAACGTCTGTTGAGAAGCCAGCTAGATCAACAACCGGATCTAGGGGGTATACACCAACATTTTTTTTTGACAAATCCAGGTGACAAAAAAAAATGCACAGATTTGACGTGGCATCATGACAATTCCGATTGGGATTGTTGAAGAACATATGCGAACATGCGAACATGCCGTCATTTGACATGAAAGCTGGTTGGTGGTTTGGAACATGAATGGATTATGACTTTCCATTCAGTTGGGAATTTCATCATTCCAACTGACGAACTCCCTCAAGTTGTTGGATGTTCGCCCTGGAGATGATTCTCCCAGTTGACTCCCCAGATGGATCAAGGCAATGAGTTCCGAAAACATGAGAAACCGCGTTTCCTGGTTTCTTGGTTTCTTGGTTTATACACCTCATGAACTAGTTCGATATAACTGATATAACCCAAGAAACCATAGTGTTTCAGGTTGTAAGTTATAAGCCAACATGGTTTCTTGGCGATCTCCCCCAAAAAAACTCGGAGGATTCCCCCGGAAAACTCACCACGTCACAGCCGCTCAACGGTGGCCGGCCTGAGGCGGCTTGCTTGGGAGGTGCGGAGATGAAATCGTGATGGATATGAAGTGTGATTTTGTTTCCCATTTACAGATGATTGTCCCAGCTATAAACCTCCATTTATATAGAATGGATTTTCCAGTTCGCTATGTTAAATACAGTAACCAGATGGTAACTATTTCTAATTATTATGTATGTGTAGTAGTTCTATGATAATGCATGATGATATATTAATAGATATGAATAGCATTATCAATTATTATTGCTATTAGTATATATGATTCCATATGTAAGTGTATATACAAACATATATATATATATATATAATGTGTGTAACTGTATGTTTGTCATTACATTAGCTCTCTTAAAAGGAGCATGGATTTGATTATTCCCACAGCTTCAGTCTTTGGAATCCGACCAAGGTTGACAGTGATAAGAGATTTGCAAACAACAGCCGGACCGGTATTTGGAATGGTACACTAACATGCGTGTGTAGGGGGGTATGTGCATGAATGTCTCAAACAAGATTTGCCCAGCGAACCAAGTCATCCAAATCCAACTAAAACTTGGATATATGTTGCTCTCACAGGTCCCCGCAAAACATCCTTGTGACTCAGTTGAGGATTGGTTGCGTGCTGTTGACAACGCCCAATCACTGCAGGATGAAGCAAAACTTTTGCCCAGCCGAGTTTCTCACCAGCATGGTGGATGAACCACTCGGGACTGATTTTCTTCTATCTGGAAGCCAGGTACATTACAAAAAACATCTTGGGAATTTGAGTTTGAAACTTAAAATTGCAGTTCCAACATTAGTCAGCAAACATGAAAGTTATCTGGATTCCATATGGCCTTGTGTGGGATGGGTGTGTAACGGTGTGTATGAGATATTCACATATATATATATACATACATATATATTAACACATATTGACGTACAGGAATAGTGATTAAACTTGCCTAAAGCGAAAAGGTGTAAACAGGACATAGAAGGAAGCCTGTACCCGAACCATGTTTCTGATAATTAGAGAATGGATCCAAACCTTTGCTGCGTGGAATTCACAAGTTTAGTTCTGACGGTTCTGACAGTCCACTCCCAATTTGTGTTGCTCAAACTCCAATATTTGATGATTTATATTATATATTCCATTTAAATTTTGACATATGTGTCACGTTGAAAAGCTGGCTTAGTTTCCCATACTGGAGGATGGTCATGAATCGATAAATTGTGGGGGTTTAATATCCGCTATAAAGATCTCCAATCCATTTCAAATTATACTAAATCCATCTAAATCCACTTAAATTCCATCATGTTTACATCAGATGGATGGCAATCATGGCCATGCCCCAATAAATAGGGAGTTATATATATATATAGTTTGGAGTTAAATATCCTAAACAAATAGTAATTGTTAGTTATATATATATACGTATACAATTATATATATATTGTATATATATATATATATACATATACATAGTGTATATATATATATTGTGTATACATATAATAGATAGTGGGAGTTAAATACCAATTAAATACTGTAGTTGTTCACCAAATCGCATCTCCCGAGGCGCCCACCCCGAGTCCGGCGAGCCGGGGTCGCGGTCCTGGTCGACGCTTGTTTTTGTTTACTGCTGCTAAATGTAGGGGAATGGGGAATGATCCACAATATGTATATATATATAATATATATATATAATCTATACATAATATATATATATATATTAAATATTATATATATACATATTATATATATATGTGCATTTACATACATATGTATATATATATGTGACTATACATGTAGGTATAATAAGATTAATAAGCATGAACAATCATCCCATTCCCCCATTCCCTAAGCATCAGTAAGTTCGGTCACCTAAGATATAGCTATGGAACACATGTTCAAAGCCACGGGCCATTTGAGCCGAAGCAACAAGGGACGTTTCACCTAAAGGGCTTTAAGCCATAACAAGGCTTCAAGCTGCAAACAAAGATCAAACGGGAACATCTCCACAAGGAGAGAATATGAAGTTGGTTTTGTCGTGGGATATAGCCTATGATATATATATATATACAGAATTGGACAGAAACATAATGCCATAGACACAGTATAACAAACCCTCAACTGACAATTTTAATCAGCAGTATTGGTTCTATGTCCATATTTTAGTCATCTGGTCATTTTATGCAGAGTTCAATCAGATTTGGTTGAGCTCGATAGCAGTTTATTTAAGGGCACGGTCAGTACTTAAGTTGCCTAAGACCCCCTCACGATTCTACCTTCGTCATTTTGTAGATGGCACATGATCGAAACATCCAAGAATCCACTGTCCCCAACACATCCAAATACATATACCCTCTGGTTATTTAACATAGCCATGGAAAATCCCTTTTAGATGGAGGTTTTCATGGGAAAATCATCTATAAATGGGCCATTTTCCATGGCTATGTTAAATAACCAGAGGGTATATATATATATATCACCTGACCATCCTTTTAAATGACTTGCTGATCTTGCACCAAGAAACGGAGAGACGTTTTGGATTCCGCGTGTTCCGAAAAAATCCCCCAGGAGATTTTGGTGGTGGAGATCGCTTTGGTGTTGTGAAATCTTCGAAGGTGGGAGTTTCCCACGCTGCAATCAGATTGGGTTTGTCCAAAAAGTGATATCCATGGATACCCTTATATGGCCATTTTTTTAACGATGATATGATGATCAACCATGGGATTTGGTATCCTATTTTCAGACCCATGGGATTTTTATGGATTTTTAGCCTTTTTGGACAGTCTTGAACAGAGGTGGGCACTGAATAGCTCGCAAACTCCAGGTCCAAAAATTATATTTCTTTCCGTCATGTTATGAGTTTGTTTCCTTATAAAATTATGGATTACCCGGGTGATGTGTGAGATGATTGGGACTCACCGTGGGAAGACCACTCAAAAACGTTTCTTTTTTGCCCAATCGCCCTCAGTCACTGGTTGACTTTTCATCGATGCGGGATGGTGGGAGAAGATTTCCTGATGTTATTTGATTCTCTGATGTATCACTGAATGGCGTTGAATTGCAGAATATACAAGGTGGTGCCCCCTAGTTAGAAGTTTGTTGGTTTATAAACCCCATGAATACTAGTTCGTTATATCTACCATAAACCATAGTTATTGGAGTTATTAACCAACTTAGCTAACTATGGGGCACCACCTTGTAGATCATGTAAACATACATAATGACTGGAATCTCCCAATGTTAATTGTTGAACAGCAATGATACGCCTTTTTTTTTGTTTTTTGCTACTCAACCCACGTTCGTCGTACTCCCATGGTGTTGCAAGGAGTGACCCAGACAGCTAGGCGCCACGGATTTTTCAGCGGGTGGAAGGTCTGCCGTGACACTCATGGGTAAAATGGATCCTCTCCAATAAAATGAAGGAATTAACTCATTAAACCATGGATATGGAGGTTGGTTTCCCAAATAGGGGACACAAAAAAAAAAATCAAACTTAATTATATCATATATCCACTGGTTGGTGGTTTGGAACATGAATTTCATGACTTTCCATTCAGTTGGGAATAATCATCCCAACTGACGAAGTCATATTTTTCAGAGGGGTAGGTATACCACCAACCAGTATTTATATAACCATCAACTATATAGGGATTTACCTTAAGGTGCTATTCAAACACTTGGGGTAAAGTGCCAATTTGTAGCTGTAATACTGAGGTGTTGTGTATTGCTCAGATAATCCGAGTGTGTACACCCAACTTCCCATAGTTGAACAGGTCTCTGTTCCCTTATGCTCCCTTGTTCTTGAAAATGTCAGGGCAGCGATCGGTGGAGATCTTGTACAGTCCACTTGCAACGGCTCCCGTGCATGAACTTGGCAGCTGCCATGATCAAAACATAGCGCCTGCCAGGGAAGGCAGGAACTTCCTGACTTTCTCTGGAAGGTGCAGTAGCATCCCAATTGTTTTAGTTAGGAGATGTTAGGAGCTGAGCGCAGTGGACCGGTTGTTGTATACAAAAACGGCTATAGAATGTTTGGTCAGGGCTTGAGCTTACCACCAAAACATGGTATGTAAATTGATGTCCTACAAGGTGGTGCCCCATAGTTAGCTAAGTTGATTGATAACTCCAATAACTATGGTTTGTGGTAGATATAACGAACTAGTTAATGGGGTTTATAAACCAACAAACATAACTAGGGGGCACCACCTTGTAGATGTTCGCCTATTGCATTTTGCTGGTACATCAGCAACTGGTCGGGCAGCGACGCTTGCGACGCTTGCGCTAGCGTTTTTGCATGGCACGCTGGGACGATGAGGATGGCCACCACTGTGATCTGTTGTAACCCCACTGTTGGGGAAGGGAACCATAGATCCTCCAAGATTTTTTCAGAAAACACCTGATACAGTATGGTTTTAGGAATATGTTGGAAGTAATTCCCACAGGATTCCTATTGCATTATATTGCATATATAGAATTTCAAGATATTTCAAGGAGGTTTCATGCTTTGACCAGATGAATCTGAGTCTATCGTGTTTGTTTACTTTTCCACATGCAACCTAATTCAACTCAGGATTTTGGGGGGTAGCACGGGCCCCGGGCTACTTGGGATCCTTGACATCAACGATTTTGCAAACAAATCGCAGCCTGTTGGTAATTTCCAATCTTAGACCATCTTGTTTACTGTTGTCCGTTTTTACATAGGCCGATCTATCTAGTTCAGTGGCATTGATTGGGATGGATTGCTCACCCACCACCCAATGGATATCTATACCCAATGGATAGCTGATGTTTGCCCCTATGTTATATTGCTTGAGATTCGGATCTCCAAAGTGAACACTGTGATACTACTGTATGATCCTTTTCTATTATTTTCTTCTAATGACCTATGGCTTTAGAATACCTTTTTTGTTTTTCTGGTTCCACAGAGAGCTGTCGCCGTCCGCCACTTGGCCAAAAAGTCGCCCTCGTCGTTTCAAAAGGACCACGCTGCGCCCAGATTTCGGTGGAATCACACCACGGTGAAAAGCGTGGCCAAGAAGGCGAAGGTGGTGAAAAGACAGCGGCCATGAGGACGAACACGTTTTTGGGGTCGGGATTTTTTTATTTGTCTATTCCCATAGGATCCATGGTGCTGCTATATATGCTAACATGACTGGGGTATATTGATGGGATCCATGTTACCATATATAGCATACATGGATCCTATGGGATTGTTTTATTCATGTTATTCTGTTTCGGACAACTTTGAACCTTTTTTTAATCCGTGTCATGAAATCGTAAATGATTTGATTGTTCTTTTTCCCAATCTTATTGAGGTCCGGTCCTGGCTCTGGGTTCCAGATTTGCGTCACAAGGCCCCACGACTTCTCGCGACCACCCGCGCGAGTCCGGGACCACAGGTTTGTGTTCATTGCACCATTCAATTTTTCTTACCCTCTAGGACTCTAGGGTAAACATACAAAAAAACTATAGCTATTGAAAATGGCCCAGTCGAAATTTAGTTGATTTACCATGATTTACCCATTCATAGCATGGTGGATCTTTCCAGCTCGTGATGTAAACGTTTACCAAACATAGACGATGTGACCATGTGGAAAATCCATAGTTTCCCGTTCGGAAAATGATCGACGTTCACGACGGGATTTTCCACATCTATGTTAGTTTACAGGAGCCCTAATTTCTCAATCGAGACATTTCATGGGAAATGTATGGAAATGGGGGGTAACCACTGTAAAAAGAGGAAAAAGCAATGTCATAAACTCAAATGATCTGAACATACGAGATGAGTTTTCGAGTTTAAACAGTTAGGCTATGACATTTAATGTGTCATGTTATATCATGTTATATTATGGTATATGTTATTTAAATGATCATGATAGTATACATACATATAGATGTATGTGACAAGCCCGTCTATTCATTCTGGTGGCGGCGCACGCCAGCAAGAGTGGACAAAATTTCTGTGAGGACGCGCTCGTTTTTTACTTTTCTGGAAAAATCTAAAGTTTTAATATTGAATTATACAATTTTTCAATGTATTGATGCTTTGGAGTTTTGGAAGGTACAGGCTGAACGTTTCAGACATTTTCTGGACTTATGGTGACACACACACACACACATCATTGAAGCGCGCCGCGCCGCCCCATTTCTGTGACAGCCCAACATGGGTTTCTATCTTCAGCCGTTTTGGGATCAGTTACTCTCCTTGCGCCCTCTTTCGGCATCCTTATCCAAGGCCGACGGTTTGCTTCGCACAGAGAACTCGTAAGCCCTATCACGGAATTTCCATCCATCAGTATCTGAAAAGGCATTCAATTCACGACGTTTTGACCATTACCTCCCTTGCAGGCTGCTATCACGTCATGGATCTCACGCCTCCTATCTCCGTGGGAAGCATGTTGGATGACAAGTTGTCTGAGCTGCTCGGAGTTCGGTCGGTCAAAACCCTGAATTCTTGAACTGCACCACTGATGGCTCCAATTTCCCATATTTCAAAGATGATCTAAGATGTACGGTATGTATACTTGGATGAACATTCATGGATACAAGATGATACAAGGTATGTGGGATTAGTTTTGTGTCTCTTTTTGGCATGTTTTCCCCTTCAACCAATTCTTGGAAGATAGTGATGAATTTGAAGTGTTCTGTCTTTGCGGGGGGGTATTATAAATCATCCAATCCCAGAATTGGTTGAAAAGAGATTTTTTCAGGAAAGCAACACAAAAAAGGGGTTTAAAGCGATAGTTTCCTACAGGTTTTTTCTTGCTTAAAGCAATTTATTGATACCCAGCCATTGGGGTCATCAAATGTGCTATGCGGAAGTCGGAAAATCCACCAGGCTATGTGATATGCCAGCAATAGTTCTGTGATTTCACCATGGGATTTTTCAGCCACTTTGATGACGGTAAAGTAATCACTTTGATGACAAGAGTTACCCTCTGGTTATGACTAACATAGCCATGGTTTTTCCATGGCCCATAGAAATAGATGGTTTACCTATGAGAAATGGGTGGATCTTCCATGGCAAAATGTTAAATAACCAGATGGTATGTTTCACAACAGCTAGATTCAAGTAATAGATAGTAATAGTGTGTTGATGAACCAACTATCAAATATATTCAAATATCTATTTTTCACCAGCAATCACTATGATTCAGTATGTATCAACTTAACTAAAGATTGCGGGTTTCATAGTGATACTTAAACAGTGTATTTTTTGGTTGAAGCGGTGAGAATGAATTTATCAACTATCAACTCAATCACATTAAATATCACTGTTCTTAAGTATCAACTATCAATATTGTTAAGTACCACCATCAACTATGCCTAACAATTAATAACTAGTTGTCAGTATCAACTATGAATTTAACTAAAAAATAATTATATATTATATTGTCAGTTATCAAGTATCAACTATAAACTATTGAATATCACTGTCAACTATTATTCATCATTCATCACTGTCCTAAAATATTAACCACTAATTGCAACACAGTGATCTCCAAGGACTTACATGTATTCAATATTATCAACTATGATCACTATCTGTAATAATAGCATATAATAGTGTCATATTACAGTACGTAATAGAATTGTGAATATCAACACTGAAAGCAAAAAAAATCAATTAGTGACATTACCATAGTATTGATAATAGTATAACTGTTCAATGAATATTATGATATACAGTGATATTATCAATTAAGCTATAAAATTGTATACCATAGTATTACTGCTAATAGTAATGAATAATCATCAACAATATACAACTATTCACTATTGTTATATTGAATTTTAGTCATATTACCATTAATATATGTATATATATATATATTAATATTAGTTTTATTTTCATAGTATTAATAATAATATACCATAGTATATAGTATTTACCCATAGTATATGATAGTATATAATAGTGACATGTTACCATGGTTTATCATACGTAGTAATACAATCTACAACTATTGAACCATATACAACGATTCACTATTCTTATATTGAATTAGTTATGTTACCATTAATATCAGTTATATATAGTTATATTGCCATATCAATGGGAATTCCAGGATCCTAAAATGGAGGTACTGTACCATATAAGGCCATATTTTGCTGGGATATTCCCTTACATAGGCCTTACATAGGCCTTAATATCAGCTATATTACCATAGTAATGGATTATCAACTCTTCACTGTTCACATCAGGCTCTCGGATCGCCTGAAGCGTTGCGAGTCGCAGCTGCGCCGCAGCGAGACGGCGGCCGAGGCCAAGGCCGAGGAGTGGCCTGGCATGGCATTTTTGTTGGTCGGATTTCACTGAGAAACATAGGAGAAGATAGGAACATATGGGATTTCATATGATTTAAGTAGGAAAATCTTGGAGTTAACTGGGAAACATGGAAACATGGGGATATGATATGATACAATATGATATGATATGATATAAAATGATACAAAATGATGTTACAACCCCAGTTGTCCTCTGGTACGCTAACATAGCTATGACAAAATGGAAAATCACCATCTTTAATAGGTAAATCATCGAACTAAATGGGCCATGACTTCTATAGCTTGAATTACCAGAACACAACCATCAAGAATGCTGGTATTGAAGCAGCACAAATAGTGAGCAAATAGTGAACATAGTGAAACAATGGGAATATGATAATGACAATGTTCACTATTACCACTGTTTCACTAGACAGTGAACATAGTGAACATAATATCAACATAGTGAGCAAATAGTGAACATAATATTACCATCTATGGTTGATATATCACTCATCAATCGGATTTTCCGGGATTGAACAACATATATATATATATATATCTAGGATGTACCTAGCAAGAGCAGTGAACAACACATATCTAGCTGTGCAATGGAGATTCAACAACTCAAATGGGGATTTACCCTTTGGTAAACAACATATAGAGACTATAGAGATATGGAATTCTACCGGTGAAACCGGTGAAATCCTAGGACAGTGATCTATGGATGGTGGATGTTCCGACCCAATATCGGTCCTAAACTCATTTGCTCACCATATTTTCACACATGCATCCAGGAGCAAAACCACTTATTGTCTCAATAAGATAACCCCCAGTGATAAATCCATATCTTCAAGGCCATATGTTATCCTGAAACTACAAGGACATATAGGTTTGTTAAAGAAATTAATGCTATATAGTACACTCAAATACTGCCAAGCAACGTAGAGAAAGTGCAAGGGCATTTAAGGTTCACCGAAATGTCGGAGTCCATGTTCATCATCAAAAGGTTGACCTGGCAACCAAGGATCAAAATGATGAAAGACACCTTGGCAGGTGCAGGAAATGCTGGGAGATCTTTGGTGATGGTGGTGCATGGGAATTTCGATCCACTGGACTTCAATGGCAGGTTGAGTTTACCCGGCCTGGTAAACGTTTACATTAAACGAACTGGAAAGATCCACCATTTTCAATGGGTAAATCCACTATTTCTATGGGCCATTTTCAATAGCAGAATGTTCCCTGACACCACAAGTTGAACCATGGTCTTTGCCCCAATCAACGGCCCAAGAATGTGTGGGGATGATGTTTTTGCAGGCTGGAAAAATAGACCATCAACATCACCTAGAAACGATACATGGATATAAATGGACGTTTTAATGGGTTAATGGGAAAATTATCTATAAATGGTGGATTTCCACCGTAATGTTTGATCCCTAGAGCGTACACATTTTAAACTCGAGCAACACACGTTCTTCGTTTGAAGATTCCGACACAGTGTGGTAAGCTCAATGGGATTTATCGTCCGTTTAGCCACGCAGTCACCATTTCATTTCACCCCTAAGTGTGGAAATCTAAAACACAAAACATATGATATTGGGGATGTTACCACCCATTTCTGGCTAATATTGCTGATTACATGTGATTACAATGTTCAGAGTTGCTCCAGCCAATTATAGGCTGGCCGGTTTCAAACATTTTTTTATTTTCCATTTCATATATGGGATGTCATCCTTCCCATTGACTCATATTTTTCAAGATGGTTGTTGCACCACCAACCAGTAGGTATATATAATTCCCATAATGTGGATGATCCCCGTTGTATCTGCATGCCGTTGCTGTTGGGAGCATTGTCTGTTGCGTGGCTGGTCAGCTGCTGTCAGGTAACCGACTGGTTGGGTACTTTATACATCCATATAATGATATAAATTATTTATATATATAGAGCATTTGACGGATTTTCCATAACAGGAGTCAACAAAAACTAACCAACTACAGCACATCGACACATGGAGATTCATGATATGTTTCTCCATGGCAAGTTCTTATCTTATCTGGTTGGTGGATTCAAACATGTTTTATTTTCCGTTTTATATATGGGATAATCCTTCCCACTGACGAACTCATAATTTGTCAATATGGTTATTGCACCACCAAGCAGTTATTGTTTGATTGTTTTTGGGAGCTTTGGATATTTCAATCCACTAATGATCATGATTTGGTGCCAGAAACTATACTGGTTGGTGGTTTGGAACATTTGGATTATTTTCCATATATTGGGAATAATAACCCCAACTGACTTTCATATTTTTCAGAGGGGTAGGTATACCACCAACCAGATATTGATTATTAACCATATATTAACAGTATATTAACCACAATCGTAGGTTGTTGCACCACCAACCAGTTATAGAAACTATATATATATATGTATGTCTCCATATATATAAACTATATTATATATATATATAAACTATATATATATAAACTATATATATATATATATCCAAACTATATATATATCCAATGTTTTGTTGTCGATCCAGGCAAGGCCGATGCCGAGGAGATCATCGCTCGGGTGGATGATCTCGCTCAGGCGATCCAGTTCGCCATGGAAGCCATGGTTTTGCCATGGCCCTAATCGAAATAGATGGGCCATGCCGTTCTTAACCCATAGGATCCATGGTGCTGGTATATATGCTAACATGACTGGGGTATATTGATGGGATCCATGTTACCATATATAGCGTACATGGATCCTATGGGAATAGAATGGTGAATCTTTCCATGGCTATGTGAAATAACCGGCAGTTATTTTTTTTTGTGAAAAATGATGGAAAAATGATGTGACAATGTCAAATTGAGGGAAATATGTTCAGCATCGGAGAGTAGTCAGCGGACATAGAAAATTTGAAGCATGAGCCAGCAAAACTTGCTGTGATTGAACAAATTTTGAGCCTAGGGATGAGTCAATTTTTACCAAACCGGATCAAGGAAATGTATGGTGAAGGTGTGTGGACGCTGTTTCGACATGTTTCGACTTTGTTTGCTGTTGATTGCTGCTATATGCTTCTATTTCGCACGTCCCTAGTGGAGGTGTTTTCCAGGAATTGTGTATGTGCAAGACACATGCACACACGATAGTGTAATACAAGCCTACATTATAATATATTACAATATATTACAAGTCAATTACTTGCATAATCATTCATACATGCATGTTCATTGTGGTACATGATGTACTTCAGAATACAGACTCTAATAATTTATATTTTTGTTTAATTATATATATACACATCATTATATATATATACACATATTGTTATATATATATTGTTATATATATATTGCTATATATATTGCTATATATATATATACAATGTTCACATACTTTTCATGTTGTTCTTTCTCTTGAACCATGAATCGTTCCCCCTTGGTCGCACCAGGCTTTGCAGCGCAAGGCGGCTTAGTATAGCGGCTCCGGGGCGTTTTTTTTGGACGCCGCTATTGAAGCCATGGTCGCTACGTGTGATATATTCCTTGATTCCTTGATCTATTTTGAATATAAAATTATATATATACATATACATACAGCATATTTATATTTAAATATATTTAAATATATATATATATATCGTGTATATATATATATACATATACATATAATATAAGCAGCAGGTCAAAAGGTGTTCAAACAAATCTTACTTACCATATCATGTACTTTGAATATCACCTACTTACCATATAATGAGTACGTATTGAATGCCGTAGGGTAAACGTTCACATAGATCTGCGAAACCCATGGTTTCCCTAAGAACATATATATATATATATATGTACAGTATGTATGTATATATATAATACAAATGGTGTTTTTGTTACACATCTATGTTAGTTCAACCTTTTTTTTGCATGACCTCTTTTTGTCATGTTGATTCATGTTTGAGATATCATCTGGTTGGTGGTTTCAAACATGTTTTATCTTCCATTTCATATATGGGATGTCATCCTTCGCATTGACTCATATTTTTCAGAGGGGTAGGTCAACCACCAACCAGATTATGAAATAACCATCTATCAACCATATATATATATATAAACAATATATTAACAGTATATTAACCACAATGGCAGGTTGTTGCACCACCAACCAGTCATATTTGCGAAGTCCTGATGTTTGGGATCCCAAACCTGCCATTCTTTTCGTAGGCGGATTCAGCTGATGTGGCCGCCAAATTGCAGCTAGAGGCGACATATCGCCGCGGGGAAGTCAGGGAAGTCCCTTGGAAGTTTCAATGCTTCGATCTGACAGGTTTTTGTACTTGTACGTCCATGAACTTACTGGTGCTTAGTAGGGAATGGATGGGACTGGGGGATTAGGATTATGATTGATAGTGATTATGGATCATTCCCGAAAATTCCCTACGTTTCGCACCAGTAAGTGAAAGGGTGCCTGGACCTACTGATCAAAACTAAACTGATGAAATCTTGCTTTGATGATCAAGCAAAGTTGCGAGCATATTCGGATCATTGGTCATTTACACAGCAAAGCTGCAGATCTGATGTCATTTTCCCAGTGCAGTGTCAGTGTCCACTATTTGCGTTACAATAATGGACATTTAAAGGGAATGCTCATTGACCCATGCATATCATTGCATATAATCAAATTAGTCATACTGCAATTTCGTTTTTCAACCCACCGTTCCTATGGGTGGTGCTGCTCTGTTTGTGGTCAAATGACTGGTCATCAGCATCAGCATCCGTACGTTCCATCCCACTTGTTGGGCTGCCAAGAACGGCCTGTTCTGTTCAATGCTAATGCCGCGTTTTCACGTGTCTTTGATGGCATTCCCAACATTGCATTTCTGAAGATCATGTTGATTTAATATTGATGATCAACTAATGATCATGTTGATTTAATGTTGATTTCTGAAGATCATGTTGATTTAATGTTGATTTGATGGCATCCCCAATAATGGTCGACTCTTTTCCCAATTGTTATTTGGTGATCTTCGGTGTTACATACCATCCCCCCAACCAACACCCTTGGTCCTTAGAATCGCTGCCAGGATCTAGGGTAGTTGGAGGGATGGTAAGTGTCCACTTCTATGCCATAATTGTGGTTTATGTACTATAGACTATATATATAGGTATCTACGACTAGATAGTTATAATGTCACTATGCATTGCAATTTACAATGTATGTGTATATATATACATATACATATATAATTATAAATAAATATATATATATATATCCACTATCGATGATAGATACCTCCCATTCTTTATCTCCATTCTTGATCTCTCCCTTTCGCTGGGACGGAGGCAGTGAAGATGATTTTGGAGTTGAAGGCTGATGGGAAAGACGTGGCCTCGAAGGTGCGTGGCGATTTTCCTGCGGCGAACATGAGTAGTTTTTGAGGTTTTGTAAGAGTACCAGAATATAGAATGTATTTAACATAAACTGGTTAGTGGTTTGGAACATGAATGGATTATGACTTTCCATTCAGTTGGGAACGAACTCATATTTTTTCAGAAGGGTTCAAACCACCAACCAGTAAATATATTGAATATATTTGACATATTGAATATGTATATTATGTATGTGTATATATATATATATATACGTTCTCAGGATTTGAGATGATGTTCATGTATGATCATAATACATTGTTGAAACTCAACATGAAATGCAAATTGAGAAAACCATTAGCCGATTGAATCCTTAAACGCATCTGAATATGGACCAACAAGCATGTTTTTTTGGGGGGGGAGGGGGAACACGGCTGGACATACGAGTCACCAACCCTGAGAATCGCCAAAGTTTGATGGTTGCCAGGAGCAAGTGATCTTGCTGCAGCAGACACTCGGCGAAGATATGAGATGTTGGGAAACGGTTGATTTCAGAATAGTTCCTATATACACATGTTTTTATGTGCCAATTAAATTGTAGTTAGTGACGATGTAGGGCTACCTTGACCCTCAGTGATATGGTCCAAATTGGGTAGCAAATCTCGTCATCGTTGTTTTTGCCTCAGTGGACAAGCGTCAGACGGCTTAAAGCTTGGGGTAGCCATGGCCAGATGACATGAATCGAGAATCTGGAGAAATGAGAACAGAAAGTCTGACGACTGGATATGGCCATTTTGGCGTTCTATGTGAAAAAATATGCTGGGTAACTGGTGGGTCTAAGAGGGTACTGTAGTTCTGCCCTGGTATCCTTTGTGCGCAAATATCCACTGTGCATTTGCTGTGAATCCTGTAAAGTGAGCGATAGGACTTTTCTTAGTCGTTGCAAACTGTGATGAACCAAATGGAAAGGCACATGTCCAAACTATTTCCATTCATATTGGCATTGGTGATGTCATCAACAAATGGTGACAGAGCCTCTCTATCCCGCTCTATACCTGTATCATTCCGTATCCATATAGTCATGTGTACGTGTGTATTCGTATGTACAATATATTGCAACCCCGAAAAGATAGAAGTTGGTCAACTCCTACTAAAAATGTGAATAATTACTGTGATTCATCGTTTTAGTTGTTTTTTTCCCCTCTCTTTCTACCTCCTCTCTCTCTCTCTTGTTTAATTACTATGTGTGTGTGTATACATATATATATATACACATATTTTAAATATACATATTCTAATTATAATTACATTTGTATTTATGTATTTATATATATACATGGAAATGTTGGATTCCACCCATCTCCCATCATTTTGGCTCCGCCCAGGCAGCTGGGAAGCTTCGAGGCCAAGAGTTCGAGTTTGGCAACGCAGCTGCAGGAGCTGCAGCAGAGCCTGGCGACCAAGGCGGCTTCGGCCGTCCTGGGTCTCCTGGGTCCCTGGAACCTGGGGACGGGGTCTTAAAATGTAGGACCTACCCTCTGGTAGACGTTTACATAACTATGGAAAATCATAATTTTTAATGGGAAAATCCACTATAAATCATCATTTTCAGTAGCTATGTTAAATTACCAGAGGGTATGGGAAGGAGTGTCTGAAAGTGATAGGAAGGGGTGTCTGAAAATTTCCCATTCAAATGTAGGACTTTTTGTTGGGGGAAGCCTTAGATTTGATGGCCATTGATAGGCGAAAACATATGGAGTCCTTGTTTCGGGAAAACCATGGAAAAGCCCGATTTATGGCCATTAGGAATGGGAAACGATTATGGTACTGGGATTACTATGTTCTTATGGCTTCTTATGGTGATGATATATATAATGGTAGCAATGTAGCAATTCTAGCTATCAGTTAGTTTATTGCCCTACAACTAGTGTTGTTTAGGAACCGCATAGGAAATGTTGGGTTTCTATGATTGTTTAGGCGGAAACCCCACAATGATTTACCACAAGCTACCCCTTTGAATTGTTTTTGGTATACCAATGTTTGGACAAACGAACATGATGGTACACGAAGGGTCTCTTGTGTATGTACATGTCTATAAAATTCTATAAATATATAGTTAAGTTATATCGTATGTATATTATAAATATATGTATAGAGATAGCAGGATGGGTATATGTAGAGAGCAACTTGGGTAAGTGGTGATCATACAATATAGTCAATTTATACATGGGGATTATGGTCTATGTATATGGGGATGGTCCCATTTCTAAAGTTCAAAACGGGCGTCGGAGCTATCATGATGATCAACCGCCAAAAGGGATGCACATGGGTTCCCAAAGAAACTCACAAGTTCATGGACATGTAGAATTTAAGCATCGAAGCATCCCGCATTCCATATACGACTAAAAGTTGGTTGGTGGTTTGGAACGTTTTTTATGTTCCATATATTGAGAATAATAATCCCAACTGACTATAACTGACGAACTCATATTTTTCAGAGGGGTAGGTATACCACCAACCAGAAAGCATATTATAGTCTAATATTATCGAGAATTGCACCAAAATCATCAAATTCATCTCCAAATGAAGGTAGACCCCATGTTTTCTTTCAGCATTCATGGCAGTCATGGAATCATCTGAGATCGCCAGGCGGATCGCTCCCTGGTTCCGAGCTTGGAGGTCTTTGATGCCAAGATGCAAGAAAAGGTGCGTAGCCGGGGCGTGTCGACTTGGAGCAGTTGGAAATTTTGGAATCTACAGAATGATCCGGCAAAATCACACAGAGTTGTGGGTTTTAAGCTGATTACATACACCAAAGAAAAGGATATGATACATGTTAACACACTCTTCACTCTAGTGGAAATTCCTTGAAATGTCCCAGCTTCGCAGCTGAGACCAACAAAACCAAATGGGATGGGAGCTTGCAGTCACCATGAGACTTCACCTTTGACACACCTGAACTCGAATCCTGCAAAACTTCTTTGATTGGAAGATGTTCTGCACTGATGGTCGCTGTGGAACTTCCACATGTTTTGTGTTGTGTTCTGAAAAATCCATGCGATTGGTGCTTAAACTTGGATGAAATCACTCAGGATGCACATGAAGAAAAACCGCCATGATATGCTACCATGACTGAGGATGTTTTATACCCATTTGAATATTCATTTATAGTGATTTTGAAGCATAACCATGAAAGTAACATAAAGTAACCACTATGAACTACTACTAACCATCATTTTCATTAGCCACTACCCATATGCTCCATGGTGCTGGTATATTTACCTACAAAACTGGGTGTTTTTTAGGGTAAATGTTGGGATTCATATTCCAGCACCATGGAGCATACGGGCTATTAACTAACAATTAGGAGCCATTTGGTCGTTGTTTCGGACAGGCAGATGCCTCCTCGGTGCCGACCAATGGTCACCTGAAGGCAGGCGGAGTTTTTTGATGTTTTTTGCGGCTGTTGGTATATCCCCAACATGGTTAGTAAGGGAAATCATCCCAATATGGCCTTAATTCAGGTTAGTGAAATATTATAATTTACCCAGATTGGATTTTTGAGTTCCCTATTTTCAGATCAACCATGACAAACACATATCAGCAAAACTAAGTGGGTCAACATGCCAGTGGTCTAGATTGGCAATGGTTTTTTCAATGACAAAAAAATGCAGGAAATGCCAAGAAATGAAAAACATAACAACAAATGAAGAGAAATGAAGAGAAATTAAAAGAAATGAAAGAAAAGGAACAACACATGAAAAAAATGAAAAGAAATGAGCAAAAATGAACAACAAATGAACATAAATGAAAATAAATAAAAATAAAATGAACAAAAGAGGAAAAGACATGAACAAAATGAAACAAAACAAAAACAACTGTTTGTTTGTTTTTTTTCTGTTTATTGTTATTATTGTTTTTGTTGGCTCTTGGGTTTCGCGATAGTGGGATCACCTGCATTTGGATTTTAATTAAGAACATGTTTCTTGATATGTTTTCAAATACTATTTGGCTATGTGTTTGACAAAAAATGCAAAACATAGAAATCATTGAGAAAACATGTAAAAAACAAAGGAAATCGCAAACGTGCTGCAAGGGTGTTTCTGGTGCGATGTGCTGTGGAAAAATATGAGAGTGTTTGCGCGTGGCCAGCGTCGTCAAAACAAAGTCACTTTTGATAGGCCATAGCCTGAACAGATTAAATGAAATGAAGTAAAATCATTTGAGTTTTATCTATGTATTTGTTGTATACGTATTTGTCTTTTATGATTTTTTATTTCGATTTATTTCTTGTTATTTCTCTTTATTGTTTTTCTTGTGAAAAAAAGTGTCTTGTTCAATGATTTTAAATGTGTTTTTTGATTTTGGACCAACCAACCATGTTGAAACTGACCTACTGCAACCTGCACCACCACTTAGTCTTGCTGATCAATAGTTGATTAATAAATTAACTTAATGGGGTGAATCAAGTAACTAGCTATATTAATATTGAGTCTATAACTAATGGGGTGTGTAAACCAACTTACAACTGGGGATAACCTGGGATTGTCTGAAACAAAATCATTCCGAAGATATCCAAGAAAATCCAATCGAACTCAGCGAAGTCATGGGATTTGCTGTGGCAATGCTGTCTGAATTTGACAAATTTGGAGGTTCAGGAGAACCGTGGTTTGAACTCTCAATGACCATCCAAATTTCAGCTCACATCATGATCAACACCTGGTGGTTGGTGGTTTGGAACATGTTTTATTTTTCCATATATTGGGAATAATAATCCCAACTGACTTTCATATTTTCAGAGGGGTAGGCTCAACCACCAACCAGAAAACCTGGGTGCGAAAAAAATTGCCCAGCTGATCATTGGCTCGCTGGGCCATCCCGGTCCGTATGACGATGGCGTTCTGGAGCACGGATTTCCAATTTTTGGAGATCAACAGGTACGTTGCAAGATTTCAAAATGTTTACATTGAAATACCATGGAAATATATATGGAAATATACCCCTCGGGGGTCAGAGGGATGAAGATTCCAGAAATCGTTCTGAAGAGGTTCGGGGTGCATCTCCGGGAATGGGACCATGATCCTCAATATAGGGCCCTAGGGTGGGATAGTTATTGAAACCACCAGCAACGACGAATGACAAGAGAAGTCACTTCATGCCCATAGTAGATAATTATAGAATATTATAGATATTTTATGATAGTTTATCATATTTTATCATATTTTATATGTTATTTTTCTATACCCTCTGGTAATTTAACATAACTATGGAAAATCACCATTTTTCATGGGAAAATTCACTATAAATGGTGATTTTCCATGGTTATGTTAAATTACCAGAGGATATGTGTGGCTTGTTTACAATGAATGATGCCTGGCCGTGGCTTTCCAATTCCGAGGCGGTGATGAAGATCTTGGAGCTAAAGGCGGATTCCGTCCGACTCTCAGTGGCTGCCCGTCTTTTTGTATCCGATACGGGTATCCCAAAGATCCGATAAAAAGAGCTGATAGTATGATAGTTATATGAGCTACAACCAAAATCTAGGTTAATGGAGAGTAGTATTCGAGCGGTCTCTATTTTTTGGAAATTGAGCTGGGGCTTGGAAAACGATAATACACTCATCAAAAAACAATAATATTTACTTATATGCCAAAACCTGAAAAACGATAATACACTCTTCAAAAATTGATGACTTGGAGCTATATACCAAATATTGACCGTGGCCCATATGATGTTATAAGGTATATATATATATATATATATTATCTGGTTGGTGGTTTGGAACCATGGAATTTTATGACTTTCCATTTCATCATCCCAACTGACGAAGTCCATCATTTTTCAGAGGGGTAGGCTCAACCACCAACCAGTGTTAAATATATTATATGATATGATATTCCCATTTTTTTGGGGTGTACACTCCATTTTCAGACCCATATGATTTTTAGGCATACGCAATGACGACCATCAACATGTTGAGCAGAATCTGGTGAACAATGTCAGAGAATGCAAAGCATCACACGGTGACATCGCCAGTTGGGACCCAATCAGTTGGACTGCCTAGATATACCAAGACCCTCTGTTTTTCCATTGGTATTTTACACAACATGTTGTTGTGTGTTTCCATTTGCTATGGGTACTTTTGAGGGCCAAAGTCACAGACAAAATGCATAATTCAATCAGAGATATTTAGAGTAGCTACTCGCTTTCGATCGCAGTTGGGTGGTGGTCGCGGACAGTAGGTGTTGCTTTTCCCTCCTAGTTTCAGATGATTGAGTCCAGCATGGGTGCTGTGTTCATCCATGTCTGGTTGGTAGTTTGGAACATTTTTCCATATATTGGGAATAGTCATCCCAACTGACGAAGTCATATTTTTTCAGAGGGGTAGGTTGAAACCACCAACCAGTTGCTATGTTCATCCATGTTCAATCCAACTACAGTAATATACCCATGATATGGGATTCCCAACGTATGTTCATGACGTTTGGATAGCAAATACGATACGTTCATCAAATAGCACATAAGTTCATCCAAACGTCTGTTCAATCAATCACTTTTTTTTTGGATATGTGATTCGCAACTGACCAAAATCAGGACAATTCACCTCAATCCAACATGTTTTTTCAACCCATTTGAACTCGGAGCGCGTGACATGGCTAGCCATGGCTATAGCCATGGCTCGCCGAAACCACCAGCCTTTCCGCGAGGAAAAGGTGGTGAAGATCACGGACTTCCAGGTGTTTTTTTTTCTGACAGATGGCGAAGTGGAACTGGAAAAATGTACAAATTTATAGTTAATATAGTTTAATAAGTTAGATCTAAGTTGTTTAATGTAGTTTAATAACTTAGATCAACTTGGAACAGCTTGGGACAACTTGCAACAAAGATTGGTTTTGGAAGATGAATTCGTCTTGAGTACTACTGTAAGTGATTGTTGGTGTGAAGCACCTTGAATATTTCATATGTTGAGTTGTTGTAGTATGTTTGGAGTCAGAACTCTGCTTTCCATGCCTACGAAAGATCAATTTATCAAATTACTTTAATATATATATATGTATATTATACATTATATAGCCAACCTTTCGTGGACACAGCTCTTGTGGCCTATCCCTATGACTCTTATGGCACCCTGGAGAAACATGGGTCACCCGTCATCTTCCATTTGGAGACCATGGAAGCGTGACCGCAGCCATTTGATTCGAGTTTGGCTAAGCCCGGCCCTGAGGAAATGAGGTCCACAAGTGATGGTGGCCAGGGCCAAGTCTTGAGACTCTTTAGATCTTTCTGTTCAGCAAATGGTGAAGGATGCGCTCGTTGAAACTCAATGGTTCCTGGGTTTGCAGGTGTATCAGATGGTTTCAAGGCAACTTCCTTTGAAGAAAGGTGGCAAACTCACCCTGCATCACGTTGACTCGCCTTTGATACTGCACAAAGCATTGCAGGAGCAAGGCATTGTGGGCTAGGCTTTTTTGCACTTACGTTCCAACAGATCTTTAGGCTGCATGTCTACTGTCCAAGGTTTACCAGTCTCTCCGGGAGAGCTTGTATTAGAGGGTATCACGCGGATAGCAGGTGCAACAACCTCAAAGTATCCGCACCATCTTCCCATCTTCCACAAAGCCTTGAGACCCTGCCAAGTGGTCTCCAGAGCTAGCGAGTTCAAACAGAGCTTGGAAGGAGAGACCTCGCCAAGTAGTCTTCAGGGATCGACATTTAGTGATGACTTTACCATCTTTACCCCGAGCTTGGACCTTGGAATGAGTGACCTTTCCAAGCAGCCTGAAGACCTTGACCTTTGGGTCGCGGTTTAACAAGCGCTTGGAATGAGTGACTCTGCCAATCAGTCTTCAGCACCTGACATTTGGTGACAATTTGCAAGGGGTGACACTGCCAAGCAAACTTCAAAGCTTAACATTTGGATACATTTGGCAGGAATTTTAACCAGATCCTGAAAGGAGTGACCCTGCCAAAAGCTCTTCAATTTTCTATGTGTTGTTGGGTCTTGGTGAGCATGGCTTGATTGGCCTCTGAACCTGCATCGGAGGTCCAAAGAAAAACCGAGATCACTGGTGGTCTCAAGAATGGCCATGCAATATGCTGCGTCTTCCCTGGAATGGGGTCCCTATCCCCCTTGGAATTTCCAATGTAGAACAGGTGAGGTGGACCTCTGTATAACACTGTCCAGACCCGCTTCCATTTTGGAGGGTTTGGTCTCGCCACAGCCACAAAGTGTGTCAATGGTTCGTCACGTGTTGAATTCTTGAGGCAGGTCTTCTTTTTGAGGTGTGACAGCCCCACAAGCCCGTAATAAGGATTTGATTTGGCACATCAACAATTGTCAAGTGCTGGGGTAGATTACCAGAGACTACCCAGAAGCAGTTTCTCTCCATCTTTGATGACTGTGCCGAGAACCGAGTGGACCGAGTGATAAATTTGATAACCCATTGGCTTTGATGGCCCAATATCCAATATCCCATGAGCAACTCATGTATGTGAAGAACTGCAATGCTACAGAATATAAAAGACCATCTGAATGATCACTTTTGTCATTGAACATGGGCAACTTGCAAGCCAGGAACCTTCGTATTGTCTCAGATTGGTAAACCAACGAAGATTGGATAAGCCGACAACAATAGCGACAAAAGCACATGAGGATGTGTCCCCTGGATCATCATTTCCCTACTATAGTAGCCTTTGGGAATTACGTTCACGGATTTCCCAGCCATGTTTGACGAAAAGCCATATCCCATTTTCAATCCCAGTATGATCCATAGATGTCCCAAATTCCAATTGGTTGGTTGATGAAAAAAGAGGGGTTTCTTCAGAACCCCCTAAAAAACAACAGGTTTCTATGATTAAATGATGATAGATGGTGTACCAGTTTCCGGCCCCTTTATTTTTACCAAAAGGACATTATTGCTATGATCCATGTCCATCCGGCCATCCCCGCTCTCCAGGCCTTACAACAGACGCTGCAAGACTGTGTGGCTGCCAAGTCACAGCTGCATGCGCTGAACGCCCTGGTGCTCACGAAGGCGCAAAAAGAGATGGCGGCGCGATGCGGTTAGCGACTGGCGAGGTTAGGTACATATAGAATACCCTCTGGTGAACTAACATAGCAATGGAAAATCACCATTTTTAATTGGAAAATCCACTATAAATGGCCATTTTCAATTGCTATGTTAGTTCACCAGAGGGTAATTATAACATATCGAATCTGGACAAAAAGAACTGCGTGAACTTGAATCATCGACTGGTTGGTGGTGACTGGACCCATGGAATGGATTATGACTTTCCATTCAGTTGGGAATGGAAAATAATTCCAAGTGACGAGTTCACTCCATCATTTTTCAGAGGGCTCAACGGGCTCAACGGGCTTAACCACCAACCAGATTAGATGTTGAACTATCATTAAACCATATAGTAACACCATCATCATTAACAGTTAACCATGATTATTAACCATGATTATTAACAATGATTATTAACCATGATTATTAACCATTATTAACCATTATTAATAACATCATCATCATTAACACCATCATCATTAACAGAATAACAGTATATATTAAATATTTAATAATGGTTAATAATGGTTAATAAAAACATATATAAACCATAGCAGTATATTAACCATTATTAACCATTGTTATGCCATTTTCAGAGGGGTAGGTGGCTCCACCACCATGAGGACTTAAGCATCAGTTGATCACTCCAAAAACCGTTGAGGTTTTCGAACGGGGTAAGGCATGGTTTCTGGCAGATGAAAATAATTAATCATGATAAGATCTACATATATAGTATCAGGGTAAGTATATCTATATAGATCTAGTCTAGACATAGGTTTAATTTAATTTGATACTAATTTGATACTAATTTGATACTATATAGATCTAGACATAGATATCCAGCCAAGATAGAACATGCTGGACTGCCTTGAATTCGGGTTCACACTCAACAATACCACCAGCACGCGTGATGTCCCTTTTGTTGTCTAGTCGACAAGATATCTTTGGCCATCTTCGGTGTGTACATCCTAAGAAATAATGCAAATTACCTGGGCCAATCTGACCAGCGCGAACAGCAAATCCGTTTATGCTATAAATGATCGACGCCCACAAAATGGGTATCCAGAATTGCTAATCTTATGGAGTTGCTTAGGAATTATGAGAGCAAGCCTCCCAACCAAAACAAGTCATAGTTCAATATGCGAACGATTGGTTCTTTAGACTGGGGATACATCAATGTTTGAGATTGATTTAGACCACCCCACTATGTTACTACGTCCAGTTGATGGCATGTTGACACAAACAGCACAAACACTTTCATTCCCCTACCATGGGCCAGAGACTTTAAAGACATGGAAGAGACAAGCATATGTATATAAATCGGACTAATTTTTCATGTTGCGTCAAACCGGATTGGTTTATTTGATCAGTTTGTCCAAAATTGGCAGATGCCCCAACCCAGGGGACAGCGCTTGGGAATCCAGCATTTGGATGCATTCGTATCATGCCAGTTGATTCATAGTTGGGAACTTATTCATTACCTCAGTTACTTCTAACAATTATTACCTAAAGGAATCCTGCAAGAATCCCATTGGAAACTTGGAAAACTCACCAAGTATATCATCAATTTAAACCATGGATGAGTAAATCATTCGATTGGATGGGTAACCAAGTATTCTATTCTTACTTCTAACATACTCATGAATTCCATGTTTCATTGGGTATCATCTCCCAGTTGTGCAGCTGAATTCTTTCCTTGCTGCTGAAACCATCCGAATTATCCCGCACTGGATATGCTGCCTATTGAGTCCCATGGTTTAGGGCTCCAAAAGGCATTTTTAGTTTCAGAAACTATATTCAACATCACCTGAAAAAAAAAACTATGTTTAGTTTTTCCTATTTTTCTGGGTTTTCTATATCTTTTGTGCTTTGAAGATGTTTGAAGCAGTGAACTTCCCGGCGATCCCCGTGGCGATCTCCCAGGAGGCGGAACTTCAGAGCCTCCAAGCGGAGCTGCAGCGCAAAGCCAACGCCGCGGAGGTGGGATGACCATGTGGTTGTAGATAATAGATAGATATATCCATAGTTATTATGTATATAACAATATAATTATATAGATAGATATAGTGTATAATATATATATATATAGATAGATATAGTATAATAATTATATAGATAGATATAGTGATATAGTTATTATCAATAATGATATATATATATAGATATTGTATATATAGTTCTTATGTGTTATTATCACCAGTTATAAGTGGATTAACCCTACTTATCTCATTTATAACTCCGGTTACAATCCACTTACTAAAGTTATTATGGTATATATCAATATAATTATATAGATATAGATATATTGTATAATATGTATTTATATATATAATAGATACTATATAGATATATTATATGTATTCAATTGTCACTATATAGATACATATATATATATATCATATATATTATCAAAGTATATGTACTAATATCTACTATATGTAATATATTAATGTGGGATAGATATATTGTATATATATATTTATTATCTATGTGATAGTTATTGATTATATATCCAATATTTATGTGATATATATATATATACATATATAGATAGATATATAATAGATACAATATATATATAATATATAATATATATATAATATATTATATTATATGTAATCGATACACAACTTGAACTCGTCCAGCAAACATGAGGATTCGGAGTGTTTTCAGCAAACAATTGGACTTGTCACTGTTTTTTCGCCCAGCAAATAGGCCATTGAGTGGATTCACTAATTGATATTATCTGGTTGGTGGTTTGGAACATTTGTTATTTTTCCATATATTGGGAACAATAATCCCATTTGACTTTCATATTTTTCAGAGGGGTTGAAACCACCATCCAGATATATGTATATTACAGTATCTATGTTTTGTTTATCATAGATACAATATATCATAATATATATATATAATAGACACAATAGACACTTTTTTGGGTTCATGATGTAGAATTGTTTAATGTTAAATGGATGGATTCATGATATACTTAGCGGCCCTTCATTGGGCTACCCTCCGGTTTTCTCTAACAGTTTGCGGTTACTCGAAGTCATGGCCCATTTAATGAGTTCGTTGATTTTTACCTACTAAAAGTGGTGATTTTTCCAGTTCGGTATGTAAACGTTTACCAGGCCGGGTATGTTCAGTTTGTGTTCAGTGACAAGTGATGGATTTCGTGCCCAGATGACTGAGCAGTACTGAGTGGGGTTACACCCCAAAGAATCGACATTGCAGCGGAGCAATGACCAAAGAATTGCTGGATGGTGCAAGTGCATTGAATTTCTGTTGTTTGTTTTTGAATGTGTTTGATCCAAACAAAGATCATGTTTGTTGGTCCTCAAACTATTCAAATCTAGCATAATCTATCATATGTTTAGACGTGTATCGTGCCTGTGCGCATAAATAAGCGCTGGTATACTAAGTAATCTAAGAGAACTCTGGAAAATCACCATGTTTAACAGGTCAATATTTGAACCAAAGGTCACCCCCCATGGCTATGTCATGCTATGTCAATATACCAGGGACCATCTATTCTGGTGGGTGGTTTGGAATATTTGGATTATGTTTCCATTCAGTTGGGAATGTCATCATCCCAACTGACTTTCATATTTTTCAGAACCAAATATTTTTCAGAACTGGTTGGTGTTTGAGCCTACCCCTCTGGTTTCAAACATTTATTTTGCCATTCAGTTGGGAATAATAACCCCAACTGACTATATAATATGTTTATATTTTTTTCAGAGGGGTAGGCTCAACCACCAACCAGTATTATTTGGGTGATGCGGTCTGGTTTTTCATTGCTCCCCTGGTCGCTGCCGCCAGGTGGCAACAGCACTGGACCTGCGCAGTCTGGAGCAAAAGTTTCAGGATCCAGCCCAAGATCCAGCACGTTCTTCATGCGATTCCGAAGATTGTTGTTTTCCAGGGAAAAAAAAACAGGAAACATAGGAATACACTGGAGATGTCACCAATGGTTCAACCCTAGAAATGGGATGATAAAATTTCAACTGACATCTGTGTGTTTCAGATGGGTTGAAACCACCAACCAGTTGGGGATTTTTTGTTATGAAGAAGTGGTAGTTGAACATCAACAAAAGGACATAGTCTTCAGCAATTGGGGATTGAACCATCACACATTGGGCATAAAGGCATAAAGTGTATGAAGTCATTCTTACTTACTAGTGAGAGTTTCATTTCAGGGTTCAAACAGTTGCCTCAGAGGCTTTAATTCCTGCTTTTCGTTAACAAAAGAACGAACTATTTTGTTTTACTGTGCATTGTCGTGCGTTGCTTGCAAATTCATGTGTTTGGATCACAAGAGTTTCGGATGTTTTTAGATTATTTTCAAAACACCTCAGAAACTATACACATCTTGTTTTCATGTGTTGTTTCTTTCCCATTTACATTAACAAACTGGAAAATCACCATTTTTTTGGGGGTAAATTCACGAACTTTCTATGGCCATAGCTGTCAGGATGTGGTGACTACTCATCAACACCAAGCCCTGACGAAGACGCTGGAGAACAAGGCAGGGAAGAATGGCGGGAGGGACGCTGGGAAGGGGCTGGGAAGGTTGGACCTAACCTGGGCCAGGTGGTTTCAAACATGGCTTTTATTTTCCATTTCATATATGGGATGTCATCCGAAACCCATTGACTTTCACATTTTTTCAGAGGGGTAGGTCAACCACCAACCAGTAACACTGCGAGCATCGTTGCTGTGTTGTTTGTTCAGCAAAAACCTTGGAAAACCAAGCTGGAAAACAAACGAACTGGTGCAAGCATGAGGATTCGGAGTGTTTTCAGCAAACAGGTGGACTTGTTTGTTCGCCCAGTAAGCAAATAGGGCATTGAGTGGATTCACTAATTGATATTGTGATTTAGTAGTTTGCTTAAAGTGAATTCATCAATAGAAACACGAAAAGATCATGGCACTCCCGTATGAATATGTACTGATACAGTAAATCCGCTTGAATGTTGACAAGTATTTTGAAAGGGGTACCCCAACTTATCATTGATTGTGTCACACTAAGTCGTGTTCGATGGGATTGTTGCACTTTATGAGCTAGGAATCCTTGTGAAAGAATTGCTCAAGTGGTTACCATGTGGAAATCTAGGAAAGCCTCATTCTTGGAAATCATGTGGAAATGGAAAGAAACATAGTATTTCCCATAGACTCTATGCATGTTTGAGGTACCCAATCGTTTCACCTTTGCCCGTAAGTTTTCGACGCGATGGATCCCAACGGATACCGTAGCACCAACCTCGTGGTTAAGAAAGACATGTTCCATATCTGGTTGGTGTTTTGGAACATTTTTTATTTTTTCCATATATTGGGAACAATAATCCCATTTGACAAAATATTTTTCAGAGGGGTAGGTATACCACCAACCAGATATTGATTATTGATTGATGGCCATTTGCTGGTTAATCCACCATGCTCACACACAAATCCAGATATCATTTCAAGTTGGTTGTGTATCCTGATATCCCAAGATGTCCCAAGATATCCCAATTGGTTACTGGGTGAAAATGATGGTAAATCTCAACATTGCTTGGTTGAAAAAACATATGTTTCCATATGTGTCCATAGTTGTCCCATAGTTTTTCTATAGTTTTCCCATAGTGTTCCTATAGTTTGCCCAATTTTTCCTATAGTTTTCTCATATTTTCCTATAGTTTTCCCATAGTTTTCCTATAGTTTTCTCATATGATCCTATAGTTTTCCTATAGTTTTCCCATATTTTCCCATAGTTTTCCTATAGTTTTCTCATATTTTCCTATAGTTTTCCTATAGTTTTCCCATATGTTCCTATAGTTTTCCCATATTTTTCCTA
>Ga0126342_10001511_pt1 | contig 32973 bp, 32 predicted proteins | sample Cyp1metagenome_FD_92528 | JGI IMG/M metagenome (GOLD analysis project Ga0126342, IMG submission 92528) | Coral microbial communities from Lord Howe Island, Old Settlement Bay, Australia - Cyphastrea 1 metagenome | ecosystem: Host-associated > Invertebrates > Cnidaria > Coral ...
CATTCATCATTCATTCATCATTCATTCATCATTCATTCATCATTCATTCATCATTCATTCATCATTCATTCATCATTCATTCATCATTCATTCATCATTCATTCATCATATTCATCATTCATTCATCATTCATTCATCATATTCATCATTCAACTCGATTCAACTCGATTCAACTCGATTCAACTACATTGCCAAATGAAAGCGATCCAAAAGCCGTGCACAAATCGAACATGGCGTCGGGGCTCAGGGGTTCCTCAAACTTGAATTGACTTATCGCCCGTGACGTAGACTGTGGTGAGGCGACAGCATGGATTGGATGGTCAGTCTGACGGCTCCAAGCTCAGCTGTGCGATGTTTGAAATCACAATTGTGAACATCGTTACAAAGTACAGCTGTTTGAACATCATATGAACAACAGCAGTAATTCAAAACGTGTGGGAGACGTATCTCACATTGCTCGAAGAATCTATGTTGAATTTTGTGATGTCTCTAGATGACATCCAGATGACACCACTTGGACTGTGACAAGGTCTTTCCGGAATGGATGGATCAGGATCTTTGCCTTTCGTGTCTTGGCTTAATCTTCAACCAATCATTGAAGTCGACGGTACACATGAACACTGTGTGAGAGATGCAATATGATGCAATGATATTCTCGCTGACTGCAGGCTGGAACTGGAGGTGAGCAGTCTGAGCAGGTGACAGTGGAGGCGCGAAATGTCTGGAAGATTATGTGCATTTAAACAACTGGTGCTTACAGATTCGAAGTAATTTCTGACCAGACTGGGGCATTTAGAACACCTTCGACCTTTTTTCTGTTTGAGCAGTCGTATACGTCAATTTATCGTCTTTCTGTGAATTGCCTTTCTTTTTCCTCAGGTGGGTGACAAAGCGGTCGAGCAGAAGCAGGCTGCCACCTCTGCCACCAAGACAGTACCAATCCCCTCATTGGGTTCTGTTCCTGTCGCGATGTTGCCTTTTGCCTTTTGCCTCTTGCTACGAGCAGGGAAAGGCATGGCAAATCAAAGCGTCGCCTGTTGTTGTAATTATTTTAATTGGTGCTCAAGCAGAGTAGAGCATTTAAGGCTCGGTCAAAGATCATATCCGCATTGTGCGATACCAATGGCGCCACCTCTAGGAAGTCCGGCAGCCATCTATGCCATGGCCGCCCTCCAGCAGAAGGGATGACAATGGACAATGAGAAGGGCCATCTCCGCTCAGATGAAAGCACGAATCACATTGCTTTCCTCGTGGCAACGACTGGAACATGTCGAGTCCAAGAAATGCGTCGGGCCTTTTCGAGCGCAGCTCCAGATTTAGGCGAGTTGTCGCACTAGGAAATTGCCCACGCAATTGATGTCCATGAGGATTTTGAGGATCCAAAGGGGCTTTCAAAGAGAAATCACCTCAGGTGCTTTGGTGGTGCACTATGCAGCACCAGGAGATGGCTGGCGTCTCAATTCCATCTCAAGAGCCACAAGATCAGCAGGACAAGCTCAAGCCGTTGATGAGCAGATCCAAAAACAGAAGACCCTTTTCCCCGCAAGAGGCAAATTTGTGCCGCAAAAAAGCACCTTTCTCAATGCCTCAAGGTCAATGGCAAGCCCATCCATCCCGGCGAACTCAAGTCCATCATTTGCCAAATACCATCCCCAAAAGCAAAGCAAATACAGTGTGAAGAAGCATATCAGGACCTCTTTCTGTGCTTCACGGCCTTTTTGCAGGAACTGGAAGATGAAGGTATCGATGTGCAGAAAATGCTGCTAGATTGCTGGAAGCCTTTGAGTCTGCAGCTCTCGCTCTCGTGGTACGTCCATTTCAAGAAGTCGGAAGAAGACTTGGCGAACCAGACCTCCGCTGATCAATCAACATGTCGTGAATTTGCAGATTCTGATTGGCAGTCAACATATCTTGCACTCGAGATGTATCATGCATGGCATCGCATGAAGTGGCTCGAGAAGGTCCGCTCGAATGCAGCAGCCGATTGTTTGAGCCTGTGAGTCACAGATGCCGTGATTTTTTGACTATTTTTCGAGTTTCAAGGATCAGCAGAACCATTTTGTGGAAAAAACTTGGCAGCCAGCTGATGCTCGAGTTGTACAAATTGCTACTCTACCAAGCCCCATCAGTGAGTTGAAGCCAGAATGTAGCAAGACTACAAAGCCAAACCCTTGCGTTCCTGTTTGATGATAGGTCTGATAGGTATTGATAGGTTCATAGTGTTACACATAGATGTTCATAGCATATTGACACTATGACCTTGGTGGAGGCTGACGAACCTGTGATTGGAGCAGAAGCCGAGGAAGCAAAGAGTCGTGTGCGTGCGGTGTGCTATGCTATATTGTGTGTGCTGTGTGCCTTGCAGAGATACATTATATAAATATATAATATATAAATAAATTATATATAGATCATGATAGCCAACCCACTGCTTTGATTGCAGGATGCTGGGTGCTGCATGAACAGAAATCAAAACCACAAATCAGAGACAGAGGCAGACAAAGCAGATAGAGTAACTGATAGACGGCTGAATTTTGCAAATGTCCAAAGTCTGTTGCAGATGAGTTCCTTGGAAGGACACACAGCTGCTCCCAGAACAGCCCGCAGATGTCGAGCCGGATGTCGGTGTTGAGGTCAGCTGAAGCAACGCTCAGCTGAAACGCTCGGAATGATTTTTGTCGCACTGCAGGTAAACATAGTAAACCAATGTAAACCAGCTAGAATTTCTGTGGCGCCAAATCGAAACAGCGGCTGTTAACGTGTGGCAATATGGGTTGGAGGAGAAGCCATTGCCGGGGCCAAGCCAAGCTGAAGAGCCCGAGAAGAATGCGGACGCCAAGGTCAGCGTGGGCCATGCTTCTCAATCGACTTTGTTGATCTTTTCTCAATCTTTTGTCAACCCGATGTTGTGTTTCAAATCCACGGACCAGAGATTCGTCATGCGGTCTCCCCAGACCGGTCTCCTTTCAGGATGAAGACAAAGCAGACAAGGCACGGTCCTATGGGTTGACAGTCGAAGAAAAAACAAACATGCAGTTGGCCAGCAGAGCTGCAATCGTGTAGTGCTTCCGTAGACAGATTTCCTGATCTAATAACCTCGAGAACTGCTGAAAGGTCTGAGTTCAGGACTTTTTAATATCAAATCGTGTAAGGCTCACTTGGCCATACCAAAACCTGACTGAAGTCTGATTTGAAATTGATTTGGGCCAAGCACAGGCGGTTGAACATGAAAAAGCTGGTGATTTGCCAAAGAAGGTGCAGAAACGTGTTGGCAGACTGTGACATTGCCAGCAGTCAAGATGCTCACATCAGTAGCTTTCGGCACTTTATTGCATCTTGAAGAATCTTGAAGATAAGAGTGTGATCATTGGTCAGATTCAGATGCGGCTTTGGTGTTCCTGTTGAGAGGCCTTATTACCAGTTCCAAGCCCAGAGGCTGGCAGTGTCCACTAGCGTCACCAGCGGTCAGCTGCAGTTTGTGGGTGCAACTGGAGTGACCTAGCCATTCAATTGAATAAAGAAATACGATATAGTAACTTAGTATGATATGATATGACGTCAGGTGATGTCATCCTTGGAAATGTGACATGGATCTTCGACAAATTCCTAATTTGAGTCGTCTTACAACACTGATGCGCTGAGATGCGCTGAGTTGTTCGATTTGCCGCGGCTCCGTTTTTGCAACCGACTGCCAGGTCAGCTTGGAGAAGGCAGAATCCTCCCGGGCTGGTTTTCCAATGTGCACAGTCTGGGTGTAGTGATGGTGCAGTTATGGTGGAATTGAAAAAAGACAACTTATATACATATTACATATTACTTATACTTGCTGTATTATTGTGATCCATTGCGTCCTTTTTACTTTTCTTTGCCAGAGCTTGGAGAGCATGGCAATGTCAACGGCAATGTCATTGTCAGGGGCCGACACTATTGAATCTCGCCTGTCAGAGTACACAAGTCAACGGAAGTTTAAAAATGCAAAGCAAAGTTCTACTACGTAGTTCCTGTAGTATTCTCAAGCAACTTCTGTCATCATTCCACCAGATGTCTCACTATATATCAACCATTTCTCTGCAGGAAGTGTCTTCCCGATCCATGTACAGCATCTTGGCATCCAAGCCTTTGCATAAGTTGGTTCCCATGAAAATTCCATGACTATCCAGGACCTTGTTCATCCAGATTTCAATAATTGCTGCTCTTGACTATCGGAGGCGGCAAATTGAAGGGACTCCATTGGTCAAAAATGGCAGAATTCTGGGAATGCATTGCACGTATTGCACGTGGATGACATTGGCCAGGTGCAGTTTTAAGATTTGAACTCCTTAGGCCAGCTGATTGTCTTCAGTTGCCACAGCTTCGGCTCTAAGGTTTGTTGGCTCAGAGCTCCAACGCGACGCCGCACAAGCAACTGCCCCAAAATGTGCTTTGTTGCGATTTCTGCAATTTTCTCCACAAATGATCACCTTGAGTTGCACAGCTGGGATCACATTGAAATGCATTGCTGAAAAGGAGAGATAGCACACTATCTGCGGCAATTTTGATAGTGAGATGATAAACCATAAAATCTTCAAACACGACCACTGCGGAGATTTTACATGTTTGGTCTTGACGTTTCATTTTTCGGTGGGGGCTAAGACTTCTGAAGCCATCTGTGGACAACCACAGTAATTCAAAAATAGTCACACATGTTCATGCTCTGTTTGCATACGGTGAAGGATCCATATGTCCATGTGCGGACTAAATCCGTGACAACTGGATCTGCCCAATGCCTCCCATTTGGTGATATGCCCGGATATGCCATCTGATTCAAGCCATTTCAGGCCTGAAGAGGTGGGACCGGAGGGAGAAAATCTGGCGAATGGGAGCTTGAATTCATTTGAATTCCATCGACGAGCAGTTTTGAAGTTTCTGCCCACTTGACGCAAGATATCATTTGTTTGTCTGGATCGATACTGATGTTGATTTTTACATTCTTTACGGATACCAAGCCAGTTGAGGTCCCATCATTCGCGAGCCGTGGCCAGGAAGTTCGGTGGTCTGCCATAGCGACGGAGGAGCCAGAGTCAAGCAGAGTGTCAATAAATCAAAAGGTACTGTAACGATGGTAACGATCCTCGTTTCATCGAACGTTGTATGATGGTGCAATGCATGCATGGCACATCATTTAGTTTAGGTTCAATAAGGTTCAATCGCATTCTGTGAGTTGAGTTATGGGGGTGAAAGAATGTCCTGTTTGGGTCCTTTGCCTCTCCGGCAGGAAAGTTCCGAACTGCCAGGCCGGTCAGATGTGGTGCAAAGAGGTTTCCATCATTTTCTACATTTTTCTACCATACCCTGCTCGAACTGTTCCGGTTCCAACTCGATCCAGCAGATCTCTGTTTGATCTCTGTTTGATTCAGATCATGCCTGTGAAGTTTGGATAGTGAAACTCAATTGAAACTCATGGTTTGCCAATCTTTGTTGAGCCTTTCAAAACTGGTGTCAGGCTGTTCCCCGGAGGCCAAAGATTCGCCACCGGCCGACACCGCAACCGACACCGCAACCGGGACCCCTGACGCGCCTGACGCGCCGGACGCTCCTGACGCGCCGGACGCTCCTGATGCGCCGGACGCTCCTGATGCGCCGGATGCGGATCCCATGCCACAGCCCGAAGCGTCCGACGAGGCGAAAAAAAAAGAGCCGATTGCGCTGCAACTTGCACAGCAGCTCGTGTCAAGAGGGTCCTAGACTTCCTGGGAAGTTTCTACGTATTGCCGCCGCTTCCACATCTTTCAGAAGATTCTGCGGTTCGGTTCCGGTTCACAATTTGCTTCGTTCAGGTAGTTCCCTCGCACCGTGCTAAGGACAGCCCAAGAGGAGCAGGAAGCGATGCAAGATATCCTTGACTGGGAGGCCAGTGTCAAGGACTCCGTTGATGCCAGGTGTTGACTAGTATATGTATGTATATGTCGGTCCTTTGTTTATCTTGGTTTGCAGACAGTTCGAGTACCTTTTGGAAAGCATCTACAGACTTTTTGATCAAAGGGTCCTCCACCTCCAAAATTCAAACTCTTGAACGTTTGTTGCACCGTGCATCAAATCTGCACCTTTTGGAGCGTGGCTCTCGCAGTGTTGTGCCATGTTGTGCCTTTGTGCGACCGCTCTTGGCTGAAGTGCCATCGGGACGTCTCCGGGGCGGAAAGCCACCATGACAAGCAACGCGACATGGTGTGATGCTCAGGGCCATAGCGCCATAGCTGAAGTTGCCTTAGTTGCCTTCTACTCACACGGCTTCATGCGTGTCATATATACAGATGTCCATGTGTCAAGTTCTCTCCAAATCAGTGTTCTACTTGAAACGCAAGCGTGCATATCACATGATATCGTTACAAATCATATAAATCATCGACATCAACATTGTATTCATGTGAATTATTCATGTGTAGTCCATTTTCAGGATGCTGTGATATGCTGTGCCTTTGCCGAGGTTCATGGATGCCGCCGCGCAGGGCGGCGGCACTCCAGCAGGCACTGGCAAGGCTCCGACTGACCCAGGGAACCTGAGTGATGGATAGTGATAGATAGTGATAGGACGTAAGGAGTGCCAGCAGTGCCAGCAATGCCGCTGACTCTGGACACCACAGCGGATTCAGACATGGCAGACATGGCAGACATGGCAGACATGGATTTTGGCAGTTCAGTGATCCTTTTCAATGCAGACGATGCTATGCAAAGGCATTTGGTGCCTGAAACGTGTCAAACATCGATGCCGGCATGTGTTCTCAACCCCAGGTCATCACGCAAGGACTCTTTGCCCAGCACCCAAAGTGACAGCTCCATGTCACTGACACACACACACACACTCACACACAATACTTCACAAAGAATCTGCGGTCACCTGCACGTGCTTAACATTGCTAAACTAAAAATCCAAAATCTTCATAAATCTTCTAAACTCAAGATCTCACAGATCATGGATCATCATAGATCTCTGTGTTCTGTCTGTCTTGTAGCCACCGTGGCCTTCGTCCTCTTTGGGTCATGGGTCCGTCGGACATGCTTCCCAGGCGCAACCTGAAGACGTCCGCCCTGGATGGATGAAGGGAAGATCACAAGCTGTCACCACCTGAGAGCAGTGTCAGCAGGATCAGCCATGGTTTTCTTGACAAGAAAGTGATGGAAAGAGCATAGTTGGACAGTTTATTTTGTAAACTTACTTAGTACTCTTGGTCTTAGTTGTGCTTTTCATATGATGATTTTGGTGAACACACTTTCTCACTGTGCTTTGTGCCACTTGGCAATTTCTAGGCATTCCGGAAACATGGTGTAGATAAGAAGACATCCGGGAGACACGCGATCCAAGGAAGTGTGCGAGATCGTCACGCGATCAATCTGTGCCTTTGGCTCCCGTTGGCTCTGGCCTTTCCATCCTTTCACGGTATAATTGACAATTTCCCAAGTTTTGTGGAAAAAAGGCAGTTGGACTTATTGGAGCTTGAGCCAGTGGTCTGTTGGGGCTGACATGAACGTGGTCTAGATTTGCATCACGAATTCTCCCATTTGTTGACATGCTTTAAACTTTAAACGCATCCATGCAAAGAATTAGCAAAACAAGGAGAGATTCTGTCACCATGCTGCATCTAAACTCAGCACCGAAGCACACTTGGCCAAGGTGAAGCGGTAGAAGCGTCATACGTGGTCAAGGAGAGCCGCGAAGCTCCACTCTACTCACTCTACTTGAAAGAATGTGATGTGAGATGATTTCATCATATTTCATCAATTTGAGATGATTTTGTATCATTTTGAATTCATTTTGTAGAGTTTCTTGGCACTGAGACTTAAAAAACGGCACAATTTGGCAGTGGGTACAGTGGGTACAGTGGGTACAGTGGGTACAGTGGGTACAGTGGGTACAGTGGGTACAGTGGGTACAGTGGGTACAGTGGGTACAGTGGGTACAGTGGGTACAGTGGGTACTGTATTACTATTGTATGGTCTCGATGCAAAGTCACGACAGGAATACCTGGACCAAGAGCGAGCCAAGGGTCGGAAGTTCGACGACATCTACACAGAGGCATGGACCACCTACCAATTCGGAATTGGGACAGCACCATGGACAACATAATATATCAAAAACTATCAAAATATCTGCAACATGTGCAAAGAATTGGAACACAAGGATACCGTCTCATGGCCTAAGCCAAAATGTATCAAAATGTTATAGCTTGACCCTGCCAAGTTTGCCTCTGGCGCATCCTCGCATTTTTGTTTTCGTGGCGCAGGTCCAGCCATATTTAGAGAGAATTTCGAGGCGTGCAGAAATGGGCTGCTGACTTTCGGAAGGATTCTGAAGCAGGAAGAACTGGAAAGGACTTTGAAAGCGTATGACAACTTTGACGACTTTTCGTTTTGCTGAAAATCCATGAAAATCACATCTCCATGTTTCCAGGCCTCTGGATGATCAAACAGCAGCAGAGCTGGTCGGGAGAACTTGGCCTGTGTGGTGTTGGAGATACTTCACGATATTCCTTTTTTTGCCGTGTACCGAAGAGAGGTGGATGCAGTTTGCAACATGACATACGCACCAGTCGACTGACATCACATCAACATTGTATGGATTTTTTGAGTGCCCAAGAGAATCGTACCCACACTCTCTCAGGGTGCATTCATTGGACGTTAACTTTTGAAATGCAAGTGAATCTTGACAATGCAGAGAGATACAGAGGGTCTGTTCTTGCCACCAAGGTTGACCCCAGGCCCTGGCACCTGGTGTGTATTGTCAGATATTGTCATGTATTGTCCATGTGGAATGACTTGTTCGATTGTCATTTGGAACAAGTTGATGTGAACTCGGTAGATGTCAACTTATTCCATGCTTTATTATGGTTCATTGTGGTTCAATGATGTTCAATCAGTTCCATCCCCATGTTTTCTGCAAGCCTCGCCTGCCAAGCTGCCTCTCTGCAGGTTTAATGAAGGTACCACGACCTTCCAGGCACGTGCGAATAGGGTGAGAAGACACCGGAAACAAAAACACCAAAAAGACCTTTTGTTGTTCGTTTTTTCTTTTTGCGATTCTTCTTCGCCATTCTCTACCGGCAGATCTGTGGTTTTGAATATGGCATTTGGATCTTCAGCAGAGCATGAGCAGCTGTCCATGGAAAAGATGCCGTTGAATTTTCAGAGCATGAGCATGTCAACCAATTTAAACTGGCTTAGGAAGAAGCGGCTCGAAGAGAGGCGGGGTGGCAGCGAAGATTTTCCAGGAACTGGTGGTTCATGATTGATCTTTGCTTCTCCAGGAAACATTTGAGTAAATGGATGACATTGGATTTGTCTCCCGCAAGGCAAGACGAAGCGAGGCGCCCCATCGAAAACTCAACGCAGGGGACCTTAGTCTTGTGATGTCTTGTGTCATTTTGTGCCATTGTCAACCCCAACTCTTTGGAGCCAGCAATGCCAATCATTCCCTGCCTTTTTTAGCTCAGGCATACCCTCCGGCACCGCAGCTGTGACCCTCAAAATGTGGGGCGAGTTGTGACGCGTTGTCACCTTCCATCAAGAGCAGAAAAAGGTTCTCAGCAAGCAGGTCCTGTCGCGATTCCGATGTGGGCAAGACCTGATTGAAAGATATTGAAAGCTGGAAGCGGGTGGAAGCACATGAAAGAAGAAGCAAATGGAACAGGGAAATTATATGTGGGTTTTGTATGTTTTTGTATGTTTTTGTAATACTGATTCCTTTCATTGCCTTTCATTGCTTTTCTCAGCATTTCGGCATCAATCCAGTACGAATCATGAAGGCTCCGTTCCAAGAGTGGATTGACGCTCAATTTCTTTCCTTCGAGTGTCTTTGAGCGTCAGAGGAGACCGACGCAGCTCTCCGGAGGGCGAAGAAGGAGACATGCGCTGGACGTTCGATCTTGGTATCCAATAGTTATCCGATAGCTATCTCTAGTAGTGAAATATGCAAAATGGCTGGTTCAATTTGGTTCAATGCAGATATTGCAATTTATCGTGATTCTAAATGGGTATTAATATCCTTCTTGTAGATGGCACTTTCTTTAGACATCTTTTGCCACGTACTACGGGGGATGCTCCGATGTCAGACGTCAGCATTTAGAAAAAGTCTGATTTAAAAAAAACATGATGCCACACTTGAGGGACAGAGATGTCAGCGCCGCAAGGATTCCATTTGGGATGACTTGCCCCAAAAGGTGCGGCAGAGACATGGTTTTGAAAGATCTGAAAGACCTCAAGATCTGAGATACAGGTCTTTCAGCATCTTTCAGCATCTTTCAGCATCTTTCAGCTTGAACCGATTGAACCTGGAAAGCTGGCGCCACAAGTTGAGAGTGTTTCGGCACGGCTTTCGCACTGCCTTGATTTGGCACAGGCACAGTGGCAAGCAACCAACGTCCGCGGCTCAATCTGCAAAGTTTCCTTGGTCTAAAATGGTCTAAATAGTGTCACCAACGGTGAAGCGCCATATGAGCCATGCAATCAGGTTGATCAGGCTGATTAGGTTCTGCGCCGCAACCGTCATTTCGAGGTGGATGGCCAAAATCGGAAGGCTGGATTGCAGGATTGAGCTTTTCGACCCATTCGAGCCGTTCGAGTTGTTCGAGTTTGATCCAAGTTGGCAGAAGCAAGAAGAAAAGCTAGTGATTTGTCTCAATACTTGTTGGATGCACCGCAAGGATTGGAAAAACTTATGAAAAAGAATTCGAAAGGAGCGCGCATTTAGAAAAGTCTTGGAGTACCATGTCTTACTTCATCTCCAGCCCAGTCCAATCTGCCAATCTGCCAATCTGCCAATCATTTGCCATTTGCCATATAGTCCCATTGCATCACATGTTGTATTTGTTCCATTTGATTGTGACACAATTTTCTCCATTTTTCTCACATGTTTGTCACATGCTTGTCATCCTTGTCACATTTGTACATCGTCTTCCATTGTGCATATTGTGCATATTGTGCATATTGTACCATCGTGGCCATCGTGACGTTGCCAGGTGACCTCAGTGACCTCCACCGAGCCGCGGCGGGTGCGAGAGGGAGCCGAGGACCTCGCGAGAGTATCAAAATCGCTAGGCCACTAGGCCGCTGTAGATCATGAATATTTCATGAATCATATCTGAAGTATATCATATCTCTAATATCTTTATAATCTTTATAATCTTCAGAGGCATATTTGAAGGGACATTTTGACAAAGACACTTGATGATTTTGGTTGATTTTGTTCATCCAGATGGCAGAATGGCGGGTCCAAACCGGGATGTGCTACCCGAGAAGGACGCCCTTTGGGACGAGGTCGCAGGAGCCAAGGTTCAGCCGACATCTCGTGATCATTGCGAACGCTGAGAAGAATGCGAAACAGCAACAGCGAAACCCTGTGAGAACGCCCGATTTGGACCTGCCAACAGTACGCTAGTAGATAGACTTTTTTGATCTTTCTTGTGTGCATAGGTGTTTCTTCCAAGCATACGCATTAGTGTCATGAGTCAGACTTTACTTGCTGTGGTGGCATGGAATGTTGCGGGTTTGAAGGTCAGCTCAGATGTGGTGACCAACGTGAACGAAGTCCCAGAGGCAACTGCGACCCTGAAATTCAGCCAACATTGCTGTCAGAGCCCATAGAATTTCCACCTTTGTGATGTGGCTTTTGGAGTCTAATGCTCAAGCCACTACGTCGACGTCGTTACCTCGGACATGCAGTAGCACCTAGATGTCCTTGAGAGGCGCACAAGAAGCACATGGCTGACAGCGAAAAAGAGAAAGGTAACGAGGCCACACAGCAGCAGTGAAGTCAGCCATTCATCGAAACCAGGGAAAGGAGGATCATGTTGTGAGTTACTCACATTTCAATTCCCAGACAAATTTCCAGGCTTTCTACTCCAAGGACTACCAGGAGGCAGAGGTGCTCCATCTCTGGGCAGGGCAGGGCTGCAAACGAAGGTCTACTAAGGAAGGCCTACTGTGCTATCGAGCAAAGGTGGCATGGTTTGGCAGGAGTCGGACATATCTGCAAACCTTTACTAAATCCAATAAAGTGGTACCGATTGATACCGCAATTGTGTCAATGCACCGCAATGAAGAGACTTGTTTGTTCTTGCATTTGCTGCAGGCTTACTACAGCCGAAGTCTGCAGTACATGGCAGATGATCCCTCCACTTGGGCCAATCGTGCCTTGGTTCGTGCCTCGGTGCGCCACAGCTGCCACAGCACAGCACAGCCCGGTGACAGGTGAGGCTGAAGCTGGACCAAGCACAGGATGCCCTGGAGGATCGGCCTCAAACTCGTTGTGAGATCAGCTAATGAAATGCAAATGAAATGCTAATGAAATGCAAATGAAATGCTAATGAAATGCTAATGAAATGCAAATGAAATGTAGCAATGTAGCAGAAACATCAGCAGATGTGTCCACGGACGCGATCGACAATCGTTGTCAGGACTGCGAGCATGCATTGGCCTTGAATGGAAGTCATGTCAAGGCGCTGAGCGATTTCACGGAAATCATGCACCCATCAACGCAGCAGACTGAGATTAATAAGAAATAATAAGAATAAAATGACCGAGTGACACATTGGAATGCCAATAATGCCAAGATTCCAGATCTGTGCAAGAGAAGGTGAAGAGTCTGACGGTGCAACACAGCCCCACAAGCCCCTGCACAGCCCCTGCACAGCTGCAGGCACTGCATCGAAAGGGCAAAGCACTCTATGAGCTTCAACGCTACAAGGATGCTGCTGGACTTCTCAGTTCATGGCACTTCAACAGCGCCAACAGAGCAAATTTGGCATGATGATCATCATGACGCATGTAGAATTGCCGTGAAATGCCATGAATTTCGTCAGTTGGACATTGAAATGAACAAACTGACGAAATTCATTCAGTTGTCCGTAACAGATTCAGCTGCTCGGCGCCAAGGTCCGTGCCTTTCAAGAAGCCTTGCTGCTCTCGCCCGGCAACTCGCAGATCAATGGCGATCTGATGGCAGGGACCCTGGTGGACCCTGGTGGACCCTGGTGGACCCTGGTGGACTCTGGAACTCATGAGCCATTCGATGAATGCAACGATGATGGTTTTACTTTGATCCATCATAGTGTGTAGATGTGTGTAGTTGTGTAATGTTGCGTGGGTTGTTTGGAAATGTTTGGAATATGCATCAGTTTTCAGATTTAGTGGCCTTATGTATGCCTTATGTTATGGGGGCGTTTGGACCTGTGGAATCACTGGAGGCATGTTGAAATCGTGCGTTCCGTGTCCCCACTTTGTCAACATAGGTGGCTCGTCGGAAATTGCGGGATGACGAAGCCGCGTGTTGACCCCAGAGGGCGTTGCAGCGAGGTCATGGTTATGATGTTCTGATAAGTTATGATAGTGTGATACAGGCGTTCAGATATCATGAAGACTGCGTAGAAGTAGAAGATGAGATTCCAATCTCAACATATCTCAACATTTTCCCCTGTGTGGAGTAGCAGGCGCGGCGGCTGTGGTGGTGGTGGTGGTGCCGGTGCTGGTGGGTTAAACTGGTGGTAATGGCAGTTGTGATGATGGTGACGCTGGTGATGGTGGATATGGTGGACATGGTGATGGTAGGTTTGGAGGTGGTGGCGGTGAGAGTGCTTAGGGTGGTGACTGTGGTGACGGTGACGGTGGTGGCGGTGGTGGCGGTGGACCAACATATAGAATTTGTTGCTGCCTTGTTTTGTCAATCTTCTCCATGTAAAGATAGAACCCCATTCCATCGCATTCCTTCACTGTGTACACTGTATTGCTCAGCGGTTCATCCAAATGTGCATTTTGTGGCATGTTGCAATTCAATGATATTCAATGTTTTTGTTGTTATTGGGGTTGTTTGTCGGGATAATTCTTGTGTTGAGTGGTTTCAGTTTCTGACCCCAGCCAAATCCCAAACAGACTTCTGCAAACGCTGTAGATGTCATGTCTTCAAGCAGTAAAATTCCGTGCTTGCGCAGTGCTTTACGTTTTTTGTGCTGAGGCCATGCACCGAGCAAAACGGGAAAGGTGCCCAGAAGGGGCTGATCGGGAAAGAACATATGGAAGTGTCACGAAGTGTCACGAAGTGTCAGGAAGTGTCAGGAAGTGTCAGGAAGTGTCAGGAAGATAGCAAGGAATCATGGAATCCATGTTTTTCCAACCAGAGAAGTGCTTCGGAGGTCCCAAGCAGCTGGTTGATGCCCCTAGCATTGTCGCCGTCTCAGACATGATGTGTATAATATAATATGATCAATATAGATATGCTGTATAATTCCATGAAACAATTTCAAAAACAGTTTTGTGGAGTGAAGTCTTCATGATCGTGTCAATGAACAACGACAGCTGAGGAGATCTATCACGAAACAATGTCATACATCGAGTGCAGCTGAGGCCGCTGTCCCTCTTCAAGCGGGTTACACGTCGTCCTGACATGTTTTGCAACAGGCCAAAAAATAGCACAGCATTCTGCCTTCGGATGCCTTCGGATGCCTTTGCTACCTTCCGGGTCTTCTTCTGTTGTTCTTTGCACGAGATGGGCAACTTCACGACGTAGTATGGCTGCCAAGACTGTTTCAAAAAATGCTCGAGGAAATGTTCCAAAGTGTTGACTGGCCATTCAACACAATGTTCAATCGCCTTGCTTCACAGTACTAGTGACACTGAATCAAGTTTCAACCGTACATATTGCATATCTTTTGCACACACATTGCACATATGTTGCATACATATTGCACATATTTTGCATACGTGCTTCGGTAGGCGCGTTCAGATTGAAGAGGACAGCGACAGTGAGGAGGTGCAACGCGGGAACCGTCCACTCTCTTGGAGTGGTCAGAGTGGTCACAGGTTGTCATAGGTGTCACAAGGAAGTGACTTATTGTTTCACAACCCAAATTTGGGCGAGCACTGAGGTAAACGGTAAACATAGTTGAACAAGGTCAAAAGGGAGTGCTGATTTTCGCTTGGAGATGGCACGTACATGATATGGTTCTGCAAGAAAGCTCAACAGAGCCGGATGTTTCAAGTTGATGCAGGAAGAGAAGCCTGCCAATGCTGAGAAGAAGGGCAGAAGACTCAGAAACACGCACAATGAGTATGAGTCAAAATAGAGGTAAGATGAAAATAGATGAAATGACTATGGACCCAGAAAATGGAAGGTTTAGTACTAGTTAACAAATTCAGTGGGTCTATGATTCACTCATGGCTGCATTTCTGTGATGCCACCAGATCCATGGTCCGATGCATCAACGTAGAGATAAGCAGTAGAGCTCCGAACATTGTTGCCAATGCATGCCAATGCCACATTTGGATACATTTGGAACCTAGGACTCTGCAGAACACAAGACTTCAATCGATTCACCTAGTAAACCTAGTAAACTGTTTACAAAGTAGTGGATTAGTGGATCTATCTATGCATTGTGGAAGTGGTGAAGCTTGAGCTTCAGGCGGCAGCGGCGGTTTCCAGAAAATTGCCATCGAAGAGGCATTGCATGGCAATAGGATTTTGTTTCATGAACAGCACTGACATGACAGAAGCTAAGCAAGACCATGTGGCAGATGTCTAACTAGAATCTAGCTTCCAAGGCACCCTCACAAACGCATCCTTTTTTCAACATTGCCACATTGTATTGAGCGGTGAGACATATTCAGCAAAAACAAATCGGCTTTGACAGTCCCTAGAGTTCCTGGGAAGTTTTCAAGGCTTTCAAAAAGAGCCATGAGATGAGTCACATGATGTCACACTCTGAACTCCAAGTCCTTCACTCGTAGCCGTCACTAGCCGTCACTAGCCGTCACTAGCCGTCACTAGCCGTCACTAGCCGTCACTAGCCGTCACTAGCCCAAGCCATGTGCAGCCAAAGAAGACTCCACAAGCCCCAGGGCCCCAAGCCATCAACCAGATCGAAAGATTTGTGCAAGGTGAGTGGCAGCGAAGATGAAGAAGTGCCAGGTTGGGCATTGGTTTCATATAGAGACAGCTTGACTGCACAATATTGGCATCTTTTGTTGGAGGCCTTTTGATGTCAAACTTCCAAGAGCAGTTGTCCATACTTTACTGGAGACATCTTCTGTTTCCTCTGTGCCTGTTTAAGTCTTTTGCCAGAGAGCTGAGAAGCATTTACGGCTTCGATCTGTCACCGATATCCGAGAGACAGATTTCAAGGCACAGAAAGCTGAGCTGAGCCCTGACCAAGGCCGATTCAACCCACCCCCACGCGTTGCGCCACCAGTGGCCGCCTCAGCTTCTGCTGTTGCATGGTCAGCAAGGTGCACTGAAGCCTATAGACATACATAGACTAATTACAGATCAAAGATGATAAAAAACCCGGAAGTGATTGGGAGCTGAAGCAGCTTTGGCACTTTGAGATACTGCAAACTTAGCTGAATCACGTTTACTTTTTTTTATCATTGTTTATCATGTTTTACCATTTTACCTGTGCATTTCGCAGAAAACGAATCGTTTGCCTGCAGGTGACGGCCGGGGGGTTCGATGCGATGGACTGAGATCCAACCGGACATGGAATCTGTGCATACTGCAACGACATGCTGTGCATTGGTGCATTGCTCTGCAACGATGTGAGTGATGTGACTTACTTTTTTTACTGCAACTCTTTGGCCAAATTTGGCCAATCCGGTTGGAAATTCTATTGCTGTACTGCATGAATCGCATGAATGTCACTAGCATTGCTGAGCGAAAGCCCACAGCAAAATAGTGCGAAAGCGGGATATCAAGGGATCCTCAAATCTTGATCCATAATTCTTTTGTTTGAGGTGCTAGGGAGGACTCTTGGAAACCGAAATTGATGAGAACATAGGAGAACTCATTCTTTCAGGAGTTGCTAAGTTGGTGCTCTTGTTGCGATTTCTTCACCAACAAATTCTCCAGTGAGAGCCAAAACATGTTGAAGCAATGTTCTGCCGAGTCACCGAGTCCTTTTCCTCACAGAGATGCCACCTTGGCAATTGCTTGACGGTCTGAGACACGCGGTTTGCAGCATTTGCTTTAGCTCCAGACGCGTGCGAAGTTTCTTTCCTCCCATCCGTCACTACGGTCGGGATGCGCTGGATAGCTTCCAGCTTCTTTTCTGAATAGCGTGGTGTGCTCTGAATGTTCTGTGATTTGAAATTTGACCTGAAAGTTGTACATTTTTGAACCTCATGAATCGATCCAGTGATGGGCATTGTGTGACATTAGGGCCAGTTGTGGAGTTCTTTTCACCGCAATTTAGTTCCGCCTCTGTGAGCAGGGGAAGGTTGGTCAATAGTGTTCCATTCTAAAATTATTCTTCCTTGGTGTCATGGCAGGGTTGCTGTCAAGATGTTCCATAGTGCCATGCCATAGTTCTGTCATGCCATAGTTCTGTTTCCAGGATTTTTTTGGAGAATCAATCCATCCGATTTGGAGAACTTTGAGGCATCATCTTCCAGGTGTGCTTCGCGAAGTTTGCGGACATCCAACATGTGTCTTGCCAAAATGACTGACTGGACACCTGAAAGCTTCGCAAGGTTTGATCATCCAGTGGTTTCTACAAATGGATGTCACATGATGTCACAAAAACGGGGAGATGGTAAGATGGATGCTCTGGCAGGTCTCAATTGCCAAATTTGCCAACGGCAGCCCCAAAGAACAAGAAGAGCAAGTGAAAAAGCTCAGGACGAGCTGACAGCATTGGACAACATTTCATCTCCTTGATGTCACACATTTGCTTGATATGACTGCCTTCTAGGACTGCGTTTGAAACCAAAGGAATGGCCTGGGTCACAGCTGAAATTCCGCGAAGGGCTTCCAAGCACATATGCTTTTAGACCTTTTAGATTCCAAAACATGCCAAACTCCCAATGCCAGACCTTGGCTGAGGTCGCTCTGGTGGACGTCGGTTTTCCGGAGGTTAGTTCAGAGATGTTCAGAGTACAGATTAGTTCAACTGTTCAATCTGTTCATATCTGTTCAACCTTAGGTACAGTAGTACTAATCTGTTCAACCTTTTGGGGCCTTGTTTCTGTGGTTCGTTGGCCTGGATGAATCCACTGTCAGGGTTTGATCAACAAGACCATGCACAGCAGCAGGAGGTTTTTCGCTCTACCAGCCCATACCAAGGAGCGGTTCCAAGATGTTTCAAGACATCACTGACATCACTGTGACATCACCAAAATCTTCACCATTTGATTTGTAGAATTTTGTGCCAGGAGCAGTATAAGGAGCCAAGTGGCTATCCACCACGATCCTACGGTGCCATCACATCACCAGAGGGAAAAATCTACAAGACTCAGCAAAGGGACGATTCAGGCGGGAAATCACCTGCGTGACATCACCGGTGCGTTCCAAGTTTTCGACCAATTCGGTTTATACTTTGAGAATTCCCAGGAAACATTCTGAATGAATGGCTCCTCGTCAAGAACACCTCCGTCGCAATTGATTGGAATGAGCCTTACTATACATCAGATGAAGGCTTGTGCTGCTTGTGCTTGTGTTTTGTTTTTTTGTTGAAACCATGTTAATCCATGTTATATAAACATTTTGTTTGTGCATTTGATGCTTGAACACATGTGCTTCATGCTTGCAACTCTAGCAGCTTGCAAAGGCCTGCTCAGGTGTGTTCCAGCGCTCCAGATGAATTTCATGAGAGTCAACTGGGTCAACATGAAATTCGCTGTCAACATGTTGATTGATTTTGTATGTTTTTTTGTTATATTTTGTTCACCGCAGGTCGTGAGTTCTATAGCTCGGTGTCTAAGCATCCTGAACAGTCCCAGTGGCCCAGTGAGGCGCTGGGATGGTTGACTTTCTAACACCGAGAGACATGAAGCATCATGAAGAATGTGCTCCGAGTTTTTGCCACTTTGTTACTCAGTTACTCAATGCTACAATGTTACTCACATGTGTTCTTTTAAACCATGTGCTTTCTGATGACGCTTTCGTTTCTTTGGGTGAATTTTGAAAGGAATCAGAATGGTAAAGAGATGTACAGAGGTACGCGTCGTACGCGTCGTACGAGTCGTAGTTCCATCGGTTTGATTTGCACGGACCGCACGGTGCGCCACAGGTGCCAGAGCTTCGCCAAGTCACTGGGGCGTTCTATCAGGCAATGGAAAAGCTCGCGGATACCATGCATGAGCCACTCGTCCAAACGTCACCGTGATGGGAGCGTTGAGCTTTCCCATTGCACAGGTATCTAGATTCGAATGATCTAGATATTTATCTAGGAATCTACGTAGATATTTTCTAGATATTTGCTTCGTGTCATTGTTTAGTTTCAGTTTGACCATTTGGACAGCAGCTTATGATTTTGACGAGAGCAGTGATGCAAGGGTGTGATCATTGGCATAGGTGACACATGCGCCAGGAATTTGCACCGGGTTCCATTGGTTCCATTGGTTCCATGAATCAATCCAGAGGTTGGAAGATGTCTGTCTTTCAAACCTACATCTTTCAGTCTGCCCTGGACTGGAGCATCACAAACTTGCCGAGGCTCTTTGCTTTGGCCCTGGGCATTTCCAAGGACGTTGCACCAGAAACTGCTGCGACCTGCAGCATTGACCGGGAAGCTGAGCCAGGACTTCTTCAAATCGAAGGCCAAACATGCTCCGCTTTGGCCAGTGACTTTGATTGGATTCTATCGAAATCTCTCGAATTCTGACATATTCTGATTCACATCCTGGATGCGGATGTGGCAGGATGTGGCAGGTTTTGTTCCAAATGTCCCTCAGTATGCCGCGAGTGAAACATGGAGTGGACGGAGTAGAACATGGAGTCTACTATAGTCTACGATAGTCTACGTCTACAGCTCAGGTGACCATCGCGCATTATCCACCCCAAGACACTCCCCCGGCAGAGGATCAGGCAGGAAGCGCTTGTATCATTTTGTATGATTGTGTATCATGTTCTGAAAGTTGTTTCAACCGAGTTGTGCCATGTTTTTGGTTCTAAATATCAAGCAATCCCTAGAATAGAAAGAGAAAGCAGAGAAAGCAGAGAGAGCAGGAGTACAGGACAGTACAGGTGCGTACAGAGTCTTTGTGGAGGAGCGCATCCAGCCGCATTGGGATCGAACTCTCTTTTCCTTGATCACCACCAGTTCCTTGGCTCGTGATGGCTCGTGATGGCTCGTGATGTCTCGTGATGTCTTGTGATGTTTGCCATGCCGCCAGATCCTCGAGCTGGGACGGAACGGAAAGACGGAAAGGCTTTTTGAATTTTTTGTGGCTTTCAGGTGACTACGGTGATGAGGATTCTGAGGCGGGGCGGGATGGGCAACAGGACATACTCTGCTTATCTGGGCTTTTATGGCTTTACTTTGCACATCTTTTCACATCCTTTCACTGCATGTTTTTTTTCTTTGCAAATTGCATCACATTGGAAATTGCAAATTGATCCAGAAGTGTGTTTGGGCTCTGGGGTTTCACATCGCAAGGGCGGCCTTCAGATTTTGGTGGACAAAGACACAGGAGATGGTGTCGACGGTCGTGCCGAGCTGGAGGTCGAGCGGGTCGAGCGGGTGTTGGAATGCTTTGTCCCAGTGTGACCTGACGTATTTTCTCATGCAGGTTGACATGGTACATCACCAGAGAAGCGCTTTGGACGGACACATTTAGTTGGACGGAGAAAGTTGATCTAGAGTGCAAGTCTTGAGAGGACAACATAAATTGTTCAAGATCCTGAAGTGCTTGTCTAACAGTTATGCTATGCTGAAATATGTCATGGTACTAGTAGCATCTAGTAGCCATGATGATAAGCCTGTGCTTTTCAGGGCCGTTCGACCGAATGGCAAAAAGTGCGCCGACCTGCGGGCGAGAGTTTCATCATCAATGTTGGAGAGACCCCTGGCAGCACTTGATGCACGTGTGATGCACGTGTGATGCACGTGTGATGCACGTGTGATGCACGTGATGGGTGGGCTTTGTCGTCGCTTTGTCGCTTTGTCATGTTTTTTCCAATCAGCCGACCAACTCTTGACCTGCTTACTGCATCTTACTGCCATTTACTGCCACTGCGTTGCACTTTGTGGGTGTATGTGTGTGTGTGTCCGATCTCACCTTGGATGTTTGATTACAATCTATTGAGCAGCTATGCAGCTATGCCTTTTGAGATGGAGCAAACTGGGGTTTTCAGAATTTGATTCACCTCATGTTCATTTCCCAAGCATCGCGAGGGTGATGAGCCGCTGGTCCAACGGACGTGACACGGCCGGACACTGCTGTGGAATGGGCGAATGGGGTCAGTGCCACTTATACAATTTGTTACGTATTTTTAGGCTTGCCCGACGATAGTTGGGCTTCCCTCTTGTGCAACTTGCCGTCCACTGTATCTTAAAATTTAACACACTGAAGATGGTATATGTCATTAATTGTCATTATATGTCCATGTCTTGTATTGAAGACGGTGGCATTTCCACGTTTGACTTCTCCTTTGCCCTTCGGGCATGTTCGGCGAGCAACACGATCAACACGTCTCTCAGGTTTGAAGCACGTCGTGCACCGTGTGCCAAACCCAAAGCCAGGACACCGTGATCCTGGTAGAATCTCCTTGATGGTTGCTTGGGTCCAACTTGTCCAACTTGTCCAACTTGCACAAAACGAGACCAATGAAGATTTCGAAGTCCCACTGCGAGTTGTTGAAAAGGTATCTCATATTATCTCATGGTATATCGTGGTATATCATATATCAATGTTTCTTGCATTTCATCACAGATTGTTCACTTCAAACATGTTTGCATCATAACGGAAGGGCTTGAGATTTTCCAAGGCTTTCGTGGTACCAGACTATGACACAGTGGTGGAGTGCCTCCATTGCAAAGAAGATGGGTGTCTTGGCTGCGAGTTCCACAGGTTCCACAGGTTCCACAGGTTCCACAGGTTCCCAAAGCACAAGTGCTGTGATCCGTTGCCGGATGGCGTCCGAGGTCGGTCCCACTCTATGAGAAGACCTGGGTCGGGGAGATGATGAACTGGGGAAGCAAACTCCCCATCTACAATCAAACGAAGCTTGTCCAGCTTGTCTAGCTTGTCCGTCCTTAATAATGTTAAACTATGTTAAACTATGTTAAACTATATGTTAAACTATGTTAAACTGTTTTTGTCAGTTTTTGATGAACAGAATTATCAGAATTGTAAGAGATTGTAAGCCTTTAAGCTGCAAGGCGATTGGCATATGCGCGCACTCATCCAACCCACTGCTACTGCTAGGAAGATGGAAATGATGCGCATGGCACAAGGCGAGATTCCCCACAACTCTCCGACAGCATCTGACAGTTTCTGTCGCTTTCGTCTTTGACAAATAGGCAAGAAACGGCAAGAATGTCGCCCTGACTGACCCTCTGCAGTGAGTTTCAGCTTGAGAGCTTCTTAGTGAAGTTGTTACAACCAGGTTTGTACACGAAGAAGGGCCACCAGACTAAGTTGGGAGAACCAACTGATGTGAAGAGCATCGAGCAGATGATGTCGACAAAGGCCATGTCAGCTGCGATGGCAAGATCTTATTCCAAGGAAAACGAGCAAAACAGAGAGAGATTCTTGGCAAAGTCACACGGTATTGAGCAATTGTTGTTTAAAGGATTTTAAAGGCATAAAGTGATATAAAGTGTTCACTTTGAAAGGCATACTGCATCCATCTTGGCGCTTACAGATTCGACTCAAGTCCCGTGTTGCAGTCCATCCCAGTCCTGGACATCTCAGCCTTGCACAACGGAACGAAGGACAAGCAGAGTTTCATCGCCCGAAGGACTCGGCTTGGGTTGTCCAAAATACGTCGGAAAAAAAATGAAAAAACATCTGTAAATACGTGCGACCACTCAACTGGCAAAGTAAGAAGAGATGATTCAAGGAACTCTTGTAGGTTTCTTGTCAAACAAACTGAAACTCCTTCACACTTTGTCAGACTCCGCAAGGAAAAAAAAACACATCCTGAAATTTAAGCCACTTGTCTTGTGAAGGCTTTCCGAAGGATTCGAGCAGACCGGCTTTGCTGTGGTCACGGGGCATGGCATCGCGCCAGAGCTGATCTCGAACCTGCGGAACAAAGCGCATCTTGACATCCAAGATGACCAAGATGGGATCTGTTGGATGGATCTGATTTGGATGGAGCAGTGTAGATGGCCGATGTTTATTTCCGCTGTCAGTACATGTCCATATCCATTGAGAAGTTGCAGGTACGAATTCTTTCGTTCGCCTTTGGAAGAGAAATCCAAGTTCGACAAGGGCAAAGGCAGGGTCTCAATGACATTGAATGAACTGAAGTATAGATTAGCCATGATTAGCCATGATTAGCCATAGTCCATCCCAAAGTATCTCGATCAGAAATGCATCGAAAAGTGTTTGGACACTTTTGGATCAGGCTATGGCTTCGGTGGCTACAACAGCGTGGGACACGAGAACGGCGCTCAGCTCCTGGGCGACTTCTCCAGGACTGGGCCACAGTTGCCGCGCGTTCACTCCATGTGTCGCTCCGTGTTCGAAGAAAAAGAGATACAACTTGGAGATTGAATGAGATACAAAAATCATCTGAATTCATCTGATTCATTTGGATTCATGAATCATATTGAGCCACTCCATTCGCTTGGCTTGAGAGATGCACACGACAAGACATCTTTGGGCAGTTACTTGCTTCATCTTGCTGCATCTTGCTGCATCTTGCCTTGTTCTCAGGCCCAACGACGTGGTGGAGTCGTTGCATACTGGCCTTGCTGGTTTGCAATCCGGTGTCGAGGCCATTCAATTGAAAGACTCAGCCGACCATTGCAGCGCGAAGGACGCTTGTGGCGGAGCTGGGACATTTTGAGACACTGTTGGCATCTGTTGGCATTTTGCGTTCTAGGATAAAACATGATAAAACTGACGAGGTTGTTTTGTGGTTGCCCTTCAAGTTTGAATTCAAGTCTAACATTTCATGACGGCTGTAATGTGCCATATTGTGCCATAGCTTTTTTTAAGATTGATGCTTCGACAAATCCTAGATGAAAGCATGCAGAGCCATTCGATGTCATAGGACATCAGCGGCTGTGAGATGGAAGAGAACGCGCCACCGGTGGTTGCAAGGCGCCACCCTGAAGCATCGTATCTGTTTCAAGCCTCCAAGGCACAATCAAAGTGAAGTGAAACAGGATGTCTCTTAAAGATGCATGATGTTTCACTCGTGCCCAAAAGAAAAAGATCCAAATTGATTGAAAACTACGGCAGAAATTGGACTCAACACAAATTCATTGCACCATATTGTACCTCTGTGCAACTCAATGGACGTGGAGGCAGGCTCAGAGTTTTCTGCATGCGGCCGAGCGCGTTGCAAAGATGACTTCGAAAGCGTTGCAGTTGGCGCTGAATGTCAGCGACGAGGAGACTTCAGACGGAATGAGTATCGTGTGAGTATCGTGTGAGTATCGAGTTGTGAATAGTTGTAATGTTGGAACATCTCTTAGATTCGATGTCGATGACGCCTACAGATCCTACATGATCCTACCGCCGCACGATCTTGACCGTTGCCCATAGGAGAATTGCATCACGTTTTTCCATGTTTTTGCATGAGTTGAGTCCTGTTCTAATTGCGTTTCAGTTGTGTAGTATTGCGTAGTCGTGTTTTCCATGTCTTCGTGGTTCCGCATCCTGACCGAGGAGATGGAGTACCTCGTCGCAGCTGGAGAACTTTCGCTGTCTATTAAAGTCTATTAATGTCCATTATATTTGTTGCACTTTGTTGCATTTTGTTACACTTTCCAGATTCGGGTTTCCAAATTTGGATGCTTCGTGGTTTCACACCTTTCAAATTGAGCCGGTTTCTCGCTCAGTCTGGTCCTGGACCCGAGTGGTGGTGGTTTGCGCTTGGCTTACTATCCCTCCAGCAAGGCGCCCGTCCCCATGATGTTTGCACCACTTTCTAGATATCAAGAAAATTCAAGAAAATTCAAGCTATCCCAAGAATCCAAGAGGTTCATTATTCTGAAGTTAATATGCTTCATCACTTTTCATCATGTTTCATCACGCTTCAATTTCCAGATTCAAAAAATCAGCAATCCGAAACATAAAGAATAAACTATGCAAACAAATCACTGAGATATGCGATGGCACCTTTTGCAGGCGTATGGAGAAAACAGCATGGGCTACGGATCGCACATCGACTCTGGTGGCGTCATCTGGCAAAGTCTGACAAGTTGTTTTTGTTCCACAGCAGCGTGTGTCTGAAGAAAATTTGAACATCTGTGAAATGTTGAAATATTTTGAAATAGTACTGTAACAATCTGTAACAATATTCAACACGTGAACAACAATGTTTTGCAGCAAGAGTGTCCCAGCGGAGTTTCTGCATGGAGTTGCGAAAAGCGTCTACTGAAAGTGTCTTCGACAAGAGTATCCCACACGAGTGTCTCAGAAGATGGTGCTCCCAAGAGCGTCCAACAAAAATATTTTCAAAATCGTTGCAGTGGCGCGGATACAGATGCAGGAATTTGGCCACGCACGAATTTTTGCCAAGGTGACGGTCATCTCTTTGGACCCAGCCAACCCTCACGGGCTTCAAGTTTCTTGGCATCGTTATAAAAAGCGTTGATTCAATTTGATGACCTCCAACAGACCCATATTTGCAAATGCTTTGCATGTGATCTTTGGATGTAGTTCTAGGTCCCTCTCACAGATGTAGTTGTTTGTTTGCGGAGGTTGACATCAGCGGTGTGGGAACCACTGGAAATGACAAGGTGCAAGCAAATTTGCACGTTTGCAAAGCATTGATTTCATCCCTTCACTCGGTTTTTTCCTGTGAAGTGCCAAATCACCCTTTGCCATTGGAGGATCGAATTTGGGTTGACGTGCCGTTCGTTCCAAACTCCTTGGTTCTGAATGTGGGAGCATTGCTATCTCGTTGGACTGGACACACTTGGAAAGCCTCCATCCATCGTTCCTTGGTGCAAATTAGTCAATTTCAATCCGTCAAAGGTAGAAATCATGTTGTTTTCCTCGGGTTTACGGAATTCTCTCATGATAATTGCCCTTTGTTTTTTGCCATGTTTCCAGTGAAGAGTTGGCACGTGATTAAAAGCAATGGTGACACAAGCATTCGTCTCAAAGAGTTCCGTGCTGCATATTCCAAGGCGTACTGCCAAATCGAAAAATTCACGAACGCGTTTCTCTTATTACAGGGGCGCTTTCTCCAAAGGCCGGGTGTATTTTCTGCATAGGTGTGACCTATGCAATGAGCCCGCAATGCTGCAATCAGAGTCCAAAGAAACGTCGAACAATGTGACATTGCATTGTTTTCTCTGCTTTCTGCACGTCGCAGTGTGTCACACTGGCACTGTGCAGGTGGATGGCCCCGCATTTGCAGGTTTCAAGAATTTGGCCACACATGAGGAGCTTGGCCCAGGGGCGATGCATGGAAATTGTAACCGCGTCCAGTGTGACAGGGGGGACTACCAAAATGTGTCGTGATTTTTGTGTTTTCGTTTCTTGTTTGTAGCCTTCCTTATTCAGCATTCAGATATTTTGTTACTCTTGTTGTAAGGCGGTGCGTGCAGAAGATTATCTTGCCACCAGGCGCTTTGAACATGTTCGACTTGTTTAGCAGTGAAAACTGATGCATTGAATATAGCTGTCGGATGCTGCAATCCTTTGTGTCCTTCAGCAGAACTTCAGCAGTTTGTGCCAAGTTTGGGAGCATATGTTGGGCTGATGTTGGCTGCCACTAGTTGAATTGTCATGAATTATCAGTTTCTCATACACAGACCTTGTCCCCACCTGCAGCATATAACACCCTGAAGTTTGACCAGGGTGGCATTGCATCGCCCAGAGTATGCTGGAGAGAAGGGGCTTGAAACAGAGAAGTCTATCGAAGAGGAGACAGATGGACGAAGATTGGCAAAGTGCTGTCTAACCGAGTCTAACCGAGTCTAACCGGTTCGCTAGCAGAGTGGCAGCTCGGGGGGTTCTGCTTCGTCGATTTCTGTTGATTCGGTCGATTTTGAATAGCCTTGGAACCAGCTCTCCCTGAATGAGGCGACATGAGGCGACTATGTTTGAAATTTGTTCCGAGTTAGTCTTGCGATTCAACACCCGATTCAAGCTGTTTGCATTTGTCATCACGCCAAAGCAATAAACTTGGAAGTCGAGACGAAATTCCCGAGTGCTCTATGGCCTACTGATTTGTTGCCTGATAGGTTCACAAGTTCGCGACAAACATTTTTTTGATTTGTTTGCCCGCCAATGTGTGGTTTTCAACTTTTTGTATCTTTTGTGTCAAAAGGAGTCGAAGCGCATTCGACAGCTGCAGATCTGAGACAGCGTCCGTTGGCACACTCTGTCCTCGATCCAAATGAAATGGAATGGCATGTGGAATGATACATGGAATGCGTGGAATGGACCCCAGAAATGCACTGCACCTGTAAAGGACAGGAGAAAGATGCAATGTTGAAAGTTTGAAGATCCGTGCCGTTGAACTACTCTGAAATGCTGCCTCGTAAAGTTTCCTGCCGTTGTGGAAGATCAGTCCTGAAAAATACCAGTAACATCCAGGAACTGAGTTGATTTTATTGATCACAGATAGGAGCGGAGCTTCCAGCATGGGCACTTGGTGTGATGCATCCACCATGCTAGCCCCACCAATCTTAGCCATGGCAGGGCAAAACCGCGAGCTTCATTTGATTTGGAAGTCATTGAAATGTGATTTCAAAATCTGCGACACTGATCACATGTGATTCCATATGTACGGCTATCTTGTGAAGAGGTGTCAAGGGCCCTTCGCAATGTGAAGCCTACAGAGTGTTTTAACCTTGCTATCTCCCATGAACAAGAACAAACCAGTGATCACAAGATTCTTGCTCAGGTCAGTATTGTGTGTTCCAAAAGATTCACGGACTGATACATGATGATACATGACTTCAAAATACTTCAAACATGATTTCAAACAAGTACAGTGCATGCCTCACAACAGGAGCACGAAGTCTCCATCGGTTGATTTGCTTCGTGTCAGGATGGCACGTTGGAGCTCAGTACGTGTCGATTTAGTATGCTTTAAATATGACCAGCAGCCACAACCTCGGAATCCCTGAAGACCGTGTAAAAAGTTCCAAGATCTTCAGAGATTTCGGATTTGTCGTGTTTCTTCTCCAAGTTCTCCGTTTTTTTCTTCTCATTTTGGATGTCCATCTTCCATGTGTGGCTGCGAGACCGATCTCGGCACTAGGCTGCGGTCAGTCAAAAACAGCTCGGGGCCAGGTGAGTTGACATCGGTTCACATTGGTTCACATTGGTTGACATGTTCGAGACACCGAGGAAAGTTTGGTGGGAGATGGTGGGAGATGGAGGAAACCCCACCGAAATGATCTCACCGCACCGAGCCCTAGAGCCCTAACAGAATTTCCAGAATGTTTTGTTGCCTGTTTACCGGAGCACAAAGCACCAAGGGCTCCAGGGCACCCTTTGCCATCATGACATGTGCTGAAGAGACTAGATGTCACAGATGTCAGCAAATTTGCATAATTTGCATGACTCAACACAAATCGCAATGAATATCAAACATTGATAAGCATTGACACTCACTTTAAAAAACACAAAACACGTTCAGACATGTTTGTGGCATTTCACGACGTCAAACACCGTCAATCCAATCATTGATCGAAGGATTTCATGCGCTCCACGCCATGTCCTGTTTGGGAGAGGCCAGCGACAGCGAAACTTTCACCGACGCTCCAGAGGTGCATTCTGTACCCAAAACTGGGTCGATGGAGGGAACCACTGATACTGAAAATAACCCATTTAGAAAACACATCGGCAGATATGATAAACATTGATAAACATTGATAAACCATAGAGGGTTGGCATACCCTCCGATGGTGAGACATACTTGGATCAAGGATCTACAACTGTCGAAATGACCCAAGAATCTGTGATCCCCTGGGTCCCAGCGGTCCCAGCGGTCCCAGCTCTGACTACCAATATGAAGCTGAGTCCAAAGATGGAGTTGAATATAGTCAGAATATAGTCAGAATATAGTTGAAAAATGTTAAAAATGTCGCATTGTAAAGTTTGTAAAGTGGAAACACTCTGTGATCATTCCTGGCGCTCTTCACATGCAGGAATTGAAGGAGGCCATCAAAAGAGGCGATATCGAGAAACCTGGTGTCATTAATCGCCATGTTTTTCCACTTAGCATGGGGCATGTGTGATGCTTCAAGATTGCAGGTGCTTCAGAGTGTGGAAATTGTTTCAGCAACAAATCCACCCTATCAGCCCCGGCCGGAAAAGAAAATCGCCACAGCTCCCTGAGGACAGTGATCGATGCACTGGATGGCGGGGCAAATCTCCAACACTGCTATGCAAATGGGATCACACCGTTTCTTGGTGTCACCCGCATCCATGCATCCTGCTGCCAAGTGCGCAAGAAGCTCATGAAAAGATGAAACAAGGGTGATCTTCCTAAGCTTAACAGAGTTCATTGAGTTCATGTTTCTTCTGCCCTAATCAGTTGTGATTTTCTTTGATGCGTTGTAGACCTGGTGCCGCGGCAGTCTGTTGAGGCTTCATTTGGCGCCTTGGTATGAAGACTAAGACCTCAGTTCAATTTCTTTTCAGTTTCTCGAGTTAAGTTCCTTACTTGGAGGCGATCAATACATGGCATGATAACAAATCACAAGCCGGTTTTTGGTGCAGCTCACATTCACAACGGATCCAGGCAGTGCTCCACGAGCAGCTGGATGTGGTGCCGACCTCAAAAGTTGGCGCGTTGGCAATTTCAAGAAGCCGTGCAAAAGGATGGTCTGACTATGAACGACCTATGTGCGTTCTGCGCGTTCTGTGCGTTCTGCGCGTTCTGCGCGTTCTGCGCGCTGAGCATATCCCAGCATTGGAATCGACAAGGTGAAGCTCTTGATGCAGAGATCCGCGGACCCGCTGGCCAGAACGACCGATGAATGCAAGCCGTCGTCTCGGGCAGAAGCGGTGCATAATGTCATGGACGATGAATGATTGGATGATGCCATTAGGTGACAGAGAAAAACGTCCAGATTGCGGCCAATTGCTGTCCTGATGACGTTCCAACTAACCCACTAGCTTCGCTCTGAATGTCACAGCGGTCGACTAAGGTTGTCTCCCATTGACCTCGCACATGTGCAGAATCAACAGGCGCGGCGGATTTGAAAGATGCAACATACAAGAGATGCTTGAGACTTTGTGATGCAAAGCTTACAACTTTCAAAGACATATTGGAGGACAGAAGTAGACACGTTTCAAGATGCGAGAGTGCAAACCGATGCGTGCATGGATGGTAGGGACCCATCAAAACATGATATCAAAAAGACATAAAAAGACCACGTTCTACTTCGATCCTGGCAGATATCACATGGGATAGACATCGGTGCTGGCACGGAAGTCCTGATAGGAAGATTGCTCAGGACATCTTGGATTCACTGTGTGCAGAGAAGCCACTCATGCCGATCCAAAGGCGCTTTGTTTTGAGATGTGTCAGCAGCTTTCAAGCGCCGATGTTTTTGTCCCACGTCTTTCACTTGTTCACATGAAGTATATGAAGTTTCATTTGCTGTAGTGGCCACAGGCGATTTGCAGGCCCTTGTTGCTTGGTCATATTGATTGCAGCTTGGACCAAGAAGATTTTGTGTAGCAGCTGTAGCAGAAAGTCAGAACTCAGAACGTTTTATATTTCGGGGGGACATGCGTTTACATATTTACTGCCCATGGACGTGTGCCACAGAGTAGTTGGGCAGTCGCCGTCACCCACCAGGGTGCTGACCTTTGGCATGACAAGAGCCTTCAATCAGCCTGTAGCTTTGATGTTTTTGTTTTTCATTTTCTTATCATCTCTGGTCTTCTCTGGTGCCAGCGATGTGAGGCATTCAATTCCCTGGTCTTCATGTGCATCTATCGGCAGCCAGGGTTTCTTGGTCTCAGGTGGCATCCGCAGCCAAAATCTGTTCATAAGGAGCCGTACTCTTTGGAATGCGTTCTATATGTGTACATCCATATGTGCACATATTGTTTGTAGAATTGCTTTCCGCAATTCAAGCATTCTGGGATTAAGTCAAGTTTAGCATAGTTTAGCCTTCTATTTTGAAGTGTTTCCCACAGAGAGGTCCTTTCGAAGCATCGCCACAAGGTTCGAGGCTAGCTGGAACTGCAAGCTTGCGATTCTGATCTTAGCAGCTGGGATTTGACTGCATAGAAACAGAAAAAGACACAGGAGTTTGCGCTTCCAGTCAAGTTGTTTGCGCTTTCCTGCTGATCCAATGAGGAGGGTTTCCACCTTGATTCCCTTCTTGTTTGCGTGTTTTCTTTTGGAATACATTGTGAGCCCAAGGTATCCTTGTGCCTCGTCGGTTTAGCATCTTGACTGCACATCTGTGGATCAGGCTCAATCCCGCTGTGACCGTTTGTGACCACTTGGAATGGGGCCTTCATTGCCATCCAACCATCAAGTACAATCAAGCCGTCAGAAGGCAGAAACACATTCATTGTGTTTCGCATTGAAACACATGTGAATAAATATCGGTCCGAATTGGTGAATTGGGTATCGGTCCGAATCGGTTGCTCCCAGGTCCTCTCCAACAGCTTAGATCCTGGAGAAGTGACCAAGGAGGAGGTGCACTACTTGAAGGACAAGGGAACCCACAAGGGAACCCACAAGGGAACCCACAAGGGAACCCACAAGGGAACCCACAAGGGAACCCACAAGGGACCCAAGGGACACCAGAGCAGGTTTCATAAACCAACGGCGCAAGGAACCCCACTGCAGGATGTGGATGGCATCGTCAAATATGAACTGCACTGATCAAGTGAAGGCAGAGTCAGCATGAGCCATCCAATTCAAACCATTGTCATCCAATGCCATCCATACTTGCAGACTCGTGCAGTGGTTTGAACAGTTTGAACAGGCTTTGATGGTCAGTGAAGCTGCTGCTCAATTTTTTTTTTTTAATGCAAAGTTTGATCCCTTGCACCAGGACATTGTAATACCACCCGTTTTGCTTCATCCGAATCCGAAGCTGCCCATGATTAAACGAAGATATGGTGGATGATGTGGATGCTGGCAGGATTGGAGGAAACGGCCAGATGCAGAGGTACAAGTAGGGAGTGGAGCGTGATGGGCAGTCAGCTAGTTTTACTATTTGTGGCAGCCGAGTCACACAAAAGCAACTTGGGAATCCGTATTGCCTTGAAGCTCTCACAAAGTGACAAGAACATACAAGAACATATTGTGGAAGTATTTGTGCGTATTCGTCATTTCTTTTCACATATCATTCTCGTAGTAAGGGCATACACATCTTTCATCATCCTTCACTTCACTTCGACCTGGTCGACCTTTTGGTTGACTTTGGTTGAATTTCGGATACCTTCGGATCCTGAATTGATCCTGTGCCAGGTGAAGATACCACGTGATCCGACAGAGGTCCCTGCAAATTTTCAAGACATAAAAAGTTCCGATAAGTAAAGATGTATCTCACAAAAGAAGCGGACAGTGAAATTCATAAAATTCGGAAAGTTCAGGTCAAAGCTTCATGGGGCCCAATGTTTTTTTGACCGCTGACCCTGTTTTTTAAACCCCTGTCTGTTTCTCTAACCCCTGGACACCTGTTTTTCTGACCCCTGGTTTTTCTGACCTCTGACCCTGTTTCTTTCACCCCTTACCCCCCTGTTTTGTTGACCCCTGAGGGTGTTCTCTTGACCCCTTGTCTTCTTTTTCTGACCCCTAACCCTGTTTTCCTGACCCCTTCCTTTTTAACAAGTTTATCTTTCCTACATTCGGCCTACTTGCCTTAACTGGCTTCCACGAAAGATGCCTTCACTGGCTGCCTTAGGTACCGTAGACTGCCTTGACTGGCTCAACTGCCTTAACTGGCTGCCTTCACTGGCTCAACTGCCTTAACTGGCTGTTTACTTGCCTTAACTGGCTGCCTTCACTGGCTGCGTTCACTGGCTCAACTGCCTTAACTGGCTGTTTACTTGCCTTAACTGGCTGCCTTCACTGGCTCAACTGCCTTAACTGGCTGCTTGCTTGCCTTAACTGGCTGC
>Ga0126342_10001512_pt1 | contig 32956 bp, 28 predicted proteins | sample Cyp1metagenome_FD_92528 | JGI IMG/M metagenome (GOLD analysis project Ga0126342, IMG submission 92528) | Coral microbial communities from Lord Howe Island, Old Settlement Bay, Australia - Cyphastrea 1 metagenome | ecosystem: Host-associated > Invertebrates > Cnidaria > Coral ...
AACGACCAAGTCTTAAGTAACTCAGATGTGAAGTCTTTGCCCAACATCAAAACACCAACTAAATGCAACGACCAAGTCTTAAGTAAGTCAGATGTGAAATCTTTGCCCAACATCAAAACACCAGGTAAATGCAACGACCAAGTCTTAAGTAACTCAGATGTGAAGTCTTTGCCCAACATCAAAACACCAACTAAATGCAACGACCAAGTCTTAATCAACTCAGATGTGAAATCTTTGCCCAACATCAAAACACCAGGTAAATGCAACGACCAAGTCTTAAGTAACTCAGATGTGAAGTCTTTGCCCAACATCAAAACACAAACTAAATGCAACGACCAAGTCTTAATCAACTCAGATGTGAAGTTTTTGCCCAACATGCTGAACACCAACTGAATGCAGGATTTATATAAAATCATAGATGCGATCATGAAAACCAGAAAATCATGCATTTCCTATGCGTTTCCCAAAAAGGCACGACTTTTCAAAATCAATTGCTCCGAAGCTATTTTCAACGATTCCCACTAATCTAGGCACGACTTTAGCAACTCTCTGTAGCGGTGCCACTTTCAATGGACTTTAGCATCAGATGTCCTTCTTTTTTTCCGACAGAAATTGGCGTTGAAGCACATTATGTCCAAAACATATGAAGTTGATGATATTAAGGGAGGATCCTGTTAGATACGTGTACATATATATGTATATATATATATGTATATTATACATATTATACATATTATACAGATGGCATATTAGTGTCCCATTTAGATGGCTATACATCCGCATAAATCATTGGGAGGATCAGCCCACTTACTGTAGTAACTGGGTAATTATCCAGTCGTAAGTCCCCTACTCAAGTGTCTTTATCCCAAAAAACGAGGTGAACCAACCATGAACTATGGTTATTAACCACTTATCAAGTCATAACTATGGTTATAATTATTCATTTATATCATAAGTCATAACTTGTTCGTCGTCATTAACTATGAACCATGGTTATCAACCACTTATATCATAAGTTATGTCGCCATAGTTACAGTAACTTTCGGTCAACGTCAACGTTTCGGTTCTCCGAACCACCACGCACTCTACGAATCCTCGAAGAACTCACCAGTGGTCTCTGGATTAGGAACCACCTGAGATCATGGTGACTAATGGTGATGACTAATGGTGATGACTAATGGTGATGACTAATGGTGATGACTAATGGTTGTTTAATGGTGACAACTAGTCTAATGGTGATTTCATGGAACTCTATGGATTTAAACGAGATTTCACTTCGACAAGTTTGGAAGTGAACATGGGCATACTGGAATTTAATGGGTATAACACTAGGGGGTGCAATTAGGTGTATTAAATGTCATTAATTTTTGGGGTGCGGTTACGGATAAAATAATTCTATCCCATCAATACGGTTCCCGCACCATGAGGTGGGTCATTAGTTGGGGATTCTTCATTGGTAGATGGATGACGAGGGGTGCAGTTGTGGTGATTTCTATGGGAGTTACGGAGTATAGCCATAGGATTTTAATTTTCCATTAGTTGGAAATGGGGTCCCATGACTATGGATATATATATATAACTCGCACTGCACCCCCATCACTTGGTACGGGCAAAATTGGAAACTGTACAAAATGTGTAAGTCTAAAAGTAAACCCCAAAAAAGTGGATGTCCTGACCTTTCAAGTTTGAAACATACCCAGGTTTTATTTACTCGGACACTTGGCGGTTGTCGGCAAAGCCAACTGCTGGGTTTCATAGTGATCAGCCGAACATCACTTTTCAAAAATGTTTCTCTGAAAGAATGGTTCCCAAATTCCACTGTTTTTTTTCGCCTCATTTTCTTTATCGCCATTTTATGGGTATCCACTGTATCCAGCATTTTCAGATACGGCCTTTCCTCCAATTTTCATGGCACTCCATCAAACCCCTCTTTGAGGGCTTTGTATGAAAATTGGGGAACCAGAAAAACACTGAAAAATTGGCCCATGATTTTCCCCGAACAAAACTTGCTAACTGGAGGGTTTTTTCCCCATTCTTAGATACTGTAGTTTCAAATGACGATCTCCTCGTGGTAAACCGCAGTTACAAACAAGGTGGGGCCTCCGAACGGTAGCGAAGTTGGTCAGTATAACTCCAATAACTCGGGTTTATAGGTGATATATCTATAGTTAATGGCTTTACAACCAATTTATAACCAATTTATATATAGTATATGGTTTATGATAACTAGAACTAAAATTACCCTCTGGTGATTTAGCATAGCCATGGAAAAATCACTATATGTAACAGGTCAAGCATCTAGAAATGATTATACATGGACCATTTTCCATAGCTATGTTAAATTCCCAAATGATAATATAGTTATATTGGTTGTATATCATGTTATATCTATAATTCATGGCTTTATGGTCATCATAATATACAGCTACATGGAGGTTCCCTAGGGTCTTATTTTATAATATTGTCCAAGAATAGTCCTATAATATACCCCCATATAACATAACAGTATATGGTCCTATAATAGGTACAAAAATATGGTCCAATAATATTGGGTATCATAACATGTATAGCAACAGTATATGGTTCTATAATATATGTTCCTATCACAGTACCCTCTGGTAAACTAACATAACTATGGAAAATCACCACTTTAACGGGAAAACCCACTATAAACGGCTATTTTCAATAGCTATGTTAAATTAACAGAGGGTATATCAATACATTATCATCCTATTATCATCCCATTATTCACCATTGTTAACCATTAAATCACCATAGAAATAGTGGTTAACTCACTATTAAATGTGGGGTACCATCAACAGCATCCAGCTCTCTCGACTGGACTCGACTGGACTCTAGGGACTCTAGGAGCCAGGCCCATGTCGCAAGACCCTCGCCAGCTGGAACGCCACCTGTGCCCAGCGATGTTTGGTGCTTTAACGCCAATGATATTTATCATGACATCATTACATTGCATTGCATTGCATTACATTACATATATAAAATATATATATATATATATATTATAATATATATATATATATTGTATTATAATGATAATGTGTGTATATATATATGTATACGTATATCTATGTATAATAAAGCTTACAACCGGATAAATTCTATGGTGTTCTGGTTTTTATCCGGTTATCCAAAATCCCAAAATCCAATACCTCTCTGCCCAACAAAACAAGCCAGCCGCGACCCATGCTTTCAGGCGGCTCAACTAACCTCATTGAAGGGGCTGAGTTCGACTTGGATCTTTCTGGATCTTTCTGGTACCTGGTTTGTTCCCAGAAATCCAATGGATTTCGTCAACTATCAATGGGGAAAATCCATGGATTTTCATGGGAATGGGATTTATTAGGATATATGATGGTATACCCTCTGGTTATCTTAGAGTTTGATGGAAACCATGGAAACCATGGCCCATTTAGCTCGATAAATGATGATTTTCCATATAACCTAGAAAAAATATCAGTTTGCGAACTGGAAAATGACCATAGAAATAGTGAGTTTTCCCAGCTAGATAGCATGGTGATTTTCCATCGTTGTTTAATAAACGTTTACCAGGCCGGGTAATGACTGGCTGAGTTTGCTGGAAGCCATGGCCCACTTAGGTCGGAATTTGATGCACAAAAACTGGCCATTTGGCAACCATCATGGCGACAAATGGTGAATCATCAAGTTGATTCCATGTATTTCATATGATTTAATGTGTTTACTTGGAGATACCCATATGATAATCAAACAACATGAATTTTGACCATGGCACATATGTCTGGGTAAATTATCATATTTCACTTCAACCATTAAATAGGTCATAATAGTTCGGCCAGCTATGGGGATGATTCCCCTTAACATCTTTTACCCAGATATGCTAAAGATATGTTTAATTTACATGGTTCGCCATACTTAGTAACAATATCATATACTACATATAATAGTCCAAACGTAGACGGTTAATAAACCTTTATCAGAATCAATAAAGGTTTATTGGATGGATATCATGCTCTCCATATGGCTAAATATTCCCAATATATGATGGTTATTAATGTCATGGTTATTAATATCATGTTAAATCAATGATATTCTCCAATCATATATTTCCATGATATCAATGATATTCTCCATATGGCGAAATCTTCCCAACATTCCCATGATCTTCGCCGTGTGGCGCCACCGAGTCCCAGTGCCGCCGCAACGCCGCAGCGACCACCGCCTACAGGCGGTGGTCGAAATTTGGATCAAAATTCCTGGTGTTTTTTTTCAAGAAACCAACAAAAGACCAACACACACCCAAATAGATCTCAAGTCATTGGGGATCCTCAAGTTGCCATTGGTTTCAATACTAAGAAAAAAAATAAGTCATGGTATCATCTTACTGGTGCGTTTTACGTAGGGAATGGGACTGGGGGTTGCTGGGATGACTAAGCACCTAGTGATGAGTTATGGATCATTCCCTCAAATTCCCTTTTTTTTTGGGCACCAGTAAGACAAAAGACCGGAAAAAAAATGATGATGCCAGTATCCATTGTTAATGCCATATTATCCATTAATAACCATTGATAATTAATAACCAAATCACTGGAAATCTTGGAGATCAGAAAACATGAACAGCAAATTACTGGAAAATACTGGAAATTTACTACGAGAAACATGTTGATTCGACAAACAATTTATCCAGAGACATATTGAGCTCTACTGGCAACACTGGTGTTCTTTGGAATTTGCCCCACTCATGAATTCTAATTCAGTACTTGTTACAGTAAGAACCAGATCGCACCAGCAAAGAATAAGGATTTAACGATTTCAAATCTGGTTGTGTGATTTTTCTGATATCAATTGCCGCCAAACGTCGCAAAGGACCAAAAACAGCATCACACATTGCTAAGGCTTACTGGAAAATATCCCATTTATAGATGAATTTCCCATGAAAATCCTCCTTTCATAGAGGATTTACAAGTGCCATGTTTGATTATCGAAGGGTAAGTCCACAAAAAGCTGGTAAAACTGGGCTGTTTCAGAAATTCAGGTGGCGTTGTCTGAAAATAGGATAATCCATTCCATCCAGTGTCCCAAAATGATTTCCCCAAGAAGCCATTGGGGGTTTACAACCCAGGACATACGATAGCCACTATCACAGCCAGAAATCTGAAGTTGATATCAGTTGATGACATATATCCCCATCATATATCAACTTGGGGAAAAAAACCCCATAGAAGTGGAGTAAATGACTTACTATCCCCATTACCCTCTGGTAATTTGTTACATAGCTATTGAAAATGGCTATTTATAGTTGATTTATCTATTAGAAATTTTGATTTTCCATAGTTTTTTGTATGTTTACCAGAGGGTAAACCGTGTTAAACCTGTTGGCTTAAAAATCAGCACTCAGCAATTTTATGGGACTTTAAACCACCCAAATCTCGTTGATATATCATATAGATCTCCCCATATACCCATGTCAGATCATGTCGCTGAATTCATCCTCATCCAGCGCCTCATCTTCGATGGGATTCAAGCTGCAAGTGCTATAGACCTTGGTACATTAAGCACCAAAAAAAAGATGTCCGTGAGTCTATCTGTTGTGATGGGAAATATCCAATTTAAATCAATAGATTATGAAAACATGGTTCAACGGATCTTGTTTTCCATTCAAAATGACAAATTTTAACATTGCCAGAAACAAGAAAAAACAGTCACTAAGCATCCACAAACCACCGTTGACCCAAAGATTGAGAGTGACCACAATGGCCACCGCATCATTCTGACACCACAAACTATGGCCATCTATGGCCTTTGGGTATGGGTCAAAAGCATTACCCTATGGTAAACCTTTACATAGCTATGGAAAATCAACATTACTGGGCAAATTCAGCTATCAACGGCCATTTTCAATAGCTATGTAACAAATTACCAAAGGGTAACTTCCAATTTATGGATGGTTTCAGAAAATCGCTGCTGAAATATCGCTATGAATCCCTTCAGCGGTAAGTTGTGGCACCCCAAGGCTCTGACCAAACGACCACCCACTTTCAGCAGCTCCAAACCACGGTAAAGGATATTCAGCTGCCTGGCGGCTCCGAAATCCAAATTGAAGTGCAAGAAATGGGAATGACACGAATGACACCAACACAAAGCGACTGAATCGCAAAAATGGATAGCGATGAAACATAGGGAATCACTTTCCCATTTCCCTTGAAAAGGTCGAATTCCGACGCAAAATTCGAAATTTGGGATGTTACATTAAGCTGGAATTCAACATAATTCAACATAATTCAACAACAATTCAGCATCATAGAATCCCCATTGATATATCCCCATTCAGCCATCATTAACCATTGATATCCCATATGGATATATCAGCTTCATTAACCATCAATGAACCATCAATGAACCATCAATTAACCATCATTCATTAAGGCATCATAAAAACCACCGATTTTTCCACCGCATCACAGGATCAGGTCGTCGCAGGAGCGAGACCTTCGGCAGGGCCGGTGCTTGGAAAACAATGGCGTAAAGCCTCCGGTTTACGAAACGTGGAAATGTGATATCCCCTAAGAATGGAGCTTTGAACGGGAAAATATGTCATCAATAATCATCATCTATAGTCTGTAGTCATGGTGGAAAAACTCCATTGCCACGTTTGATTACAGGAGGGTAGACCCCCTGAAAATTGGGAGATGGAACACAAAAAAAAAGACACCAAAAGTGGGCATAAAACCCGACCATCAGGGTGATGGAAATCATCCATATTGACCCCTTCAAAAGCAAACATTGCTGGGTGTTTTTACGTTTCCCTCCTATGGGTTATCATAATCCCCAATTAAAATTTGCTAGTATAAGTGGGTTATCATAATCTTCAATAAATTTGGTAGTATAAGTCCCTATATTAATTTGGTAGTATAAGTCCCAAAAAATTAACCAACCAGGGTGGTTATCGTTGTCCCCACCGGGCTTCAACCTCATCGCGACTGGGACTCTTAGTGTGGAAAACATCGGTTCCACTCTTGGTATACAGTAAGTCCAGTTCGAACCATCAACCGTTAGGCACTTGGGTATTCTGGGCAGTGCTTAGTACAAATAGATACAAATGGGGGGGTCAACGCATGTCAACGCCCCTAAAAAGATTGGGAATTTGAATCATGAATCAATGGGGATTTCACTACCAGAAAATTTGATGTCTTTTTGGGAATGGAAGGACCGGTTTCGATCAAATGCATGAAAAAAATAGTTGGTTGTTGTCCAATGGGACACCTCTTTACTACACAACCGGAGGAAAAGGACATGTATGTCTCAGATTTTCCGTCTTCCATTTGATCATTTGCTCATCCATTTCCTAATTATTTGGAATATCCACAACAAGATGTTCCTTTTGCTAGATGTATCATCCATCATCCATGAAAATCCCTGAAAATCCTAGATGTCCTTCCATTTACCCATCCAAATCCGAGAGTTCCTTCCATTCATCCATGAAAATCCATCCTTCATCCATGAAAATCCGAGAGTTCTCCATAGAATTTCCCCCATGTTTTCCCACGAATCTTCCGTTCCCATCCGTTCCCAGCAGTCCGGTGGAACCCCACCGCGCCCGTGGGACGGGCACCTCTTGAAGGAGCAGACGGCGCATTCGCCGTCGCTCTCGGAATCGCTGAAGCTGCTGCAGGGGATGTGGATGAAGGTGTTCTTCCTGGCGTTCACCGATCGGTTCCACCAGGATCAATACGTACCCTATTAAAAATGGTGATGTTCTATAGTTATGTGAGAAATTATGGTGATTTATACACCAGATTTGGTAAAATCCAAAATTATGATCAAGATTTAAAAATGGTGATGTTCTATAGTTATGTTAAATTACCAGAGGGTAATAATCCAAGATCTGGTTACCTGGTTGGTGGTTGAGACCTACCCCTCTGAAAAATGATGGAGTGAAAGTCAGTTGGGGTTATGACATTCCCAACTGAATGGAAAGTCATAAAATTCATGTTCCAAACCACCAACCAGTGACTATTAACCATTATTAACCATTATTAACCATTATTAACCATTATTAACCATCATTAACCATCATTAACCATCATTATCCCATACTAAACCAATGTTCCAGTCACCACCAATCAGAATATGTACCCTTCGTTTATTTAACGTAGCTATGGGAAGATCCACCATTTTATAGTTCGGCAAATCATCATAAATCATCTAGTTCTATGGGCCATGTTTCCATAACTATGTTAGTCATAACCAGAGGGTATATATATATATTTAAAAAGGGACTCTCCAATTATTGTCCAATTATGATCATTGGTGATGGATTCTGAATTGTAAATAATGATTATTTTGAATGACTACAGGTGATGAGTTATATGTTATTTCATGGATATATTTTAATGACTTTACGGTCATAAACTATGATTTTTTACCGTGCATACATGGATTCTGGCAACGTGGTGATGCTTTTCGTGACTACTGTTTAGAAGAAATAACTAACCACTATAGAATGGGATAATCTTATGTTTTTTTTTGTGGTTAGTTGTTTGTTAATTGAAAACGTTGATCACAATTAATCAAAGGGGTTAATAATGGATTCACTATAGTTCATTATTAACTCATGCTATAAAAATTAATGGATCATTATCAATTAATGGCTTAATGGTTTATTATTAATACAACATAATAATCTGAGCCATTGATTGATTAATAATAACTATTATTAATTGACTAGTATTAATTGATCAACATCATTATGCCATTGACAATGATCAACATTGATAATCCATTATTAACAAACTTGATAATGAACATTAATCCATAGTTATTATCCCATTGCATTCCCATTATATCCATTGATAATGATCAACATGAACAGCTGGGATTAACAGCTGGGATTTCATGTGGGGTTTCAGCAATGGGAGATAAATTCATGGGATATGATATGGGATATCATGGGAAAGAAATATACCCTCTGGTAAACTAACATAACTATGGAAAATCACCATTTTTAATGGGAAAACTCACTATAAATGGCCATTTTCAATAGCTATGTTAAATTATCAGAGGGTAACCATATCCAAGCAAAATGTTTTTGGGATCATTGGATATGATAATTGGATATAACCAAGAACAAAATGGATAATTATATAACCATTAGAATCTAAAGAATGGGATATAGAATAATAATGGCATGTCATGGTTCTATAATGCGATATCCAAAAATTGGACAATTAGAATTGGATAATTAGCTTCCAGTAGATTAACATAAACCCTGCTAGAAAACGGGGAAGATTAGTTTCCACAAAAGCTTGGTGATTTTCAGGGTCTATGTGAATTTACCAGAGGGTAGAATGGGATATGGAATAATTGTGGAGTATAAAAATCCCCAATTAATCATAATATTGCTGATCATATGGACTAATAATCCCCATTAATAATTTACCCATTGATCCCCAATCATCAATCATATTGCTGGTAATTAATTATCCCCATTGGTTAATATGATTGGTTGATATTATCCCAATTTACCCATGAATTTTGCTGGCAATTGGGATGAGATTAACCAACATTAACCAAGAAAATCCCTGGATATTTCAACCGGATACCCTCTGGTAAACATACAAAAAACTATGGAAAATCACCATGTTTAATGGGAAAATCCACTATAAATGGCCATTTTCAATAGCTAACTGCAACAAATTACCAGAGGGTAGTTCCCACATTGATGGATAAAGTGATCATCTCCCAAAAGACGATGAAACGAAATTCGTCTCCGATCAACCAAGTGGGGCAACAAGCCACCTAAATTGAAATGGTTAATTGATGATAAGCCACCTAATTTTTTAATATGCCAAACAAAAATGCAACTGGCATAAAAAAAAAAACAGCAACTTCGCCCACATGTGTGTGTGTGTGTCTCAAAATCTTGAATTTATGGCAAGCTAACAGGAACAACTACGATTAAGCAAGGGGTTTTAGGGGTACGTCAAAATTCCTAAAAATTTTGGACAAACACACATGCCAGCAACGCATTCTCACACAGTGCCCGGCAAAGCTGCAATGCGCATTCAGCCGCATCTGGTGGAAAGTCATGACTGGAAGACATCCCCAAAACATGACTGGACACCTGGACCTAGAGATTTCACCCACTGTTGTGTTCAATGGCTATCACCTGGGGATCATCTATCACCTTGGGATGTATCATGCGTGACTCAAAGGAGACACAACAGCCATCAAAGATCATCGGAAACTTGCGGGTACTTCATCAGACCCCAACATTCCGAAATTGCAATATCTACACTAAGAACATGGTGTCTGAAATTATTCTAAATAGGGATCCAAAAAAATTGAAGCTTTATCATCATTCTCACTGTTTCAATGGCCATAAGATTGGGGAAAAAAACACCATTCTCCGAGAACACCATGTCTTGATGTTTCCGCCTCCGGCCCGGCACGGATGTAGGGACCTTGCTCCACAGGTCAACAGGGATAGGGATCTGATGAAAACGGGAACTTCAGCAGAAATCTCTGCGAAAAAAATCCAGGATTTCACCAGAAATAAGGTGTAAACATACTGAATTATCTCATAAAATGGCCAATCTTAGATACCCCGCAACAAAATGATGTGTTTAGCAATTGTTTAGCTAGTTAGGTTCTCTCCTCATTTGGTGGCCAAAAGTTTGGTCACATGTCAGCACGAGATCATATCCAGCTGGTTTCGGAGACCCATGGGACCACAGATGATCACTGTATGGTTGGGAAACTCTGTGTTTACCTTCGCTGCTTAGCTGCTTAGCTCCGCCTCCCCATGGGAAAGATGGCCCCAGCTGTCCCCTTTTCGACTGCGCCCCTTCGGGGTTCGGCCGCTTTTTGGCCGCGACAACTTCCGTGGAGGAACCGCTGGAGGCACCATGGCATGGGGAAATCCGACCCTTGGTGAAGTGATTCACCGAACATGGACCGAAAATGGGTGGTTTATGACGGCAGTTGCTCCAAATTTAAGCGCTGGTTGACTCCACGGGCATCCCCACGGAGGCTCTTGCAATGCAGGCACTGCTGGCGATTTTTTCACCAACACATGCAGGAAAGACAGATAGGAAAGCCATGGAAGCCATCTTAGGGCGTATCCTTTTTGACATTTGATACATATACCATCCGGTTGTTTAACATAGCCATGGAAGCCATGGCCCATAGAAATAGATGGTTTGATATGGTTTACCTATTAAAAATGGTGGATCTTTCCATGGCTATGTTAAGTAACCAGATGGTAAAATACCCGTTTATACCCATCCATTCATCAAACGTCATTCGGAAGGGATGAATTCCTGTGGCCTGTTTTTGTTCGATTACAGCACTTTTTCTTGATGACGTATACCCCAAACACCCTGTGTCCGTTGCTCATACCGTTTTCAAACAATCCATTGGTACCACCACTACACTGACATAGCATGACATGGCTATTTTGCCTGTACCCCAGTTCACACCATTTCGCTGGTAGCTATGGATTTTCATCCCTTAATCTGCATCCCCAATGGTATTAGGCACGGGTCTTGCCATTGCCACAGGTAACATGGTAACGGTTCCTCCTTTTGTCCAAAATCCTCCAAAATCCTGTTTTTGTTTCTGTGTTTCCCATGCCCTTTACCTGCGTTCTCAATCTACCCAGCCTCAAACGCCTTGCAAACGGAAAAGGCGCGTGGCTGGCCGTGTCACCATGGCTAATCCTAGATACCATGCAACAACCAATCAAAAGATGTGCTGTTTAGCTGGGTGGTATTATACACCATCTACAATATACATCAATATACATGTTTAAACTTAACATATTTAATACGGGTTGGAGGTTTCAACCCTCTGAAAAATATGAGTTCGTCAGTTGGGATTATTCTTCCCAATATGTGGAAAGTCAATCCAAATTCCATGGTTCCAGTCACCACCAACCAGCTAGATATATATATATATCCCTATCTATTATAGCAAAGTTCTGATTATAGCTGGGTGGTATTATACACCATCTATAATATACATGTTTTTTATATATCATATATCCCTATTTATTATAACATCCAACATTGACCAATTGATATCTTGGAAGCCTCCGGTCGTATGGAGATGGTGAACCCAGCTGTAAAAATCTCCATTAGAAATCCATGGAAAATTGGAATTTCATATACCTGAAAATTACCATCATTTTTCAGAATCTGGTATTTCAGAATCATGGTAATTTTTTGGTAATATTGATATGGTAATACCAGAATAATGCCAGAATATTCCCATATTTTTCTGGTATTATTCTCCCACTCCATAATGGTAATATATGGTATTATTCTGGTATTATTCTGGTATTATTCTGGTATTATTAATGGTAATATATGGTAATAATATGGTATTCTGGTATTATTACCATTAATATTACCATAATATCAGAATATTAATGGTAATAATACAATTCCTCCAATTTTCCCATTCCCTTCTGCCTTTGGCCCTTCCTCTTCAAACGTGCAAGGCTACGGAGATCTGCACCTGGTGGATCCGCCAACCGGCAAACCACCCCAAACAACCCGGTACCTTAAAGGCAGGGATCTTTGGTAAGGCAGGTTTATTGGGTTTATTGCTATGGAAAAAAATATACAAAAAAACTATGGTAAAAAATCCCCCAACTTTACTGAAAAAAACTAGGTATATTGCTATATGGAAAATCAAGATTTATTAGCTGATTGAAAAGCATTAGAATCAATACATTTATACCTGACTCACATGGAAAGATGGTGAAGGTAATTCCATGTTTGATCGATATATAAGTCGAGTTGATTTCGAGGTTACCCGTTTTTTCAGCATTAGGCAACTAGCTTCGTAGTTTTTTTTTGGTTGGTACAGTGACATGTCCAACGAAAAATCGTTGGAAGATTCCCAACAGATCACCTGTTTGATATGTTTGATTGTTCTATCCAACAGATCACCAGTTTTTCTGTTGGTGAAGTTCACATAGTTCACATTTTTTCAGAGCTAAGCAACCATTCTGGGGATCAGGCTAGGTCCCATTGGTTATCCCACTTTCGGGCCATCCATGGCCACTGGGATGATCCGATTCATGGGATTTTCCCACTGATTTTCCCATGAAGATGATACCAGTTAAGGAGGATTATGCTAACAAACCAAAATGGTATAAATTTAGTAAATATATATCATGGTATAATAATCTTATTATATATATATATATTTAGTAAACCACTATATACAAACAGCCCTACTAACGAAGTCCCTAGATTCCCCCCTTTTCTTCGTGTCTGAGCTCAGCCCCTTAACTCGCCCGAACGTTCCGGTCGTTCCGCCTGTAGGAAGACGCTGGTCTCTTCCAGCTCCTCGTGTTCCTCTCGCGCCGCCAGCGTCATGCTCTTTTGCATCAGCAGCATATCTACCTGGGTCCAAGGCTGAAAGCTCATAAGGGGCAGTGATAACAGGCACTTGTTGAAAAATAACTGTAATGGGATATAATATAGATGTTGAATAACTATAGATGGGATATCTCTCATGGGATTTTTTGTTTTGTAAAACAGTGGGTTTATCACCAACAGTCCCAAAAAACGATGGAAAGATCCACCATGCTATTCATGTATTCATGGGTAGTTATTCACGATTTCTATGGTGATGTTCCATAGAAATAGTGTATTTTCCCATGAATAGCATGGTGGATCTTTCCCATCAGTTTTTTGGGACTGTTTACCAGAGGGTAATAATCCATGATTTTCCATAGTTTCACCATTTTCCAGCTGGGTAAATCCACGAACTAAATCACCATTTTACCAGAGGATAACCATCAATAACCCAGATTCACCACTACTAACCATCACTAACCACTACTATTAATAATGATGGTTAATCATTCACCAATAATGATGGTTAATCATTAACCACTACTAACCAATAGTTATTAACCACTATTAACCACTATTAACCATTATTAATCACTACTAACCATCACTATTAATCATTAACCACTACTACCCTCTGGTAAACTAACATAACAATGGAAAATCACCATTTTCAATGGGAAAATCCACTATAAATGGTGATTTTCAATAGCTATTTTGACATTACCCGGAGGGTAACCATCATTAACCACACATTTCCCACACATTTCCCAGGCCATGGCACCTCCTGTGGCAACTGCCCCCGCTGCCCACGGAGCTCCGCGGGGTCCACGCGGTTGCGCTGGGACTTTGCCAAGCCGAAACCCACCTGGGCCGGATCCCATCCCGAAAAATGGGGGAAATCCATGGCTTGGAACGGCTGAAAATTGGGAAAACATGGGAAAACCTAGGGAAATCCCATGAAAATCAGAGGTGAACAGTAGTGAATCATGGCTATAATGATCTGGGAGAATATGTTTTTGAACGGCTGAAAATGGGGAAAACCTTATGGGAAATCAAAAGTTCATGGGTCAGAATTGGTGATTTTTCATCGATTCTCCAAAAAAAAGCTAAGGTTTATACTGGGTTTATGATTTGGATATAACACCAAATATCATGGTTTTCATGCCGGTAATGGATTTCTAGTAGGATATTTTCATGGAATATAGCAACAAATGGTGAGAAAAGAAACCCGGGAATCGACACATGGCACGCTGGAAAATCCCCGAACTTAATGGAGGCTTCTAGTTGCGAAAATCAACGAAGCAAATGGGTGCAAGTGGGATATTTTGCAGCAAACCACGTTTGAGTACCGGAGGCTAACCAGTGCAAAACTGGAGAAACTGCGCAAAACATGAGGAAATTCCGTGGATGATCCCCTAAAAAGGTAGGGAAAATCAATGGGTTAAAAAATATCGCTGACATATCTCGAAATCATTTGGGAACAGGACGGTTTTTACCTGTTTGAACTTTAAAACAATGTGGAAGATTGTGAACTTCAAAAATTGGGAGATGTACATAAGTGAATTTTGCCTTGTCGATTATCCATTTAAAAAAAAAAGTTCAAAGATGAGGGAAACTGTGTTTTTGCTAACCAAACAAGAGTGTGACAATGATATCGGCCAACAACAACAACAACAAGTGGGGATGTTCTACTATACACCATCACAACCGTACTCAAAAATATTGCTCCACTGTTGGTCAACCAACCGTACGAGTTCCCAAGAATTAACAGTGACCCTCCAGGGGGAACCCATGAGGGGAAAATGATCTACCATCTGGTTATGACTAACAGTTCGCCATGGTATAGATGGCCCATAGAAATAGATGGTTTACCTATTAATAGTATGGTGATTTTCCATAGTTATAGTGGATTTACCTATTGAAAATTGCCATTTATTGATGGTTTACCTATTAAAAATGGTGGATCTTTCCATGGCGAACTGTTAGTCATAACCAGATGGTACATGGAGGGTTTTCCATCTTGCTGTCCGAATTCTAAATATGTTGCCCGCTGCAATTTCTGTATTTCTGTATTTCCCCAAACATGGATAAGCACCATCTACCCAGAATGAGGCATTCTATGTGTCATAATCATCACCAACGAACCAGGTAAGTTTTCTAACCCCCTAGAGGCCCTAGATTCAAATGTTTCAACCAAAAAACAATAATCATCATACCATATCATGATCAGCCAGCTAGGGTGAAAATCATCCGAACCGGGATTTTCAATATCAACCAACAAGTTGAAACAAGGTCTATCTCTATCAAAGTTCGAACCAAAGTAGGCAATTGTTGACTTCAACCCTAGAATTCACATAGCATTCCTGGAGTTTACCAATCTTAAACGGCTGAGACTTGCGGCTATTTGGGGATGATTCCCCGAATCCAATTCCCATCATTCCAGTGCCGTCACGCATGTAGATGTATGTGGGGTTTAGCCAACAAAAAAAACAGACATATCTAGGGTATACCCCAGTTACACATATGCAACGAAAGAAAGAAAGACAGAAAGAGAGAGAGAGAGAGATCTATATATATATAATAATAATATATATATATAATAATATATATATGTAAAGAACCACATATGTTGTATGGTTTTTGACTCGATTCAAATTCCGTTTCTTCTTTAACATCTATCTTCACAATTAACTTTTCGCATAGATAGGCATTGTTGACCATGTGCAACCCATCATGTTTTTTTCACCCCGGGGCACCTTCTTCTCCTGCCAGTCGTAGACGGTGTAGTAACGATGCAGCACCGGCTCACCCAGGATGAAGAGTTTGGGGCCCAATGGCTCTGGAAGTTTCACCTTGGAGATAGCCAATCAACATCTGGGAAATGACTGGAAAAATTAGAAAAGTTGTGGAATGTTGCGGAACAATAGGGCGGAAAAATATGGTACATGCGGGGAAACATTGACATTTGGTTAGTTGAATTCCCATATTGTCCATTCAATTTCCATGAAATCCCATGATATCCCTGGTCCTTCACTGGTGAAATCACCATGAAGTCCCATGAACCACTCCTTGATTTAAATCACCATGAAAAATCCCATTAACCACCATGACAAATCCTATGAAATAACCCTTTAAATCACCACTAAATCACCAAATCACCATGAAATCAACCAATTTTCTTTGGTTCACTGGTTGCTCCACAGTGGCCGACATCAGCCGCGGGCTGCAGTGCCGTGTGACTGGCTCCACCGAAGGGCTTTCGGGCCTTGGGAAAGCGAGCAGATCCTAGGGATTTCAGGGGGGTTCCCTGGGATCAAAGGGGAAAATCACCATAAAATCACCTGGGATTCATGATATTTCATGGTGATTCTATGGTGGCTTAATGGTATTCAATGGTTTTTTGAATGGCGATTCGATGGGATTTAATGGTGATTCGATGGGATTTCATGATGATTCAATGATTCAATGGGGGTTCAGGGTGATGATAGTGGATTTGATGATGATCTAATTGGAAATATCATGGGAATATCGTTCCAATATAAATGGAAATTGCAGGATCAATGATTTACTTTCTGGTGGCTTAACAATTGGCTACTGAACATGGCCGACGAAAACAAATAATTTACCTATCAAAAATGGTGATGTTCAATAGGACAGCAACTACAGTCCTAATCTGTAGGCATTGCCATGTGATCCAAGAAGTTGCACTTGACGTATCTCCAAGGGATTTTTGACGTCCAAAGGGTGAGCTGTTGGCCCCGGCGAAAAAAAATGCACGGCATAATTGAATGGTTTTTTATTGGATGTGTAAACCCAAAAACATGGAAGTAGGATCTCAAATTCTACCCTCTGGTAATTTAACATAGCTATTGAAAATGGCCATTTATAGTGGATTTTCCCATTAATAGCATGGTGATTTTCCATAGCTATGTTAAATTACCAGAGGGTAAGCCACACAGAAAAAGAACCGCATCTCGGGTTTATTCATGTTACCATCTTCTCGGTGCAGCCATGCAACAGCACTTCCAACTGTTGGTCGCCTGCCAGCTGAGATTTCCATTCCGGAAATGGGCTGATGTTGCCATGTCCGTTGCTTATACCCAACATCAACCCACTTTTGCTCCTGAACCAACGATGGGTTCAACAAAACTGCTGTTGCTAAATGCTGAAAACATGTTCGAATGGTGATTTCACGATGTTTGATGGTCTTAAGATGTCTTAAGTGAAACAATGAAACCCGAGCTCTTGTGATATCAAAGTTTTCATGGGTGAAACATCACAATCAAAACCACCCTGCTTGTATTATCCCATCATCCTGCTTAGTAAATATTCCTATTAAGGATTCTCACTTATAATCCCAAATCAACCCGGTAGTTTTTTGTGTACCCTCCTGTAAACATACAAAACCGATGTGGAAAAGCCGGCATGAATGTAGATCATTTTGCCAACAAGAAACATCTGAGCAGTAGATCAACAGTAAATCCCAATCTGTTCCCATTAAATATTCCCATGATATTACCAAACATAGATGGTTTTTCTATGTCCATCATATTCCCATGATATGTCCATAATCAACTGGTCATAACCCATAATCACCATCATAATATCCCATAAGATTCCCATTAATAATCCCATCAACAATCCCACCAATAATCCCACAATATGCCCATAAGATTATCGTATCCCATAATAATCCCATAAGATTCCCATTAATAATCCCATAAGATTATAATATCCCATTAATAATTACCCATCAATCCCTTTTTTATCAGAAGATTCTCATTAAAAATTCAAAAAAAACTAATCTAACATCATCAAATCTATTTTTTGGGGAAGATTCTCATTGAAAAAAACTAACATCATCATATAATTCCCATTAAATCATATAATTCCCATCATATTCCCATAGGATTCCCATAAGCTTCCCATAAAAACTGCTGATCGTTACCCTGGTGGCGAACCTGCAACGCCTGCAACCTTCGCCGCCGCATCGCCTTTTGGCCGCACGCCTGATGTCGATCTGAATATAAAGAAAGGAATAGATGGTATGGATATCGGGGAATAATATATATATATATATAGTGTGTAATATATATATATGATATATATATATATTGTGTATATATATATATTGTGTATATATACATATATATATATGATATAGACAGAAAATGACATAGAGTGATAGAGATTGTTTGGAAAATAAGTCGATAACTTCGATCAGACGAAACATTAGCCGCCTCGCCGGCCGCCTCGCCGCCTCGTCTTAACGGGATGAACCATAGGGCAATCATAAACCACTCATCAAAATTGATGGCTTTTTCTACTATGAAAATGATATAAACCACCCATGTCTTGATGGCGAAAAAAACCATCAAAATGAAAAAAAATGTTTTTTACTAATTTTTTTTTGGGCCAAAGTTCACCCCTTCCACCACCCCCCACCTTCAGTCGAGCCCACTGTGACACCATCGCGCAGGGGCAGGCGACGCATGTAGTTGAATGGGTATAAGGTGATAACCTGCACGGGTTTACCCAAGATCATCCCAAGATCATCCCGGGTATGATGAGCATTGGTTGGAAAAAAATATGAGGTCACCAAGAAAACCAATGGGATCTAAGGATACCAACAGAAATCAGCAATACTATGATTCGTAGTTAACCTTAGTGGTATGCCAGTCGCCAGTGTTTATCTGATTGGTGGTTTTAACCATCTTGGAAAATATGAAAGTCAATGGGAAGGATGTTCCCATATATTGTGGAAAATAAAATTCATGTTTGAAACCACCAACCAGTAGTAAAGAGTTGAATGATGACATTTCCAACAGCCGGCAATGAATGGTGAATGATGGTGGACTAACAATAGATATTGAATTGGGAATGATGGAATGGGATTATGTAGGTAAAACAATGCCATTTGCACCATCCCCCACCAAATCACCATTTTTGCAGGCGGTATGTGTTCCATTCCCAATCATGGCTGGCTTATGACATTGTTTTACCCACATTAGATAGGTTTTAAAATCATGAACCAGTGATGTATGCTAACGCATGCTAATGTTTTGCGATATTTTACCATATATCAAATGAGGTAAACCGAGAAATGGCACTACAAGTAGCATGATGTCCCATACTCGTCTGATGGAACAAACGGACTTTACTTGGATATACTGGGATCATGTACGTGGAATTAGGGTTTAAATTGGTATATTTGGGGATTGTTACTTTAGATGTTGATTCAAATGGTACTTCGGGATTACATTTAGGGTGCATCAGCTCTTATATTCCAATTTCTTAGCTATCAATTGCTGTAGCTTTTAGGTGATAGCTCAGCGTATGAAACACGAATTACACGGCTCACATCCCCAAAATGCTGCCAGAGTGGTATGCGTCGATCTGTGAACAACTCGATTGTGGGATTACTTTGTACCAACGGACCCATAAAATATGTTTAGAATCGTTGACTTTCCATGAACAACGTCTAAATGGGCTGATCACCACCATAGTTTAGTGTAGCTGCTAGCTGTTTCAGAGTTGACAATCCTAAATCTCCAGAGCTTCTCGATTCAAAAATCGGGGCCCAAATATTCCAACCCCAGCGGCACTGAAAACTGTGATTTTTCTACATGGGACATGTGGGGTATGTCGCATTAACTGATTGGTGGTTGAGCCCTACCCCTCTGAAAAATATGAGTTCGTCAGTTGGGATGATTATTCCCAATAATTATATGGAAAAAAAAAAATCATGTTCCAAACCACCAACCAATTTAGGGCATCCATGGGCATCCCAACTCATCTCCGAAAACGTGTGAACTTGTCAACTCGCGCCTTGCCCTCCAACAGCTCAATCTCCAGCATGGGAGCGTCTGCATTGCGGCAATCTAAAAGGTCCCCAGCGTCCATCTGCAGTCGCTTCTCAAAGTCCTCTAAAAATGAGCCGATGGACTGTCCAACATCCTGGAAATTTGTTTGCGAGGTTTTTTCATGTAAAAACCGGCGAAGTTTGGGGATGTAACAAGTTATAACAAGTTAACGACTATGAAACTTGGGAATTTAGTACCAAAAGCTATGGAATTATGGAAGACTATGATGTCTTAGCGGAGGTCAAACAACCACGCCACTGAAAAAATGGCGAGACATCGCCGCGGCAAAGTGGAGATCTCAAAAGTGGTTTTTTTTTTCACCCACCTTCAAGGTGATGTTCCAGGATCTTTTAAATAACGAGTGATTGATTTATGGGAAAAAAAAACATCACCCACATTTACCCTCTGGTAATTTAACAGTTTGCTATTGAAAATGGCCATTGAAATAGTGAGTTTTCCCATTAAAAATGGTGATTTTCCATAGTTATGTTAGTTTACCAGAGGGTATTTTAAAAAAAACGCAGGTGTGTCCCAAACTGAAAGCTCTTGTTACTTGAGAATCTCCAATTTATTTAAACACAACGATTTCATCAAGCTCCTGAGCTATCACCGTTTTTTTAATCTCCAACTTGGGGGGCCCATTTAGTATTCAGTGTTACCCCCAGTTGAATGGAATACTCCCCACTTATGGGATGAAATAGGGCGGAAAAACTATGAACAATATTTATTGCTTGATATGATAAATATATACTTTTTATATGGGATCAATATGGGATAAATGGCTAGTAATATAAGCCCCAATACTATATATATATGGGATATCCCACTATTATAGATGGTTATATCATAGTTATATCCCACATTGATATATGGAAACTTAACACCCAACCACTTCGCGACTTACCCTCTGGTAATTTAACATAGCTATTGAAAATCACCATTTTTAATGGGAAAATCCACTATAAATGGCCATTTTCAATAGCAAACTGTTAAACTACCAGAGGGTAGCCCACCACCACACCACACCACCAGTGTCCTTGTTGTAGGGCGCAGGGATGCCCAGATGCGACGTGCCCGTGTCCAGGACGCCACGACAGGTGCCGTCCATGCAGACTTCGAGCCTCGTTCACCGCGGCCGCATGGCGTTCATGGCGTTGAAATGTTCAAAGCCGGAAACATGTTTTTTTTTTTGATGGTGTGTTAATTCCGGTTTTTTATAGTTATGATATGTTTTTATGGCTGTTTTATAGATTGTCCATATGGTTCTTAATGGTTTACTCTTTTAATCAGTTCAAACATGGCTAACTATGCTATATAAACATATATAAACAGTGTATCAATAGTGGATGTTGAGACACTAACTTGCGAATTTCCTGGTTTTTGACCACCGTTCGTTGACCGAATTGCTGTGGATCTTTGATGATTTTCGGCTCAATTCAACCAATACTGGGATAGGATTTAAGCAACAAAACTGATACAAGAAACCGAGATGCTGATATCATATGTTACCCGGCCTGGTAAACATACAAAAAACTATGGAAAATCACCATGTTTAATATGTTGAATGGTTAAATCAACTATTTCGATGGCCATGGCTTCCAGTTCGCAAACTGTAACAAATTACCAGAGGGTAAGCGACAATCTGATCGACCCACAAAATGAAGTCACCGGGTGGACTTCACCTGATGAACTGGTCATATGGTGATATTTTGTGAGTTTTCATGGCTATTTAAGCACCATAAAATACTGTAGTTATTTTCCGTAAGTGTCGACCAACAACAATGCCAATCTTGGGCATAAAAAATCACTGGCTTTGTAACAATGGCAATCTTCAGAGGGAAAATTTGAAAATGATGATCAACGTGATCAACTGACACCAAAAACAGTAGCTGTTTTTCCTGTTAAACACATTGCGCTTGGGTGCCGTGATGGTGGGATTTTTTTTAAATTCGCCAACGGACACCTTGCGGTCAACATATTTTCTCTCTGGTTCCAGCTGCCCACTAAAATCTCCACTTCTGCACCCTAAAATATGGGAGTGTGTCAAAACCCATGGAATCCCCTGTAGTTCACATCAAAATAGCTGGGATTTATGGATGTGAATAACCCACTAAAAATGGTATTAATAGGTATTGATCCATAGCCATATGCAAATAGTTATGGACCAGAAATACAAAAAAATGGGATTTGATGGATAGTCTGATAGTCTGGTCTTCCATGTTGGGGGATTAAATCCATACTTAAAATAGTTGGTCAATGGTGAATCCCCCCAAATATGCCATGCCCAGCAGCACTTCACCATTGATGCGGATCGATCGAATCCTCACCTGCCAGTAGCCCAATTCCTGGGAGGCAATGAAAAATCAGCCAGTTGGTTGGTTTTAAAACATGGCACATAAAATAGACGGTTAATTGAATATCATGTTCCTAATAACTGGGAATATCATGTTTATGTGGTTTTAATAAACCTTTTATGGGAATCAATAAAGGTGTTAATTGAATATCATGTTCCCCATATATGGCTAAATATTCCCAACATTGCCAGCTGGTTGGTGGTTTTAACTATCTTGAAAAATCATGGACTTCGTCAATGGGTTTCGGATGACATCCCATATATGAAATGGAAAATAAAATTCATGTTCCAAACCACCAACCAGCCAGTTAATGCCAGTTAGTCAGTTGGCAAAGAAGTGAAACACCAACACGCATCTGTGATTTTAAACTGGGAAACACCGAAACACCAACAAAAATCTGCGAAACAATGGGGGTTTTCTATCTGTACTGATGGAGGAAATCCCATGAACATATTCCATTTTGGGATTTTCCGAATCACAAAGCTAGCGGTTCGGAAATCTATGTTGAAAATAACATCAGAACCGGGGCTTCAGAAACACATCAGGGGGGCCCAGCAAAGAAACCCCATGAAAATATTCATTCGTCGGGACTGGGGAAATCACTCAAAGCTTAGATCCCGAAAAACCAACCTTCACCGACGACTGGATCTGCATCTCCCTGGTGAAAAATCCATCACTATCACTTATACAATGGTGAATATTATGATACTAAATATTACTATTATAGTGTAATTAGTGTATTATTATTATTGTAATCACTTATAATAATCCATGGCTAAATACACTACTATGGAATTACTATAGTAATCTAACAATAACCATTATAGCAATATTTGGAATACACTAATAATAATGGAAATACACATCCAAGTGCTGAAATTTCGGCTCGGTGTTTTCTGCTATTCCTTGGGAGCGGAACTCTCCCTCGATTTTCAGTTTTTGGAGTCTCCGAAATGGATTGCTGAATGGAAAATCATCACGACATGTTCCACAACCACGGGGGGCTTTTCAAACAACAAACACTTTCTGGGATGATTATCCAAAAAAAATGATGCCAAAAAAATATATAGAAGAGAATCTCCAGAGTGTTATAGATGGTGATTCAACTATTAATTATACTAATAACTATCCATCCATCATGTTAATAACTATCCATGTATCATATTATTGAACCAGAATATCATCATTATATCAATTATAGCCATTATCTCCATCATATTATGGTTATTAAATTACCAAAGGAAATATGATGGATATAATAATCATTTTTTGGATATATTACCAAAGGAAATATCCATCAACATATTATGGTTTAACTAATATATCCATCATCATATTACCAAAGGAAATGACCATTCATTATTTCCTTTGGTCATTTCCAGGTGTTCAACTCGTCCACCGGTTTTGCGCTTTTGCGCTGTCCTCCATGGCAACTTGAGACCAGGAGATAGGTTCCATGATGCCTCAGCAAAGGGGAATAACTGCTTTATAAGGGTTAATGATCAAGAAACTAGATAGTTTGTTTTAATCACAATAGATTCATAATAGATTATCATAATATATTCATAATAGTTTATCATAATAGATTCATAATAGTTTGTTTTAACCGGTTGGTGATTTCAACCTACCCCTCTGAAAAATATGACTTCGTCAGTTGGGATGATGACATTCCCAACTGAATGGGAAAAAATTTTCCAAACCACCAACCAGTAATAGTTTGCTTTAATCATAGATGTTGATTGTGATAAACATTTAAAAGTGTCAAATAAAGGCTTCAATGATGATAAACCAGTGGATGGAATGGGGTGCCATTCCAATGTTCATTTCGGTGCAATCATCAAATCACCCCGAAAGATGGAGGTTTCACCAACAGGTTTACCCTCTGGTTATGACTAACAGTTCGCCATGGAAAGATCCACCATGCATCACCATGCTATTAATAGGTAAACCATCTATGCCTATGGGCCATCTATACCATGGCTATGTTAGTCATAACCAGAGGGTAAACCTGTTGGCAAAAAAATATCAGCACTCAGCAATTTTATGGGACTTTAAACATCTTTAAACCACCCAAATCTCGTCTGGATGGTTGTTTCTTATATATTTCTACCATAATGAGATTGATGTTGAACTGTGCAACAAAACATGGGGAAACCACTGCTGGTTTGGAGTGAAACTCCGCGGCTGTTGCAACGAATCGATGCGAGTTGTTTCGCTGCTGGAAAACCCCTGTGTTCCACTCAATGTCAATGATTGTCCACGTCAAATCCTATCATTTCCCACTTCACTCTCCAATTCTTCCAGATAAATCGAAGTTTCCACATATTGCCCAAGGTTTTTTGTTTGTGTTCCAGTTGTCTGACATTGTTGAATAATGTTCCTAAGAAATTTCATTGTTTCCACTCTCCACCATTTCTCGAAAATGGCCCCCTGTTTTTCCACTTCTCACAGTTTTTCCAAGACATTTTTCCAATTTTTCCCAACTTTTCCCCAGAAATGTCGCCTTAAAAACCCATCCCCAGCCCCCCATCGCCAGGATACGCCGCGGATCAAATCCGCCGAAGGAGACTTCGCTCTGCTCCCCGAATTCGCCGTCGCAGAGGAAGACGCCGAAACGCGGCTGGGCCTTGAAGGCAGGAGTTCACCTGTTGTTTAAAGTGGGGATATGGATATATATATATACACTGTATATATATATATATTGACTATAGACCATATATTTAGAAATATATATGTAGCTATAGATATATATATATAGATGTAGATATAGAGATATAGATATATAGATAATGTTAATTATATGGGGATAGCTATTTGTAAATGACCATGGAGTTTTTGTATCCAAGTCATAAATAGGGAAAACCCATCAAAGTATGTTACACATATGTATATATATATATTACATCTATATTATGTATACACAATTGTATCCACCAGTTGGGATAAACTAACTACGGGGACAGTCGGAGGTGTCATATCAATGATTAACTATAGTACAATAATTGGAATTTGATGGAATTTGAATAGAAATATAATGATCACGGAAAATATATGTGTAATAGTGCTAACTATGGAATTAATTACCAAAAGATGGAGAATTATGTCCAACTATGATATAACACAGTTTTGATACATAACTATTTTGGTACCTAATTATACTAGCTATATAACATTAAATAATAACATACTAGTTCTTCGCAGCAGAATCCAGCTGAACTTGTGGTCAAGTCACTGCCAAGCCAGAATGGACGATGACATCGAAGGTGCTAAAGTTCCTACGCGGTTTGCCGTTTAACAGCGGAACGGCAGCTTTTGGTGCAGAATTCTGAATCGCCTGGCAGAGTTCATGAGTAGATGCATCCATTAACCACTATTATTAACCATCATTAACCATCATTAATCACTATTAATCACCATTAACCACTACTAATCACTATTAAACACCATTAACCACCCATCCAAATTTCACCAAATCACCTGGCGAACTGTTCCCCTTCACATATCATGAACCTCCAGTCATCAGCGCCGTTTTCCTCACGTCATCCATCCCAGAGGGCCATCCCATCCGTGAAAAAGCCCCATCGAACACAGAAACACAACTATGCAACAGAGATATACAAGTACTAAACCTTATAAAATATTACAGTAATATAACATTAAAGAATAGTATCACATAACTAACTAACTATGGATAACATAACTATTGATCACATAACTATCTTCCAAGTTCCCAAGATTTCCCAATGGTCCCCAGTATCTCAGCAGAAATTCCGCCTGCTCATGGTAAGTCCAGGTAGACCCAGTCCCAGGATGCCATCGAATTGGAAGCTCTTGAAGGGCTGCGAGGACATCTCCACGGCCACGATGATGCTCATCCTGAGAAACAAATTAAGGGTTTTTATGGGAGAAAACCATCTGAAAAGCAGCAAAAATAGGGGAAGAAAACCAGGGATAACTATGGATAACTTTTCAAACCAAGCTGACAAATGCTGACAAGGTTTTATGGAAATTTACATACTGAAACAACAAAGAGATTTAAAAAAACAAAATTATGAACCAGCGTAGAACTACCCAAACCAGGCAACAACGATCCATTCTGGGTCAAGAAAAACACATCTGTTGGTCATTTGAGATCCCCTGAGCTTGGCACTCGACACAGAGGGGGTTGTAGTCCACGGCATCTTGCAGCGCATCGACCTTTGGCTATGAAAAATGGAGATGGAACCATCAACATTGGAATATTCACCAATAATGTGGTTAATATACTGTTAATAATGGTTAATATGATGGTGATTATATGGTTAATGATGGTTAATAATCATGACTGGTTGGTGGTTGAGCCACCTACCCCTCTGAAAAATGATGGAGTTCGTCAGTTGGGATGATGACATGCCATTCCCAATATCATTGAAAAGTCAATCCAAATTCCATGGTTCCAATGGTTCCAAACCAGCAACCAGTAGTTTACAACAAAAATTCACCACATATTTTCCCATGGATTTCAGCCAGTCCACCGAGTTTCCCCGTAGAAAACCAATCAGATCCAACAAGATCCGAAACTCAGCGTTACTAGATGTTACTAGCTACCTTTTGACCGGAAAATCTGAGGAAAATGATTGATCTTCAGAAGCCATCTGGCGTGTTGATCCCCAAAAACCATCTGGTTATGACTAACATTTCGCCATGGAAAAATCCACCATGCTATTAATGGGTAAACCATCTATTTCTATGGGCCATTAATGTCAACCCTGGATTAATAAAGCCCTAGATTCTTTCATTGGGAGGCTACCATTTAAGTATCATATTATGACTATTGGAGGGGTACCAACCTAATTAATAAATCATGGTTTAGTCTCATCCGGGGTTGACATTATTGACATTATATTAATTGACCAGAAATATCAACCAATCAGATCAACATGGATATTTTCAGCATCTCAAAAATCACCATGGCGAAATTAATGGGTAAACATGGGTAAACCATCTATTTCGATTAGGGCCATCGAAAAACCATGGCGAAATGTAACAGTCATAACCAGAGGGTACATTAACCATCATTAACCATTGATGTCCCATATGTATAGCATTAACCATTGATATATCATCATTGACCATCATTAACCATCATTAACCATTGATATCTATGGATAGCCTGGATAGCCTGGGGTTGACATTAGATGATTAATTCGGGTTTCATCAATTTTTGCGTCACGTCCGCAGTGAAATCCACCATGGATACCAATCATCTCCTAGGGAAACCAGGCAACGGTTACGACCGTAAAATTTAAAACGACCGAGACCGATACCTCAAGCGGCTACCCGGCCTGGTAATGACGGTAACCAATGGTTAATGATGGTTAATGCTATCCTAATCTGGGATATCAATGGTGAATGATGGTTAATGGGGATATCAATGGTTAATGATGGTTACCCTCTGGTAATTTCTTACAGTTTGCTATTGAAAATGGCCCATTTAGTTCGTTCATTTACCCATTAATAGCATGATGATTTTCCATAGCTATGTAAACGTTTACCAGAGGCTACCTCCTAATTCAATGAAGGGTATATCCCACATCCCACATCGCAGTTATCGATGATCTGCACCCTTCCTGGTCACACCGGGGGCGCCATGCTGGATTGGCTATGTGGAAGAAGGACATCTATGCAAGGTATCCCATGGCAATTTGTAACACATCCCATGATTTTCAGGGCCAATACCGACCTGTTTTGATCGCTCCAAAGCCACAATTTCTTGCCTATCTTCCATGACTTGTTCCATTTAATCCATATTCTCTTGTCTGGTTTGTTGATAATCAACTCGAACTGGTTCATCCCCATTTATAAAAAGGGGGTTCTGAAAATTGTCAAACCACGTTTTCGCCACTTGTTTCGCCACAAAAAACCTTCCGGCATTCAGAAAAACACATTGCACACGAAACCTCCATCACTTTGCTACCCGAAGGTCATCCAGCTTTTGATTTTTTCGTTGGAGTTATATCTCCCATGGTAGTTTCATGTTTCATGAAATCCGTAGAAATCCATTGTAATCCAATTCACCCATATAATCCAGTGTATTGAAATGTTCATGAAAATCCCATAATTTATGAAATGGAAAACGGATTTCCGAATGATATGATCCTGTTGAAATGATCCATTGTATATGAAAATCCCATATAAAATAATATAAAAATACGATATATGAAATGGATAAATATATGTATATATATATATATCATATACAATGGATACATATATGTATATATAAATCATGGTTATCCATGAAAATCCATTGTATATGAAAATCCGATCATTTATGCCATGTTGATTTTTCGGCCAAGGGTAACCCTTGGCAAAAAATTCACCCAGGTGTCCCCACCGAGGCATTCCTTGCGTCGGATCCGAAACAGACTCGCTCTTTGGCGAACCTCAGGGGCCGGGGACCGGTCATCACATGGCTGGGAACATGTCCGGTCAATGGAGGTTTAACATGGTTTACCCTCTGGTAAACTAACATAGCTATGGAAAATCACCATGTTTAATGGGAAAACTCACTATAAATGGCCATTTTCAATAGCTATGTTAGTTTACCAGAGGGTATATATCGCTGGGAAGATCATCCATATTTTATGGATGGACTTTTCATTTGTGATATAAACCCCTCCTAGCCATAAAAGTTGCCAGTTTCCCCTATAAAAATTGCAAATGTTCATGGGAACAACGATTTTGGTCCGTGGAATGGAATGGCTTCCCCCAATCCCATCCCCTACATCCTGATTTCGACATGTTCCCCGGCATCCTGATGGGCTTCGGGGCCTCGGTCCTTTGATGAACCATTAATAATGGCTGATTTATGGTGATTAGTTACCATGGTAATAATTATGATAATAATTATATACCAACTATCATCATGGTTAATAATGGTTGATAATGATTTTATAGCTTCTTTATATGGCTTGGTCTGGACACTCCGCCAGTAAACCAACCCATTAAGCCAACATTTTTAGCTATGGACAATTATGACAATTGCCCAGAAAAAACGATGATTTACTGGTTGGTGGTTTCAGTTTCAACCTACCCCTCTGAAATATTAGAGTCAGTTAGGATGATGACATTCCCAATATATGGAAAGTCATAAAACCAACTATCATGGATGATTTTTCACCATCAAATCTTCCATACAAAAAATGCTGGATCATGGATGATTTGATCATTTTTCTGGTGATTTTGCTTACCATTATCAACCATTATCAGCCATTATTAACCATTATTAACCACTACTAACCATTAATTATTAACCATTATTAACCACTACTAACCAATAATTATTAACCACTATTAACCACTATTTACCACTATCACTATCAGGTTCCAAACCCAGATGGTGGACTTTCCGGCCCGCCAAAAAACTCCCCGGTGATTTCGCCCGTTCCGAAGCCAATGGTCACCTGCTACGGGAGAAACTTCCAACCCCCGGGCGAAGTTGAGAACAACGGAGGGGTACCATGACTTATACCATTTGGGGTTCATGAAATACCATGGAATACCATGACTTAGTAACTTAGGGCTCCGAAAATCCGAAAAATCTGAAAATGAGTTGACGGTCAGTGGCTGACCTTTTCTAGATCCATGACTTAGTATTGAAACCAATGGTAACCCTGGGGATCCCCAATTTTGAGAACCTGCTATTTGGGTGTGTGTGTGTGTGTGTCTAATCTGAAAAGAAGGGAATATTGTGGAACATTGTGGGAATGAATTTGGAATAATGGGATTCGAATGGAATATTCATGGAGCAGTGTTCAAAACCGCTGGCGATCGATGATTATATGGAGTTACATTATCCAATATATGGGGTATTGTCACAAACCCAGTATAGAATCAACTTAAGCTGATTTTTGGGTGCATCATGCTGTATCTGAAAATGGCGGGAATTCCTGGCTATGGGAATTCCTGGCTATGGGAATTCCTGGCTATGGGAATTCCTGGCTATGGGAATTGGAAAAAAGTTGTTGCATCCCAATGGGATAAAGATCTGGCGACGTGATATGGCTGTGATGCATTCGGTTCAAGGCGACGATGCGTGGTCACTTTTGGCCGCCATGGTTTGGAGGTCTTCCCCGAAGCTGTCTCGATTTTCTATGATGTGTATGATATGAAATATGTCAACCCCGGATTTTGCTAAACCCCTAGGCAGTACCCCCCCAAAAAAAATGAATAAATCAACCAGGGTGTTAATTTGACCCAGGGTTGACATTAAATATGTTACAACAACTTATCCTACCTAATTCTTCTGATCTGATCGCCAAGGTCATGGAATTTTCCCACCGCGAGAGCTCAGGTGTCCTTCAAGGCTATCCTTTGGGGGGCAAGGCTCCTTAAACAAAGACGGATTCCAGAGGACGGTGTTGTTGACTTCCGAATCAACGTGCAGCCAGGTTTTGCCAACTCAGGTTGGCAAGACCTGACTGCACTTTGATCGTCCTGCCAACTGCCTGCGGCTCCGAAACGCTTTTTTCGAGTTGGGCGAGTTGGGCGCGTCACTTTCACGTCTGTTCCATGTTTTCACTTGCGTCGATATGAAAGAGACGCCGTTCTGATCCGCAAACTTCTACAGCAACACTTCCATACCCGGCTACCTGGCAACACCCAAGAAAAGCCGGCTATGGAAGTAGAGAAAGGATCGCGCGCTGCCGCATTGATCGCATTGACACTCTGAGGATGTCACATTTGTCACTGTGAAAACATGTTCGCTGCCAGAAATTGTTGGGGCTTCGCTGCCAGAATTCCGCCAGCCACCTGCACACCACCCTGGTGCCCGTTGTCTCCATGGTTTGCTTGGGCCAAAATGGAGAAATGCTGATGGCCATGAAATCCTCATGGCGCCCTGAAAAAGCCGCCCCTAAAAACAAGAGATGATAGAAGATATCAACAACAGTTAAAAACAATAAATAACGGTGTATATATATATACATATTATTATATATATATAGTTATATATTTATATTGTATGTGTGTGTGTGTGTATGTATGTATGTATGTATGTATGTATGTATGTATGTATGTATGTATGTATGTATAAACATGTAGCAAAAATAGATAACCACAGATACGTCACTTTTTCATGTCAACCAGAAATAAAAACACCATGAAAAACTCTCCCACCTGCTCGCCCAGTTCATTGGGATGAACCCTGGAGCCATCCGAGTTGATGGGCACCGAGGTGTTCGAGAGCCGTTGACCTCAACGGGTTACCATGGTGGATGGCATTTCTCACCGGCCCTCAGAAAGGTGGATGGCAATTTACCATGGTTACCCTCCATCACCAAAGGTGGCTGGCTGAAAAATTCTGCCAAAATGAAGGATGGAATATGATGGAATCAAGGGAAAATCATGCAGAAATGATGGAATTGTCCAGCCATGGCCATGATTACTGGAGGCTATAGGGGATATATTCCCATCTATAGCTGGCTGGTGGTTCAACCCCTCTGAAAACTTAGTCAGTTGGGAGTATTCTTCCCAATATATATATATGTGGAAAAATAAAAAATGTTCCAAACCACCAACCAGATGGGGATGGATTGTTTTCTTTTGGGAAAATTGAAACCGGAAAGCGCCCCATTTTTTTTAATATATTTAATGGGAAAATACCTATGGTTTCCGGTGAAGATTTTCCCACCAGTCCATTGATTGTGGGGATGTAAGCCATAAATATGGAGAAATCTAGTTCATAATCCATGTTCAAAAACTCTATGGGGATGTAAGCCAATGAAAAAATATGAATCGGAATGTTCGGAATCCTCGTTCATAAGCCGTAGGGAATCCTATTTTCAGAACCTCTCAAAAAACTGGGGAGGTAAGTCATTTTTTTAACTGACTGGGGATCTAGGTAGTCCAGAAAAAAACTGAGTGTGTATGGTTTGTTTTTTTTCTAGTAAGCCAGTTTGTATCACCCATAACTCCAAACATAGCTTGCGAAACAGAAATACCCCAAGCATCCGCATCTTCATCAGGAGATGAACCAAGAAACTGTAGAGTTTCCGATGCGGCATCAGGCAAGCTTCACTCTTGCACCTGGATGTGAGGAACTCACTGAACTGAAAAACTGCCAGTGGCTGCCAATCAAAATTCACGACCTTGGCCAACCTTCCAACCAAGTACACAATCTTTTCAGAGATCATTCCCCGATGGCTGAAAACATTGCACTTTTGTTGTTCAAAAGTGTATGCAACAAATGTTCAACAAGACATCGTCTTCAACTGACTCATCTCTTAGGGTTTCAGGGGTTAAGTTTCAAGCGGCACCCGCTTGACTTGAACCACCCGCAAGTTCTCGCTCCTTTGTCCTCGCTCTCGCAAGTCATTCAGAAACTCTG
>Ga0126342_10001513_pt1 | contig 32942 bp, 30 predicted proteins | sample Cyp1metagenome_FD_92528 | JGI IMG/M metagenome (GOLD analysis project Ga0126342, IMG submission 92528) | Coral microbial communities from Lord Howe Island, Old Settlement Bay, Australia - Cyphastrea 1 metagenome | ecosystem: Host-associated > Invertebrates > Cnidaria > Coral ...
AAGCGTAACCTATAGATGGCACAACCTGAAGGTATGGTTTCCCACAAAAATGCGTGACCCCGGGTAGAACCGCTTTTTTTCGGTAATGGCGATAGCTTTCTGTTTCTTTTGATTCTCACCGAAAATTTAGCAGTGGTAACATCCAATAGATACGCAATGGAGACCTATAAACTGCACACTCCATCTTGTTGGGTTTAGTGCAGGTGGAACCCTCGGACAAAATTTATCAAAATATATCAATACAAATATCAATACAATATTTGATGGTTGATGATCACTGAAGATAGTCAGTACTAGTACTATTCATAGTGAGTAAGGCCCCAAATCACATTAATATCAGTGGGAATAGAGCTGTAGCTGGGCGCGACACTGTGGTAGTTCAGTCTCAAGTTCGTGCATAGATATATATATATACCTGGTCCATCCTGCGTTGTTCCTTTTACTGGTCTTTCCCCAAAGCCAAAGATTTCAGTTCCGAACAAAAAAAGTTGTCAGCAAGAATTTCCTCATATTTCACAGCATGTGCCATCTTATAGTAAAATGCTCAGAACATGCCTGCCCAAGAAGTATTCCTTCCAGAAACGCACGCCTTGATTTTTTTCTTCTAAGCGCACCTGCGAGTTGACCATTCCCTGCGAAGTTGGACCAAGTACTTATGAATGGTAGTCCTTGCAACACTGCTGGGGTGAGCTGTTCTGCCAATCCTAGACACAACACCAATGAAATCTTCAAGAATCGGTGTCGAGAAAGCTCCTGGGCTTATAGCCCACTCTTGTTGAACCCGCAAACATTCTGCCAGTGCTTCATGCCAATGCGCCGTAAAATGCGATTTAGGAACAATCTTGAAAAGTGTCCAGCCCTCGCCATGCCAGTAAATCTGCAGCTGCGTATAGGCATGCAAAAACATTCCCACGTATGCTTTGCCACGCCTTTGCCTGTCAGGGTTCCAGAAAACTCTATCTCCAGTGTAGGCCAAGCGCATGAACTCATCAGCCCCTTGAAGGCCAGTAAGAGTAGTATCCAAAATCCAGTTCTGAGCAAACGGTATGCTTGTCAAAAAATCAATGAGCCACTTGATAAGGAGATTGCAGTCAGAGGCCTTGCAAGTCATTTCTGGGTATGACCTGTTCTGCTGCCAGCCTAAATTGTCTGCAGTAAATTCTTTCATGTCTCGAACATGGCCCCCAGTGCAGTCCAACCAACTTTGGAAGTGCGAATAGGCTTCCTCGAGTCGACTTTCCTTGCTGTTTCGAGATTGCCCCCCATCCTGAGGCAAAAAGATATTCATAGGTCCTGCCATCATACATATGACAGATGCCACAAAATTCCTTGCACAACCATGAGGCAACATATGCATCAGGTCAAATCGAATAAAGGCTGGATGTTGCGCACCAGGGATTGATGAAAGCGGTGGGGTCACATCCCTCCTCCAAGGCACTGATTGGAACACACTTGTGCGCCACAAAGCCCCTGGTCCCATTTCCTCAAAAGGGACACTGTAAGTGTTTGCATGGCAGTGAGGGCAAACATCAACTTTCAAATGGCTACGAACTGCACGATAAGCTTTTGTTTGAAATGGATGATCTCCAGCAAGCCCCAGAAATACCAGGAAAAAAGTGTGGCCAGAACGGGTCTCAATTCCACCAGCATAGGCTTTCAGAGCAGACTTAGCAGTTTCCTCCAACAACTTGTCAATCACAATGTTCCCCGCTTCGGAACCCTTGTTGTATCGACTGTACATCTTGTGAGCACAGCTAGTTATGAGAAACATCCGCTCTAGTGAAGACTTGCCGATGCGCAACATGGAACCCCAGGAAAGTTGAAGAAGCGGTTTTCTCCTGTGGCCAGTACCCTCGTCACCATGCAACATACAGGGTATGCAATGATCCAAATCATGAGCATGGTCCTTGTAAACTGCGTGGTGCGGCTCAATTGCCTTCCACTTTCTCCAAAATTCAGCTAACTCATTTGTCCAACCAGCAACATCCGACACTGGTCGATTCAGAAGTTTCTCAGAATATGCCGAGTTTAGCAAGAACTGAGCCATGTCAAAAATCTTCAGCATTGGATGCTTCACTTCGTATCTCATCCTTTTCCTCCGTCGTTTCTGCGCAGGATGGACCTTCAGGGAAGTATGGCTCATGGAACAACACCATATGGTTTTGGGGTGTACTATAGGGCCAAAAATATAAAACAAAATAAACAAACAACAGCTGTTAAGATGTTAACCAAAGCGCGTTTGTCAACCAACTGATACGTACATTGAGCATGAAGCCCCGTCTATGTAGGTGCTGCGCTAAATCACGCCCGCGGTTTCCAGGCTGTGTTCTAGCTACATTGCCCACACCCTGTAAAAGGATTTTCTCCTTCGACCAAATAGCTAGATCACCAGCACCTTTCGCCTGTTTGATGGCAGCTTCAGCTGAGTTTGCCTCAGCCATTGTGCGGGTAGCACATGCTGACACCAATGGAGAACCCTTCAGCCGGTTTTCATGGGATTCAGAAAAAAACATCAGTAATATATAGTGGATGGTTTATATAATTTTTATATAATAAGCCCTCAGTAGTGGTGGTTGGTGTCTAATGACCCCTAATAAGCTCCATGGCCCTGGACAAGCTACACTAGGATCATATGCACACTTATTTGTATTATATATGTGTAATCCCAGAGCGTAACCACATCCTGTGAGGGACCTAGTAAGGTGTTATAATATAGTGTTGGTAAATCCTTCAGAAAGATGGTAGGGTTGTATTTTTAGGGGTTACTACAAGCCAATATCTGCAACTTTGGGGTTTGGGTGAATCCTAATCAAAATGCCCTTAAAGTGTTGGATTTATTACATATATTTTGTTCGATCTTGAAACCCCAAAGAATGGATGGATGTACTATAGAACTACTTGCTGGGCGAACCCTTTAATAATCGAATGCTAAGAACCCAGTATATGTGATTGTTGGTGGATAATAAATCCCTAATAACCACTGTTTTTGGATGGGTCACCTTTGGCGGGGTTGGCTGAAACCCCATTAAAAAAACAACTAATGTTTTATTGTCATTAGCTTTCCAGTTTTGCACCCCCAAAAAATCAATGATGCCGATTATATACATCATCACACACTTGGGTTTTATCTTTATTGGGATAAGGTTGGTTGTCATTTGATTCCATGGAACTGAAATCTTTGGCTTTGGGGAAAGACCAGTAAAAGGAACAACGCAGGATGGACCAGGCAAATCACTTGAGAGAAACCAAGGCACAACATAAGTCTTCAAGACATCAGCCACTACTGCAGAAACTGGTTCAGCAGCGTCATAGTCACCTGCGAGGGGGTGGCCAAGGGATCCCTTTAAAAAAATCGTAGGGTAGGGAACACCAAGGGATTAAAACCAAAGTGGGGTGAACCATATATATTATATTATATATTATATACACCGTGTTTGAAGTGCAAAAGAAAGGAGCCAGCATCAAGATGCAATCCCCATGTTTGATTTTGGGGTTGATGACATAAACCCTGACAAATCACTGGACCATCCAAACAAACAGAATTTGGCGAGTTCAAAACTCTCACTTGCCTTTTTGGTGGGACCCTTCAAAATTGCAGTCATAGGGTTGCCGCTTTCGTTTTCCAAGAAGACCTATAGATAGATCTATGGCACAACTCCATGAAACGGATCCATGGCACGGATCAGGTGCCACACATTTTCTTTGCATCTCAGTGACCCATCAAAATGGCCAGTTTGATTTCAGCAACACCAGCAACAAACAACCAGGTGAAAAGGTTTGAAAGTATAGGATGACCAATACAGCTTCCCGCAGCTATGGTTTTGGCAACTTGATTGCTGGAAGGCTGGGCCGGGTCAGACCAGAACAAACGCAGCATAGAGTCAAGAGTTTCAACTCTCATCCAGCTTCTGATTTTCAGAAGCCACAGCCTTGGCTTTCGCCTTGTTCTTGGGGATCGGTTTGGAATAAAACGTCCTCGGTTTGGAACATCTGGCCAAAAATAAACTACTGTCGAAGGAAGAATCATCTTTACATAACCATGCATGTATGGGTTCCATGGGTTCACTATAACTATAACCACTACTCTCCAAGGAAAAACACATCTTAAGATTTATATAACCATGTGTGGGTCCCATGGGTTCGCCCTGATGGTTTGCACAGCCAAGAGCATATGGTTGTAACATGTTGTAACCACCAACCATGTTTTCATTTTCATGACGACATACTTCACCCCAAAAATAAGGGATGGGCTCAGTGCGGATCTTCTCACAAGTCGATGCAAAGGAGCTTTTCCTTAACAGAAAACACAGGAATCCTTATGATTGTTTGAAACTACCATGATCCTGTTGACACACCTGGACAATCTTGGGCACATGGCAGAATAGCAAAACATATATGGTGAGACAGGGGATTGATTGAACGTGTTTTGAACAATACGAATAGATGCTTCGCAAGATTCTCACGACCGCTGGGGCTGATCTCAATCTGCCCAAGTTCCTGGTAGAGGGAGGACAGCTTACCTGAGCCGGCTGCAGGCGATGGACATGCGATGGCACAATGTTTGTGGACCTGGGCTACAAGGACTGGTCAATTGGGCCAAGGGGCTTCCGCTAGCCTCAAGGCTCTTCAAATCATTCCTTGGTATACGGTATAGTGTATTTACCACTGTTTGCCGAAAACAACAGGGTTTCACTGAGTGTACATCATTGAAAGATATATCCATGGGGCCAACCAGAAACGTACTGAAATTGTAAAAACAAAGTGGCTCATGACCTTTCGCCTGATCCTTCTCAAGGCGCTCACGGGTTGCTTTGAGCAACGCTTTTTTGGCCAAGCAAGCTTTCTTGTACTGCCCCACATACTCAACTATGGTTTCCTCACCTTCCACCACCGGAAAGTCGGTTAGTTTTTTCTTGGCTTTGTTGATCTCCGCTGGGTTTGTCTCTGACTCATCGTCATCCACGAGGATGTCTCCCAAACTGAAGTCAGTGTCAAACACACCGGACTCTTTCATCTCCTGTTCCAACTCCCTAAGTTTCTCATCACCAGCCTCCACGTCATCCTTGACCTGGACCAAGTACTTCACAGCACTGGTGTCGTAGATGCACTTCCTGCCGGAAGGCTTGAAGTGGGAAGGTTCTAAGATATTCAAATGCACAGGGTGCAAGATGGCATAATGCACATGCATAAATTTCAGCAAGCAAGCAAAGCAGTCTTGGTGAGCTTGCGCTTGGTGCAGTATTTGACCGCCCCTTCCATTTTGGCCCTTAGCTAGAGATCTGGTTCAAGTAATCGCTCATGGAATGAAACGCTTGTTCAACTATGAGATGATTCAAACATTCCAAATTTATAGTGACAAGATGTGACAAGTAACTGTGACCACCCCAAGGTTTTCATCTCATCTTCTGTATGCCAAGAGTAGCCCTGCAAATTGCGGCGCCAGGACTTCGCTGTGTTCCGCAGTGTCACCAAAGCTTGTAACTTGGCCTGGCTGCTGCGCTGTTGACCATTGGGACCAAGGAGGGATCGATAAACAAATAGCGGGTCAATAGTGGATAGATGATCAATGTTAAGAAAGGATGGGTGCAAATGGGTAAAACAAAGGTAACTGAACCTCATAAATTGTATGTTTTCCCCATGCAATACTTCCGCACAGTTGATTTGCAGATCAAATGATATGATATCATCATTGCCTTGTTCTTGGAAAAGTCGTCAACAGGACTGTAGCAGCGGCAGACAAAGTCACGAAGTAGGTGATCACGCTTTGGGCCACCTGATGCAATATGATGCAACCAATAACAATTCCCACCAGATTTTTGGAAGGGCCATCTTGATATAACCGGTAATGAAATTGCAATGGCAAGTTGTATAACATAATTTAATTATTGAAAGTTCCATCAAAACGGTTTTGGCGCCTGCATGCCAGGCATCATAGATCTCCTTTTCACACTGGTCCTCCCTCTTAGTTAGGCGGTAAAGGAACTGCCAAGCTGCAGGATGCGTCGATGAGGTAAAACGCATGTCTGTCATTGGCACAATCGCCACATTGGGAGGTGTCCCTTTGGCTGATTCCGGGGCGGCTGAAACTGAGTCAGCTGAGGGAGGGGACTTCTGAACGGCCCCAGACGGGGGCGGTGTTGCAAGTGCAGCCTTTTCCTGCAGTTTCTCTTTCAACCTTTCTTTCATGGCTGTCTTGGGGTCCTCTGTTGTTTTCTGCGCTGAGGCTGTCGTCATCCTGCTGGCTTCTTCCTCAATCTTTCTCTGCATGTTTTTTGACTTTTCTTTCAGGTCATCCAGCAACATTTGTTCATCAGCTACTAGTTGCATCCTAGTTTGCAGCTGCATCTCCATACTTTCCAGTGCTGCTTCTTTCATCCGCTTTTTTTCTTCCATTTCCTCATCTAGCTCTTGCATCCGTTTCGCTCGTTTTTGCTCCATTTCTGTCTCAAGTTCAGCTTCGGCTTTGCGTTTCATTTCCAAAAAGTCATCTGTCATGGCTTTCTCTAGGGCCTTTGCATGTTTGTCCATTCGGGCTTTCATCTCCGACTCCAAGGCACTTGCAGACAACGCAGACTCCGGAAGTTGCTGGGCAGGCTCTTTGGGAGGTGGCTGAGGTGGACCTGTGAGGCTAGGAGAGGGCTCACGGAGCTCTTTTGAATCCGGGGGATTGTGGACAGCATCACCTAGAACTGAACCACCTGCTGATCCACTGGAGTATCCTACAGGGTTTTGCCGATCACCCCAAAATCCAACAATGTATTTCATGTGCATTTAAACATTATACCTTTAAGACAATCATGGAACATGTTGAAACAAACTGTGAAACTCTTTTTGGTGGAACAGATCTCCTCGTCTAAGCTCATTAGCAGCACCAAGGATTTCCGCTTTCAATTGCAGGGACTCTGGGCTATCACCAAGACCCTTGAGCAAAGCCCTAGTCTCTGGTGAGAACAGCGCAGCTTCATCATCAGGCTCTTCATGTTTCACCTAAAGCATGCGATGACTGATTGAAAGAACATGCGACATTTCAATGATTTACAGGTTTGGTAAAAAGGCCGCAGTTGCAATAATCTCCAACTTGTCCACAGGAGTCATGTCAATATGGTGCCCCCCATGGTATATATATAAATATAGTTTTCTTATGATGGTAAGAACTGTATTGCTCGAACATGTTTCATGGGACACTTGGATATGAGACAAGTTTCAAGTGACCTGGCCGCCCTGGTGGGCGTTCTGGGTTGGGGCTGGTCATTCAACTTCCTCACCCCATCCATCAGCGATTCGGTTGAGTGCAGCCGGTCACCCATCCCGTTGGATCCACCCATGCCGTAAGTTGAGAAACGGCTGCCCATATGAATACTTGACATCATGAAATCAAACAAATCCAATCTTGAAATGTTTTTGTGAATCGAAGGATGGTTGCACCATTGCAATAGATTTCATAAGCCCTTTTGACTTCTAATTTTCCAACAGGTTTGAAAGTGGAACCCTGAGAAACCTGAAGCTGGCCGTGCTGCAGGTGGCGGTGGGCGCACCATTCGATGATGCAGATGCTCGAGATGGTCCGGGCTCCAGTCCTGGCCAGCATGGTTGGTTCAAACAAGGGGGTGGCCATTCAGGAGGGTATCAAGGGTTCTATACATATAGCCCCCAAAAAAAGCAGGTCTCCCAATCACCAACAAAGTTTGTTTTTTTTGGGGCTGCGTGGGTCATTTTACAGATGGCCTATTAAAGCCATTTTGGGACCCAAAAACCTTGAGAAAAGGGCACCTGTAAAAAATGGCCCATAGAAGGGTATACTCTGCAAAAGGCTGATCGAATTTCATCCCTGAACTGTTTTGTGCAGTTTTTCTTGTATGAGGGACGTTTATCCACTCCATGTTATGGGATGGAACATGCCACCTACAGGAAGGCTCCCCATAAGTTGATTTATACCCCCATGACTTTATATACCCAGCATCAATAGTAAGCCTATATGTATAAGCTATAATTATATAGGCTATCTAGGGGGCCCTCATTTTGTATATCTTCAGTCCATTTAACTTGCTTTTAACATGAAAATCAATACTGGAAAACAAGTTTTCCCCAGGGCAAAGGATATATAGCTCCGTTGATACTATAGTATACGCTTGAATGATCACCCATACTGCTGGTCCCCAGCTTTGAAGGTACTGACCTGTAATGTCATCCCCACAAAAAAACAGTCGGGAATAGCGGTTACCCACCAAAAATGATCATCATAGAAGGGGATGCCCCAAATTAAAAAGCTGTTGGATTGGGGTTGCCAGTATGCGTTCACAATTTCACCAATGATATAAGCCAAAATGTTTGATCAGTATTGGAAAAATGACAGATCTAGCCATTGCATGCTGATTTGAAGCAATTTCTGACTTATTTTTTTCTTGCGCATTCTTGCGCGTTCTTGCGCGAAAAGTTGGCTTTCTTGCGCAAAAAGTTGGCTTTCTTGCGCATTCTTGCGCGCAATAATTTTTCTGTTTTTACTCATTTTTTCCTAAAACAACCAATGATGGGGAAAAGCCAACTTTTCGAACAAGAATGCAACATTTTAATACATTTTACTATTGATAAGATATTGGGTTGGGTTGCAATGGCCCAAGAACAAATAATCCCTTTGCAAACAAGACTATACACACTTTTTCACCCATTCGCTCTGGTAATGAACGGCTGGTTGTCTGCCCCAAATGCTTGCAAGGCCAGCGTTGTTAAACAACACAGGCATGGGGACCAAGCCTGCCAATTGCTTTTGGCACTCCGTGGCTTCGGGTGCCCATCTAATCTCCAAGGCTTTCTGAGTACATGGTTGGTACCTGCAAGTGTTTATTTCTTGCTAAGTATTCAATCACTTCATCCATCTTTGCGGAAGCCCACACATCTGGGGTCACCAATGATTTGAGAAGAGCTGGCCCCGATGCACCACCAGAATCCTGTGAGGAGGGGAATGCAGTTTGATGGTAGGAAGGTGGCGTGTGTATACCATGCAATAACATGTTTTTAAATGTTTTTAAAAAATGGAATGTGGAAGAAATGGTCAATAATCAATAGTGCCCCTTATTTGAAAACAGATGGTGGGAGCCCCCAAAGACATATGATCGATATACAATTATTAGCGATACTAAATTTGGGGATGCTACTGATCCCAAGTCCTGTGGGGACCGCAATGGCTTCACCCCAGCATTGAAGCGGGGTAAAAGGGAAGCAACCCGCCGACCAAAAGCTCGTGTGTAGACCCTTGGCCGGGACCCAAAAATGATTGGACAAATGTTTGAAACAGTCCAAATATATATTATATGTTATTATATTATTATATAATATATATTTATATAAATATATTATATAGTATATTATATTATTAAAGTCATGAATACATATTAATATACAATCGTTGCAGTTTAGGGACTGCGACTTCTTTAGCCGCTTCTTGACTCCATGACATCGCTTTTGACCCCTGGAGTCTTGATACTGCTGAGCCAAGGGTACCGTGCCCACTCTGTCTTCCTGGATGGGATGTAAAACTAGCAGGGACCAATCAATCAAAATCCATTCAGCCACCCAACCATGGACAATTGCTTAGCACATACACAGAGAGACATTGTAAGATTTGTCTGTCCCAAAACACTAACGTGAACCCAGATGAAGAAACGTTTAACTTATTCCGAGTGCCAATTCTCAAAAACTAATGTAAAGTATACTTCTGAATTGTGCACTAAAGGGGTTTATTCATGGGTTCAAACGGTTCAAATGACATTGGCCTAGATAATTCCCACAGAGATTATCAGCTGAAGCTGTCCTTCCTCAAACGGCCTTGGCTGAGTTGGTGCACCACCTCACTGTTGCTCCAAAGACTCGTGGGCTTGCACGAGTCTGAGCCCCAGTGTCGCATGTAGAGGCGCTGTCGGAAAACCTGGGCCAAGGCAGGGCAGTTGGTGCCCCAACATGTTTTTGGTAATACCCTGTTTTGTCTCTGGTGCCCCATGATATCTTTACACCGAGCAAAATAACATAGGAAAAGTTGATTGAAACATATATGTTGCCCAGTCACACGGCAAATGTATTTGCAGAAATATCGCCACTGTGGAAAGGACCGAAAATAAGATCCAGATGGCTGTTCTAATAGGAAACTATGGCCCAATGCCACCAAGATCCAGCACAGCAGGATTGACCTTGTACTTTAAACCCTGTGTAACCAAAACCTTGTAATGGATTGATCCCTATTTCATTTTTGATGGGGGAGATAGGGAACACTTTCATAGTGATTAACCCAAGCAAGGCACCGAATGGCCAGCAAGTTTCCTTGCTGTACTGACATTTTTGAGATGTCACCAAGAGGTAGCATGAATGTTCTTTGTGTCACCGAAGATGCCAAGAATCCCATAGTAGAGCAAACTGGAGCCAGCAGCCCCATGGAGTTAGGCTCTAGCTTCAATAGTGTCAGCAATGCCAACCTATGTTGATCCCAAGTTGGGGTCCAGAGACATAAGCAAATAATAACCCATAGTATAAAGATGTATTGTTTTCTCAAAATCCTAAAAAAAGATCTATGCTGAGTAAGGCAACCCCATACCAGCAGGAGTGAGGAGGTCCATTGCTCGCCCCCCATATGCCACATCCAGAGACACACTGCAGTAAGATGCCATAAGGACCTCCGCTGTCACGTGGGCTTCTCCGGCAAAGAACTCTGCAAATCGCCAAACCTAAGGCGCAAATGGGATGGCAACAGGGTTGCATAATAGGTGATGGTGATAATGTCATATAATATCTATTGGGTGAGTCTTAAAAGTCAAAGGGCCCATTGGGGCGCCCCGAAGACGTTTAAGTTTAAGGTCAAAAAATAATTTTGGGGCACCTGCATTTCGAGCATACAAATCAAAATTTATAATAACCCATATTTGTAAACTTGTTCATCTGTATGTCGACAGATTAATTGTGTATATTAATATATCACCTGCATCGTATTTAAACAATATCGCAGTACAATATCTACACATGCATGTCAATCTATCTGTTTGTCTATTATCCGTCGATCTATGTAAACAATAGTATACTTGTCTAGCTCACCTAAATCCCTCATGCTACCCGCAACAAGGGTTTCACTAAAACCAAGTGATGATGGTGATTGAATCCAGAAAAAACTTTTCGGCCCAGACGCCCTCGAGATGTCATGAGACATCGTCCATAACAAGAGTAGCAGGCAAATAGCCACATCCTATTGGTCAGCGTTAACAACCATAGCGGCAACGTGGTCCTCATTTCATCTTGGGTTCACGCACCATTTTGGGGATGGAAAAGGTACAGGGGCCTGCGTGCAAACCCAAGATGAAATGAGAAAACGCTTTAATTTGAAGACCCCTTTCAACCGAAATCCTGTAATCAAAACACCATTATAACAGCCCTTATAAGTCCCATATTTTTTTCATTTCCAACACAGTGCCTTCGGAACCCGGGCTTTGAATAGAGCCAAGATCAATTGCTCTGCGCCCCATGCTTGCATGGCACCACCTCTCTATATAGTCTGATGCACGGGCAGGGAAAACTGGGAGCCTAAATCTGCCTTGGTAGCACACAGAACTAATGGACCAATCTCCACACGATATCAACTTTTGAACATATATTATTATATTATACATCACATCAAAGGATTGTGCTACTATACTATTCTGGGTATATATAGTATATATTTTGGTTTCGATCTGGATTTACTGATAAGCAGCTTGGACCCCTGCGACATCATCCACACCCTAGGCACCAAACACCCGCAGCCTGCCCGCAGGTACCTTTGAAGGTTGGAGCTTCCTCGTGGCATGAATTGGCCTGGGCCACGGCCATGGGCAAACCGGTGGGTTTGATTGGATAGGGTGTCAAAGGGGGAAGGTAGAATCCCAATACGCAAGAATGAAAAGCAATTGCATCGGGAAAATAATCGGAAACACCATCGCATGGGGACATTTTCGATTCTATACATCATCAACCCCCCAAATGGCAGAGCCACATTTCCTTTTTTTCGAGTCATCGCCAAAGACAATTGCCCTGTAGCTTGGACGCTGCTACAAGGATCAGACTAGTTGAGCTGTTGTTTGCATGCACTGCTTTCCCCCAGCAGCGCAAGCATCCAAGAGTTAGTTATTTCATGGCGGGTCATACCCATGGCTTGTGAATGGCAATAGCTGTCCCTTGATGGCACCAACATGCATAAAACAATGATGTTCAGATGGAATAGATTTTTCAAAGAACAGATTTGTCAAACTCATCTCATGCCCTATACTTCATCCTCTATGCCCCACCATGCACTGCCCTCTGATTGAGCTCTGTGAGAAGATCCTCCACCGAAGCCTGCAGCTCAGGTGAAAGCCGGTCAGCTTCAGGGTTCTGAGTAAGCCAGCGAGCCTCGGATTTGGATCAAAGGAGTCAGCTGGAGAAAACGTGTTGCCTTTCAATTTTTAAAGATGGGCTACTTGAATTTGAAATAACCACCCCAAAGAACAAAACAGAATGCCCAACCAAAAGAAAATGGGTTGAACTCAGAGCAGGCAGCCACATGATTGCAGATTTCAATGTTAGTCCTCATACCTCCAGCTGACTCACCTTCACTCGCAAGATGAATGTGCTTGTCATCGGCCTTTCTTCCTGCAGTTTGGCTGTGGGTGTGGCATAGAAAACAACACAGTGCTGTCCAAAAAGTTTTTTGACCATAGTATATGAATCGAAGAGAATCTTCAGATTTCAAAACCTCATAGACTGCATAGTTAAGATATTTGATTTGTAATCCCGTTTTGGAACTATGCATATTGCTTTCAAGTCTCGAAGACCGCAGGTGCCTCTGGGCCAATAGGGCTCAAGGCGGTAAATCTCAAAGGTTCCCATAAACCTGAATGATGTGCCGGTTTGATAACCCAAGGGGACGTGATTGGGTTGGCCCCGTAAAAAAGAAACCGAACAACCTTTAAAGTGAGGATTAAAGGACAATAGTACACACATGAAACATACAAAAAATGTGCTTATAGATCATCACATGAAACTGCTTCAGTTCACCGCGCTTTTCCACTGGAATTGGAAGGGGGGCATCATGTTGCTTCTTTTGGGCTTTGCGAGTTCGAGGCTTGGGTTCGGAATTGGGAACCCCACCCTCCACCTCCCTGGCTGCCACAGACCTTTTCCTCTGACCTGCCTCTGCCTTAGGCCTAGCCTTGCTCTCAGCCTTTGCCTTTGCCTTTGCCTTTGCCTTTGCCTTTGCCTTACACTTGGCCTTCGGAACTGCAGCTTCAGGCCTGGACCCACTGGAAGGTTCGGCTGAGGCCTTTGCTCTTGCCTGATTGCACCTTCGCTTGGGCTCATGCTCATGCTTTGGTTGGGGGTGCTCTGGACCTGGCTCAGCCACCCCCTCCCCTGCCTCACCTGCCCCCTCCCTTGCTTTACCCTCAGCACAACTTTCAGGAACGGAATCAACGATACCACCCCCATCACCACTCTCACCACCATTATCATCCGAACAAGGAAGGGCATCTTCAGGTTCTTCTTTCTTTTTACCACGGCCCCGGCCACGGCCACCTTTGCCTCGACCCCCTTTCCCTCGACCCTTGCTGGCCCGAAGATCCCGTTGCTGCCGTCTCGTGATGAGTGTATCCTCTGTCTCTGCATCCAAAGGGTCACGGGGCCTTAGTTGAACATTTTTCCATCCCTTAAAAATCCCATCAACAAAACAAAAGGTTCAACATGTATGGGGTAGAATATAGGAAACGTTGTAACAAAAGGATTAAACCCAAGGTTCTCTGTGTCAGAGGGTGCCGGTAAATCACTTGCAGCAAGCCCCCTTCGGATGGTGTCCTTGGCCTCTGGAACTGCTTCTGCAGCTGCTGGGGGGCTGTCATTGATCTCCATGATCTCCATGGCCTGCATAGAAAGCATAAAAGTAACACAAACAAACACTAGGTGCTATATAGGTGGTATAGAAGTGGATAGCTTTTCAGTGTTTTTTTAAGGATAATAAATGCAAGCCAGAGTAACAGCGTGTGAATTTAAAAGCCAACCCCGCCTGACGCGTAGATTCCACAGGTTCGGCGAAGGAAGCAGCAAGTACCTTATGTATGCAAGTGCAAACATTGGAAGAAACAGTCCATCCTTGAAACTATATTCCCTGTTTTTAAGGCCAAGTGTGTAATTTCATTAAATTATCGCTTGAGGTGTGCAAGTGTGGGGTGACCTTTGCATATCTTGGGTGCAGATTAGTGGCATCAGCCTCCTCCTGGGGAAGCGGGATTGTTTCCAAAGTATCTGCAGTTGCTGGGACTCCTGATACCTTACCTCGAATCTTCGCCTTCACAAGGGCAATTTTCTCCTGCAAACGCATGACTTGGTCGCCCTCCGCCATCTCATGCATTGAACCTTGAGCGGAAAAGTGAAATAACCATGGGAATACTGGGAATGAATAGGAACCTGAAAACTGTAAACAATGGAATGGAATGGAATGGAAGGGGGTGGAATGGGAAAGAATGGAAGGTAATAAATTTAACATCTTTATTTGTAAAACATTTTTTGTACCAGCAAGCCTGCAGTAGAAACTTCCACGGCTGCTTCTAAGGAATTGGAAATGTCCCGGGGGGGTATGGCTTCAGTTTCAGAATCAGAAACCTGCACCACATCTGCAAGTTGTTTGGGTGATGAATCCATAGCTGTTGCTGAAACAGAAGAATCATCCTGTTGTAAGGCCCTTTGTGCCGCTTGCCATGCTTCAGCTTCTGGGGTTAAACCGGGTTCCCGCTGGCTGTCTGCAGTCAAGGGGTCCCACATGACTTGGGGGCAAGAAGGCCTTCCACCATTCAGAAAATATTCAAAAAGTTCGGTGGGATCTTGAGGGGGGAAGACTGCATCAGCTGGAGATGGGGTTGCTGATTCGGGTGCTGAGGGTTCCGAAACCATGGCATCACCAATGGGCGCTGGTTCATGGGCAGCATCAACAACTCCTCCAACTTGTCCTGCAAGCTGCTGTGGGCTGGGGGGGGGAGGGCAGGTCCAATAGGTTCAATAGGCAGTTCTTCAAGATGGGCAGGCTCTTCAGCTTCATCAGCTTGATCGTCATTTTCACCAACTTGATTTTGATTCGAAGTGAAGGCATCCTAATGTCTTGAAACCATAAAATGGAAACCAATAAGAGTGAAACAAAACAATTCTTTTGGTCAGTGCATTCTTTTATCGGGGAAAAAAACTGAAACCATTAAGCACTTGCAAGGGGCAGCAAGTGTGTGAACTTCTTCATATCTTTGACTGCTAGATCTCCGACGGAGCCTCATCACCTTGTTGGACATTTTCTTGATACACCAGGCACAAGCTTTGCACTGCTCACCCATGTCAACCTGGATGGGTGTTATGATATTCATATAGCACTTGTATGTGTGAGCCTGTGTGTGTGTGTGCGTGTGCTTACACCACCCCTTGAAAACCATTCAACATAATTAAAATATTATAAAGACATATCCATACATTGTCATTTGCCCAGAAATAGCCTTCCAGCATTGTGCAAGCGCTTCCACCACCCACTTCGAATGAGGGATTTCTAGGACCTTATCCCACAGGGCATGTGCTTCTGGCACGTGCTTCAGGAGTCCATAGTTCGCCTTAATCGAAGCTTCATCGATGACCCCTACTTTCCCTGGCCACACCACCAAGGTAGTAAATGAAGTTGCACGCATCTTCAAGTCGGGATCTGCCTTCATAGCCTTAGGCAACCCCATGATGAAAAAAAAAGGGCATAATTTTGGAATTCCACCATGTTTCAAATTCAAAAGAAACCAAAGGTTTGAGCTAAGCAGCGTAGTACAGTTTCTTCATGGCATTGATGCCTTCTGGGGGTATTGAAGTCAATTCACATGGGATTCCACCCGCAAAGTGATCTAACTCCATCTCTTGGGAAGGCGATTTCCTCAGTACCATTGCAATGCTTCTCAGAGTGCCCACCTATCCAGCCAAATGGCTATGGAAGTTGTTTGGCATGCCGATGCTCATGCATGCGCTGGTGCGGTGAAAGAATTTAACATAGCATTTTTGAAAACAACAGAACATTGATGTTTTATGATTGTTTCATGTGCGTTTCCAAAACCGCACTGGCAGCTGCAAGCAGCCAGCTGGGTATCCGGACCAATCTTGGGAGCGGCATGTCAGACGTTGGTGAGCCATGGTAACAACACATGTGATTCACTTTGTTGTTGCAAATCATTTTCCTGCATTGTTCTTGCTGGTCAATGCTGGTCAAAGTAACCAAAGGCCTATATATGTATAAGCCTTCAATAAATCACAACAAACCAGATCCCATGATGGTCCATTCAGCTTACATTGCCATGATGCAGGTGGCTGAAAAAGCGTGCAGCAGCACAAGGGTACTTGCGGCCAAGAAAAGTTGGCCCGACAAAAAAAGTTGATCATGACAAAAAAAAATGACAAGACCAAGATAAGATGATCATGTCGCAAAAGGTACAGCATGAGATGCTGCAGGTATGTGCTGTCTACGCATGCAGATTTACTGGCTTATATGCACATACATAAATACACACATGCATCAATACACACATGCATGCACATACATATTATACATGCATGCATACAGACAGAAAAACACATAGGTAGATCGATAGATAGACATATAGACACATAGACAAATGGGCAAATGGAAAGATGGACAAATGGACAGATGGACAAATGGACAGATACAGAGAGAGAGAGAGAGAAATGAATAAACTTGGATAAACTTGGATAGACAGACATCTGGACAGTATTGGGTATTCTGGACATAAAACATACCCGCTACTCGCACATAGAGACATGTATGGGCACACTGCATTCTTGTTGTATGTCCACTATTTCAATAAGTACAGGGTTCCGGGAGCTTGTGAAAAACACTGACAGAGGTGGGGCAAGATCAGAAGTTGTTCCTCTTAAAGGGACACAAACGGAACCACCCTTTGGTAATTGAACGTGGGAATCGGACATCCCCGTTTTTAACAGGAACACAATCTGTGAATATAAGACTATAAACCCCAGCCTCTAGGCAGAATAGACAACTGAATAAAGTCGCACTGGAAGAATGGACATATTTTTTTTACGTATGGGGTTACTGTCTTACCGTGTGTGCATGTTGTGACATCAACAGCCCGGGGAATTAATTCATTTTGGAATCCCCATAATAAACTACCCGTATCCATCCATAGTCTGGGTTTAAGAACATTGGATGCCCCTTAAACTGGGATAGCTTAAAGGAATACCACACACACACACACATATATATATATATACGTATATATATATATGTATATGGTTTGTTATTGGGCCTGGTTTCATTGGGTTTGCCACATCAAACCTTAGAGGTCTTGGAACAACCTTGAGGCAATCTGCGCGCAGCATCATGGGCTAGACCAACGCCTGCAGACTGCAGAGCTTGCAGTTTGCGCTTTGGTTTTTGAAACACCACACTGTTTTCACCTCGAAAATTCCCATCGCCTTGTGGCTGCGCCATGTGTGTGCTGTGGGATAAGTCCACCTGTGTGTGTTTGGTTTCAAGCTTTGCATAAGGGCCATATGGGGCTCCGAGTGACCAGATACTTGTCGTCAACAATATTCCTAACAAAGCATGACTTTCGGCAGCTGTCAATCACCCAGAAGTAATACCAACATAATCCAACACACACACACATATATATATATATACATATAGATTTTATATATATAATGACTGTTAAGTCATTTTTTGGACTCGCACTCTCGCGCGCAAGATTTGCTGATGGCTCAGAGATGCAACAAGTTGGAACCATTTTTTGTCTGTGTCGGGTTTGAAACCAAAGTCTCCGTTTGCAAACGGAGAGTGTCAGTTGATTTCACTCAATAGTCTCAATGTGTGACCGAAAGTGCTGAATGACACTGAGAAGGCACTATAATGCCCCAACAGTTCGAACTGAAATCGCCATATGTTCTGTATCAATGAGGTTTGAATTACAGAAATGAAATGAACAAACCCTCGTGTTGTTCTGGACAAAATAACATATGTATAGGATCGAAATATAAGGTTTCCATAGGTTTCCTGTATTGTTTGTTTCACCAATTCAGATTGGAGCTCCAGTTTGCCACTGCAGTTTGCCACGCCGTTGTGAAACGCGCAGGCCCGCAACATGGCGGGCCAATTCTATGGAGCCGAGAAGTTCAATCCGCGGCTGATTACCACACAGAACCTTGGAATACCTTGGAGCTCATGGATGATAACAGGATGGTGATGGATAGTGCCGAATAGCTAAGTTGGTGCAATCCAAATTCACTTGGGTTGATTAGGGGACATGTATAGTTAAAGGAGATGATTAAACCAACAAACTAAACTCGTGGGTACCACCCTTTGGGATAATGGGTAAACGTTGCTATTCTGTTTGATGTTGTAGTCTCATTTTTGAGATTGTTAGTTTCTATGGCCTGCCATGATCACCCCTTGATAGTTTTTTTCAGGGTGGTTGACATCACCAGTCGGCGATGGGCTTTGGCACGTCCGTAGCAACCTCGGTTCAAAGATGCAACCGTTTGAACAAACTTAAAGAAGCACCAAAAACTAGAACTGAAACTGAACAAACCCGAAACCAACACATAGTCACTATACTAAATGAACCATAAAACAACACCACAAAGGCACCTAACCAACCGTAACTCAGCACCAACACAACCCCAAATAAACCCAACAATGACCCTAATCAAAAAGACACTAGATCAAAACTAAATAAACCACAAGACAGGCCAAAGAAACACCGCACATCAACCTTTAATCAACACTACAACACAAACCTGAAAGATACCCTAAAAATACCTAAAACCAACCCGATGGAGAGAGAAAGAGAGAGAGAGAGAGAACCCTAACGAAACCCTAAAACCACCAAAAATAAGACCTCCAGCAACCTCAACAAACCTTAAAACGAACTTAAAGAAGCACCACAGCAACCCTAAGCAAACCCTGAAACGACAATAAAGCAACCCTAAATAAAGACCCAAAACCACCCTGAAACCAAACACAAAAGAAACCCTAAAACAGCACCAAAAACAACCAAGCCAACACTATATAAACAAACCCACCAAACCGGGAGTAAATCGATGCAAAAAAAAAACAACCTTTCACACCAAACAACAACCCAACCCTAAATCAACATATGCTGATGATTATATATGATTATGATGTATATAACACTCGCGTAAATAAACCCCGAAACTTCCAATTAATAAACCGTAAAACACCCTTAAATCAACACCAAAACTGCTCCCAAAGGAACCCTAAAACATGTAAGCTAAATGCACTCTAAATCAACGCTAAATAGATCTTCAAACTAACTCCAACCAATATGTTGCAAACACCGTACAAATAAGAGATTTCAGATGCAACAAAAATAAATATAAACGTACAGATAATCTGATTCTCAGATTCTGAAATGTGTTTTTTTCCCCGGTGTTTTAAATGTTTTTTCCAGCGTGGAGAGTAGGGATGAGCCTTGATTTAGTTTCTAGCCAGATTTTTCCCAGTGTTTAGCCGCCCCAAGTCTGACCCAGCCGTTTCGCTTGCAGGGTAGTTCCCCATAGTTAAGTTGGTGCACATAACTTTATAACTCCAATTTCACTAGGGTTGATTAGGGGGATATAACATGATATAACTAGTGAGATGGGATTATAAACCAACAACCATCACTGGGGAAGGCACCACTCTGACTCTGTGAGGATTCTGGTGATGCAGAGCAGCTTCTGGCTTTGTTTCTGCAGTTGCGTTTCCGTGGGCGATCTTTTCTTCGGCTGGGTTTCCCGGGGAGAAAACATCTGGATGTGATGGGATGAGTCATAATCGGATACCCCTGGTGAACACCACAATAGCCTAAAATAGCTTGTAAATAGATGTTGAATAATATTTGGTTTTCATCTTACTTGGGATTTGGACATATATATATATATATATATTGTTGAGGGCGATTGAAACAAGCCATGAACCACCAACAGGATCCAACAGGATCATACCAGCGATTTTGTGCCATGGACTCCATGGCATTGGCTTTCCGGCAGGTCGTGGCCGGACCTTTCCACTTTCCAGCCGCAAAGAGCTTGACCCTACAAAAAATGGATGGCTTTAGTTTGTAATAAACCCCGGAAAATTCACCATTTTTAAGGAGGATTTTAATATTTCAAGAAGGCAATTGATCGGGAATTTCCAAGATAGCCATGTTTGATGACTGGAGCGCCAGCTGCTGGGCGCGATGTCAAGGGATTGGTGGAAGGTAACAGCTCCTGGGAAGGATGGAGTTTTTCCACCAATCCTTCAACCAACTCCAGGTAGAGTACTCCCTTTTTTTTGCGTTGGTCAACCCAAATTTCATTGTAAGAAACTATAATAATCAGATACCCTCTGGTAAACTAACAGCTGGACAATCACCATTTTTAGTAGCTAAATCAATAGCTATGTTAAATTACCAGAGGGTATTGGTTTCCGTTTTTCCCCCCTCAACTCATTCCAGAAACATCCCGCAGTTCAATTCAGGGGAAGAGCAAGGTGCAGGACAGCTCTTCCAACCGGAGGCACAAAACGCCCGCCGTGGTTCCATGGACTTGCTCCCAAGTAGCAACATTTACTTCAAACAGTTTCAATCATGATCCAGAAATATCCAGAACCATTTGAAGGCGCATTATTATGTGAAATAATTTCTAATATAATTATGTTCCTCTTCTATGTTTGTTTATTTTTATTTTTTTACTATGTGTATAATATATATATATGCACATGCATATGCATGAATATGATGTAATCATACCAAACTGCACAGAGGACAGAGGTTGTTTTGGAGATGAAGTGATTCGATGACACTTGTCTTACACAGTGTTGATGCATAATCGCCATTTTTGCACTGGGCATTGGCACAGTTAGGCTGCCATTAGAATGGTTGCATACGCCAGTGGCCAGCTAGCAAAGGTTCTTATAGGGTACGCAGGCTTCACAAAGGCAAACCGATTTGACCCACATAAGTCCCTCGCATTCTGACACTATTGAAGACTAAGTACAGTAACTTTTCCAAATTATAATCTCAACTCTCTGTTGGAACATCATGCTAATAAAAACATGCAATGGTGGCATACAAATGTGGCCACATCTATGAGTGACCAAGCTCAACCAGCTGCTGTTCTTAGTTTGGAGGCTTATACCTGGAGAACAACTCGAGGCTTGATTCTAGCTTGCGCTCTATGGCTGACTTCCTTTGTGATGGCAGTAGAACTGCGCTTCGTGGTGCAACGAGCTAAGAAATGTCCCTACGGATTGGCAGGGCAGTGGGAGGGAGGGCTGCCAGCTGCCATGGACAAAAAGGATATTATATATTTATTCATTCGAGATATGCAGTGTATAAAGACGGGCATGCGTGTATATAGATATAATCATATATATATATAATATTCTTAAATAATATTTATATTTATATATTATATGTGTGTGTGTGCGTAGATATGTTGACAACCATACTTCCATTTGCATGGACATATTAGTGGCAAATGTGTGTGTTTCTACACATGTTTCACGCTGATTCCCCCAGGGCGGTTTCAACCCCACAACCGTAGCGCCGTAGCACGTGATATGCCAGTTGCTTTTCTAAATTGGCATCCATTGGCCACGAGACAAGCGTTTTTTCTTGGCCAATTCCCATTAAGTAGTTCATTGGTAGTTAAAAATCATGCGCGGCAAGAGGACATAAAACAAATGATTTGATCAACATGGCAGCGGCGTCTCCCAGTTTCAACTGGCCATGCTTTTCACGCCATGCGCCACGCCATGCCAAGGCTTAGACTTTGTGGCAACTTATCACATCTTTCATTTGATGGCCACCTGCTTAGCAGAAGGAGCAATCCGGGGCTAATGCTGGAAAGGAGTTCTTATTTGTTCAATGGCAGAGAATGCTTGAGAGTGACAGGTTTGCCGAAGACTTGAGAGCGAGAGAGAGAGAGAGAGAAACAAAAAGAGAGAGAAAAAAAAGAGAGGCAAAAAAAAATAATGTAAGAAAACAATAGAGAAAGAAAAGAATAGATAAGAAAACACAAGAAAAGAAAAGAAAGAAAGAGAGAAATTAAAGAGAGACATAAATAAAGAAAGAAAGAAAATAAAAGACAGACAGAAAGACAGAAAGGCAAAAAGTGAAGCTGGACACTGGACATACATGGCTCCTTCCAAGTCAGATTTCCGGAGATTTCTGGGCAAGCGGATTGAATCCAAGCTGCTATGCACACCCTGCAATGGGGTAAATCGATGTAAATTGAATAATTATGAACCCATTAACCACCCATTTGCGGGTCATTTCATCATATTTCATCATCTATGTGCAATTTCTTGCAGGATTCCCGGCCTTCTGGCAATGGTGGATCATTCAAGTACCCGCCATGCTCATCTCGGTGCTGCTGGGTGAATTCATGTGCATGCGAGCTGAGACACAAGATATCTCACTGGGCAGTAAGGGAGGCAGCAAAAAGCCCTCCAAACCGACCTTTGATGAGATTTGAAGATGAAAAAAAGGCAGGCAATCTCACTTACGACACCTTCCTTGTCTAGAAAGATGAACGAGGCTGGGAGAAATGAGGAGGTACAGTTTACGTTTGACGTCACAGCGGGCTGTTTTCCGACGTCGTTCGCTCAACTGTCCATTTCATCCTGGGATTGCGAACCAGATTCGGCAATATTGTCTTTGCCTCTTTTCAGGGTGGTTGAAGCACCAATCTGCCTTTGATTTGCCTTCCTCTTTCTGGCAAATTTCAGAGTAAGATCATACGACCCGACTGCATATGTTTGGGCGAGGCCTAGAGCTTGCTAGGATTACCTTGCACCCTGCCAATGAGAGGATACATAAAATCCATTTGAACCAGTCTAATGCCCGTACATATCCGTACATTAGTTAAATTATCCATGATCCTCATCCTCATCCCAACCATTCCCAACCTCCTCATCCAACTATTCTCACATGGAAGTGGTCCCATTGCTACCCCATGTTTGCCGTAGCCAATGTCCTGGCTCGCAGAGCACACAATCAGAGATGGCTCGGCCGTGGCAGAGGCACTGGACGGTCGCCAGATGGGGCCAAAGCACCTTGGCGCCAGCGAGTGATGCACCCTGGGAATGTACGAAGCATAATGGGGATATAGGTGGAATTCATGATGATCAGATTAGCAAATTTATATAATGCATTTATTCTAATAGGGATTATATAATAGGGCACATGTGATGATGAACCAGTGGATTCAGGGATATCATAGTTTCAGACAACCCAAAATGGTGTTTTTGGGGTCCAAACCCAAATGGGTGATAGAAGCAACATTGGAGATGCACCCAGGCAACAAGATTCAAGATGCATGGGACCAAAAAAAAAAGACCTTCAAGAAAATCACATTTAAGGTGTGTTATGTTGATCTATTTTGACCCATGAGGATATTTAGATATATTTATGTTGATTCCTACCTTTTTGAGAAGATGAGACATGTCAGCTCTATTTCTGGTGCAAAAGCGCCAGATAGAGCTATGGACAGCTGAAACTGCACCTCCAAGTACTAAACCTGTCACTGCACCCTGGATTCTCCCCGGATTCTCTGGCTGTACACGGCCAGAAGTGGACTGAGCCCTGGAAGTTGTGGTTGGGGTCCTGTTGCTTGGAGATGTTCCTTGATTTCAGGATGTGTAAGATCTATCTGTTTTAGAATTACATTTAGAGAAATATCGACTAAGATTTTTAAAACCAGATCTGTGGATCAACATATGTTTTAGAATGTTTTAGATAAATATTCATCTAGCTGAATCTACCTATAGTTTTTAAAAACACACACACATGGCACTGCCAGTTGTTTCGACCAAGGCCCGTGCCTGAAATCCTGGTGACTTGGATCATCTTGGATCATTTGGAATGTTGGAAATCCCGGGAAATCGGATGGCCGTTGATCCATAAAAAATGGTGGTTTTAGATGGTCTAACCATGTCTAACCATCCTGAAATATCTGAAATCAATGGGGATATAGACATCTGTTACATATATAGACTATCATAGAATATCATATAGAAGATCTATACGGATGTGTATTTAGCTGTAACATATCTAGATACGTGGTAATTTGTATTTAGCTGTTACATTGCCTATATATATATAAATAATCTAGCCAATAGGATTATAATAAGTGAACAAGAGTGGGTGCCTAGTACATAACCACAATAATCACAACGTACCAAAACTGCTGATTTTAAATGATTGGAATGACTGAAGAAAAAAGGTCCAATTCATTTCATTGGTATGATGAAGCCAAACGATTTCTGTATGTTGGCTGTTCGGGGGATGGGTTGCGGCCACAAAATCAGGGGACCAAACTTTCAACGTCGAGGCGGGGCTCTATCGCAGCTCCTTAGAAGCGCCTGAAGCTTTTCAAGCTGAATACGAGGCCACCTCGGGACATGACGATCATGACGTTCCACCAAAAGAGGGTCAAGTTTTGAGTCTGGAAATGCTGACTTTGGGCATGAAGATTGTTTATGACACTCAGCTTGAATTGCAGCTGACTAGCCTTGAAACGATCATGACATATATGACATCCCTGACATGGCTAGGCCTCAACGAACAGAGTGCTGTCAATCCTTCAAAGCCCCTTGGCAGTTGGAGTTGAGGTGTAGGAATGATGGTAACACTGGAACCAGCTTGGGAGAACCATCCGAGAGACGATTTCCATTTTGACTTTGAGCATCAGCAATGAGAAGCTCCAAAGAACATTCAAAAAGAACTAGCTCAGGCAGGTACATTCCTCGTTTTATCCTTGCTGTTTACATTCTTTTAAGCATCCTGAGGATTCCCTCACGCTGTTGTTGGCGGAATTTGCCCAGCCCAGCAACCCAGGTTTCCAGTTTCAAGAGGTTGACCTTCAGGTGCCACGAGTGGACCACAGGACTTCCAGATGTTCCAAGTTTTTCCTGATGTTCATAGGTTGCAACTACAAAGTCCTGCAAATCTACCCTCCAGTATTCAACCACGACTTGCCGGAAAATCCACCATTTATAAGGGGTGGATTTCACAGTTCCCCGCTGCTCTGGCAGTTGGACGACCGCAATGCACTGCACTACGCTGCGGGCTGCGGCTGCTTAGAAGTCTGTGAGGCGTTGTTGCGACATCCACAGCTGAACTTCCAGGCTGAACTCTTCATCTTCGAAGTTTGTCTGGGTGTGATTGGTTGTGTCGATTTACATCGGGGAATTATTAGTGGGATTTCTACCATGGATGACAAAGACTCACCAAAGAAAAGATAGGCGATCTGTTTTTGGGACAACCAATGATAAATTTGGGGTGCCCTATTTTCAGACAAATGCAACCGTTTTTTTGTGGGGGAAGGACGCTATGTTTTTGGTGACACGCATTTCCACAACCCTTGGGGGCGTTGTGATTTTTGCATATTTTTGTTATCATGCTACATGGCTATGGTTGCAAGGAACCAAGAGGAATCAAGTTCCAATCAGTTTCGTTTCTCCAGGAGGACCGTCACGGACACACCCCGTTGCTCTGGGCGGTGCGGCATGGCATGGCCGGGGCGATGCAACTCTTATTGAGGCCGCCGCTCAAGGGTTCCCAACCCGTCAGAAGCATGGCTACCCGGGATTATCGCATGATACGATTGTATAGCGCGGAGGAAGGATCACCCCATTTGTTGGGATGGTACCCCGAATTGACTTCATTCATTGTAGGTTTGCCTGAAAAATCTGACACATACCCTATAATTTATAACCATTCAACTAGTGGACAATTTGGCACCAATGTAGAGTCCCAAAATTATCTTAACTTTCAGGGTGGATAATGAGTTTTTGTCCAAAAAAATAGTTTTCTTCCTATAAAAACCTAGGATTTTTGGAGATTTCCCCTGAACTTTCCAGTGAAAAGCCACGGTTCCAAGGCACGGCGCTGTGCCTTGGCATTCAGACCATCGTGGATTAACGGCTCTGCACTGGGCCTGTGCCCTGGGCTTTGGGAGGCGGGAGGATGGAGAATGGTGACCCAAGGGATTTGATTTTGGTGGGTTAACTCGAACAAAAATGGTGCTTTAATGATAATGGGGATATTATTGTGGTGATATCGTATTAATTGGATTTTGAGGTGGGGTTATGATGATCTAGTGATTTAACATGATTTAACATGATTTAAGTCGTTAAGAATGGTTTATTGTTTCAAGTGAGTATATCACCTGTTGAGATGTTTTATGGTGATTAAATAGACATGATTTAACCAAGAAACATCGTGGCCTAATGGTGAGATATCAATGCTTTATTTCCTGTTACCCTTTGTTGTTTTTTGTTACTTAGCTGTATAGAATTGCATACTTATATATTATATAATATATAGATGATTTCTGGTTTATGTTGATTTACCTATTTTTAATGGAGGGTGATTTCCAAACATGATTTGTACCCTCCAGCAATCAAACATGGCAATTGAAGATCCTCTATGAATGGAGGTGTTAATGGACACTATAAATGGTGGAATTTTCCATTGCCATATTTGATTACCGGAGGGTAGTGCTAACAAATGTCATAAGTCATGATCAAGTAGGGCTAATGTCACCTCTTGGCAATGTTATCACAATAAGATCTGGATTAACGTCGCTTAAATTTGATGATTTTGATGACTGCAAGAAGGGTTTGGTTGCCTCGTCACCCCCGCAGCATTGGCATTTTCTGTGGATGGACCAAAAGGGGCACTCCGAGTTGGGGTTTTCGTTGGGCTTTTCCAGGGCTTTTCCATGGCTAGAGGCTTTGCAAGTTGCTCCTAATGGTGCCGCTGAATGCGGAGGTTGGAATGGTTGGAATGGTTGGGATGGTTGGTATGGTTGGGATGGTTGGTATGATGGCTGCGAAGGTGAATCCAAAATCGTTTTGTCTTCCAAGAGCACCTATTTTTTCAATGGCATTCAATGGTCCACTCTGTCCACTCGCCAGGCTCATTGATGCGTTCACCATGAGCCATGAGGACAGCCATCTATCTAGTTTAACGATGTTTGACGAGGGATTCTCATTCCATGAGGCATTCCTTATAAATTATAATTATTTATACTGCACATTGCTGTACCAATTTGATAAACAAATCGAATCACTCTTATGTACATATTCACAACATCCTCATCCGCAGCCCCCAGAACGATGGAATGTCAACTAACATTTTGGTGATTTTGATGAGGTAAATACAATAAATGATGTTCTGGCAGCCTTGTGCTATGTCATTCTGTTCTTCTCATTTTTTCACCCTTTCAACTTGTCAGAGCAACCCAGTTCCCAGATGGAAGGTCGTGCTTAGAATAATCATAATGTCACAACGGGTTGTACCCGCAGAGTTCAAGCATACTAAACTCCAAAAAGATGGTCAAGCAAAATCTTATAGTAAGATGGTGATAAGATGTGATAACTTGAGTTTATCATTGTAAGATACATTCTTTTTGGGTTCAGCCGAGCCATGGTTGCCAACGTTGGAAGGCGATGAAAGATCAGCGTTGCCAACGTGGCTGGACTCCATTGCACTCTGCCGCTTACAGTGCCTGGACTGGGCCTGGCTGCGCCAAGGAGGGAACTGTTCCGAGCTAGGGGTATACATGGGTATCCATATTCCTTAAATGGGGAGGAGGAGCCAAGCATATAGTTTGATATACTTTATTTATCATTATTGAATCATTATTGTCATGATTTTGGGCAAGGGGCAACCCCCAATTCAAATCAACGGAGAGTTGATCATTCCGCTCAAAATTGTGCTGGCTGCCAGACTATGACCATTTTGATTGGGAAAATAACTACAATCAGGTGTAACCAAGGTGCCTGGAGTCTCAGCAACTTGACCCCTATCTCATCCACTGATCCACCATCGAAAACAATCATTCCATCACCCAGGCATCATCCGTTCCATATTTTTCCATCATCCAGACATACGTTGTGCAGACCATTCACAATTTGATTGGACATTCGGACCATTTTTCATAGATGTGTCCGTGTTTAAATCCCATATCCATCCATATCCATTACCCTGTGGCAAACGGCAGCAACCATATTAAGGATCAATGAACATCAACCAGTATCCGGTCCAACTCAGCCAGTTGTAACATGTTTAGGAGTAGCTGGAATGATTGTTAGTAAGTAATTAGGTGTGACTATGCCGCTACGCCAGAATTGCCTTATGTTTTTTCAGATTGGTGAATGGTTCTCATTCATCCAGATTCACCATTCAAGTTGGTTTCATACTCGGTGTATCCCCATCCCCATGGTGATGTTGACTGATCACTGGGCTGGTCGGCACCTTATGATCCATTATCAATCATTTCTTGGTGAATAGCCATGGTACATCACCATATCCAGATGTTGTCCGTAAATGTTAAAAGGATCACGGATAACTTATTATCATTTGTAAAAAATACATTTTATATCATTTTATATCTGTTACCATGTAAAGGTTACATGGTTCAGTGATAATCTATATTGATTACCCATATTATACTGCCAAATCTACATCCATATTTTTTCCATAGATGGAAGTGACAACCACATAAAAAAAAAAAAAAAAAACATTTCACCAATGATTATGTTTTCCCCATGAATGTTATTCACAAAAAATGATGAACAGTTCCATATCATTGAACAATTACCACTGAATCAGATGGAAAACCAATGGATGTCAGTGTCATTGGATTGGTTTAAGGAAAATGTTACAGGAAAACACTATGTTTGATGGTAAAAACCATGGTTTCCTTCAGATTTTCAATGGACAACGGAAAACCAATGGCCAGAAAACCTGAAAATCACCAATAAATCACCATGAAATCACCATTTTCCCCTTAGAGTTTTCATTCCAACTGCGGTTCCCCGAGGCGGCTCAGCGGCCTGCTGCGAACACCTCCTGAGCGCGGGCGCGGACGAGACGCTGCGGACGCCGCGGGACTGGACGGCTTTGCACCTGGCGGCCCTGCAGGGACAGGTCGAGGCCATGGCGACTGTGGAAATCCTATGGAAGTTGGGTGGAAATGGAGATGGATGGCTGATTTGTAAAGGTCTATTTAATATATAATTTAATCATGGGGAAAACAAACATGGATTTGATATTGGTTGAGATTCGAGATGGTTTTAAAGCTTGGATGTTTCCCGTCGGGGTGAACAACCACATGGCTGCTATCTTTGGGCTGGGTAGCTTAAAAAGTAGCCGTCGCAGGCCCTCAAGGTCCTTGCCTCCCATTGCTCAACAGAGGCTGCGAAGATGGGTGATGGTGATGGTGCCTTTCTTATCCTTGAAATGCTTATAATGTGGTTACAACAATAATCAACCACCCATTTAAAATTTGGGAATGGTTTATACCACCTACTTATGGTGATTTGGGGGATGGTTTCTTATTGTTTTACCCACATGATCCACAATGTGGTAAACCCAATAATAAACCATCCCCAAAATTTGGTTATTGGGTGTTTATTGGGTGTTTATTATTGGGTGTACCCCGTTCTTTGGGAGGAAGACATGATACCCTTTACCATGGATGGTTCATGGGGATTTTTTTTCGTGTGTAGCACATGAATACTTGACGGATTTATGGACTGACAAGAAAGATTGATCAAATGCCACTGTGGAGTATTTTTCTCCCTTCTCCCTGAGTAACAATCATGTCACGCATTGTGGCATGACTATATAAGCCCCGCTTTCCTTGAAGTGACCATTCACAGAAAAGTTCTACATTTGGGTAGAAACTATGGTTTACTGTAGGGTTTCTGTTGCGTCAATCCATTGACAGACTCGCAATGGAAGGACTAACAGATGTTCAAAGCACGCAGGAAGATTCATATAGCAGAGTTCAAAACCCTTGTTAGTTGATGATTCCAGAGATTTTGCTGTCAATGTTGAAGGGGCACTTTGTAGCCGTCCACCAAAACGTTCATTTTACTTCATGAACCTGTCTTGGGCCACGTTTGTTTCACCTAGGTTGTTCCCGTACACTTCCACCATCTTCAGCGATGCACAACACAACTCCGATTGATAGAAGGGGTAAGATCCAAGAGAATTCTCTCTATTCTTTGGTCAAAGGAAATGGAACTTAGGGACTTAGGGGTGCAGGACCTGTTGGATCATTTTAAGGAGATCATTTCTTCGTGCTACAGATAAAAAGACAGGAGAAGACGTAGAAGGGGCGACGTTTCTATACCCCAGATTGCTCAACTCAATAGAAATGGTAGACACACAGAGGCCCGACAGGCTTGGAGTATTATACATGGTGGATATGGTGGGCAAGTCCACAGTGCCGTACAAATCTAATGAGAATTATCTATACTACGTATATATATATATATATATTATATATAGTGTACATATATATATACATATGTAAATATATATATATAGTATAGTGTATATATATATGCATATGTATATATATATATATACACTATACTATATATATATATATTTACATATGTATAGTATATAATATATATATGTATTTTGTATTGCCATGGAGCAATGGGAGCTCGCAAGTGTTTGTATGTTTAATATATATATAATTATAAATGTACCCTGAATATGTTGATGTATCCATATGTATCCTGGATGTAATTATCCAAGAATTTATCCAAGAATCCATTGGGGTTGTCAACTCCAAGTGGTTTCCGCCAGAACACACCCGACTTCGTCAGGTGTTTCTGGCATTAGACGCGCAGGGTTTGAGCGCCCTAGATTTGGCGAAGGAGAGCCAGCATGACTGTTGGAACCATTTGGAACCAACATGTGATCCCCTAAATAATGTGTGTATATATATACCCTTTGGTAATTTAACATAGCTATGGAAAATCACCATTTTTAATAGGTAAACCATCTATAAATGGGCCATTTTCCATGGCTATGTTAAATAACCGGAGGGTATATAACATATAATATATTAAAAAAAAAAACTGATTGGTGGTTCGGAACCATGGAATTTTATGACTTTCCATATCTTGGGCATGTCATCATCCCAACTGACGAAGTCATATTTTTCAGAGGGGTAGGTCAACCACCAACCAGTAAACAGTGGAGCATCTCAATGCGTGCTTTGAACAATCATGTCGATTGGATACCCTACTGAAAACTAACGGTAGGATGTGGAGGACCCACTATTTGTAGATCAAATTCTTCAGGAAACCATCGGTTTTCCACATCATCTACGTGAGTTTACCCCAGAATACTGCGTTTTCCATGTCGTGAGAAGGATTTCGGTGCCCACCAGCCTTGATCAGGAGTCGGGGCATTTGGAAGCAGCGGAAGTTCTTCGACATCCAGAGGCATTAAGTTGAACTTCTGCCAAGAAATTGCATGGGGGGAAATGGGGGATATCGGTTGATATCCAGCAAACAACAATGTGGAAATTGGATTGTATTTGTTGAGATTGGGTGCCCTATGTTCAGACTAATTATATGATATATAACCCGCATACAATTCTAAGTGTGTTGATAACACTGGTTGATAATGGTTCTAATTGGAGTGACGGTATGGTAGGCATTATCCGCGATCATTGCTTGTGAATCTTGTGATCGTTCATGATTGTTCATGTTTGTTCGCCATATGTTGTTCGTCATGTTTTCGCCATCATCGCCATCATCATTGTGCATTGGCAAACTGTCAGAGTGATTCGCTTCGGCTCCAATCTTCAAGTACCAACCCCTACAAGTCCACACCGTCACAGAGCAAGTCAAACATGAAAACAAAAATAAACCAGGTATATTGATTATACTTTACCAACAGCCCGGAAAAATGTGGAAACACCAGGAAACACCAGGAAATCACCATCAATCACCATAAATCACCATAAATGATTTAACATGTACAGTTCTGATGTTTGGTTTGGATCAGTCCGGTGGATCCAACTGGATAACTCCAGGAGACGCATCGACACCTGGTGCGTGCATGGTACAAGTGTTTATCCCGAGGACCTAAGGTGTGGTCTTTTCACCGGGTGGGGAAAAAATGTCGACAGGAGATCATATGGATTTTCGACATTTCTTTCGATGATTTTTGTCTGTGAGTCGTGTCCCTTTTTCAGAGACATTTTGGGAGAGGTTGATTTATTGATTTTGAAGTTTGCAACCAAGTTGTGAAATTGAGGTTAAAAAATAAACACGCGCAACAGGTGAACGTTGCTGTACCGATGCTTAGACTCAGACGCGCCTGACTGCTGGAAACCATTTAGCTGATGGGAGTGTCCAAGTAGCATGGGAGACGTGCAGGCGGCACGTTAGAATCATCAGATCAGAAGACATATGCAGGTACGGCAAGTATCTAAAAAGTCAAAATTTCGGGTTTGTTTGAAAATATGGTGGAAACCACCAAATTCCGAATCCCATGTTTTTTTCATCATTTCCGTTTCTTTCCCAGTTGAAATGACCATGTTGGGGTACATTTCCACTGGATTTAGGAGGTGCAACGTGGGATGAATATGGATTAACGTCACCGGGCCATGGGGTCTTCAAACTATCTTCAAATATGTTCAAGTCATTTTAGCTACATAAATTATTTTTGGTTTTGATATATATTTTTTTTTTGAAAGTGTAGCCCTAACATGTGCAGTACCGGGTCTTCAATGTACCAATCGCCGCCAGTTCTGCCAGGTGGCTTTCGATGATTTGATCGAGGCGGCCCTGTTGATCAAGGCCGCTGCGGAGAACGCGGATAGTTTATAGGCGATATATACATTTATAATATATTGACAGAACACACACACACGGTATATATATATGTACATATGTATTATTCACATATATATATATTATTCACACATATATATATATTATTCATATATATATATATATTATTCACATATATATATATATATTATTCATATATATATATTATTCATATATATATATATTATTCATATATATATATATTATTCAC
>Ga0126342_10001514_pt1 | contig 32936 bp, 22 predicted proteins | sample Cyp1metagenome_FD_92528 | JGI IMG/M metagenome (GOLD analysis project Ga0126342, IMG submission 92528) | Coral microbial communities from Lord Howe Island, Old Settlement Bay, Australia - Cyphastrea 1 metagenome | ecosystem: Host-associated > Invertebrates > Cnidaria > Coral ...
TATCAGGGGTTGGTAACTGTCCCATTTTGGGAATATTGGACATCACCTTATAGTAGCCATTATAGACCATATACCTAATGGTTGGGTGATGTTCAATGGGGACATTTAATGACCCATGTTTATCCCAGCTGAAATTCATGATTTTGAAACCGTCCAACCTCCAACCAGATCCGTTTCGGGATGCAGCGATTGGAGGCCTTGATTCTGGACTCGCCGGTGACGTGTCAATGGCCTCTGGAGGTCTTGTGGTGGAGTCGATGCAGGTGAAGTGGTGCTTCCGATAAATTGGAATTCGATCCTAAAATGGAGCTACTTAAGTACTGTAGGCTATCTACAAAGCATTACAAAGCCATAATATGGAGTTTTCCTGAAATAGGGCTGCCCCCAGTCATCCATTTTTTCGGATCCATGTATTATAGTATATAATGGATCTATATATTTTTTCGGATAATATTATGATTTGTATAATATATATATGATTATATATGATTATATATATATATATATATATATTATGTTCATCTATAAAAATATAAACCAACCAGCTATTGCTTGGGGTATCCCCATGGCCAGGCTCTGACCTCCTGGCCCCAGTTGGCAACCGCCTTAGCGGCGCATGGTGCCACCTTGAAGCCTCCGGCGCGACGCAGCAGCTGGGTCAACGGTGGAGAAGGGGGGGAGACATGGCCAAAATCCATGGGAAAACCACGGGAAAATCCACTATAAATAGAGGTTTGAAGGGGAACATCATCTATAAATGCTGGATTCTCATGGTTTTCCAGCAAGCCATGGTTGATTACTGGAGGGGAAAAAATATTTTGCCAACCAAAAGTATGAGAATAGAACAACGCATTGAGAACATTCAGAACTGCTTTTTGCCATGAAGAATGAAAGTTGTGAACTCGATTATCAGAATGAGGGTTACATATTTTCAACCATCAAACATATATATATATATTCTTATTTATACAATTTTCAAGAATGAGGGATTGAGCCACCAAAAAATGTAACATGACTATGGGGGTTCATATCTGTGCATAAAAGGGAACTAATCCGCCATTATTTTGGTGAGATTGATCTTTTGGGCGTCATCATTTCTTGAAAGGGAATGTTACTATCCTGAGCATCTGTTTTGGTTGGCCAAGTGTTTCTTCACAATAAACAACCCAAAGTGGTGGGAGCTTGAAACGGCAAAATCCTGCACGTCAACAATTCAAAGTGGTGGGAGAGTTAATTGGTAAAATGTTATGTTTTTTAAACCACTGACAACCAAAGTGGTGCAGTCTACTCTCAAAATAAGGGGTCTAACCATCTCACATCGGGCTTACCATCGAAAACGAAGATTAAACATGACTACGTCCACCAAAGGTGTGTCTATGTAAGGGACAGGACTATGGGCCACGGCTCATACATCCAACAAACTGCGGTTTCCCAACTGCAACAACAACAACACCACCATCAACAACAACCACAAAACGCCAATGACAATGGGATCAGAATTTGGATTTACATTTTTTTAAATTGACAGCCATCAATCATGGGGGATTAAATTGTTTGAGCTATCAAACGTTGAGGAGATGGATGGCATTTGGGGATTATTTCGCCCACAAAAAGATGGGTCGAACCTACCATGCTAGAGGCATACATTGGGGGTAGCTGCCCCACCCTTTTGGCCTGGGAACAAAAGTGGTTTTTCCGAAAGGGGGGAAGTTCCAAAATGGGGAGGGACGATTTCGGCAATTTCGGTGGCGCTGTGTTCAAAGCGCCTGTTGGTAGACAATAGGCGATTGTATTATCCAGTATATGGGAATCCCTACTGTGGATGGTTGCGAAATCCTGCACCACCAAAAGGATGGTATTTATACCCTATAAATAATGGGATGTTTACCATCTATCAGGTGCAGGATTTCTGAAAAATCCACAGTATGAAGCAATACCAAGGGCAGTTTCAAATCTGATGCGCTCCTGAGGAGTGTGCATGTGTTGCACCACTGCGACGGCGCAAAAATTGCAGAAGAGCAGGGAACAATGCTATTTGGAAACCGAGGACCTTGTTTGATCTTGTTTGATGCCCGGTGTAAATTTCTGATTTCATCCGAAATTGAACATCAAATGAAGAGTGGCTGTTAAACCCTTGTTGGTTGATGATTAGTTCCGCGGTTATCCCCTGGCCTTTTTGAAATAAAGGGGACTATCAAAATCCATGAACTCGAAAATCCAAGAAAAACATCGATCAACCAACCAATGTACAATATATCAATGTGACTTAAGCAACAACACCACTGGAATCCTATTTGAAGTTAAACCATTTACCATTCTCCCAACTAGGATAGACCTCGACCCCAACATCGCCAAGTTTTGGTGAAAATACTTGTCTTCCAACCTTCCAACCTATGAACGGAAGGGTCGTCATGTTTGGTAGTGCGGGGATAGTATATTTGATAGATATGGGGATTCTTAAATGGGGGATCCCCAAGTAACAACCATGGGTTTCAATACTTGAATAGTCTAATGACTGGGATGATTGGGGGTACCCCCATGACGACTGGGAAACCTCCATATTGATAGCGATGATCAGACCACTGGAGACCTCTTCCGCTGTTTTGGTTTTCTGTTTTGGGGTTTGAAGACATGTACACAACATACCTTCATAGATGTACATGACGCACATGTACCTGCATTGTAGTATAGGTGTGCATAGATGATAGATATGTAAGCAGTATGTTCCTATGATTTGTTTGAAACTTGCCAAATATACATGGTACATGGCAGAGTTCAATACGACCTCACAACGATGTCACCACAGACAATGCTTTGTAAAGAGAATCAATCCCCAAATCAGCACGCATTTCAGGCTGGGGCGCAATCCAAAGTATATTGCCCACAATCTCCGGATCATTAGCATCACAGTTGTTAGTTCCAGTTCTAAACGGACTATTACCCTCGCTTGTTGATGGTATCCCATTAAGCCACTATGTCCCCGAGAGATCCCAACGACATTCCCCAATTACCATGGATATGGAGTCGTATCCCCGCAATTCCCCACGAGTTATCACAGAAGTTCACCTCTGAGATCTCAAACCTTAGTTCCTTCTATAACCCATTAACCATATCATAGCCCCCAAAAGATGATAGGCTAACTCTTAGGAATATATTTCCCTTATTTTTGGTTCCCTTATGCCATTCCCTGAGGATGAACATCAATTTGCAAGGCCAAACCTTGGTGTTCACCAGCGGTACCGGCTTTTAACGCATCCCCAAATGTGTTTCCCATCCTGATTTTGTCGTGCCATGAAACTTTGATTATTTTTCCCCATACGGCAAAATGGGCATCAAAGGGGTCAATACACCCATTCTACGGAATTCCTAGGAGTGTTAGGATGACCATGAACTACATACGTCCTCTGGTAATCAGACACGGCCTGCTGGACAATTCCCCAGTTCGATGATTTTCCCACGTGCCCATTGAATTCGGGGATTTCCCAGCGGCCCATAACATGTTTCATGAGACCGGAAATTACAAACTCTCAACATTTTTCCATGGTTAAATCAACATTTTTCCATGGTTTAAATCATCATTTTTGTAAAGTTTTCCATAATATGACATCAGCATATCTTGTTGGTGAAATCCCATGACATATCACCATGAAATATAAAAACACCTAGGAGTTGTTGGGATGACCATCACGTCTCCAGGATTTGCTGGCTGCCCTTGATCTGCCGCTGCTGTACATCAATGGCACGGCAGCTTGGCTCCGAAACCGATTGGCAAAGACCATAAACTCATGAAGAAGTGTGAAGGGTAGATTTTTTGGACTAGGTTTGTGATTTTTGTAGATTTTTCGAGGTGAAGGCCCCAAATGTGAAGTTTGTTGGTTTATGTTGTCCCATGAGAAGCATCTAACTACTTGAATAGATCCACCATAAATATCCACAAATATCATTGACTAAACATTGACTAACTATCCGTAACTATCCATAAATCGAATTCTTAGCTTAGCCCAGATCTGTTTACCAACTCACCTACCTTGGGGGGGCTGCTCTGATGAAGCCAAGGAGGATGTGGTGTGCCCGCACCACCAAGCCCTGCCGTGCTTTGAGGTGCTTTTGACAAAAAGCAAGGGGAACATATGTGGGTATGGCTTAGATAGCAAGAAATGATGTGACAAATAGCTGGTATTCCCATGATATATCTGGTATAATATTCCCATCATACAATCATATTTCCCATCATATCTTGAAATAATGGGAACATATCTGGTCAACATATAGTCAGATGTGACCAGGATTTGACATGGTGATGGATCCTTTGCCAACCATTCTGGTGTTCACATTGGCGCTGGCCTACCTTGTAGCAGCGCCCGATGCAGAAAAGGTTGGATGCCACGAATTTAGCATTGGATTCTACAAAAAATATATCCAGATGGGGGTTGAGAAACAAATACAAAAATATCACATAATTACGTGTATAGAACTGAATATATATATATATAGATCTATAGTCAGGTATATATGCATATTATATTACAGACATATGATAAATAGTTTCATATATCCTATCCCCTGCCATGTGCCCATCACATCCGCGTCGAATTGCGCTTAGGCGGCAAGATCTCAGAAGCGGCTGCTGCTGCTGGAAGGCAAAGGACATAATGAGGCGAGACGCCAAGCATTGGAGGGGTCAAAAAAATTGGGATTTACCATCTGGGGCTGAAAACCCCTTTTTTATCGTGGATTAATAATGGATTATACCATCATAATAATATAGATGGATTAATAATTATAGTGGATTAATAATGGATTATATCATGAAGAATTAGTCATGGTATACCATCTGGTAATCCAACACGGCTGGGAAATTCACTATAGATGGAGGTTTCTAGCTGGAAAAACATCGAACGACTCAAGGGTTTCTCCATTTGCATTGGCTTATCCTGTTGTAATGACCCACATAGCAATGGACAATGGTGACAGTGGTCCGTTTGTAAATGATGGTTTTCCATAGCTATGGTTTTCCATTAGTGTTTTTATTAACACTAAACCAATGGTTTTTGACAAATAGCTCCGGTTTTCCATAGCTTAATAGAACTCAAATGCTATGTCAAAAAACCATTGGTTTAGGGTTATTTGAGTTCCAATCATAGCTGTTGACAAGGGATCATTAAGAAAATCCATTGCAGGAATAGCTCGAAGTTTCCGCCACTAGAAGCAGTTTTTTTTTTACCGGGGCTTGAGGCGAAGATTTCATCAGGGAGCATAGGGATTTGGCTATGAGAAATGAGGATTTAACTTAACCATGGAAAATATAACGATTTAACTACACATGAAGATATATGATATAGCAATGAAAAATGGGGATTTAGCTATACAACATGAGAGTTCATCATGGAAAATTGTGATTTTTCTATGACACATGATAATTTCACCATGCAAAGTTGGGGTTCAGCTATGACACTTGAGAATTTATATAAGCGTGTTTTTTTTTTCACTATGGATCATGCCAGTTCTGAGCGTTTCAAGCGACGACAGGTAACGCAAGCAGCTGAGTACTGGCAGGCGCTTCAGGAGATTGATGGTTTTGGGTTCCAGAATCCAGTGCTGATGAGTTTTACCGGCTATTTAGATGTATCTGGGTAGATTATAACGACCTCACTGCGTATAATCCTGGTTTGTAAGGGGAATCATTTTAAAGATAGCCTATGACAGCCTTATTTCAGGTTAGTGAATCATTATAATTTACCCAGATGTAGTTACACCATCTGTCATTTTTTGGGGTAGCCAGTGTTGATAGTCTCGTGCCATCCGTTCTTTCTTTGGGTTATCCAATCTCAGTATCCTGAGGACTTTCTGGTTGCCGTCAGGGGCCGCAGCGCAGGAAACGCGCCGGTGGAAAAATGCGGCGCTGTTTGAGGGAGCTGGATAGATCTTGGATCTGGATTTGCTGAAGATGACCTTGGTCGAACCACAGTGAAATCTGGGATTTCTGTTTCATTTAAGGACCCTCAGTCAATACAAGTTTTTTGTGCCTTCAGAGTGCCCGTTCCAATGGTGATTTCACCAGAATTTCGGATTTTCACTGGGATCATAGAGGCCCAAAAATTGGCAAATGATCCAACTCTTGATTCAAACCTTCGCTGAAGTTGAAGTATCTACTCTTGGATAGGCATCCCACTTAGTGCCATATATAACTAATATTAATTAATAATCCCTATGTAATTATATATATATACAATTATATATATATATTTGTGTATATGGGGATAACAACCATATCCTCACTAAGATTCTTGAAATATATCCCTACTGAGATTATTGGTGCCACCAAAATTAAACATCACCCAATAACATAATGACATTATATATATATACACCCTCTGGCAATGACTAACGTAGCTATTGAACATGGCCATAGAAATAGTGGATTTTCCCATGAAAAATAAGGTGGATCTTTCCATAGTTATGTAACAAATTACCAGAGGGTATATGATGTGTATCAAACATTGTTTAACACTCAAAAATCTTCCTGGGTCTTTGTCGAACCCGCAGGTGGACGGGGTGAATTTTTCGGGCCCTGCAGCTGCTCCGAAACGCTTCCTTTGTGCCTCGGACGAAGCCACGCCCGTTTCAACCAGCCATGACTGGGAATGGTGAAGATACCATCTGGTAATTTGTTGCATAGCTATTGAAAATGGCCATTTATAGTGGACTTTCCCATTAAACATGGTGATTTTCCATAGTTATGTTAGTTTACCAGAGGGTACCACCTACAAAATGACCTAGAAAAAATGGTGATATCCAGTAATGACCTACAAAAATGGTGATGACTTGGGGTTAATTACATTCCCAAAAGTACTTTAATTGTGGCAAGTACTTGCAATTAACCATGAACATCGGCATTTTTTTTCAAAATTTGGAGTTAATTAGATTCTCCAAATTCATTGGTGAATGATCAGATTCTGCAAATGACCATTAAGAGGGGGTTAAATCAAATTTTCAGACACACCCAAGTCGTCTGCATGGATTGTAGTCACCTGATTCTTGAATTCTTTTGGTTCCGGCTAACTCAAGTGGTACCACGCGTTTAGTAGGAGAGGACTCCTTTTTTAAACAAAAGCACACCACCAAAAACAAAAGCAGCCAATCGGGCAGCGCACAGACGCAAGGCTAGATGAGCTTGCCACTTATCCAACAGAAACAAAAAAACTTGTTTGGCAGGATATCAACAACTCACCAAGTGATACGATCTATGTCACAACAATGTGTGTATTGTAGATTGAACAACCGATACAACAGACAAAGAACGTAGATGACTAAACAGACAAATTAATGCCTATTTGTACATATGTATATATATACATATATATGGCTAAATATATATATATATATATATATAGATATATATATATATATATTGCTAAAGATATACGAACTAACTTAACTATGAACATTTCAACCTCATTTTTCTGCCTCCCAATCTTCCATAAAAAGGCGTTTCCGCGGCATTTCCGGCGTTCGCTTCAGGACCGAAAACTGAGACACGACAACATCGTCAGCAAGGCCTGGAGCGCCGCCTGTTTCTTCGGGATCATCATGAGGATTCAAGCCATGATACGCCTTCAACGATTGGATAAAGGTGGTAAAGCGCGCCCCACCAGACCTGAACAAAAGCATGGATGAAGACTGGTTGTATGCCTATTTTTTTTTTTGTGGAGACGACATTTTTGTCTAGTGCCCGATTCGTTACGGATAAAATTCCATGTTTTCCCATATTATATGTTGCCATGTGTTACAGCCGGTGACCACAACCCTACATAAGCACGGCCAAATCCTTGTTGTTTGAGAATCATTGCAGGGCTTTGTTAACATACGTGGCCACCAGTTGGTGAGGTATACCCATTTTGTTTGTCCAGAGATAGGGTGCCCCAAAATCCTGGAAAAACGATGGTGTTTTCAATATTTCCACAGCGAACTGGATTGCTTGGGGGTATCCCTTTTTGACAGATATACCCATTCATCAACCATCTTCCATTGTTATTCCTTCAGTATCACGTTGAATAATGTTGAATTATCATTATCATGATTACTACTATTAACCATTGTTATTATAATTGTTGTCACTATCTATCACAAGGGCGTAGTTATCATCATTGCTATCATTATTACATTTTTTACATTGTTATCATCGTTATTGTTATCAGGACATATTCATCAGTATGGCTATCATCATTATTATTATCATTATCATTGTCATTATTAGCAGTATTACCATTATCATTATTATTATCATTATTGTTATCAGGCCATAGTTATCATCATTGCTATCATTATCAGGCCAGAGTTATCATCATTGCTATCATTAGTCTTATTATCATTACTATCATTACTATCATCATTATTAGGCTATAGATCATCATTGCTACAATGATTAATAGTATCACTATCATTATCATCATTATTGTTGTCACTATTATTATAGTTACATTCGTATCATGATTACCAGTATGACACATGGCTATTTTTAATTGCCATCATATTATTATGGCCACGCGCTGTGTGTTGCCCGGAAGGTTCAAATGGCGTTTAAACATGTTCCCCGCAACCCCCTGGTTCGCCCACACTCAAACAACACATCCAAACAATATGATATACTTATCACCAGAGGATCAATGAAAACACTGGCGACTTTAAGTTTTCATGATTTAGGGTTTTAATTTAGGGCTTAGGTTTTAGGGTTTTAGATTTTAGGGTTTACCGTGTTTGTTGTTTTGGACAGTCAAAAACGTAAACCCTGCGCAGGGATTTGAGCATGTCAAAGGATATGCGGGATTGGCCGCAGGCAAACCGAGGGGTTGCAGCGAACATGTTTAAACATTATCCTTCAACATGCTCAAACACCTGCGCAGGGCCAATGTTTTGAGATTTCCCAGACGACGAACCTTAAACCCTAAAACCCTAAACCATCCTAAGCCCTAAAACCCCAAACCCTAACCCTAAACCCTAAAACCTAGGCTCTGAAAACTTTGAATCCTAAACTGGAAAACACTGCGTATACGTAGTATTTTCTGCAATATCTCCTATCATATATTCGACAGCACGACATTCTCAATGCGAATGTCTGGGCAACACGCTGCGTCTGTGGGTATTATTACTATTTTCATCCCTATTATAATTATTGTCACCCTTATTGTTCTAGTGATGATACATAAATTTAGATTTCCTATAGTTATAGTGATACATGTCATTTACCCTCTGATAATTTAACAGAGCGATTCCCTATAGTTATAACATGTTATAGTGATACATGTCATTTAGATAATTGGGTAATTCTAGATCCATAGCAATGTGGGTAATTCTGGTTGATAATGGTTGATAACTGTTCATAATAAACCATTTAGAACCTTCACATTAACGGCTCATATTATCAACCATAGATGTGATCTTAATATTCACCATAAATATTAGAACCATTGATAATTGTTAATAATCAACCATAGGTTAATAATGGTCAATAATGGTTAATAATGGTCAAGAATGGTCGATAATGGTCAATATAATGGTCAATATTATTGTTAATAATGGTCAATACTGGCCAATAATGGTCAATAACGGTCAAAAATGGTCAATAATGGTCGATAATGGTTAATATTGGTTAATAATGTGATTCAGATCACATTTCCCCAGTGTTCAAAGCTTTCCACTTCTCCCCGTCCCAGGGCAGCCGGATGACATCGCCACGCCGTTGGATGAGCTCTGTGCCACCATGGTGACCCCCACGGATGTCGTTTTTTTTTTTTCAAGAAAGAGAGGTAAAACTGAGTTAATCTAAACGGCTAATAATTCTTAGTTAATCTTAGTTACATCTTAGTTAAATTGTAGTTAACCCATCTTTTTCAACATGTTTTTGTCATTTTAGTTAACAAATTTTTGAAACAAAACATGTGATATGTAGTTTGCTGTTCTCGAGAATTTTTATGATGAAGATGGGTGGTTAATGAATGTGAACTCATCAAATATGGTTTTATGGGATATTTGTTCTTTTGATAATTTTCATGATGAATATGAGCTAACTCATGAAGTTTGGGTTTTAAGCAGCAAACAATTATGCACACCCCAAGTTGTTGATGTAGTGTTCGCCTTCAGAACCTAGGGTTTTGGCGGGATTTCGCCCTGTGCCATGAAAGGTGGCATCAACAAATTCCGGGGTTCCGCGGTGTTTTGCCCAGCTGGGTGTGTCTGAACATAGTCTAGCCCTAGAAATCCATGGTTTTCCAATATTTTCCACATATTTTCCATAAATCGATGGACAGTTTTTGGGTGTCCCCATTTTCAGACACACCCAACTGGGGTTTACCATGGTTGGGTTTACCGTTGACCGTTTACCGGCCGTTTGCAAAGTGGTTTGGCTCGAAACGGCGCAGGTGCCGACTGGGTATTTCTTGAGACCGACTATATCCAATGAATCACAAGTAATTAGATTTAGTAGATAACATTCTTTACATTTATACTTATACAGTCTGGTAGTCTGGTATATTTTTCTATCTATATCTATATCTAATATCTAATATCCAATATCTGATATCTAATATCTAATATCTAATATCTATATCTAAATCTAAATCTATATCTATATCTATATTTATATATGTCTATATGTATATCTAATATCTAATATGTAATATTTAATAGTTAATACCTAATATCTAATATCTAATATCTAAATCTATATCTATATCTATATCTATGTCTACATCTATATCTATATCTATATCTATATCTATATCTATATCTATATCTATATCCATCCATCTATTTATCTATATACATATATATATATACACACATATATATATGTATATATATATATATTATATGTATATATATACATATGTATATATATATATATGTATACACACATATATATATATAGGGTGATACCAACCATTTTCAGCACTCTTGGGCTTTCAAGTCGAGGTGCGGGTTCGGGGTATCTGACGGGTGTGGCCTCTGGATACTTTTCACATTGGCTTCCGATTCACAGAAGTTCTTCCCGTTTTTTTTTGCTTGATTTCGAGGGTTTGCCATGGTTTTCCTGCTTTAGAGTTGGTGTATGTTGGTAGATGATATTTTTTTTGTATAGTCCAGAATATGGCCTTATATGGTACTAACGTACCTCCATTTTAGGATCCGGAATTCCCATTGAAAAACGTCCACATTGCTTGGTGTCTACATCCCAATGGTTCGGAGATGATCGCACAAAACAACGCTTGGATTCCCAACTTTTCTATGATACAGAGTTATACCCTCTGGCAAACTAACATAACTATGGAAAAATCGACCATTTTTAATGGGTAAATCCACTATTTCGATTGGGCCATTTTCAATAGCTATGTTAGTTTACCAGAGGGTAATACAAAATATTTTTGATGATTGTTATATACACATAGTGTTATAAATAACTTTTTGTATAATCCAACTTTTGATTATATATTATTTCCCAACTTCTGTTCTGTTGGTTATTGTTATTTTTTTTTTGCTAGTGGACACTACAGGGTGTTGTCCGTTAAAAGATTTTCCGTGCCCCGTTTCCCCACGTTTTCTCTCCAAAAAATTCGGTGGTTTAAAAATTCAAAAACTCCCATGACAAGGTGGCACAAAATGGGTTTCAAACAAGTCTTCGTCAAACTCGTATCACAGTTATATGTATATATATATATACATACCATCTGGGAATCAAGGCAATTGAACATCCACCATTTATAGATGATTTTCCCATTTGAAGCTTCATTGAGTTCGGGGATTTGATAAAGCCAGCCACGTCTGCCAGAGGGGAAAAAAAACCATTCTATGCCGGTATCATTGTGGTTGGTTGAGACACAATAAGAACAATTTCTGTAGGCTTCCCTCATCACTGGGGATGGCGAGAATTGCTGCTGTCCGAGCGGCTCAAAGGTAGCTTCGAAGAAGCCAACAACGAGCCAAGGTTAGGATTGTTTGTTGCAAGCAGAGATGTTGCTGTCATTTTATAGTTTTTTTTTTTTCTTGAACTTTTTCAACCAGATTTAATTGTCAAGGAAAAAACACTGAGTCAACGGTTTTCTTGTCAGGAGCTGAGCATTTTGTGGAAAGTGAGGCAACACCAAAATAGCTGCCATTTTTCAACGGAGCACAATGACATCCTCAGAACCCGCCAGAGATATTGGAAAACGACCCCAGTTTTTTTCGCGCGCCTTGTGGCGGCTCTTTGACTCGTTGTTTCGCCATGTTCTGGAGGCACTGACCCGGCCTACGTTTCTTGAAGAGTTAGTGTAGCAAGACTTGGTGGCATGCATCAGCACAAAGCCGTTAAATCATGATGTTTGACTTCCATCGGTTCTCACGGTAATACCACCCATTGCTGGTCAAGTATCAAGCTGCTTGGTGGTTTTATTCCCATGACTGCTGTCGTTATGAGTTGTTATGTAGAATTTGCACGATTTTTCCATGTTAGTGGCCCCCCAAAACGAATCAGAAGAAAACTAGTCATATGATCAATTTACCACTGAATTTATTCAGATAGGATTGGGATTTTCAAAAACTTGACCCACAGATTGGGAATATCTAATATCCTTGGAAATCATACCTGAACATTTCATAGATTTAAATTGACGTCATACATACATGTCTATGATTGAAACACCCACAGATTTCAATCCTCGACAATGGTTTTTAGGTATTGAGTAGCCAGATCAATGATCAATGGATCTTTTGAACAATCCTTTGAAGATTTCCATTGAATATCTAAAGACTAATCAAAGAGTCTTAGAGTCTTTTTTTGCCATTTGAAATCTTTGAAACCTTTGATCTTTAGACATCTCCATCTCTTCCAGATCTCCATGACTCTGTTCCAGGTCAGCCCAGGCGCAGCAAGCGCCATCGATGATGCCCCCGTTTTTTGAAGCGAAAGCTGGAGATCAGGGTGGGAGGACTAACCAGAAACTGGGGAAAGAACATGTGGAATCTGGGGGTTCTTTTAGGGGGATAAGGGGATTAGAATATATTAGAATATATTAGAATATATTAGAATATATTAGAATATATTAGAATATATTAGAATATATTAGAATATATTAGAATATATTGAATAATCTTTCTTTTTGGTGGGATATGGGTGATATAAGGGGACTGAACAAACAAAGATGGTGACGTCACCAATAGAAATGATCGTGTAGAATGAGATGTAGTGGGATATACCCTCCAGTAGTCACACATGGCTGGCTGGGAAATGCCTATGGAGGTTTTAATGGGTAATGGGAACCCAAGCAAAGGTGATACCATAAATTCATCCCAGTGGCAGGAATGTGGCTGTGGCTGTGGTTTTTCACCAGAAGCATCACTGGAATCACGCAGGCAGGTTTTTGGACAATGCCATATCGTGCAGGGATCGTTTTCAGAGACTTTCGAGAGCCCAGAAGCCTTTCGAGAAGATGTTCGGATAAATAGATAAATATCTATATCCATATATCCATTGTTGGGATTCCATTGAGTCAACCGGGATCAACGTCCTCAATGGATTGGTTTTAACAAACCCAACGGCCTGTTGATTTTCCCCTGGTTGGACCCCAGACCGGGCTTTGATCCACCTCCTGGAAAGCCGAGGTTGTCCTTAGAAAGCCTCTTGACAGCAATGCAAGGGACCCTTGCTGTACCAAAAGACTTGTTTTTTTTGGGTCATTTTCCTTAAATCAGCATGAATACTATTTCTTTGGATGAGTTCCTATGGTATATCTATGGTTAATGGGATTTATCAACTATTTAAATCTATTTAGTGTGTTGTTTTTTGGCCACCTTTTTTAGAATTTTGAACCACCTCTAGATGGACATCTCAGTCATCCCCTTCCCGTTCTGACCTCGCATGAGGTTTTTTGGCCGATCCAACTCCAGTTCCTTCCCCACAAGGTGGCCATGTGACCATGGTTTCGCGGAAGCTGTGTAAAACCTGACAAACATCGCCTGATTCTCGATGCTTGGACTTCCTTTTTTTAATACTTTTGTCTACATCTCAAAATCGTTTCAACATCGGCAGACGTGGATTGTTCCCATGAGCTTTTCACTTAAAACCCCCATGGTTTTTGGAGGATTCCGGAGTCCAATGGTAAAAAACCAACGGCAGGGATTGCCGCAGGCGCTGTTCCCTTCACCACTGGCAATGTGGAGATGTGGCCCCCGCCCAACTGTGAGGCACTTTTGAAGCACCTGCGGCTGGGTGTAGGTGAATATGTTCAGGATGGGAAGCTTACATTTAATGGTTAATGATGGTTAATGATGGTTAATGATGGTTAATATGAAATACTAACATAGCCATGAGATTAGTAATGGGATTAATAATGATACCCTCTGGTAATTTGTTACGTAGCTATTGAAAATGGCCCCATAGAAATAGTGGATTTTCCCATTAAAAATGGTGGATCTTTCCATAGCTATGTAAACGTTTACCAGAGGGTAATTGATCTTAATCGTTGCGAATTTTGGGCAAAGATGGAATTTGAGGAAGCATCTCACAGAGACGATTTGAAGCACCAGCCCTAATGGAATGATGGAGGTTTCCTAAAATTCCCAAAACATCCCATGGGTTCCATGGGTTTAATGCGAAATATCGTCAATTTTAAAGATGATTTGAGGTATATCCGATTTTAGGAAACCTGCACATATAGTCAGAGGTTTTATCAGCAATTCGTTTTTTGCCACGAATTAGCTTTCTGAAGAATGGAACACATCCAAACAATAGACCTGATTATTTAAACTTGTGGTTATCATGTTGGTTAATTTACAGTAAATATTGCTGTGTCTCTATGTCAATACGATACAATATAGTCTAAATATAAATACATAGATATGTATTTGTTGCTCAGTTGTAACTTAGTCATACCCCTATGATCCACCCATTTGGAACCTGGCTTGGGAACATCTTGTAATGATCTTGGGGGAATACTTAAGATGAGGAGGAACTAATTGAACTAACGATTTGAATCCTAACTTTGAGGTTGAACATGAATCCAGCTATGATAATTATGATACATGACAGTGGGGGGGAAAAATTGGAGGCGCTCACTGCTGTAGCCCAGAAGGATAATCCCAGTGACCGGTGACTGTTTTATCTCCCCTAAGGCCTCGATATTTCAATGGCTGCCACCCATTGAAAAACATATGAAAATAGCCTAAAAAGGATGCCAAATTTGGCTCAAATTCATCACATTTTTCTACTCAAATCAACAACTTCGGATTTTTGAACAATGGATAAAATACCCATTTTTTTCAATGGATAAAATACCTATGAAATTCCAGTTTTTTGTGCACTCCGGTAGGGATCAACCTTTGAGTGCCTGAAAAATCACACACGGTTATGACTACGATACATCGATGGTTACCCGGCAACTCCAGGACGTCTTGCCACCGGTGGGTGGGCAACTCAGCGTGCCTCGTAACTGGGCGACCCGAACGTCGGAAGGTGTGAGTTTCACCATGGGCGGAATGGAGGGAAAAACAGCAGTTGGGTGATTTTTGTTTGGTGAAAACTGTTCGTATTTTTTGACAATGTTGGGTCAAGAGTTGCGAACAAAAACAGCAGTTGGGGGTACCCTGAGAAACATTGAGAGGGATCCATGAGATGATGCTTTGCCAAGAGCGGACCGTGCAGTTTGGGAGATCCAAAAGGCCCACAGTTGCTAACGGTGAAATGCTAATTCCCAAGGATCTTCCCTGTTTTGGGATCCACAAGATGTAGTTTCCAGGGTGCATAACTCCCCTTGTTAGCCTTGGAAGTTCTTAGATACTATCCTTCTTTGCCAGTAGTTCTGTCCAAAAAGCCGCTCGAAAAGAGAAAATCATCTGAATTGGGGCGGTCCAAAGATAGTAACCAAAAATCGCAAATATGAAGAACACATCTTTACATGCTGATAATTAAGAGGGATCTGGATGACCCTGACGGTCTGTCAGTTGGGTGCCCTCTAGGCCATGATATGGCCATGCCGTGCTGGGCCATGCCGGCCATGCCAGCGGACATGCCACCTATGGGGATGCCGGCCATGCCAGCGGGCATGCCACCTACGGGGATGCCGGCCATGCCAGCGGGCATGCCACCTACGGGGATGCCGGCCATGCCGGCTATGCCACTCTCTGGTGCCTCGAGAGTTGGGTTGGTCGAAAAACATGGCATCTCAAAATTCGATGGTTTACCCCCTGGTAAACATTCAAAAAACTATGGAAAATCATCATTTTTAATGGGTAAATCAACTATAAATGACGATTTTCAGTAGCTATGTTAGTTTACCAGAGGGTATCTATCCAGTGGTGAACGGAGGGAGCGGTGCCAGCTTTTTGCAGCGACGAATTTACACGTATGAACAGGCGAGACATACAATTTTTTGATATTTTTGGGGCTACCCGATTTTTGAAGCAAAGAAACTGCAGCAAATTTTGACACAAAAACGGGTAACCAACAAGCATCGTTATAATGGGGACATGATCTGGGGATCTGGATCAATTACCCCCGCTTCCCTAGGCTTCCAAGATTCTAGTACTTATCCGCAGATGACGAAGAGCTTCAATGTAGACCATCTGCTGATGTGGGTATGGGTCAATACCTATTAATACCATTTTAGTGGGATGAACATCCATAAATCCCAGCTATTTTGGGGTTCACTAGGGGTACATGGTTTTGACACATCCCCATGTTTGTTCGCAGAGCTGTTGTTTTTTGACTGGAACCCCCATGATGCCCAGATGCTTCTGACTTAGGATGTCCCAGTTCCAACAATTATAGACACATCCGGTGTGCAAGGTATGGGACACTTTTCGTAGGAAAATGCTGCTGTTTGATTGATCTGCGCCCAAGAAATGTCAAGAGGGTTGAAACTAGCCTTAGCTATTATATTCCAATTATATTCCCATTAAATCATTAAAGCACGAAATTCATTGGTTAAACCACCATGTTTGATAGACAAAGAACAGCAGTTTTCACCATTCTTCATGTGTAGAAACCGCGAGTTGCCTTGGTGCAACCACCATTGATGGCGAGTTACCACGACAGCTGCTGGTCACATCCCAGGTGGTGTGGAGCACTTCGCAGTGGCCAGCTGGGAGCCCTGAGAAAACGGGTGATTTCAAGGATGTTTGATGGGAAAATGATGATGAAGACGATGAAGATGATGAATATGATTAATATGATGAATATGACAAACATGATGAATATGATGAAGATGATGAATACGATGAACATGATAAAGAAGATGAAGATGATGAGAATGACGAAGATGATGAAGATGATGAATATGAGGATGATGACGAATATGATGAATATGACAAATATGATGAAGATGAGGATGACGATGAATATGATGAATATGATGACAAATATGATGAATATGATGAAGATGATAACGATGATGAATATGATGAAGATGATAACGATGATGAAGATGATGAAGATGATGAAGACGATGAAGATGATGAATATGATGAACATGATAAAGAAGATGAATATGATGATAATGACGAAGATGATGAATATGATGAAGATGAGGATGATGACGAATATGATGAATATGACAAATATGATGAAGATGATGATGATGATGATGATGAATATGATGAATATGATGAATATGAGGACAAATATGATGAATATGATGAACATGATAAAGATGATGAAGATGATGAAGATGACGAAGATGACGAAGATGATGAGGATGACGAAGATGATGAAGATGACGACAACGATGAATATGACAAATATGATGAATATGATGAATATGATGACGTTTATGATGAAAATGATAAATATGATGACGAAAATGAAAAAGATGATGAACATGATGAATACGATGAAGATGATGACAATGACAAAGATGATGCAGATGATGAAGATAAGGCTGATGTCGACTATGATGAAGATGACGAAGATGATGAATATGATGAAGATGATGATGATCATGATGATGATGATGATGACGAATATGATGGAGATGATGAATATGATGACAATGACGAAGATGATGAAGATGATGAAGATGAGGCTGTTGACGAATATGATGAAGATTAAGAAGATGATGCAGATGAGGATGATGATGAATATGATGAATATGATGACAACTATGATGAATATGATGAAGATGAGAATGATGACAAATATGATGAGAATCAAGATGATGAGTATGATGACGATGATGAATATGATGAAGATGAGGATGATGATGAATATGATGAATATGATGACAAATATGATGAATATGATGACAACTATGATGAATATGATGACACTGATGAAGATGATGAACATGATGAAGATGACGAACATGATGAACATGACGAATATGATGAAGATGACGAAGATGATGAAGATGACGAAGATGATGAAGATGAGGATGATGATGAATATGATGAATATGATGACAACTATGATGAATATGATGACAATGATGAAGATGATGAACATGAAGAAGATGACGAACATGATGAACATGACGAATATGATGAATATGACGAAGATGATGAAGATGATGAAGACGATGAAGATGATGAATATGATGAACATGATAAAGAAGATGAAGATGATGAGAATGACGAAGACGATGAAAATGATGAAGATGAGGGTGATGACGAATATGATGAAGATGACAAATATGATGAAGATGAGGATGATGATGAATATGATGAATATGATGACAAATATGATGAACATGATCAACATGACGAATATGATGAAGATGACGAAGATGATGAAGATGACGAAGATGATGAATATGAGGATGATGACGATGATCAAGATGGCACATACATGGTCAAATATCAGGAAGGGGATTAGAAAAAGCGTCCGGAGGTTTCGAATCTTGGTTGACAACTGATCAGAGGTCTCCTGGAAACTGGGAGGCCATCTCGATCACCCGGTTTCACCGAAAAGATGTCGATTTCTGCTATCATGAAATATGAATCTGATTTTTGAGTGGTTTGAAATACATGACTTTCCATCTAACAGCATAGACCTAAATATTATCCTATACATATATATACATATATATATGTGTTATATAGTGTCACTAGTGTATGTTCTATGCATATAGCACTACATCATCAACGATTCTATTGGATCGGTTGGACAGGTCAGCCAGCTGCCATGGCTTTTGCCAGCACAGCGGCAAGCAACACTGTGGTCACAGGCGCATGGGGAGAACCGGAGATGAAACGATGATGAACTGAGAGTACGATCCTGGTTGCCCGAGATGATACTACTCAATGTTTTGGGGATTATCATCCCATCCATGAACTCGGAATTCCTTCAAAGCAGTTTTGAAAAGGGGCAGTATAAGGGGACGACACTCGCTTTTGAACACTACTCAACTGATTTTGAGAAGTACTTGGTTGACGAGAAATGGTTGACGTTTGATGACGTTTGATGACGTTTGGCATATTTTTTTGGTAGTTTTTGTTGCTTTTTTTTAGCCAGATGAACTATGAAGAATATAATGGAGAGAGAAGCCTACAAAGATGTGGGTTTTAAAGGACAAAACTAGGGTTTGCCGTGCTTTAACTGTCAGAAATAGGATTTCGATTAGCACAATTGAGGTTTTAAGCATCAAACAATAGGTAAATAGGTATTTTGAACCAGCAAAACTGTGGGTTTTCAAATAATTGTGACATCAAAAGTAGGACAATGTCAGGATCTGAAAGCGGGGCGGTCTAGAGATGCCCAGCAGAGACAATGTTAGATGACCCGTTTAAAGAGCTGAGGTGTTTCCCATATAGGTCACATGACCGGTTCGTGGTTTCACATATTTCAAATCTGTTCGAAAATCACTACGAAATTGAGGCTCAAACCACGAAATATTTGCAATGCAACCACCAGGAGTGATAAAACCGTGCTGCACTAGTGGCTGGTGATTTCACTCAGAAGCTTAATTTTCAGCTATGTTTGGGACGATGACCCTACACAACTTGTAACTTTGGGATCGGTTGAAACCAGCAATCAGATGAGGGCATGGGCAGCTCCGGGGTCAACCCCCCTGGTTCACATCCCCAAAACTTTGCCCAAATGGTTTTGCCCAAAAAAAGGCAACCCCAAATTTGGATGCTTTTAATCATTTTTTCATATATTTTTTCATATTTCCTGGGAATTGCTAGAACTACTGGGTTACGACCCCATTTTCCGAAGCAAAGTTGATGATTTGGCTGCGAGGTGCATCGATTCCTGGTGTTGCCAGCACTCTATCCAGCAGTACCATGGTGGCTGCTGGCAACACAGGACGGATTGACTTACAAACCTCACAACAGGGAATCTAGAGGGAATTTGGTATTTTCTTTGATGCCCTTCAGAAAGCCAACCTTTGCATGAGAAGCCTACCACAAAAAACATCAAGAGTTGCATGTGATTGGCTCCAAAGTTATGAACATTTGGGGTACCAAAAGCCCAAACCCAATATATACCATAAATACTCGGTATTTCGTAATTCACTGTACCATACTCGGTTGACTAGGTCACTCTCCCTGACATCCTAGTGCGATGGCAGGCACCAATGTCATTGCATGGATGGATACAGGCACGGCTTTCGCCGTGGGTTTTCATCCTGGATCTTACAGACTCATCAAGATTCCGGTGATCAAAATCTCGCTCGGAAGGGAAGAAAACCATGGCGACACCTTGGAAGCTGCGAGGGGAATCTGAGATCGGTATCTGATGTGAGAAACACCGGTCATCATGTGGCTTAGGCTGGATTTTATTGAGCATATCTTAGCCATTTAGATCCATTTAGTTGGAGGATTGGAGGATTGTTCTATCTAAATGTCGTTCGCTGGAAGTGAGTCCGCCGAAGGTTCCAAGCCGACTTCAACAGGCCCTTTGTTTGTTGTGCGACCGCTGCGGGTTATATGGGGCCTCCAGTAAACATACCAAAAGCGACAAGGAAAGCCAGTGACTCATATGGTTTTCCCCCTGGAAATGATCATGGTGAATTTTCCATCTGTCAGTGGAGAGCGATGGTGGTTAATGGTAGTTAAGGGAACCGGCCCGGTGATGGGTACATCGGTGACATGGGCATGACACATTGAAAAATCATGGCTTGTTCGCTAGCGTATGGCTGCCATCATACTCCATTTTATTCCCATGACATCCGAAAATTCCTTGTTGTTCTCCTTTGTTATTCATGAGGCAGACCCAACTTGCCAGGGATCTAAGACTTAAGATTGGCCATGACATCGAATTAACATTTCGAATTGTTATTCTTGGTTCTGTCGCCCCCCCTTGTGGCAATCTAACCTGGTGCAGGAAATGTGTCCTATTGAGACCTGATTATTTGTCAGTTTTTGTTGGCCAAAAAAACTGGAGGGTCCCCCAAATCTATATGAGGGTTTCCGAAAATGGGGGTACCCCTAGTCATCATCCATTTTATTTTCGGATTTCCCATGAAATAAACCATCCAGCTATTGGGGTAGCCCCATGGCTTTGGAAACCCCCATACACGGCTTTGTTTTGATTCAGAACGGCACCTGTCCATCCTCAAATCTGTTTGACTGAAGAAATGGTTGACTAAGCCCATCCCCGTTCATATTAAACACCCTTATTCTATGGTCGCAAACATGTGGTTTCATCCCCTACATCCACCATGGTTTCTGTGTGTGTGTAAGATTATAGATAGGGGGTTGGGATTCATGACTACTACTATTCTTTCTTATTGTTGCTATTTCCATTATCCTAGAAATATGATTGCTATTAAATAGCGATCCGCTAAACTTAAACTATTGGTACTACTACATATTAGTATGACTATTATCCTAGAACTATTTAATTACTATTTACTATTCTATTTATATATTACTAGATTATTACTACTGTTAATATGAACGGGAGAAGGGATTCCTCGAGCTCCCAAGATGACGACTCTGGAGGCCGCCGTTGCTCCAGTTACATGCCCAACCTGCCTCCAACGGTCGCTTGGTACGAGATGGGGATGCCATGCTTCGTTGATGAAAACTTGGGTAAGTTACCTAGTTCTTGGGGGATGGTTACAGAATATGAATATAAATATATATATATATATATGTACATATATATATGTGTACATATAGATAGATATATATATATATATATATATTTATATATACATATATATATATATATCCAATCCATAGATGTCTGGATTCCTACTATGGGATGGATGACCATACCACAGCCATGCCATGTTTTGACACTGGCACATGTGACAGATGATTGGTTGGTGCTACTCCATTTACTTCAATGTACTGTATATGTTGGATTCAGATGATGTCTTTCTGCAAGCTTCCTTTCGTCGGATTGGAAGAACATTTTGAGTTGCAGCAGCATATAATATGTATATATATACATATATATATATATGAACATGTATCTTTGTATGCACCTATATAGCTGCTTCTTAGGTAAAAACACATGTGTTTTATATGTCAATGTGTAGATGGACAACAGGCAAGTCGCAAAAATGGCGGGGACCACTGGCTGTCCCTCCATTTCCCTGCAGCTTTCCAAGTTCCATTGAAAAGTGACGTCATGCCACATGATTTCAGCCTCAGCCATGCCCGAAAGTTAGGCGTGTTGCACTGCCCGACCACAGCAACAGGTGGCAACCCGTTGTAGCTTCGACTTATTCTGAACCACTCTTTCACCTGAGAAAAATGGGTTCTAACCCCAGTGAACCATTATTTCGCCCGGAAAAAAGTTAAAAAATCATTACTTGGCTACTTTGTCCCTTTGATTTCGGTTCCCAAAGTGCCATGGCGCCCAAACGCGTGCTCCGTCGCCCAAGCGCCAAAGCGAAAGCGCGGCCAGCCGCGGGCAAAGCGAGAGCCAGACCCAAAGCGCGGCCAAAGTCTGCCGCGGCACGGAGTGAGAGGTGCTCCTCAGTCAACCTTCGGGGGAAATCCATCATTTCATCCAAATTTACTATCCCCCAAGTTTTTTTTTTTTTGGAACCTGCCATGGACAGGGGTTGGGATTGATGTTGCCTTTTCACGGGATTTTGAACATCACCTTTTGAATAATTTGTTAAAGATGATACAATTTTACATCATATGATCTCCCCAATATCTGGGTGAGGTGTTTGTGGACATTTACGACATTTCATTTACCGAAGCCTGAGCTTGGACCGGCACTTCTGGTGATATTTTCTGGACATGTTTTTGGGGATAGCAAGATCAGAGTGTTTTTGGGTTTTCCACCTTGGTGATACCCCAAGACTTGGTCACAAGCAGTTTGGCCGTGGCTCAAGCTGCCAGCCGCTAGCTGCCACGTCGCATTACCCCTGCTTACCCCTGGGGCCTCAAGCGGAGGTATCCCCCATTTTCAGAGAGACCCAAATATCACATCAGATTGATTTGGTCTATCCCATTCTTCCCCTTGATGGTTATGATTATATCACCATGGTGGTTAGTTCTCAGTTCTCCTTAAAATAATTGTACCCTCGGTAATCAAACATAGAAATTGGAATTCCTCCACTGACAGTTGATTTTGCCCAGCTATAAACCTCCACTTACAGAGGATTTTTCAGCTAGCCACGTTTGATTACCAGAGGGTATCTCCAACTATATCCAACTACATATATTCCATATCATTCCATTATATCCCACCATTTCGCTTGGTGAAATCACCAATTATGTCCACATTAATATCCCATTTATCCATTGTATCCCACCATCATATCAATAGCCATTTCAGGATCCTAAATTGGAGGTACCTACCATATACAAGGCCTATGTAAGGCCTATGTAAGGGAATATCCCCACAAAATATGGCCTTATATGGTACAGTACCTCCAATTTAGGATCCTGGAATTCCCATTGATCATATCTCCTTAATTACCCATGGTTAATGCATCCCATGGTCTGGGAGGCCACATCGACGCCCGGGCAACGGCTGGTACTCGCGCTGGATTCCCAACTGGCCCTGGGGACGCAGCTTGCCCGGGGAATCGCTGGGAATGGCGGGCCATGGCAGTTTTGCCTCCGGTTCTGCAGGATCAAATCCAAGATGTTTGGGAAAAATGGGGGTTCCTTTTGCAATTTACCAGATGGCCCTGGGGCTAAAACATCAAAGATTTGGGGATTCGTTGTTTGTTTTTCGTGACAACTTCACCGCACATGCGTGAAGAAGGTGCCTGGAAATTCGATCAATTCTAACTGGATAAACCATGATGAAATCAATCGGGGTTTTGATCACCATTCCATGAGGATACAATAAATCAGAGCTTATCATGACCTCACCAGCATAGCAAGAGATGGGAACATAAGTGGTACCCTCTGGTAAACTAACATAGCTATTGAAAATGGCCATTTATAGTGGATTTACCCATTCAAAATGGTGATTTTCAATAGTTATGTGAAATTACCAGAGGGTAAATGCATGATATGGGTTTATCTAGACATGGGGTATCCTCGCTGTAGGTGAAATGGATCCTGTACCGTTTGGGAGTAAGGGACGATCTACAGGACACCATGTTCCAGAGACACAAAAAATTCATGGCTTCGACCAGGAAGCATTCCAGTGAATAATACCTGGCTGTTTTAACATTAGTATCAATGGATTGGTGTCGGGAAAATCTGAACACCGGAATCCATGGGTTTTTCTGTGTTTTTACATGTTAGAACACCACCATTAATACCGGGGTTTCCGGCGTTTCCGGTGAAGATTTCCCCACCAATCCAATGTTTGTGGAGATCATCCCCGGTTGGTCTTCGGTGCGCCTGATGAATCCATTTTCCCCGAGACGCATCGCCGAAAGCCATGGGTTTGAGTAGGACTGGGAGTTGCACCTGGGACGGGGATAGGGTGCATATGATTGTACCAAACCCCGGGTTGGTTCAAAAATTGAGAGGCACCCCATGGCACCCTGTGTGGCCTGGCCTTGGGGCAAGAGCTACTGTAGTTCGCCAGGGTCTATACATGTCTATACCTGGTTGGTGGCTTGGAAGATTTTTTATTTTCCATTTCATATAAAGGATGCCATCCTTCCCATTGACGAACTCCATCATTTTTCAAGATGGTCTTTGCACCGCCAACCAGCTATCAATTTGGGGTTGACATTGCGGTGCCATATTTTCTCCAACTTTCATGACTCATATTCAATGTGGCCAAGATTCTGGAGGACGTGAGACCATCAGAATCACCAGACTGGTTGTTTCAACCCTAAGTTGTTTGAAATCTCAGAGGGAAATGGAGGACCTGAACACCAGGGTGATTTCCCGAATTTTCGTATGACATGGAGTAGTAAGGCACAAATAACAACACTTTGATATAATGGACAAAAAATATAGTAATTCCTTACCGATGACTCATGGGTATGGGCTCAATTTTTTAGACCCATCACAGATGTTGTCCATTTTTTTGCAATGTTAACAATCCAGAAAAGAATGTGGATTTATCATCAACCACCCCAAGTATTTTCACTGCTCGTATCAACCATCCCAATTATCTAACACTCACTGATCATCAACAAGCTCATTCTTCATCTTGACCCATCTGGGACACGTCTGAACATAGAGGAGCCCCAAATTTGATAGTTACCCTCTGGTAAACAAGCTAACATAGCTATTGAACATGGCCATATAAATAGTTGATTTACCCATTAAAACATGGTGGATCTTTCCATAAGTTACCAGAGGGTAATGATGTCGCTTTCACCAACAGCCATTGCCACGAATGGGTCAAGTGTCAACCAAGAGTTTCGAAGACACCGAGCGACTGCAAGGTGGTGTTTTTTCCCCGAGTTCGAAGTTTACAAAGCCCATGAAGTAGTTGGAGATATTTACCAATAAACCATAGTTAATTCATGTTGATTCACCTAGTGATGTTCACCAACTTCGCCATTTTTTCGGGCACAACTGGCTGAGGCATGGCCTTCTTACCCCAACATCTGCGTTTGCTGTCGCCGCTGCCGTCCGCGTCGCCCTGTGCAGCCAGTGTCGGGGCGGATGGACTGCGGCGAGCCATGAGCTATGCAGGTGGAACATGGCTGTCGATTGGGGTTTGAGCAAACGACGGTAGCGAAGTTAGGGATTGAATGGTGAAATAGTGGTGATATAATGATGGCTGTTTGGTGGTTTGGAACATTTTTGATTTTTCGATGTATTGGGAACAATAATCCCAACTGACTAATATTTTTAAGATTTTTTAAGAGGGATTGAAACCACCAACCAGATGGTATAGTGATATGTTGTAGTGCTTATATATATATACACAACAAATTCTGACGATTTTTCACGAGAATAGTGGTTAGATATTGGTGATATAGTGGTGCTATGATGGGATATAAAATAATGGTACCCTCTGGGAACTCAACAGTTTGCGAACTGGTATAGATGGCCTATTTAATCCGATGACTTTCCTATTCAAAATGATGTTTTGAAAACAACGCGATGTTTTACCAGAGGGTAAGCCTGCCAAAAGATCGGGACACTGCCGAATTTGGAAGCTGCAGCAAGCTCTCGGGAGAGCCCTTCCGTGGAGACCTGGATTTGCTGAATTGGAATCATCCCCAGCCGTATGATAACAGCTATTTTCAGGTCAGTGTCTATGATTCAACCAGATTTATACTTTTTTTTTGGACCTCAAGTTCACAAACCGGGGCTTATGGTTTATGAATCTGGGGTTAACACATTCAGCATACGATCCTTGCAAGGGACCAACGAGACCAGTCGAATCATTTTGCGAGGCTTGAACTTTGAAGATCGCCGCATTTCCACTGAGGACAGGGGAAGCCCAAGGGCCGAAGGTTTTTTGTCAACCCAAGAAGCATGTGTCCCATATCAACCACTTGGCCACCTTTTAGCCAGCTTTTTAAGGGGATGAACATTCACCAGCTAAAAGGGTAGTGATGTTTTTTTTGAACCATACTCCAGATACTTTGTAGGAATCGTGTCCAAATTTCGGTTTGGGTGTGTCTGAAAATTGAGAATAGCCCCGCCAACTAACAGATTTAATGGGCACATGATGATTGATCACTGAATTCTGAGATCGGGCCGTTTTTCAAGCCGCTAAGCCATTTACAACACATCACAGACATAGGAGTTCGATGAGCTTCGGCGGCTGAACAACCTCTGCTGCGACCTTCCCGTTTCTGTGGATAGTGGTGGCACGGGGATGTTCTAGGGTTCTGGGTGGTGATCTGGGTGGTGGTTTCAAACATGAACTTTACCCGGCCTGGTAATTTGTTACATAGCGAACTGGAAAGATCCACCATGCTATCAATGGGAAAATTCACTATTTCTATGGTGATTTTCAATAGCTATGTAACAAATTACCAGAGGGTAGTTTCCATATCAGATATGGGATGTGATCCTTCCCATTGACGAACTCATATTTTTCAAGATGGTTGAAACCACCGACCAGTGATCTTTTCACCATTGGGGATGCCTTCAACAGCTTGAACGGATGACCTGCTGTACAGGGAGAATCAACACCAACATGGGGACAACATCCAAGGATATCCAAGGGATATCAACAGCAACATGGATATAGTATGATATAGTAATGTGAATACACAGATGTAGCCAAGCGAAATTGGGACACAGCTGCTTTTCGACAGAAAGTTGCATCAGTTGCATCAGTTGTTCCCCGTTGCATTGAAGCTTGAAATGTGGCGGAGCTGGATTTGCCCCTGCAGTGCATTTAGGAGATTGGAAATTGTCATGGCTGTGTTTCCTCGGCATCTAGGAATGTTCGACTCGTTCCCGTGCCTTTTGATAATGACCTTGAACGCCCAAGTCTATAGGGCTGAACATCCCTTTTTAATTTCCGCTAGTTCCCATGGACTCTGAAAGCCCTTGGGTTCCAGAGGGGCCCTGGGGGACACCAGCGACACGTCGTGTTGATCCTCAGGTCCTGTTGGTTGGCGCGCCAGAGCACCCGCTGCAACCTCTATGGCGAGTGAATACCATTGCCAGATACGTGCCTTGGGTCTGCCTTCGAGTGATCCCCACCAACTGACATATTCATACATATTCGAGGTTTCCTGAAATAGGGGTACCCCTAAGTCATCCATTTTTATAGGATTTTCCATTACAAACCATCTAGTCAGCTATTGGGGTATCCCATTTATGAAAACCCCCATATAGTCCGACATTTTATCTGATATATTCTGACAATCTATCGGACATACGTCATATCTCCGGACATGTTTCATCTGTTCTGAGTATGAGCTTGGCCAAGTGGGCAACTTTGGAGGACGAGCAAATCGATCAACTCCAGAGACCCTCAAAAAAGTTAAAAAACGGCACTGAAGGTGATGGTTTCCTGTTCCAAAGCCGGCAGTGTTGGCAAATCCACCATCCAGCGTTTTGTTGGAATCCTCTTTTTAGATGCAACATGATGCAACATTAGTGGAGTAATATCTGCGATTAAAAAAAAGTGATCTTCTGGGAGAGTGATAAATATCTGTATCATATAGTAACATCAGTAATAGACCACCATTTTGCCGCCTTTTTGCGGCGGATTCTTCCGGGGTTTCCCACGGGTTTCCTCTGTCATGATTCACTGAGGTGGGAAAGGTGTCGCACGCCATGTGCAACTTGTACCCTGAAGATCCGGCCGCCTGGCGCTGGAAAACACCTGGTTTTTGCCAAAAAAAGCCGCAGAGTCTGGGCATTTTTAGAAGAAAAACCATGAAACATTTCTGGGGTATCCAATTTTGACTCAGCCATTTCAGATGGGTTTTGCATGGTTTCATAAGGATTTGACTGGGGTTGATTTGGCTCGTAGTTTCCGTGTTTTTGTTGTCATTTCTTACTCTTCGATCGCTGAACTACATGGATAACATATGGGAAGCCTATCCGGAGGAGCCTCGTTTTGGGATGGTACACTCACCAAGCAAATGGGTTGTTTAATCAACCAACATATTCTGAATCTGTACACATGGGAAACCATACACCAGATATGGATGGATAGTCACCCCAATCTTTTGCTGACCATTTCTGTGACCCCAAAACGAAGAGATCACCGAGCCAGGTTGCTGGGGTGGATTGTTAGTTGTTTGGAGAACTGATGAATGTGGATTTTGTGGGTGCAATTGGGTCTTATCCAGCAAACGTGCCGCGCTGAAAATCTATGCTGTCCCCAATTTGTTGGTGCTTAAGGTTCCTGACATCCCGCTCCCAATTCTTGGTGCTCATTTTTCCCGTTTTCCCCCAGTTTCATTGCTGCTGGGAATCCTATCTTCAAGTTTTCATGCTACTTCCAAGTGAGGAATCGTGTTCAGAACCTTCAGAACCCCTGGCTGATCAAAAAGGAAGCTAGCTGGTTGGTGGTTTGGAACATAACTTTTATTTTTCCATTCAGTTGGGAATGTCATCATCCCAACTGACTTTCATATTTTTCAGAGGGGTTCAAACCACCAACCAGCTAGGATCTGATGGGAGAAGATTTTTGGGGCTTTTTGAACGCTGAAAAAAATCGATCCCGCGAGGTGAAATCTGGCATGGTGGATGCAGCCGCTGAGCAAAAATCAGCCAAAAAATAAATTGAGATTTTAGTTGTTCTTTACCCCGTGAAAGGGGACAGTCTATGAAACCATCCATTTGTTGGGATTGATAACTTTGACCCATACATTCTGGATATCCTGAAATAAAGCACTTTTGGGATGTTTACCCCTACTAACCCCTTACTAACCATCATTCCAGTGAGATTTAAATTTATCCAGATAATCTCCATTGTATTCCACTATATCCCCATCATAGCACCATTTATGTTGATGAAATCGCCATACTTTGGTGTCAAATCACCATGAATTTGTTGGTTGAATCCACATCTTTGGTGGTTACATTCATTTAAAAGGGGGAAAGTGCGGCTTTTATAGCACAGGATTTTGGGGTTTTCATTCATGGGCCCTTTTTTTCCCAAGCCTCAAATCAGATGGTTAGGGCAAACCTTCACTGATTTGTTTCTTCATTGCTACCCATGTTTGACCGATGTCACCCGATGGGATGCTGGTCAGTCGCACCGAGTTTCTGGGAAGGCTTTCCAAAAATGCTAAGGATGATTATCAAGACATTCAGAGGGATTAAATGATTTACATACCCATTGTGCTTGTTACCATGAATTGGAGGGTACCTGACCGAAAAATGAGTCGACCAGATGATGGGGATGATCCCCACCGAGCAGTGCTAGTACCACGAACATTCCCATGACAGTATATCCCAAGTATATCACCTTTGTGGCCGGTGAATATCCCATGATTTCCCACGAATTTGGAGATATAGCACCGAATGAAAAGATGCAGACATGTCAACTCCGAATGAAATGTTGTGTTCATTTACTTTTTGGCATATCTTTTTGGAGGTTAATGGTCTAGAGACATCTGGAGACTATATCCCATTCCATCCCATCCCATCCCGTTATATACCACCACAATCCACCGAGGTGATGGATGACTTGACAGAAATGTTGACCGCCGATGCCGAAACTGGCATGAAATTGGTGGAACCTCGACGTCGAAGTTCAGTTCCTGGGTGTGTCTTGGGAAGTTCCTGGGTGTTCGACTGGAACATGACTGGAACATTGGTTTAGGTTAATGATGGTTAATGATGGTTAATGATGGTGACTAATCACTGGTTGAAGTTCCAGGGTGTGTCTTGGGAAGTTCCTGGGTGTTCGACTGGAACATGACTGGAACGTTGGTTTAGGTTAATGATGGTTAATGATGGTTAATGATGGTTAATCACTGGTTGGTGCTGACTGGAACCATGGAATTTTATTTTCCATTTCCATATATATGGGATGTCATCCGAAACTGACGAACTCACTCCATGGATTTTGGCCAGTGGATTTTCCAGACATCAGCAGATGAGCCGGCCTGGTAAACGTTGCCAAAAAACGAACTGGAAAGATCCACCATTTTTTAATGGGAAAATCAACTATTTCTATGGCTTTTAATGGGAAAATCAACTATAAATGGCCATTTTCAATAGCTAACTGTAACAAATTACCAGAGGGTAAAAGAACAATCGAATCCTTTTTGGAGTTAGATCCGAACTTTTTTCGGTCGGTGGGATTCGTATCATTTGGGAACGCCTCAGAAAAGACTGATTCCTGGACTCCACTCTGAAACGACTTGTCCATAGTGGTGGTTATTTTTTTTGGCTCCTGAAACCTCAAAAAATATATATAATATAGCCAGATCGATTTTTGAGTATGTTATTCATGTATTTCCCTGAATTTTGTCCCCATTTTTTGTTGGCTGCAGTCCATTCTATAACATGGGACATGGCCTCCAGCAACTGATTGGTACAGACTGTCCTCAGTCGATGATGGCTAAATGATGACACCTCTTAGACATTTCTAACTTTCCATCATATACATTCATATACAATATACAGTAAATTGCCATCAGACATCATCCGACATAGAACTATCATCATGACGTACCCTCTGGTTATTTAACAGTGTGCCATGGTATAGATGGCCCATAGAAATAGATGATTTTCCCAGCGAACTAAACCTCCATTTATGGTTGGGATTTTCCATGGCTATGTTGCTGTCGGCCAAGCTCCGTCATCGAGTCGTCGAAGTCGCAGGTTTTGTTTGGGCCATGGATGGTCCAAGTCGGTCCAAGCGAACGTATCGTCCAGTGGAAAAGCACTAGCTGGCCACAACTATATAACTATATTATACGATATATATATATACATAATATATATATATACATTTATAGTGTATATACAATTATATGCCTAAGATTGTATATGTACATATATATATATATAAACAACATCAATCCAAACACACCACAGCCTTGAACATCCTTAAACTGTATCCACTGTCGCTGTTGCAGCTGCCCCAGGGTGTTTCGAACGTCCTGAGGACTACTTCGAGAGGAACTTGCGCGAGTCGAAGTATGGCTGGGTTTCTAGGCAAAGATCTTGGGTTTGTTAGGAAAAACCATGGAAAATGGTTGGGCAAACAACCCCAAAACCCATGGTGAAAACCATGGTTCAAACCATGGTTCATCATGGTTCATCGTTATTTTGACTGTTACAACAGGCCAAAAATTTTGGCTGTGCCCCATTTCTTGGACATTGGGCGATGTTGGGACTGTTTAGCCCACCCTGGCCGGCCAGTGAGCTAATCCCAAGCCATCCCAAGAGTCCTAGAATCTGAGTCACCAGCCAATCCTCCAGCTACAGGATGTTTTTTTTGTAGGTTTGACCCTATATCCACGCGTTTTTTTTGTCTGACATAGAGAGTGCTACCGTAAATCCCTTAGTTTGTCATGTGTTTCCCATTAAGACGGCTATCTTAGCCCATCTATACAAGATTTACCTATTAAAGCTGGTGATTTTCTAAAACTATGTGGGTCATTACCAGCGGATAAACATGATTTAACCGACATTTTCTTGGTTATCTATGGAGGTTTCCTGAAATGGGGGTACCCTTAAATCATCCATATTAAGAGGATTTTCCATGAAATAAACCATCCAGCTATTGGGGGTACCCCCATTTATGGAAACCTCCATATATATAATATATATATATGATATATATATATATATATGATATATATATATATATATGATATATATATATATGATATATATATATGATATATATATGATATATATATATGACATATATATATAATATAATATATAATAATATATATATAATATAATATATAATATAGTATAGTATAATATAATATAATATAACATAACATAACATAATATAATATAATATAATATAATACAATATAATATAATATAATATAATATAATAATATATATATATATATATATCATATATATATATATATATATCATATATATATCATATATATATATATATATTAGAAACCCCGCCTGGGGAACAACTGGAATCTTCCTAGATTCAAACACCACGCCCGCTTGCATTAGTTTCTCGCCTGAGTTGAGCAAGTTGGCTTCGATACATGCCA
>Ga0126342_10001515_pt1 | contig 32928 bp, 21 predicted proteins | sample Cyp1metagenome_FD_92528 | JGI IMG/M metagenome (GOLD analysis project Ga0126342, IMG submission 92528) | Coral microbial communities from Lord Howe Island, Old Settlement Bay, Australia - Cyphastrea 1 metagenome | ecosystem: Host-associated > Invertebrates > Cnidaria > Coral ...
ATATATATATATATATATACATATGGGGTTTCTTAAAATGGGGGATCCCCAGTCGCCTGTATGGGTTAAGCTATACTCAGCCAAAAGGTCCAATGACTGGACGAGGAGTCGGGGAGATGGCCTAGGGACGATATCATGAGATATGATTTGATATGTGATTTTTCAATCTTTAAACCAAGAATGATAGGAACTATCTGGAACATTATGGAACTATATTTGCGATGTTCTTCAGGAGTCATACGCATTTTTTTTGAGTAGCCCACTTTATGGCCATATTAAGTCAGAATTGGGTGCTTCAGCCCAGTGTACGATGTATGCAAGATTGGCACTGTATTATACAACTGTGACAGCATCCTGAAGGACCTATCCTTGAAGGTTCTGTGTATATTTGTTATATACTTTCCAACATCTACCACCAGAAATAACATCCATGGGAATGTACACTCTGGTAAACTAACATACCTATGGAAAACCACCATTTTTAATGGGTAAATCCACTGTAAATGGCAATTTTCAATAGCGAACTGTTTGTTTACCAGAGGGTACATATTATTAGATTCTTGGCGGTGATAGTTTTCATCAGATCCTCAGCCCAATGCGATCACGATCCCAGTTGACTTTTATGGAAAATTCATGGCTTTGACTAAAACCATGCTACTCTACACTCTACGCCTCTTAGAATATCGTATTTTAGGGACATACTGTGACATACCCATATCATTGCATCTCTGGAAGGTGCCAACCCCCTCCAATTATGGAACTGTTGGTTTGTGTTCACCCAACTATAGTTATGATCACCATACACCCAAGAATTGGCCTAGTGACCTTTCCTTATTGAATTCCCATCTATAAGGCGCTTACATAAGGCGTGCGGAGTCGAAGTTTTCCTCACTATTTGGGCGAACATAAACCAACATAAACCAACCAAGAAACACAACTTGGAACTCCGCCGCGTCATCATGAAAACATCACCCTAGCGTCGTTTGCGGGCGCGCTGACGGCGGCGAGCCGCTAATCCAAAAGCCATGGGCCATGGCTTGAAGATTTCCCGTGACCTGTCATGGTATTGAAGATTCTTCCACCAAATAATTTCCCTGCATTTTCATGGTGGAACTAAATAAATCTCGACATATTTTTTTGGTTTTAACCATAGTGAATCTATATATATATATATATCATCTTTCCACTGGTCACTCACTCCCATTTAATCCCGTTTTCCTTGGACTATAATCCCTACAAATCCCATTAAATCTATATAAAACCATTATCATAACAATCAGTATTCCATTTATAAACCTATAAAACACATTTTTTCACCATATCAATCCTAGTCTTCTTGGTTGAATACAAGCGTGGTAGCGGAAAATCATTAAATTTATATCAACCCCATTGAAGCCACCTTTTTTACTGCCATATTTCCAATACATATATTTTCAAGCATGACTTTCGCATGCCATCATATATATATACACATGATCGATGCTGATATCGTGGAATTGATATTCCCATTGATCATAATCTGAATGACTTAAACCCATTGAAGCCATCAAATGTCATTAAAATTATATCAAGCCCATTGAATATGATCAATGTTCATTCAATGTTCTACAGTTATAACTGAAATTATTGGAATTATAACTCATAACTAGGGTGAAAAGTAATCATGAAATAAACCCATAAAAAATAACAATAACTCTTTGGCGTTTTAGCAGTAAATCTATATCAATCCCATTCAACGCAGCGAGGAGCTGCTCCATTCGCATCTGGCAGAGAGGATCGATCTGATCTTTTTTTGCAGCAAAAGCTTGAGGGGGATGATATCATGCAAGGTGTTGCCCCCAAGATACCCTCTGGTAAACTAACATAGCTATAGAACATGGCACATTTATAGTGGATTTACCCATTAAAAATGGTGATTTTCCATAGTTACGTTAGTTTACCAGAGGGTAGGTAAGTTGGTGCATGTCTAAGTCTAATTTTTGTAAGACTTATGGTAGTTATATCTATAGTTGTTTTACTGCTTGGTGGTGACTGGAACCATGGAATTTTATGACTTTCCATATACTGGGAATTTCATCATCCCAACTGACTTTCACTCCATCATTTTTCAGAGGGGTAGGCCCAACCACCAACCAGTATCTGTAGTTGTTTTAGGATTATCAACTTATAACTGGGGGGCCACCACCTTATGGGATGGTTGCGAAATCCTGCACCATTATTTATCGAATTTCGTAACCATCCACAGGATTTCGTGGGATTTACGATGTTTTGAATAATATGATATGATATGTCTTATTAGTCAATGTATTGAATAAGTTCCAAAAATCATGTTCGGATTGCTTAAGTTCATGGGGACGTTTACATGATTCATTGATTTATGTATGCAGTTAAGTTTATTCACGAAGAAGCAACCATTAATATATGAAGATATGAATCATAAATATATCAGCCCTAGGACATATATATATATACATGTATATATATATATATATTTATATTTGAATCATTTGAATATTTTTCAATGATACTTCATGATAATCTTGGAATAACCATACATATGAATATGTGACATGATTTGGGTACTAAGTGGTTTGTGCTGTTATACACAGCACAGTCGTTGGTCCAGGGTCATGGAGTTCCAATATCCGTTTCCCACTGGTCGGTTGATTAATTATTGTTTCCCCTCATTTCATTAACCAACAGGTAGATGATTAGATGATACTTAACAAAAATACATAGTGTACCAAACTGGCCCATGATTTTTACCTAGACAAATATTGATAAAACATCCTGTTTTATCCCATTCTATTTCAGTGTAATGCTGAAAAAATGTTTTCATCCCGTCCACATGAATATCCATGAATAAAGACTGATATACCCAATATATATATATATATATACCAATCACTATAAGTTAGGTCCCGAATCGTTGTTGGCTGAAATGGTACCCCATGTCATTTGACAACATGATTCTCATTTGTTTGGTTGTACATCCCGCTGTATCCCATTTGTTTGTGGGTTAAATCGGCCCTTTCGAGTCTTTTGCGACAAACCAATATCACATGTTGCTTGCTAAATTATTACAAGGTGGTGCCCCCCCAGTTACAAATTGGTTGATAATTCTATATCCCATAGGATCCATGGTGCTGGTATATATGCTAACATTGGGGGTATATTGATGGGATCAATGTTACCATATATAGCAGCACCATGGATCCGTCATGGGCATAGATATAGCTAGCATAAGTCCTACTTTTTAGACTGTCGTCGGGGCACCACCTTGTTTTTTTTCTGTAAATTGCTATCACAATGTCCAGTTCCTGTTGCTTCAGTCTCAAATTGCTGTTGCTACCCCAAACCCCAAGCCATGGCATAGAATCAACGATGAATATCGACGATTGTATCCATTGATCTATCCCGATAGTTGGTTTAGTATTCATATTGTCTTGTTTGGCCAGCACACATTGAACCTTTATCTTCCCGATATATGTATGGACATGAATGTATAATGGAAATCATGATTATTTTACCCATTAATGTGACACTGAATACCCGTTTAATTTGATGGAAACCATGACTAGCCATTGTACCCCATGAATATCCTTCCCCCAACCAACGTAGACCTTGCCAGATAGCAGGCTGGAAAACCATTTTCGTCCAAACCTTGTTACTTTTTTTCCATTTATATGTTAATTCAGAGGATGGTAAATCATGGTAAATCATGTAATATCATGTAATATCATGGTAAATCTTAAGTTTTCCTGGTTAACTCCATGGTAAAATCACCATTGTTTGATGAAGTCCCGTTGTTTCCATCAGGAAGCGAAGGGCCGACGATCTCACGTTGAGGCCACGTCAACTGAACGGGCTTCGGGAAAAACAAAGCACCGCGGTGCAGGGCTAGGGGTGGCGATGCTCCCAGAAAAGATGAATTTCATACAGATATATGGCACTTACCCTCTGGTAAACTAACATAGCTATGGAAAAGCACTATTTTTCATGGGTAAATCCACTATTTCGACTGGGCCATTTTCACTAGCTATGTTAGTTTACCAGAGGGTAGCAGTTATAATGTTAAGTTACCAGAGGGTAACGGGATTCATATAAGGATTTAACTGGATTTAATGGGTGTTTTAATGGGACTTAGCTGGATCTAATGGAATATAATATGAGGAATTGTATCTCCAATTTTTTTAATACATCATTATAAACTCATAAAAATAACTGTTAGTTGGGCCATAACTGTAAGGAACAAAAATGGAGTTCACAACCAGAAAAAAAACACTGGAGCAAGAGAAACAGGGGTTTGACCCAAGCAGAATGAGGCAAAGATGAATTGGTGAATTTCACAGGGAGTTCAGCAACAAGAATCAGCAGTAGATGCAGCAGCCGAAAAGCAACCAGTTTCTACTGTCAAGTCAGGATGAAGCAAGTCCCTTAATTTTGTTGTTTCTACGGTTATTCCTATGCTTAGATAACTGGTTGGTGGTTTGGAACATTTTTGTTTTCCATATATTGAGAATGTCATCATCCCAACTGACGAGCATATTTTTCAGAGGGGTAGGTCAACCACCAACCAGATATTATTGACCATACACTATATCTATTGATTATTAACCATATTATCCCATTAATATCCCATACATTATCCCATAGATAATTTATGACGTTGTCACATTAACCATCATTAACCATCATTAGCCATCATTAATCGCTATTAATCACCATTAATCACTTTGAGGCATCATCCATCTTGGTTTTTCATTTTTTTTTCGTGGGATGATTTTTCGGAGGAGAGGAGATCAACTCAGAGCTTTCGATGGGAATCGTCGCAGCATGGTGATCGTAGCATTTGAATCTTCATGTTGCATAGTTTAACTATGGGAATTTCAGGATCCAACAGATGGAGGTACGTTAGTACCATATGTTTGGCCATATTTTCTAGGGATATTCCCTGAAATCTAGGCCTTTTTTTTCGGCCTTATATACGGTAGGTACCTCCAATCAATAGGTTCCTGAAATGGCCCTTGATAGTGTGTTTTTCTTAATGGAAGATCATAGAAACTGATTGAATCTGGGATGGGGCCGATGGGGATTGTGTTTGGGGATCAAACTGTTTGATTTTGCTGGGCCCCTCAAGCAAGAAAAGATGACGATAAGAAGCAGTCAAGCAATGCATACATATACCATATATATATAATTATATATATATATATATATACATGTTTTCTATATATGCATGCTACCTCCCCCAAATGTGCACCGTTTTTGTCCTTGTTCTATGTTATCTAAATCACGAAAGATGAAAGGAAGCAGATCGTGTCTCTACCGTGTATATATATAGATTATATATATAGATTATATATAGATAGATAGATAGATAGATAGATAGATAGATAGATAGATATATACATTGTCTATACACACATTGTAGCTCAGCACCAAATATGATCATATCCGGATACTTCATGGATTCATTAGTAACCAGATGTCCAACCAAGCCCAGTAGATTATTGCGAATATGGCTGAACAAAAACATCAATGCAGTGACTTAACTAATCAATTGCGGGATTAATGTATAACACAAAATTCACAAGCTATACTGATACTGCAATACTTGTTATCATCACGGGTTGTAATACTTCACTTTTTCTCCAAAGCCATGATGTATGACTTCTGTAAGGAACTTTCCACGGTCGCCGTGGATTCTGTTACTGATCTCCGCTTCGTCTCAGTTGTACCAGTACAGCATGCATTTTGCATTTTCCCCATTTTTTGTTAGAAAAAAAACATCTACATGCATTTTTATATACCAGTGAATTGAGTAATACTATAAACATATAGTAATATATATATATATATATGTGAAGAAATTATAAGGACCTCACTGTTCTCCCTCACTGGAATCATGGTTAGTTTTTCATGAATCATCCCAGAATCACCTCATTTCAGGTTGGTTAGTAACTGCTAGGCCGCTGGATGTGTCCCAATCATCGAGTTCGTGCAAGCATGATGCAACTTATATATACATAGACATAACTATCATGAATATACAATGTAGATATGTGAATGCATATAAGTGTATGGATATACATATTATAAATGTATAATGTATTTACAGTGTATGTATCTATAATTATTCCAAGTGCGGCTTCTTCTGGCGCCAGGCAGCGTGAACGCTTGGTGAATCGCTTCAAAGAGGCGCGCGTTGAAAACGTAGTGGGACCACTTAGGCACTTAACAATACCTGGATACCAACAACAATGAAGGATTCAAGCAACAATGGCTAGATAAATATATATATATGGAATATGTAGTGATGTAGATGTATTATTTGGAATATTGTGGATATATATATATATATATCACCAACAAATACTTGGATGTATATTATATATATACTGATATACTATAGGACCCATTGGGTGTTAATATTGGATATGGGTATTATTTGTACAGCAATTGAGCCATTTGAAGTTATACCCTTTTGTTGATTGGCTATTGGTTCAGGAGCTATATTACCTGGTAATTGGAATATGAAGACGCCCATATAAAATAGGGAAAGCGTTTTCAACCAAGCAATATTTCATCAATGGGATAGGAGTATTTTTAATGGCTCACTTTGGATGATGTATGACATGGGAATTTCTGGATTTGGTGATGTGGTATACATCACAGACATGCGTTGCTTATTCATTATGAATATCATGGGATGTGGACACATCACATTGATTTGGTGATTTGAATCACATGGAGCACGATATCTGGTGTGGATGTTAAGTGATATATCATGAAAAAGTGAATCCCATGATATACCACTTGATGTTAAGTGGTATATCATATATCATGTTAAGTGGTATCTCATGCCAGTGTTGAGAAAATCGGAGCTGTTGCACAAGGCGCCTTGCAGCACTTGCAAGCGTGGACGGCCAGCCGAAGGCACCGCCCGGCCCTGGAAAGTCCCGCTCAGCTCGGAGGCTGTTGCAGTGGGATATGAACCCTGCATCCACCGGAAGGTCTTCATCCGTTTGCTTCAAGGTGTCAAGATCTTTATGGTGACGGACACAAGCGATGAGGATGAGCGAGCTTTGATAGCTGTTCTGCACAATGCTGCGTCACGAAATCAGAGTCATTTTGGATAATGGGATTTTAATAATGGGTATATTATGAGAAGACAATAATGAACAATATGTGATGTGGTTGATGTATAGATCAATTCACCCGCTGGTGATGATCAACGTGATCAACAGTTTGGGGGGTGGAACATCATCACCATGTTTCAACACAACTGTCATATCATCCAACTAGATGGAGCATATATCATAGCAAACTGTTAATGTTTCCCAGGGAGTACTTCTCCTTATATATGCCTAAATCAATGACATCACCACAACATCACTGTAAATGATGGTTTGACAGGGTAACCGTGTTGATAGGCTCACATCAGATTTTTTGTTGCTAAAGGCCCAGGTCTCAATCGTTGGTTCATGTCCCATTTTCATCAAAGCCAATGCCATAATGGGATATACCCTCTGGTTATCACAGCCATGGAAAATGGCCCATTTATAGATGGTTTACCTTCTAAAAATGGGTGGATCTTTCCATGGCTATGTTAAATAACCGGATGGTAGTATGCGAGAATATGGTTGATAAAGGATAGATTCGTGGCAGAATCATCAATCATTTTCGAAGATGCTACCAGTAGTACCATGCCTACGAATGGGCTTCATTCGTGGAATTCTTGGGTATAGATTTGGAATAGCCCGCAGCCATGGTCGGTTACTGTTACCTTTTGGTTATTTCACCTAGCGAACTGGAAAATCCATGAAATACATGGAGCTTTATAGCTGGGAAAATCATCTTAGTAAAGGGTCCATTGAAAATTGATGGCCATTGATGGCCATTCTCCAGTTCGCTAGGTTAGTCATGACCAGAGGCTATATCCCATTGGCTTTACCACACCTTGGATCATCAATCAATTTCGGTCGCTTTCTGCGGTCGCGCTGCTGATGATCCCGGGGCCATGTTGATCCTAATATAGGTCTCTAGAAAAACTAACTATGTATATGGAACGTTATCTCTATAGTTGGTTTATGGTAATATATATATACCTATCCAATATGGTTTATAATATTATTTCTATATTTATATATATATATACATAACCGTGTTGGCCCGGACAAAAAAAAACACATACACGCTCACATCCTACAATGTGGGGCCCCTCAGTTATAAGTTGGTCTATAAACCCCATTAACAAGTAGCATAAACCATATAGTTATTGGAGTTATTTACACCAACTTAGCTATCCTTTGGGGAGCCTAATGTAACATCATTATCATCATTCTCTGACTTTGTCGATGTTCTTTGGAACTCAGATTGGTGGCGTGGAAGCCTTCTTGGACGGCTTCAACAATATCAACCTGGCCCAGATGCTGGCGCAACACAAGGTTCCGTGAATGGAGGGCTAAACTCCGTGGTTTCGATGTGAGGAACTCATGTCGTTTTTGGAAAATGCGTGTGATACAGTTTCGGAACCTCAAAATGTAGTTCAACAGTTGGACACCTGCAAAGCAATAGATATTTAGATATCACACTACATCACGACCTGGAGGGAAACCCCGGGGATACCAGTAGTCTGGGTGGGAAAATCCCATGGGGTCCCAATGATAGACCTCACGGGAACGGTTTATCCCATCTATGGTCGGGATGGTTTATGGCATTGGGTGAATCCCACATTCGGGGATCATAATATGCATCCCAGATTAGAAGATCCGCAAATGGGGATGCTTCAGTGGCTTCAGCGGTTGAAATCATGTTCGCAATACCAGTTTCACTGCAGCCTCAAAAGAATAGTAGTCACGTTGGAGGAAATTGCGTGTTTGAAACCCAGAAATGCACACGTCATTCAGCGAAGGTGGGCGAAGGCTTTTTCCAAAGGTAACATGGGATGACTGTAAAGGCGATCGTCCTATATTTTGGGTTCAACGGCTCAACAAATTATCGTCCGTTTTCTGTGGGTAAAACAATGTCATAAACCACCCATGACTGGGAATATCAACCATACCACCCATGAATGGTGATTTTGGGGATGGTTTATTGTTCTGATTGGTGGTTTGGAACATTTTTTATTTTTCCATATATTGGGAATAATCAGGCCCAACTGAGGAAATCATATTTTTCAGAGGGGTAGGTCAACCACCAACCAGTATTGTTTTAACCACAATACAATGTGTGACATATATATGAGGCTTTCCGTTTTGTCCTGGGGGTAGCCCTTGATCGCTGGTGAATTTCACGGAAAATCGTCAAATAAAATGGATGAGGACTGGGGGTGCTTCCAATTTAGGACTCCTCCATATCATAAGTAACAATGAAATATCATGAAATATCATCATATCAGGGAGTCCATATTAATAGTTCAATGGATTAATCTTATTAGTAAGTCATTAATAGCCCCCTCAGTATTGGTTATAATCCCATTCACTATAGGTATATCACCTATAAACCATAGCTGGTTGGTGGTTTAAAACATGAATTGTATGACTTTCCATTCAGTTGGGAATGTCATCATCCCAACTGACGAGCATATTTTTCAGAGGGGTAGGTCAACCACCAACCAGATATTAATAACCATACACCGACACCATATCTATTGATTATTAACCATGTTATCCCATAATTATATCCCATACATTATCCCATAGACTTTCTCCCATTTCATGGGATATCTACCATAAACCCAAGTTATTGGACTTATTGGCACCAACTTAGCTACTGAACTGGGGCACCACTAACCGGATGATTTCAGATCACACGGATCATCCTGAGCAGATGGCATGGCTGAGGGTCACTTCTGAGCAGATCGGACCTTTTTTCAGATCCCATGTAAAGAAATGGTAAATATCCATCATTACAATCATTTTTCGCAAATATCCATCAAATATCACATGTTCTTTTAGTAGTTTGTTCTTCACTACAAAGAACAAACCCAGCGGCTAGCGGAAAATGACCTATTTATCGATGATTTTCCCGGCGAAGTCAACCTCCATTCAGTTCGGGGATGTCCATCATGACCATGACTGAGTATGGAAACTGATGACGACTGGGGGATTTCCCATTTCGGAAACCCCGAGATTTTTGTATATATACAGAAATATACTATACTATGCATATGTTTCCTTTACTTTTGTTAGGTTGAACATTGACTTCAGGTATATACCAGACACCCCATTCTTTCCTACGGGCTATCCTCATCCTCCCGTGTATGGACAAACCATATGCCAAATCGCCAGATCTTCCCAACTCTTACCTGGTTCTATTCCCCAAGCATATCCATTGAAGCACATTATCCACATGTGAATGATTTCGAATAATGATATTTGATAATCATATTCTGTGAATCTCCAAAGAAAAGCAAAACATACAGTATATACCCTCTGGTAAACTAACATAACTATGGAAAATCACAATTTTTAATGGGACAACTCACTATAAATGGCCATTTTCAATAGCTATGTTAAATTACCAGAGGGTAATGATTCATCTCGTTTTTTCCATTCACAGTTGGGTGAATTGGTCATCTGTATCTGACCGTCTTCCATCGAAAACAGGTGCTGTATGGTAATGACAACATCGTTGACCTTTTTTTAATATATAACAAAAAAACAATGAATGATGTAAACAGTGAAACGTATATATATATATATATATAAATCACCAAATCGCATGAGTTCGAATCATTGTTTTCCCATGGAAATCACCCAGGATTTCGACCTTGCCGTTTGCACCACAGCATGCAGGCGCTCCACACTGCTCGCATCAAAGAGGTGGCCGTGATCGAAGCGTTGGCGAAGATTGGTCAATTAGTGAAGAATAAGGCGCAACAGAAACTGGGAAAAAACGGGAATATCATGGCCCGGGGAATCATGATACTATATATATATACTTAATTATATTTATATATGTATGTATGTGTGAAATCACCGGTTAATCCATTCGATTGTTATGTGTTGGGGTTTCATGCAGCATTCCATATGTCAGCTACCGCTGTCCTGTGCTGCACAACAGCCTTTCCCGTGCTGTCAATACCAATGGCTCAAGGGCCCATTACGCAGGAACCGGGGGGAGAAAATAGGCTGCCATTCGTAGCGCTTGGTGTTACTGGAAACTGGGAGAGGACTCCTTTCAATATCTTTGGTTGCGCCAAACATGGGGGATTGTAATGTAATGTAAATGTAAACGTAAACGTCAACCTAAATGTAAATGTAAATGTAATGTAATGTAATGTCATGTATGTATGTATGTATGTGCATATTATGCATCATTATGTATACATATATTTTGTATATATGTAATTAATTATGCATATCTATATACTGTGTATATATATATATATACTGGGAAGTGAAGGACAAGAGTGAGCGATATACATTCGGTAATCAAATTGTAAGACGCATGACAAAGGGGAAATTCCGTAGGCCGGCAAAACCAGCGAACTACTGTATTGTTTGTGGATTTTCCAGTATTCCATGTTTGATTACCGGAGGGTAACCGCAATCATCGGATATATCATGGTAGTCAATTGGTGAAGGAAATATGGCATGACATGGTCTTATTACTGGGATATAGACATGCTATACCCTTTGGTAATTTGACATAGCTATGGAAAATAGATGAAAATAGCACCTTCATAGATTATTGATCTATCAAAGCTAGTGATTTTCCAGTTCGCAAACTGTGAGTCATTACCATGGTAATGACTCACAGTTTGCGAACCGGAAAATCACTAGTTTTGATGGGAAAACATCAAATATCCGCATTAAATCTCATTCAATCAACAAGAAATTAGCACGAAAGATTGGGGAAAACTGAATGGTGATTTCAATGAGATTTTAGTTGAAATGGTTAACCTTGATTTACCACGAACAAAATCCGTGGGTGATCTACGTCATGGCGCCTTTCAGGTGGAACACTTGAATGGCCTGGAAGCAGTTGCTGCCACCTTGGTGTCGCTTTGGCATGGATTGTTCGATGTTTTTTTTTTCTGTTTGTTTTATTCTGCCAGGCTGAAATAAATGATGTTTATCCAAAGATATCCAAAGATCAAAAATTAGTGAACTAATCAGTGAACTATGAGCGGCTCCACATGTAAATCAAGAATTCGGGTTGAGAAGTTCATGAAAGTTGGTGGTTTCAGCTTCATGTTGGTTGATGGCTGTATGCATCGACGTCATGACTGGGATGGTGAATCGAACTGGCTGCATCCTCAAAGGATGGTGAAGGTAGATTGGGAAATGCTACATGGTTTGCCTAATTTGTAAGGCCTTGCTTCATATGTTCAGCTTATGTTCATGGCTCAATGCGTTGCCAATGTTTGCCATCTTACAGAATCACGTCCAAGGGACGATTGAAGGCCGAGTTCCCCTCCAAGAGTTCTAGCGGATTGTTTTTGTGGCGATGAATCACCAATCAAACCAAGTCCAATATTCATACCATCCTTCCAATTGACATAAACCCTGCCAAATAGGAGGTTGGAAGATTGGTTTCCACTAACATGAGTGTATTTTCGGGGTCCCAATATTTTCCAATTAGATCCAATGAGTAAAAAAATATATGTCAATGCCACTAAATGCAATTATATTCCATAATCTTCCCAAGATATTCCCCACATATTCCCATGTTTCTCATATTTTGCCATGTAGTTCTTATGTCTTTTGGAATGCCACAGTGGCCAACCTCTTCCCCAGTGAAACATAGCCCACAAGCTCCGCGCCTTTGAGGCGCTGGGGGGATCGACACTATCGCGGAGAGGAACCTGTGCGACTTTGGAAGGCCCGGAAACTCCCTGGAAATCGATGGAACATCGGGACTCAAAAACATCCAACAAAACCCATGGGGAAATGAATGGATAGTCCATGCTATTCCGAAGAGTTCTGATTGCGGGTCAATTTTTTCAGAAACGGAGCTAGTATTTGGATCGAAAATTGGGACTGGAAATTCATTATTGTTTTCTGTTCTATAAATTATCTACAAATGGTGGGTTTTCCATCCATTGATCTGCTGGAGGGTACACACATGTGGGAAACCAAAGCAAAATGGGTGAATCTTTCAGGTTTCCATCAAATCCTACCAGAATAGTGGTAAATTTGTGGTTCAATGTGTTGTTTTGAAAACCACTATAAAAAACCCAACCCGACCTGACGGTTCCCAATGTCATGGTCGGTATCCACTTTGATTGCTTCACCTCCATGTTTTTTCAGTCCACTTTCACCATGGTCAACCTTTGTTTTGCTCCGCACTGTTGCTTCAATCACCATTTTCCCAGCATTTTCCATCGTTTTCCTGGCATTCTGTTGGTGAACCACCAGTTCAGCCGCAGCAGTTTCCCCACGTTTCGAGACCGTGCCAGGCCATGCATCAACAGGTCACCTGGCTCTTGTTGGCCATCGAGGAAAACGGCACATTGTTTCTGGGCGGCAGTGGGCAGTGGGCAGTGGGGTATTGTTATTATTGGAATCTGTAGATATAGATACTCCCCATATTATCTGTAGATAAAGATATAGATATAGATTATCTGTATTATTGCATGTCTGGTTGGATGAAAATACTCCCAAATGTTGCTGTTTTAATATGTTTTAATCACTATAGATTCTATAGATATAGATAGCGAAAGACTGGTTGGTGGTGACTGGAACAATGGAATTTTATGACTTTCCATTCAGTTGGGAATGTCATCATCCCAACTGACGAGCATATTTTTCAGAGGGGTTGAAACCACCAACCAGATATTAATAACTATACACCATATCTATTAGTACAATAATGAATTTCATGAAAGAATTGGGCCATATCTATTATTGGAATCTTCATTGTTACTCCATCCATTAATCATACACCATATTTTTGATACACATATTTTATACTATCCATTAGTTATCTACACAATTCTAGACCAAATATTACATGTTCATTGGATGCTTGTAGTTTATTCCTGCCATGTTAGGTTCTCTCGATTTTGTCAGAGTTGCTTTTGATGATAATCTGGATGTTAATCTGGATGTTAATTGGTTTTAACATGTTTTAACATGTTTTAAATAGGTGATATGTTACTTTTTGTTATCATAAGGATTGTCCTATATGGGAATCTTTATTGCATGTTTATTTCCCACCTGCCTGGGGGTCTCTCGATTTTATCAGAGTTGCTTGATGTTGCTTGCCTCCTTCCTTCCTCCTTCGAAGTAAGATGCTTAGTTTTTGAGTTTGTTGTTGAGTGTATGATAATAATGATCAGATCATCATATATTTGTATATTTATTATAGGAGTGTTTATTGGGTTTAATGGATTTGAGTGGGTTTCATTCGGACGGATGTTAATTGGGTTTAACCATTAACATTTGGCATGTTACTGGGAAAATCAATCGGATACTTGATATCAGTACTTGATATGTGCGATGTTTTAAGGTCCAAAAAGGAAGGGATACCCGGATACATATCGCAATGAAATACGCCGTCCGACTGGGTAGTTTATACATATTGTTGTTGCTGTAAATGGGGATCTACAACTACCCTCTGGTAAACATGCTAAAAACTATGGAACATGGTAAACGGTAAACTAACAGTTTGCGAACTGGAAAAGCACCATCTTTAATGGGTACTGTAAATCAACGAACTAAATGTGCCATTTTCAATAGCAAATTGTCAGAAAATTACCAGATGATAAATGGGGATCTATACAAACTGTTTCTTGTTTCGCAGGGAGAAAAGATTGGCCTTGTCACCATTGATCAGATGTGCTCCACTTAGAATCAGATTAAATCATATGGGGGTTCCATAGTCATGGGGGTACCCCCAAAAAATCGCTGGATGGTTTATTTCATGGCTATTTCATGGCAAATCCCAATCTAAAATTTGGATGATGACTGGGGGTAGCCCTATTTCAAGAAACCTCCATATGGGCATGAAGCATCATCACGTCGGATTCTCAAGGTCTGGACAGGCATGGAATCTGCCTGTGGTCCCGTTGTCACAATGAAACTGGTATCATGGTAAGACTGCTTGGTGGTTTGGAACATGAATTTCATTTTTCCATATATTGGGAATAATAGTCCCAACTGACGAGCATATTTTTCAGAGGGGGTTGAAACCACCAACCAGTAAAACCATTTATCCATGTCATTCTCATCCTAGTATTAGCTCATAGAAATTGCATTCCAAATCATGATCGAAAAACCACGTCTTTGAGGGGCACTTTGAAGAACCAACATGAACCAACATTTTTATGATTGAAGATGCTTATAACATCTTAGAACCATAAACAATTATCAAAGTTTATCAAAGTGTTGTATATATATATACACTATATTTATTATATATGTTTTATTTTATATAATTATACACTATATATATATATATCATATAATCTCTCAGCAACCAGACATTTTGATGTTTGAAGATGCTATTGTCCCATGCTGTCCCAAGGTTGAAGGCTACGGTGAACCATAGCAACCACCCAGGGTGCGGACCTGAGAGTCAAATTGCGCAAAAAATCTGGGGAAAATCCAATGGGAAGAAATGGAAAACTATGGAAAATACCGCACATAGAAGCAAATTTCTGGAATTGAATTGGAATTTATGGGCATAATGGGGATATAATGGAACATACACAGCAACCAACAGTATTTTTGGGGGTCTTTGTTTGGAAGTCATGAGATACTCCACTTTGTTGTGGCGATTTTATAGGGAAGAGATGGGTAGATGATTGTCATCCATTGAAATTGGGGCCAAACAGGCTTGCTCGGGCCAATTATAGGTCAATGATAGCCGAAGTACCCAAACATATTTATGTTTTATAGGTCAGATTTGGTAAGATTGGTAAGATGGTGTACTTTTAAAGGTCAATTATGAGTAAATGGGTGTTTACCTCCATATTTATCCAATTTACTCCCCACATGTAACATCTCTCGATGCTTTCGTCAACCGGCTTATAACCATGGTGATCTTTAACCAGCTTAGCTGCTAGGATCCATGCGATGATCCTGCAAGTAGTTAAAACATTAGTATCCAATCTCAAACTAATATATCTGGTTGGTGGTTTGGAACATGAATTTTATTTTTCCATATATTGGGAATAATGATCCCAACTGACTGTCATATTTTTCAGAGGGGTCAAACCACCAACCAGATATACTATAGTTGCTATCCCCCATGAACATCCGTAAAGCATCCTCGTTATTTTTGGCATTTCTCATCCCAGTTATGACTATTAGTTTAAAGACCCAGTCAACTATCCTTCTATAGGAAACCTTTCTAGTCAACTTACCCTGGTTAGATTCCCATTACATATATACTGGGTAAATTATAACGACCTCACTGCGACCTCACTGGAATCATGGTTATTAAGGGAAATCATCCTCAAATGGCCTTAATTCACGTTAGTGAAAGATTATAATTTGCCCATATATATATACAGATGAACTATATCCCAGCAAAGTATAGTTGTTATCCCCCATCAACATCCCAGTTAACCCTAGCCCCGTGCCAAGGAAAGAACCTGAGCTGACCCCCGCACGCTTGGTACGGGAGCTCATTACGGGTGCAACACGCTTCGCCTTAGCGCTGGCCATGACGACTAGGACGATATATAATGAACATATATATGTATAATGGATGGGATATATATGATCATGATGATGATTATAGATGATGATTAGATGGATTATTTATGATGATGAGACTTGGGACGTGCTTATGGGTTATAGATGATTTTAGACGCTTATAGATGGATTTTCATGGATACATATAAACATCTACCAGCTTTCTCCATTGATACATTTTTCATGAAAAGAACCATGTAATTCTCACTGCCAAGAGGCTTTCCACAACAAGAAATAGGGACTCAACCACCGCTCCTTAGTTTAAGCAAAAAATCATAGGATAAGAATGATTACCCTATAACTACGAGTATTCGAAGCTACAAAACATATTTGTTACACATCATCTCATATTATTTATAATATAATTATATATAATTACATGGCTTAGCATAGTTCCTGTTGCTGGACCATTTGGCAATTCCTCTATTTCCCGGAAACAAAAAACATGGAAACTTCACATTTCCTGATATTGAGTGAATATAAACATAAACAAGTCGTATGATGCCAATTAATATCAATTAACATGTCCTGTTCTTGTCATTAAACATCATTGACTTAAATGATCTGACATGATATTACTGTATACTAATGTTATTAAGATCATTATACAAATAATACATATATCTTGGCAAATCTTGGCAAATTGTAACGACCTCACTGCCATGCCAAAATGGCCGCAAGTTTCAGGTGAGTGAATCATTATAATTTGCCCAGATCCATCCTACATTTCCTAATACACATAGATATCCCAATATAGATACGTAAAGATATGTATATATATATATACACCATAACCCATAGTTTAACCATAGTTAACATCCCATGAATATCCTAATACATCCTATATATCCTAATGCAACTTATACAAATTATACAAATTATACATATATCCTACACATCCTATATATCCTAATACACACAGATATATCCCTTGATCTCCTAACATTCGAGGCTCAATTTCTTCAAGCCTTGCGTCCCGTGGGGGGCGTCCGGGAGCTCGAAGGGGGGGAGATCCTGGTAACGTCATATGGCTGGGGGTGGAACCATCAATGGTGGTACCCCAAAAATGGATGTTTTATTTCATGGCAAATCCTAGAAAAATGTGGATAATTTGGGGGTATTTTCATTTCAGGAAACCTCCATATCTTCACTATGGGAACTAATATATCCAATTAGTTAGACTATGGTTGATAACCACTAAGTCCCAAGAAAGACTATGGTAGTGACGATTGGGATTATAATGGATTATGAATATTGAATAGGAAGGAATGGCATTTCGGGCTGATTTATGATAGCTAAGTTGGTTGAGGTATCGAACTAACATTTCACTGGGGAGTGGAACATCATGTGGGCCATTAAAGAATTGCGTGGTTGGTTGGTAGGTTGGTTGGTGATTGTAAGCAGTTATACGTGTGTGGGGTTGGTGGGAATTATGAACTAACCCCATTTTAGTACGAAACCGTTTTCAACCAACAAGTACAATGAGATGAGGTAGGGATATTTTTCTGAAGGGAACATTTACGGGAAACTCCCATGTTAAATGTAGGAGAAAATTCGGCTTTTTGGTAAGTTTTTCCCGTCAACCAATTCATTGGTATATCATAATTGTTATTCCCATTGAAGTATGATATTTAAAGGAAAATCCAACATGATGAACACAACATTTATATGGGAAGTGGATATGAGAATTCATATATATATATATATATATGTATAGGTATACATATGCATGGGAATATGAATGGATGTTCATGTGATAAAGCCAACAGTAAACCTACCGTTTGGGGATGATGTTTACCACCCATTTCTGGTGAAAGTGGGAATGATCATTTTTTGGGTTTACCACATTAGTATACATCAGTGTGATTTCATACGATAAGTGGCAAAAAAAATGTTTCCTGCAATGATACTTATCCCTTGTGCAGTGATCATGTCACATTTATCACATGCAAAGATACAAAAATCATCCTGCAATCATTGGCACCATCGTTGCAGGAAGCCAAAAGTTCATCCCAGAATTGGTCGCAACAAAAACACATATATCCCCACTGCACCCGCGTTGATAACTATAGAACGCTTGGTTTGGTATCCGCATCTTGCTCAATATACAAACATCATTTTGGGCATTTCTAAAGGGATGTGAAAGAACCATCTGCAATAGGATTGCAATAGGTATATCTATAAATTGGGCCAACTTTTATATTTAAATCTATAAATTAGGCCAAATTCTATATTTAGTATTATTTAGTTAGGTAATAATTGGTAATTTCTATTCAAATTTCGGGTAAATCATTGGGCCAACCAACTCGTGTTATCTTTACCGAAAGTCCCGGTGAAATTCACATCTCGCTGTGGTCGACTTGGTCTCGAAATCCCGCACCAGAACTGGGACTATCTCAGCCATGACGGATCCGGCTGGTGCTGGTAGAATGCTAACATGACTGGGGTATATTGATGGGATTCATGGAGCACCATATAGAGCAGCACCATGGATTTTATCTCATGGGTTATTTTATTAGGCTTTCAGCCATCGGTTTTTCGGATTTCGCTGGCCCATCCACAGAATTAGTATTATATGATATTAAATGATATATGCCTGGTAGCTGTTGCGTATCTGAATGTACTTGTAAGATTGAATAAGTTGATCTAAAGTTGATGTAAATCAATAAGGATATCTTACAACGTTACATCATTTGTCATATTTTTACATCCCAAGTGAAGAACATAAATTAGATACATAATGTTGTGGACTTAGTGGCAACGGAAACAACGCTTTTTTTGTTCGTGGCTAGAATGTTTGGGTGCTGTAAATTACCAGTGAACAAGTATATATATATATCAACAGCAGGTTTCAATGCTTGTAGATATTGCTGTAGTATACTATAGTATACTATAGTTCTATGAAAGTTATGAATGGCATGTGACATGGTGGTTATCCCCTTTATTCCCTTTTTTTTAATGGACGTTTCCTAAGATCAGGGTACCCTGAATCATGATTTTTATTAGGATTGTCCATCAAACAAAAATCCAGCTATTGGAGTACCCCCCCTGACTATGGAAACCTCCATCTACTTAAATTATATATGGATGGGTCAAAACCTATTATTACCATATTTTGGGAGCTATGACTTAAGGTACCATTTAATTTTAAATGTACCAGGCTTTTGACTCTTAACATTTCATAACCATTAGTATATATATATAAATATATTTCATTATTTCCCAGTATGTTCCCATGATATTCACTGATGACCCACCTTAAAATGGCACTGAGGTCCCGGGCTTTCTCAGCGCCTTTCGGGGCTTAGACTTTTCCACAGCAGCGCAGCAGGCGATTTTTTTGGATGCTTTTTGGATATTTTTTTGATTTTTTTGTCGATTTTTGGATGGGATGGTTCATTCAAAAACCATCCAAAAAGCATCATGAAAATGTCATGGCTTCATGGGTTTTTTTTCTGGATTTTTTTTTTGTCCACCGGTCATGATTGATATGATCTCCTTGCTGAAAATGATGTGATTTTTCTCTCTGTGTGATGGATGAAATATGATGAAATGGATGGCTGGGTGCTGATGATCTCTCCCTCTCTGACACGCTGGAACCATGAGGATTCCGCGAACACTATGGGGAACAACGCGGCTTCACATATGTCTATGGTGATCTGAGGTTAATCAGCTATAGTTCACTAGCTATGGGCACCTCATATCTGACAGAAACCTGAGAGTCAGGCACGAATCTTGCACGACGCTTGCGTTGGGAACTCAGCGAACAATTGCACGATCCTTACCCGACCTGGTCAGTACCCATGGGGCGAATTTATTAAAGTCGTGTTTTTGTTCAGCTGAGATGTGTTTGAAAATCACATTTACCATAGCGATGTTAACATGACATGGATTGAAATGGTACATTGGGTGGCCTCAGACCCATTTTTCCTGGTTAAAACTCGCAAATCTCTGACATGTCTCCCAAAAAAGATCAAGGTTCTTTCAGTACATCCAGGTGGAATATGACATTGCCCCAGAGGCTTCACCAATACTCAAAACTTGAAGCCAGGAAGTCAAACCAGCTGGATTAGGTCACAAAGCTCACAATGAGGTCACCATTGTGCTTAGGGGAATCATCAATTTTAATGGACAACTGGCAACATGTTATAACATCTCCAGGTCGGTGAATTCTTATAAATTCAGCCAGAACTATTGCACCTTTCACCTCTTCAGACCTTGATGGTCTTACGGATTTATGGATTTGGTGTCGAGCTTGGGAGCTTGATGTAATCTTTGTGGGGGAACAGGAGCTGTTAAATGTCTCCGAACAAATCGATGGGTTTTTTTGGGTTACAAATGTTAGCACACCCTCAATTACCCACCATATATATATATAGGTTATAGATATAATTAGTATAGTTATATATATATACAGTCTTTACTTGATCATTTTGGTACTTTCACCCGACAGTAACTTCCTAAAGACAGAACAGGCATGTAAAACTATTTCAGTAGGATTTAACTTGTCTATCTTTTAGTGCTTACCCTGCCATAATCTTAGTATGTTCCTAGACCATCCAAATATTCAAGAACTGACTGTTTTATGTACTATCAAAGAAAAATATGCAATGTTTATCATACAATCATCGAAGATCTCAGTGCTTCACACATATTTTTCCCACATAATATATATATATATATACATACATATATATATATATATATACATACATATATATATATATTCATAAGACTCCTAGCCATTGAACAAGTGAACATGAATTCATGGTTTCTATATCAATGTATCCATGGTTTTTATCAATACGTTCCAATATATAACCATATTTTTCCCCTATGTTTCCCATATTTTCCCATATTTTTCCCCTATGTTTCCTATATGTGTCTCATAGTTTTCCCATATTCCCCTATGTTTCCCCTACGTTTCCCCTATGTTTCCCATTAAGATGACTTAACGTGACATAGTCCGCCACGGCCAGGTCCGGAGCCCCGAGACCACCAAGCGTCTGGCGTATCTGTACCGGCTCCTGCGAAATAGCTCGGCCAGGGAGCTCAGATCATGGGTATCAGCACGTACCCTCTGTTTGTTTAAAATAGCTATTTACCCTCTGGTAATAGCTGACATAACTATTGAAATTGCCATTTATAGTGGATTTTCCCATTAAAAATTGTGATTTTCCATAGTTAAAATAGCTATTTAACATAGATTTTATAGTGATTGAATGGGATTTTATAGTGATTCAATGGGATATTAATGGGATTTACCCTCTGGTTATGTCAAAATAGCTATTGAAAATGGCCCAGTCGAAATAGTGGATTTTCCCATAGAAAATGGTGGATCTTTCCATAGTTATGTTAAATTACCAGAGGGTAACATAGATGATTCATGATGATTTACCTATTATTTTAATGGTGATTTCCCCAGTTCGCTATGTTAATATATATATATATATATGTGATGTATCATTAGTAATCTGTAGGAATAATATCTAGTACAACAATATATGACATATATATATGGGTAAATATGGTAATACTATAGTGATTATTATATATGGTAATAGTTACAGTATATGGTATATCAACAATAGTAACTATCGTAAGTATAGTACTATGGGGGATCCCCAACAGCTGGATGGTTTATGATAGAAAACACATCTATAAATGGATGATTACTGGGGGTATCCATATTTTAGGAAACCTGCATATATATATAATGTATCATAGGTAGAAATAGATGATGACATATCTACATAGTTCATAGAATATATAATATATATTTATATACCCTATGGATGCAAGAGAAGTACAACTGGGGTATGATTTAGGGGGTTAAGTCCCTTCTCAGACAGTGCTTGGATCCATAGGGCTATATATATATATCATAGGTAGCAATGCACAATGATTATATTTACTATAGTATTTTTTTTAAGGAATATCATTAGTACATTATCAACGCTTAGTAGTGTATAATCACTATTGAAATATCACCATTAACTAGCAGATTTGTATTTTATCGGCAGAACTACATGTCGTATCTTGGTCATCCAACTGGACAGGAGGGGAGGAATATCTATGTTAGCCAAGCGTTTGTTTTTTTTTTGCAGGGAAATAATAGCTGGTAATGATAATAGCTAGACAAAAAAAACTCGGTATGTTATTTTACCCACAGGACGAAGGGTATGGAGGGCCATACCCGAGAGCGGAGCTAGCAACCCATTGGTCCCATCATCCCAGTGCCAGGGGATTTCCTTCTCATAACCACAGTGACGTCTGCTGCCTACACGCTCGAGACATGGAGTGTTGGAACAGTAGAGATTGGAATAATTTACCGTTGCAGGCACGTTTGCTGATTAAGAGCTACTTGCCCTCTTGCGACGTGATAAAGTCGAAGAGACCACTTGGGGAGAGAACAACAAGACGAAAGCAAGGAATCTTGCCATGTAGGGTTTACGTAAGATATAACATCCCCCGGCCCCATGGAACATATACGCATACTTCTATTAGGGGTTTCATTTAGGGTTTACATAAGTTATAAAATTCCCCGGCCCCATGGAACATATACGCAAACTTCTATTACGGGTTTCATTTAGGGTTTACATAAGTTAGAAAAACACCAGGCCCCATGGAACATATACGCATACTTCTATTAAAGTGAGAAAAAAAAGTGAAAAAGTGGAAATGGCCGAAACGCGTGCAGTCCGCAGAGGGTTCACTTTTCTGACAGATTTTTCCCAAAATTCGTCTTAGACCACACTAACCCATAGATGTACCAGAGTCATAAGCAGAGAAATAAGCCTCCCACTGACGTTCATACGACCATTCCGGGACAACCCTCAGTCCTGCCCGTTATTTTACTAGGTAATATTAGATACACTAGGGTCATAGTGAAATTGGTACACTATTTCTGCTAGGTAATGATATATATATATATATACTGGATATACTAGGTATTAATATGGTATAGTATTGGTGATAATTCACTAGTGTATCTCTCTGGGGGGTTGCAATTCTATAGCTAGACCCTCCAAGGAAGTGGTTTCTTACAGGCTTCCAAGGCGGTTTCTGGCTTAAATCCTCACGCTTAGTTCAATCTCCATTCGCCTGGTTCAAAGTTGGCATATTTTTTTGATGGTTAAGGGAACTCCCAAATCATCACATTTCAATGCTGGTTTTCAAAACATGTAAAAAAAAACAAAAAGTGCAGATGTCCTAAAATGGGGGTACCCCCAAATCAGCATCCATTTATAGATGTTTTTGTTCTTTAGAAACCATCCGGCTCGCCTCCATAGGGGTAGGCCACAAATGTGGGAAACACCACCCTCCACTGAGGTGAACCAATGAAAATAGTTCAATGTTCAAATTACACCATAGTTGAACATCATCAAAGGTGCCATACTTATTTTTTGTGGCATGTTCATGAACTTCATGTTCAGATATCTTAAGATAAATGATTGCAGCATGCATGTTCACTAGAAAATCAGCTGAGTCATCTTTCTCTCCCGTGTCTCCAGTGACCCTCAGGTGTCAAACGTGGCTAGCTGTAAAAATCTCAGCGAACTAACTCTCCATGTTTGATGACATTGGAGGGTATTTCAAAAACACCTAAAGCCAAAACCAGGGGTTTTATTCTGTTTTATTATAGTTTCATATAGTTTCATTACTCAAGTCATCTCAAATCCATAGGTTTTTCCCATGGTTTTTCCCATTTTTAGTGCTAGACATGCATCGTTTCCCATGGATTTTCCGAATCTCCAGACCCATCTCCGCGGCCTGGAACACTTCCTGCGGAACTTCGCGGCGCCAGTCTTGGCCGAGGCGGAACTTCGCTGACCATATAAAATTGGTTATGGAAATTGGTGTATAGTTAAATATAGTGGTGTAAATATGGTGTAATATGGTGTAATCCACTATATATATATGGCAAAATTGCCATAGAAATAGTGGACTTGCCCATTAAACATGGTGATTTTCCAGTTCGTTATGTAATTGTTCACCAGAGGGTAAGTCAACCATATCTAGCTGACCATAGAAAAAGATGGTAAAGGGACATTCCGAAATTCCCCATGGATGATTTCCCTGAATCCTATAGAATTTTATAGAATTTTATGGATTACAAATTTCTATAGATGATTATGATAGATGATTATAGATGATAGATGAAATTCTATAGATGATTATTCCGAAATTCCCCATTGATGATTATAGATGATATATGGTCACTAGATTATATATATATGTATATATATATATGTATATATATATGTATATATATATATTCTATCATTGATGATTTCCCTGAATCCTATAGAATTTTATAGATGATTGTTTATAGAATTGATGATTCCCCATTGATATTGATAGTGATTATTTATAGATTATTTCCCTTAATCCTCAGTATGTTCAAGTGACCATAGATGTCCTTTTCTGTCCTTGGTTGATGAAACAAGAGGGGCTTGAAGAAACCCCTTTATATAACAACAGGTGATGATAGATGGTATACCAAAAGGACATGGTTGGTGACCATGTTTTGAAGGCAAGAGCCATGTGAAGATATGTGTTTTATGGATTTTTATGGGAGTTTTGGATGGATTTCCGATATTGGGATGATTAATTTTCATGGATGTTTCAATATGTTCAATTGATTGTAAGGTTGTAAGGTGGTTTTGAATGAATGTTTCCATGGATTTTCAGGGATGTTGCACGGTGTGTTTTATTGAATCTACCCGGCCTGGTAAACATTCACAGTTTGCGAACTGGAAGCCATGGCCCAGTCGAAATAGTCGATTTAAACATTGAAAATGGTGATTTACCTATGAAAAATGGTGATGTTTCATCGTTTGTTGTGTGTTTACCAGGCCGGGTATTTCGGGAACTTTTCCATGCAACCAGCATGGCTGTTGATCCGACGATCTGAGAGCGGTATTGAGTCATGGTACCTCCAGTCATCGATGGATTTCGCATGATAAACCATGACCCATGACGGATCCATGGTGCTGGTATATATGCTAACAATAGTGCTGGTATATATGCTAACAATATTGGGGGTATATTGATGGGATCCATGGAGCACCATATATAGCAGCACCATGGATCCGTCATGGGTATAAACATGTATAAACCATATCATTTTCTGGTCCTAACATGGAAACCCCCCTTAGAAGCTGGTGTTTTTTCAATCTCTCCACATCTCGGCGAATGTTCGATCAATATCCAGCTGGTGGTGACTGGAACCATGGAATTTGGATTGACTTTCCATGAAAAGTTGGGAAAAAATCATCATCCCAACTGACGAACTCATATTTTTTCCAGGGGTAGGTGAACCCACCAACCAGATCATTGATTATCCAATTAATTGTCCTTAATATGTATTAATATGTACACGTATATGTACACATGCTTAATTACCGGAATCAATATCCAGATCGCAAAAAATATGTGGATATTTCAACCGTTATAAACCAAGAAACATGGACGTGAGATACGCGTTTTGAGCGATAAATGGATGTCCCTTTCCCAGTGTTTGATTCATCGAGACACAGAGATCATCTCCGGCGCCATAGGCTGCAACGCAGGGATCCACGGCACAGGTGTGGAGCTTTCCTGAAATGGGGGTACCCCCAAGTCATCTGCTTGGTGGTGACTGGAACATGGATTTTATTTTCCCCAATAGTTGGGAATAATAATCCCAACTGACTTTCGCATATTTTTCAGAGGGGTAGGTCAACCACCAACCAGTCTATTTTAATAGGATGTCCATCATCAACCATCAATTTTTGGGTATCCCCATTTCTGAAAACGCCCATTTGGGGATGGGTCAAGTCAGCCTGTACCCCTTTTTGGTTCACATCAATATATAGCTGGGATTTATGGATGTTCATCCCCATAGAAATTGTATCGATATTGGTCATAGCCACATTAGGAACATGAAATTCCAAATATGATTTGAAGTACTTCGGAGATATTTGAGAGATGTTCGGACTAGTATGTTTCCATGCTTAGGCGCTTTCAGGAAACTGAAGTTAGGTATTTTTTTCTCCATGTTGGGACCCGTAGACAATTAAATTGGTTTGTGAAACTAGAATAACCAGGATTTCTGGAATTTAACAAGGTTTATAACCCAGGGGAGGCAACTTTTAGGTCATATCCCATATTAGTTCCACATGTACGAAGGTAGAATATGATGTTTGACAACATGTACAGCATCTAGTTACCACCATGGACGTGGTCATGTGCTTGGATGTGTATTCCAGTTGCAAAGCATCTTGAAATAATCTAGCAATGGGTTGCTCAGAAATTTCACTGGTTCACCACCCATGATTCGAAAAGAATGACGCCTTATAAATGAGTTAATTTACTTCTATGTTGATTAGCCCATTATAACATATTATAACATATTATAACTAAATTCATGGATCATAATATATTTTTATATATAATTATAATATACATATATATATACATATATCTATATATGTACATACTTATGTAATTATAATATATATATATACATATTTATACTACCCACTTCCGACTCCCGATCAGGATCGATTGCAGGTAGCTGAACGGTGGCAACGCTACTTGGTTTTTGGGTAGTGGGGCCGGGTATTTTTCACATGCGGGCTTACCGTTTGGTAATTTAACATAGCCATGGAAAATCAGAATTGTTGTTGAGATCTGCACAGGTACATCATAAAAATCAGTGCGATTCACTGGGCCATTTTCCATAGCTATGCTGGCTATGCTGTTACGCAGGGTAACCCACAGAAACGCAGGGGAACCGACGACTGGACAAACGGGTAAACCATGGTGAACTGTAGTTGAAAACTGACATATTTTGTTTCTTACAAATTGGGAAGATTTACTAACCATCTTTCCGAAAAAATGCAGGGTATCTAAGAGTCGCCATGATTTTTTTTGTCAAAAAGTTGTGACCCCGATGAGAAATAGGACATGATAAGACCATAAGGGAAATCCTTAAGGGGAAGAATGGGATATTACTTGGGATCATATTGGGATAATCATGGGAAAACTAATGGGATAATCATATTTGATAATGGGCTATAATATAATATAATATAATACAAATATATTAATAAGACCATATTTTTGAGGCAGAGATGTCAATTGGAACGCATGTTGCAGATCAAGCGGGCACAGAACAGGAGGACATGGCACTTGGTTACCCAAGCCGTGTCCAATTTTCAGCTTGGTAAGTGGGAAGCAGGAGCTCACATGAGCTCACTGATGTGTAGCTGTTCAGAATCGACCATTTTATAATTTTTCAACTTGTAAAATATAGGATTATCCCGGATTTATTGTCCCATGATTATCCCAATATGATCCCAAGTAATATCCCATTCTTCCCCTTGGATTTCCGTTAATAATCATGGCAAGCTGGCGCCAAAAACCACCTTTTTTTACGGCAAAACAAGGCCTTCATGGGTTTTTTTAGGACCCAAGGATCCACCTGTTTGGGGGTAAATCCTGCCCGTTGACGCTCGTTGCTACGTTTGCGCGTTTCCCTTTTATGTACTTTTATGTACTTTGAGGATCTCCTGCTTGGAGTTTCTTGTTGACTTCCAGCTGTCTAACGGTTAGTTCAAGCACTTGCGAACTGAGCTGCTGGGTACACCCTCTGGTAAACTAACATAAGTATGGAAAATCACCATTGTATAGCTGGGTAAATCAACAAAAAAGCGTTTGGTCAACTGCTACCAGCCTACCAGCACAGCGCAGGTCGTCATCATAGTTCATCCAGATTGGATTTTAGAGGTTACTGTAGGTCAAGCCCAATCTTTTTTCCAAGCAATTGCAGGTCAATGATAGCTGATAGTCACAACATGTTTTTTTTTGTGGGGAAGGGGTTCTTCTACCGCGACCCTCCGCCATAGAAACATGTGAAATTTCTTTCGGTTTTGTGAGTCCAACCGGGTCTAGGTACCCCTTCTTCACCTTCCTAGCCATATAGCTTTGTCTAAAGATCGACCCTTTCTGGTTGGTGGTTTGGAACATGAATTTTATATTTCCATATATTAATATGGGGAATGTCATCATCCCAACTGACTTTCACTCCATCATTTTTCAGAGGGATTCAAACCACCAACCAGATATTAATAACTATACACCATATCTATTGTTTTTTTCACCATATTATCCCATTAATAATATTAATATCCCATACATTATCCCATATTTTTTAGGATTATCAACTTTTCTTTTGATGCACTTGGATATACCTTTCCCAATGAAAAACACCCAAAGCTCCAGGATTTCGAGTCGAAGCCTCTCAGCCTCTCCACCAACCATTTTCACATCTGATCAACTTCCGGAACATGTTACTAAGCAGTTACTAAGCAGTTACTAACCAGTAGCTAACCAGTAACTAACCAGTTACCAACATATGGGTATGGATCAATACCTATTAATACCATTTTTTAGGGGAATGAACATCCATAAATCCCAGCTATTTTGTGAACTACAGGGGTACAAGGTTTTGACACACTGCCATATGCTGTGAAAATGGCTGGAAGAATTGCTCGAACTTTTTTTTTTGGGAAGAATTAGACGTAGAAATACAGACTGGTTGGTGGTTTCAAACATTTTTATTTTCCATTTCATATATTTCGGATGTCATCCTTCCCATTGACGAACTCCATCATTTTTCAAGATGTTTTTTCATGTTAGCATATAATTATACCAGCACCATGGATCCGTCATGGGACATGTATCTGGGTTATAACATGTTATAACTCACATCCCGGAAGTCAGCTCTGTTTCGAGGCCTCACTGCATATCTGGGTCAGGCAGCTGGAAAGACGCCTGCAGGCGTCAGGGTTCGTCACGCGGCTTGGGATTTGTTGGTTCAACAGTCAGTGGGATTTGTCTCATCTGTTGGGCCATATGTTGTTGAGATATTCTTTGAAATTTAGGCCTTATATATATAATTATACATATATATATATAATTATATATATATATATATATAATTATATATATATATATAATTCTGCATATATATATATGGTATATGTATCTCCTATTTAGGTTCCTGAAATGGCCACTGATTATCTAAAGAAACAAACGAAACCATAAGAACATTTTTTTCTGTTGGTCTGAATATTTTGGTATGCTGTAATGGTGATCATGAAACCACGGTTTTTAGCGTCAAACATAGGTTGTTACAATGGAGTGATATCGCATTCGTGGCTATTTGATAGGGGGAACTATGGGAAAGTGAATCATGTGAGGTAATGATCACAGTGCTCCAGGAAGCGTGTATTTTTTTGCAATCGCATGTAGGAAGATTACCGCCCTGGTGTCATACTGATGTTCAACAAAGAAAAATGGGAAACCATTGGGTTCAGCAATTTGGACCAAAAAAATCGGGTAAACCTTAGAAACTGGTAAGGAGGTGTTGCCTGTTTGATTCTTGGTTAATTGTTTTGCCGGCTTGATTGAGAATGGTTTCTGTAGTACCTGCTAAAACAAGCATTGATTGGATATTTGCAGGGCATGAAGAGAGCAAAAGCAGAAACAGTGAACATTCCCCCTTGGTCATAAATTTCTGAATAAAACCAGACAACTGTGAATGTACTGTCATGGTATCCAGCATATTCATGGTGGGGTCACCGGGGTCACCTAGGGAGGTTTCTCTATTATGTAGCAATATATTCCCAATTATTACCCATAGGATCCATGTATGCTATATATGGTAACATGGATCCAATCAATATACCCCCAATGTTAGCATATATACCATACATGGATCCTATGGGTTATAGTTGGTTGTCTACCAGTCATAGCCCTGGATGCTGTATGGATAGGAAACACCACTAGTCGTCAAAGTCCCTGCAAGCAGGGTGAAGTTCAGGTGAACCGGAACCAAGTCAGGGCTGGATACCGGAACATCTTTACACTGTGGGACCCCGAAGATAGGCAAGTTGGTTTTATCTTACTAACCAGCAAGAACCATATGACTATAAGGATGAATCTCAACGATTCATCATTTTTTCCCCCAAGACTGCACAATGCCATCCAAAGCCATGGTGTTGACATGCTAATGGCCATGGTTTTGGCCCTATTTCACTAGTAGAGGCAACACACCGGTAGCTATGTTGACAGGCAATCTTTGATAGATGGAGTGGTCCCCTTTGGAGTTGGTTGAATCCCGGTGAACATTTTTCAACGCGCTGTTCTCTGACTTGGACATCGATGCACTTCGCAAAAGGCGCAGTTCACATGCCCTTGTGTCCATTCCTTATTGGAACATGTTGGAACCATCAAAAGCTCCGATGGTTAACCAGTGATTTGGATGAGTGATTTGGAATCTTTTTGCAAGCCCTTTTGGAAGGGATACTATCACTAGACACCCCTAGTTCCAAACACCAACTGCGGGTTTGATGAGGATTCAACCTTGCCCGAAGCTGACTTCCCCAATGTTTTTAAGTCTATTTAGGATTTATGAATGAAACACAACTTCTATATGATATTCCGTGGTTTAGGGGGTCAGCGGTTATGTTGAAGCTTTTCCTATGGCATCCTATAGGATTTCCCTTTTTTATGGTTGGTTTTATACCCCTCAGTTTTCCTAGCTACCCTCTGGTAAACATTCACAGTTTGCGAACTGGAAAATGGCCAAGTCGAAATAGTTGATTTACCCATTCAAAATGGCGATTTTCCATCGTTTTTTGTATGTTTACCAGAGGGTAACTCCTCCCAGGTCGCAATTTCTTGGGTTAAATCTCCACGGGTCTGAACGGCCAGGCGATGAAAAATATGAAAATTCGCCGCGCACAGCGTTGGGTCCTCAGTGGAGGACGGCACTGCGAAGCATCTAATGACAGGATCTTAAGATGATAGGCATCAAAATATAAGGATACACTAGTTGTTGTTGTTTTGCTGATGGTTAAGTTTCTGCCAAAATAGTAAAGTCAACTATTTGGAACCTCTATAATATATATATGTACAGTAAGTACATGAAGCGACACTAAACCAGGTTCGTGCAAGTTCTCTGGGGGGTGGTTCTTGTTAGGGGAAAGGATTACTGGGTCCTTTTTAGGATTAAACATCATTGTAGCATGTTTTTAAGATTGATCAGACATGGTGTGTTTATCCATACATTTGCCTCCAACAAATTGAAGTTCACGCAAACACATTGGTAAAGCATGCGCACATGGAGTATTTGGGTAATCCAACCAATTCTGTTCCTCCCATTTCCGGCCCACTTTTTTTTGCAGATCGGTTCATATCCCATGAATATGTCTCAAATCAGTGGAAAAAACACACATCAAATACATTGCCTTGAATCTGGTTCAGGAAATATCATTACGAAATATCCATGAGGTAGTCTTGTTGCTTCATATCCTCATGTTTGCAAGTCCACTTAATGTTGCTATATGTTGCTGCTTGATTCTCAGAACGATCTATGGATCGTTCTCAATGACATGGATGGTCGCCACCAGCCAAAGTTGATCATCGTTCTCCACTGGTTTTGTTGCGACAAAAAATGGGTGGTTTTTTGGCCATTTTTTGACCCAAACGCGTTTAAGGGTCCCAAAGATCCACAAAAAAGAGTGGTAGTAGTTCACATCCCAAGACTGTTGCAGGGAGTTGGCCGTGGTGGAAGCTTTTCCAGGGCTCCTCCAACTTTAGCTGACGGCTAAGCAGGCGATGGAGGAGGAATCCGAGCCGAAGTTCAAGGGGACAATCCCAACCAAGAAGCCCATTACGGAGGGGGTGGCGGGGCCACGAGTCACAAACCGGACGTCAACCTCGACAGATTGGCTGAGGACCCCAACACGGTGCTGAGGAGCTTCTCCACGTGGGCGGGGACGGCAACAGCCTCAGTACAGGTCATCTTCGCATTCTTCGTCATCGTCGTCGTCGGCGTCATCGTCATCATCATCATCATCATCATCATCATTCCAAAGGACAACAACGACACCAACCACTTGTTGGTGCTGTTGGTGTTGCCAGCAACCAACAACAAATGACGACGATAAGACCATATTAACAATAGTTATATGATTTTATATGATGTAATATGTATGTATATATGTTTATATATGTTTATATATGTTTATATATGTTTATAATTGGTTACATATGTTTATATATGTTTCTATATGTTTACAGTGGGAGACCAGCCGTTAGAATTTGGAATCAATGGATTTCCTTTTAACCTAAAAAATCCAGGATTATTTTTTTTTACGACAGTTAGAATTTCCCGAAAAAAAAACACCACAGATAGAATATGAACATATTCACAAAG
>Ga0126342_10001516_pt1 | contig 32921 bp, 28 predicted proteins | sample Cyp1metagenome_FD_92528 | JGI IMG/M metagenome (GOLD analysis project Ga0126342, IMG submission 92528) | Coral microbial communities from Lord Howe Island, Old Settlement Bay, Australia - Cyphastrea 1 metagenome | ecosystem: Host-associated > Invertebrates > Cnidaria > Coral ...
CTGCAGGCACAGACTTGCCAACACAATCACAGGGCTCGGGCATAGTAAACCTATTCTTGCATGTACACACTCATGTATGTATGTGCGCTCAAGTATGCGCGTACAAATGTAAAATCAGACTGCGCATATTCAGGTGTGTATATATATATATATATATATATCATAACGTATGGATCAGAGGTATGGAACAGAGGTATGGAACGGATCCTTCAAGGAGGTATGGAACGGGGGTATGGAACGGGGGTATGGAACGGGTGTGGTCTCGGAGCTTGTTCCGGACCTCCTATTTTGACTTGCACCCATATATATATATATACACATACACAGGATGAAGCCTGGGCCTGGGATGGATATGGGAATTTATACACTGACAATTATATACATCTATCTATATCTATCCATGCACAAACACAGACAAATACAAACATTATTGTGTATATATTCTAAATATGTCTACACAATATGTACATATATATATATACATATATATATATGTGTGTTATTTATATATATATGTATATACAAAAATAGTAACCCCCAACATGATAGAACAGTGTGTCCAGGATGCTAGGTCGATGATATATGGGCTATGGTCATCCGTCCTGGAATGGGAATCCAAATATCAGGAGTATAAATCCCTATAAAATCTATAAATGGAATGGTGGCCCTCCCTCAACTTTGACCTAATCTAATCCAATTTTTGACCATGGCACATACAACATCTGGATTGATCCAGATATTTGTCCGTAGAAAACAAGCAAAAACCTTGACATCTGGATTAAATTCCCCTTGCCATCTGGTTATTTAACATAGCCATGGTATAGATGGCCCATAGAAATAGATGGTTTACCTATACAAAAATGCTGATTTTCCATGGCAAACTGTGAATGTCATAACCAGAGGGTAAATCCACCAGAACGGCTAGACCTGTCCAAGGGCCCCGGCTTTGTTAGGCTCATGAGCACGCTGGGATGTGGTGCCTGGATGGCGTCCTCTCCCTCGGGGACTTCCACCTGACGAAGAAACCCCGAGGGAAAACTATTGAAAAGCCAGGCTTCATGGAGGTTTGACCACCAAAAATGAGAAGTTATATCATATTATATATTATTTTGGCGGTTAATCTATAATATATTAAGTTTATCATATATGTATATATATATAATATATTAATATATACCATATTATTTAATATGTTTACATCTTTCAGACCTGCCTCGGCAAAAGCCTCTGCGCGCATGTAGTCAGATTCCTCCACCGCATCATGTATTGCTTCCCCTGGCAAGCTCAGGTTTGAAATCAACACAGCACTCGAATGCCGCTTAAAATGTTGGTCAAAAAAGAACATGATATGGTCACTATATGAATTATATGATCTCTACACCAAGGGCCAATGATTGTTGAGAAAAATCATCCTTGTCACTTGTCCCACGTTTTTTTTGCGACCAAATATCCTTCACCAAATCATCACAGCACCGCTGCGGAGACGTCGTAACCAGGGAGAGGAGGCGTAGAGCGTTGGTGGCTTCTCGGTAGCGGTTCTTCGCCACCTAAGTGGGGGATGGCCTTGGATGGTGCCACGGGGGATCTGGGAAATATGATCATTATATATATGAATATATATATATATATATATTACTATTATAAAATGATATAAAATGGATTAAAATGTTGATTTGGGCACACTTGGTATATCTTGCTATACTATACCAATTTGTCCACTTAAATCATGACAAATCCATTAATATACAGTAGATGTTATGTTCGATATCATTACCATCCCATTGCAGTCAAAGATGGACGCTGCCAGAAAAACGGCCTAAGTGGCGCACAGTCGCTTTCCACTTGATACCAGCCATCTGGTTATGAAGTGCTGATGTTCCTGTGGGTATCCATTGTGGGCCATTGGTCAATCATGGTCAATCGACACCACTGGGTTCAAGGTCAACAACCTGCCATTGCGAAATGTTGGACATGTTCCAATCTGACCACGCGCGACATGCAGGTAATTCTGGCCTCCCTTTCCCTTTGGCTTCACGGACGCGTCGAATTGCCAAATCTTAGCAAGCAGCATGGCTCAGGGCAGCAAAGCTTTGAGCTAAAGCCGATAGCATTACATATGTTGCATTTCACAGCACTATATAGCATTATATAGCATAGCTTGCACGCCTCACAATATTCACAATGCCTCTCAAGTGTATCGGTCCACAGCTACCTTTTGCAGCGCTATTGGGATTTTCTCAGCGCCCATAATTCTAGGCACTGTACCCTCTGGTAATTTAACATAGCTATGGAAAATCACCATTTTTAATGGGAAATTCCACTATAAATGGCCATTTTCAATAGCTATGTTAGTTTACCAGAGGGTAGAGTTCCATGGATGTTCCCTCAGGTTCCAATGGTTTCCTGGGGCTCTGACTCTCTGAAGTTTCCAACCATCCTGAACCGCAGTTTCGAGAAACAAAAAAGGAACAAGTTGCCGAAAGGATACCATCCTCAGCCAGTCCTTGGCCTCTAAAGCGTTCCGAGCCGCCTTGGCATCAGTGGTAGCACTTGTGACTCCCCATATGTTGTTGGATGTTGTTGGTTAAAGAATGTTGAAGATTTTTCTTGGAACTACCCAAAGTCAGAACGGTCCAAGAGATTCCAAGTGTAAGTTTCTGAATCTCCGGACATGAATGTAGGATCACACCCTTGGAGCTGTGCCAAGGAGTCCAATGTCCCCCACACCAAGGCGCGCAATCTCCAAACTTTCTCCAAGGCCACGGCATTTTCGTGCTCGCTGATCCGCTTCTGGGTTGCTAGTCGCACCAGGTCATCTGGGAACAGGGACCGCTTGTGGGTGGGGGCAAATGGGTCAAGGCAAATGATCCAAAACCAGTGAAAGCCCTGACTGCTCGGAGATGTTTTTGAGGCACCTTTGGACCACTCCCAGTTATCCAGCACATGCCTGGCATGCTGGGAAAACAGGCTGTCATGGCAAGCTGTTTCTGTGCTGTTTGAACTCACTCGTCTTTCATGCATATGGAGGTTCAATCTGCCCAAGCCAGCAGCACGCCAGGGCCACGATATCCATTGGAGGACCCATCATCCTCGCAGTCCGTTGCTGCAAACATCTATATCAACCGCATCAACGATGCAAGGCACTTGTACAGGGCAATCTACGTGTTGCACCAACAACCATACCAACGTATACCAATATTAACATACAACAGCATCTGACGTGTTCCAGTCATGTTCCTATCACCAGAATTTCATTTTAACAAAATCTCCATCCAAGCGCACCTCCCAACATCCATGATCATCTTCTCATAGCGCGTCAAGGCTTGCAGTGATTCCTGAAAGTCCTACCATCGAGATCTCTGGGAACTGACATGAACTGACCCTGTGTAGACCTTCAGAAATGATCTGCACTACGTTACAATATGTTATAATATATATATATAATTATCATAGAAATGAAATTTGCCCACCACTTTCGTGTTCAACAAGTCACCTCGGCCATGTCTCTATACAGAAATCTGAGACATAAACTGCAAACATCCACAGCAACACTTGCTGCAACACATCTTCCATGGAATAGTCACAATCATCGGCCGCTCCCCAGACTCCCCAGCAATATCCATTCAATCATCAGCAATCATCAGCTGCAATCATCAGCTTTCCAGTCCTCATCGCTACGATCAAACTCCCAGTCGTTCACCACTTGGTGCAGACGGGGTCCATCGCGTTTCTGCACGGCTTCCTGCAGTTTCTGTTTCTGCTGATCTCGTCGTGCGATGGCCTGACGCGCCTGGCGAAAAGGGGGCGAGCTCTGGGGGATCTCAGACGGGCAGCGACTATCACTGTTAAACAAGTAGAAGTTAAACTATGTTAAACATTGTTAAACTCTGTTAAAACGACCAGAATTAGTAAATTTTCATGTAAATTAGATCAGTAATTGAGACACACTTGAGATCTTGATGATTACTGCAAGTCTTTTAGCGTTGTTGGTTCAAGGCGTCTGGTACAACGGTCAAGGACTTGATCTCAGACAGAATGCTGCCATGATCAGCCACACCTTGCATATCAAGCATACAAAAGATGTATTCAGTGTAAGACACAACGGACATGTTTGTCCTTTTCGGTCTCCGTCATCATGCTTTCTGGTAGTGCCAGGTCATGATTAGAGATGCTGCGATCTGATGCGATATCGGAAAAGCTGACATTGGTGAAGACTCAAGGCTCAAGTCTCTGGGATTTCCATGACCCCTGTGGCTTCCAGATTTACCCAAGTCATCCATGTTGGTTTCATAGCAATAGCATGCAATAGCATGCAATGGCCTTCACAGCGTGGATGTCATCTCTGCCAAAGTCCCATGTCGCTAAAGCAGCCTGGCAGGCCGTTGAGTCAATTCTTTGGACAATGTCTCGGCTGATCCTTGCTGCTACCTGCAGTTGTCTGCAACAAGAACACCAACACCAACAACATCAACACATCAATGGGGATATCCCCTTACATAGGCCTTATATAGGCCTTATATGGTACAGTACCTCCATTTTAGGATCCTGAAATTCCCATTGAACACATATCATTTCCTATCTGAGCCGGTGTTGAGGGCCACAAGGTATCATACTTGGTATGTTGCCGTCGGGGAGTCCCGACCTGGATCGAAGAGATCTTCCTCTCACCCACAGCATGGTCCAGCGCTCGCGCCCGAATTTGGTACCTGGAAATACTCGACGGCGGACAACAACAAACATCTTAAGTTGGCGGAGAAAAATCCATAAAACATCAATGTTTTTTTTCAGCAAAATCCACAGTGATTGCGCAATCTTCTGAGATTCTAGACCATCACAAGACTCAATGTTCCCAAAACTTGGACATGTTCCAGATTGTACCCTCTGGTAAACTAACATAGCTATTGAAAATGGCCATAGAAATAGTGGATTTTCCCATTAAAAATGGTGATTTTCCATAGTTTTTTGTATGTTTACCAGAGGGTAATCAAGAAAACCAGTGCTGAGTTGACCAAAACAAACTGGCCTAACCGGCCGCTGGAAGGTCACATCTGGGTATGACTCAAAACCCTGGTAACCTACTCAGATGTGAACACCAAAAACAAATTGTAAGTGCTGCAAATGGATGCTCACACTCAAAAACATTCAGAATTCAGAAACTATAGTATCACAACCATTTCTCAATCCGCATCTCGTTCACTTAACATTTTACTCGTGTAACCATTTTTATATTTCATCCCCATAAAACTGGTTTTATCAAAACTGGACATTTCAATCAGCCGACCAATCGACTGATCGATGGTGTGAAATCTCCACTGGTCGCCTCTTGATCATCTTCTTGGCTTCTTCGGCGCCGTCGATGTTCATGGGACCATCTTTACTCATGTCCACAATGGCCTCCCCGCTGTGTAAAAATGCCCATGTTTCTTGGGGAAAATATGGCCGTTAAAAATAGGGAAAATATGGCCATTTCATAGGGATTTCATGAGGATGAATAGGGAACATATGGCCATTTATATGGGGAAAAATATGGGATATGGCCATTTTTGTTGGGGAAAATGAGGATGAACCATGGGATATAATGGGGGACCCTATTTTCAGACAAGATGATTTGAGATGCTTAAGCCGAGGGAGTACATGATTGATGTCATTATACTGTACGATACTGTAGGTTTGCTTGGGAGGTCTAGAAAGTATTTGGCCGTTCATCAAAATGTTCCAGCAAATGTTTCTACAGTACAAAGATCAAGTTCTTGAACTAGTTCATATTTTCTCAACAAATTTACATTTCGAATGGGTATGTGTAAACTGGGAAATGGCAGGGTCAATGCAAACATGATCAAACATCACGGCACAGTGGTCCCTGGACTATGAATGTTTACACCCAAATAGGGATGGATTGCGGATCCAAATTTGGAATCCCTTTTCATCTCATGGTTTTCAAAATCGGTTTCATTGGTAGATGGCCTTTGATCTGCGGTATTCCCCATTTCGACCCATACCTGGACCCCTTGAAATTCCATGGGCATCCGGAAGAAATTTCATCCTGTTGCTTGCCACAAATGGCGTGGTTGCAAAAAACATCACAAACAATTCTCAAGAATTGGATGGTAATAGAACCATTTTCAGATCCACATAAGTAATACTGTAGCGTGTTGTTTGTTATATATCACTGTATCACCCGTTAAATATCCCATTATGTGTATATATATATCCCTTTATCTCTACCATGCTGGGTTTGATACCACAACTTTAAGAGGCGAATATCCCCATATGACTGGTATTTCCCCACCTGCCAGGTGAGGGTCTCTAGATTTTATCAGAGTTACTTCCTCCTTCCCCCAGCGAACTCCAGATCTCAATGGGCACTGCCGGACTCCAACTGGGAGTGCCAGATCTCAGTTGGCACTGCCGGACCTCATCCGCAGGCTCCAGATATCGGTGCTCAACTTGCATTGTCCACTGAAATCTGGCGCTCGCATTTGAGGTCCGGCTGTGCCCATGTCAGAAGGAATGTCAGAATAGATGCCAGATGGATGCCAGACGTAGTGCCAGAAAGAATATTAGAATAGATGCCAGATAGCATGTCAGAAAGAATGTTAGAATAGATGCCAGAAAGAAGGTCAGCATATATGCCAGAAAGTATGTTAGAACAGATGCCAGGTAGAATGCCAGAAAATAATGTCAGAGTATATGCCAGAAAGAATGAAAGATAGAATGTCGGAATAAATAAATAAAAACATATATATATACACACATATATATATATACATATATCCAATATATATTTTCCAGATGGTATGTTGGAATACTGTGTCAGGGTGGGGATCACTCGAAGAAAGTAATTTCTACCATTACCATTCCAAGGCCATGCTTATATTCTATATCAAGGCCATGCAAATACGTGGACCATATCACGGCCAGTAAAGATCCCGTAAATATATGTAAATATCATTAAATATCATCATTGACAGGCAGGGCCAACACCCCAGATACTTACGAAAACATGGGAAAACTGAGTAGATAAGGAGGCAAAATGACCAATTTACATCAATTTGCCCCGTTTCACTTACCTACTATGGATCGGAGCACCTCTGATTATTATAAGCCATATTTGGTGCCTAAATCCCCATACTCTGGCATTTAAATCTCCATTGATCCATATGAAACCCCCATGAAATCTCAAATCCCTGAAGCATAGTTTTTGAGATAATCAAATTCCCATGAAATATGTTGGATGTGCTTAAAGACCTCCCAAAAAAAACTATAAAGATTCCCCAAGCTCATGGATTTTCCCATCGGGTTTTCCCCTAGCCAAACAAACGAATCTCGCCTCGCGCAGCTTGGGCACGTCGCGGCGGTCCAGGGCTTCCTTCAGCAACTTGGGCAGCTCTTCTGCCTGGTGAAACTCATCGGATCTCATGGGATGAAGACCGACAGGGAGAAAAATATCAGCAACCCATCCCTGGCAGTGTGTCAAAACCATTGGAAACCCCTTTTTAGTGAACATCAAAATAGCTGGGATGGTAAATGGATGTGAATAACCCCACTAAAAATGGTATTTTCATAGCTATTGATCCATACCCATATGAGAACAATTAAGAAAGTGCATTAATTAGTGCATTCAATAGCCAATGGAATTTGATACATTTGATGTGGACTGGGATAGGTGATAGTTTTTTGAAAATTTGTTTTGGAGTCCCATGGAATTTCCCTTGATCCATTCAGGAATATAAGTTGGAGTAGAGCATTTTTCCAGCATCTGCATGAATTTTGAAGACCTGGGAAGATTGGTGATTTTTACACATTCTCCTGGTACCTGGTAGATCTTGCAAGAAGGGTCCATTCAACTCCTTCGGACCTTCTCATTCCCTTCTCTTTTTTTTCTGGCATTCTTGTGTATATTCTCTGGTTATTTAACATAGCCATGGAAAATGGTCCATCTATAGATGGTTTACCGTTCTTAATAGCATGGTGATTTTCCATGGCAAACTGTGAATGTCATAACCAGATGGTATATGCAACTGTTAAATTCAGATCCAAGCTCGAGGTTCTGGTGGATGTTTGCAGGGCACACATCGGATAAACAAACACCCATGTTTCTGCCCGGTAACGGAGTGTGCTACCTGGTACCAGTACAATCTAAAACATGAACCAAACACAACCAAACATAGACAATTACACGATGCAAGATCTACAACTCCTCGGTGCAACCGCTTCGTTTAATAAAACTATGCTGAGAAAAGTGGGTGCTTTTCAGGTACCATATGGTATCATGATTCGAGTTTCACACCTCAATAACGCCCCGATACACCTGCGCAGTTCATACCAGTTCTGAAGCGTGCCGTATCCAACCCTGCCATTGGAGCCCCGAACCAGTCTGCGCCATCGCTCCAGATCTTGACGTGCACCTGATACCTGTAGCAAGAGTGAGAATACACAGCAGAGGAAGAACTATGATGATATATTTATATGATGATTATGATTAAATAATCTTTATATACATATAAACATATTGATGCATGTAGCTATATTTTGTTGTCGTCGTTGTTATTCTTATGACGATTATGATTCACTGCTATCATTCAACGTGACACCACGACTAGTTCCCCGGGGAATCCCTTGGTGCTGGGCGTGGCCTCTGCATCATCTGCTGAATGCTGAAAGCGGGATAGGGCTTGAGCAAGGCCACCCACCTTGCTACGAATTCATCGCCGGTGGCAGGTGCCAGTAGCAACACGGTAACAAAATGCTGACCAGAAATCACGGAATGGAAAGGACATGAGAAAAGTGTTTTATTGACGAGCGTAATGCCAATCCAAGCAGAAGTCAACGGATTGCACGTCAGCAGCGCACAAGAGGAGAATGCGTGCGAAAAGCCGCACTCACATGCACCCTTTGCAGGGGCAGAGCCATGTGGGACTAGGGTGGGTTTTCCGACACGCAAAACAAAGAATAAAACATCACAAGAGAGGAGAGTGGTGTTCAGATTCTGCTCAAATCGTTCTGCCCCTGCCGACGCACTGCGGGGTTCGAAAAACCACTTGCAACATGATGGAGATTTGGTGAACTGCCGTGGTCTCCTGGTCAGCCTCTAGCGGCCGCGTGTGAGTGGCAAAAGCATGGCCTCTGCCAACAGAATCGCCAAGGCCACTGGCTGGTTGCGAATCATCAGACAGAATGAAACGCCATCTGGCCGACTCTAAAAAGAGGATCTGCAAAGCAAAGCGGAGATCTACTTGCTGGGGCCCCAATTCATCAGAAGGCCTCAAATATAGGGCAGATAGTATAGTGAGTTTCTCATCAGAATCGGAGTGGCCATTCTTCTTCGCAATCAAAGCTTCCTCAAGGAAAATGACATCAACTTGCACAAGAAGAGAGGCGGCCCATACCAAAGCTGACGCGATTCGAACCAACCTTAGCCTTAGTAGCGATCTCTTCCTTAGTAGAAATTTCATCCTGAATAGGTTGCTCGCATGCCAAATTCCACCATGGCAGCCAGGCAAATGGACAAACACACAGGGAGGGACTCACACTTGTGACAAAGACCTATGAGAAAAGCTGCTGCTCCAAATTCGGAGCAATAAGAAGACAAGAACAAGAACTCTGAGGGTCCATTGCATGCAATTTCTTCCAAGTAAAAAAATAGTTTTTTTTTCCAACCCAAACAATGGCATTCCAAAAAAGGTGAAAATGCTACATGTTTGAACACATCAACCAAATCCAATGCGTTTGCACATCTTGGGCCGCTTTGGTACCTATACCTCCCGTTGATCTATACCAAAATAGAAACTTCTACCTGGATGTTCATCCCAGTTGGTACGGAACGTGGGTGATAACCATATATATTATACACAGGTATATATACAGGTCATAGACGATTCACGATTTCTCGCATCCACATCTACATTGGAGGTTTCCTAAAATGGGGGTACCCCCAAATCATCCAAGCCATTAGACCATGACTTAGTATTTACACCTATGGTTCGGTGATCCCTAACCCGCATTTCACAAACCGATGGGGGTGATACCATCATACCAAGCTGCATCTCTCGCCCGATGAGCTTTCTTGATCTCCTCTACGCCTGCCTAAGCGGGGACTTAACTTCACCAAGAAATGTATGGCGGGTATGATATTCACTGGATTTACAGTAAGGGAAATTGACTTAACCAATGCATATGGTATTATTTATATGATATTCAATGGATCTATTTCCCTTAAACCCAATCTAGAATTGGCAGAAGGAATGAAGGATTGATTGGTTTGACTACGAATTCTTCCAACTGTGATTATTTTAAGCTTTGGACTCACAATGAGTAGTTCAGAAAAGCTATGCAAATCTGAGAATCTGGGACCGCAAAAGCTATGCAATAACTATAACAGGTTGAAAGTCAGTTTGGCAACATCTGTGGTTTTTCTGTATGACTTCGTTCATGAAGTAGATTACTTTAGTATTGAAACCCACGCTTTGGGGTTCCCCCATGTGAGAAACCTCCAAGAACAGCTATGGCAGGGCCCTGCCTGCCACTTGCCAAGAACAGCCCTTGCTTTGACCTCTGCACTTGGCACTTGCAACAACACCACGCTGCAACAGCGAGGTCATACTGCAGATTGTCATGATTTTCTGCTCAGAACGATGATATAATTGGGATATCATGGGGAAAATGGGGACATCATATGGATTGAAAAAGTGGTAAAAATCATGACATCATGGGATATAATGTGGTAATCATGGTAGTGCCCATGTTTATGAAACCATCCCCATCATCCCCAATGAAATTGGCTATACCCCCCAACTGACATCAACTGGGATGATATTTGGTACCCCCATTGGCGAATCCAACTGGGATCTTGACAAGTCTCGCAGCCATCTCCATCCTGCCCCAGGGCCAGGTGTCCAGTAGACACGTCCATTCTGCAACTGTCCAATCCGGCAAAAGGATGCAAAAAGCTGATCCAATCAATTTCTCTACCACATTATTCACATAATTATTATATTATTATATAATATTATATATATCATAATATTAATAATTAATTAATCACTATCTTTGGAAAGTACAGAGCCCCAAGGACCATAATTTTAGGCTCCGACTCCACAGAATGGCGATGTGCAGGGTCTAAGCCTCACAACCAGCGGACTCCGAGGCAATCATGGAGATCATCATGGACGAGTTTCACTAAAAACAGGGCGGGCAGACATGGCTAGACATGGCTACCCTCTGGTAAACTAACATAACTATACATAACTATGGAAAATCACCATTTTCAATGGGTAAATCCACTATAAATGGCAATTTTCAATAGCTATGTTAAATTACCAGAGGGTAGATCTCAAGAGGCAAAATACACTAATTCAATGGAATTAATCCATCAAATACTGACCATGAATCATGGATGTGAGCCCCTGAAGCACGATGGTTACATAGAAAACCTCGAGGATGGATGACCGCACATCGATAGGTTGAACATGTGGTAAGTCTAATAGTTGTTCGCATACAATGAGGCCGTAAATGAACATTGAATGAAGCGGCACTATCTTTTATAATGGGAATATAATCCATTATATTGTATATTATCCAATGAATATTATCCAACTAATATTATCCATATATTATCCAATAATCCATGATCTTTTCCAAGAAGACCGGGCATCGCACTTGCACTTCGCCGCACTGCATAGACAGTCCTATCGTGATGGCTTGTGACATGACCCGCGTTGAAATAGCTCGTTACGTTCCAGCAGGGCAGCTTAAGCAACTATCATGGTCTGAACAGCATCCCAGGGTTTGGGGCATTTCAATATAATGTATATAAACATCATGGATTATATATCCAATTGATATCTTGATTTCTGGATTTTTGTTAGGACCTTTTCCGGATTTTTCCGGATTGATTGCGGAATAAAAAACCCAGCAATAATCCCGCAGTCCTGAGATAACTTTCGCCATGAGCCTCCTTGAGAGCGCCCTGATGTTCCAGGGCTCGGAGATGTTTCTCAAGTTCCCCACCATACCCATAGGATCCATGTATGGTATATATGCTAAAATTGGGGGTATATTGATGGTAAATGTTACCATATATAGCATGGATCCTATGGGTAATAGATTGAGACAGATTGAGACACCCAAAATAATATAAAATAACCACAGCTTCATGGGGAAAAAAACGATGATAAAGCATAGAGTATCAAATCGTGGAAGACCCTTTCGCACCTGCAAAAGGTCCACACGACGGCCACGGATCGCTGCCTGCAAGGTGGGGTGACATTTTTGGCTCGTCCCCATGGTCGGTGTACCACTCACAGGCCTCCACAGGTTTCCACCAGAGACGCACAGACTTCAAAGCCTGACAACTGCAGCTGGGAGTGATTTGACCATAAAAGGTCTTCAACGTATTTTCCGAAAAACCACCAAGGATCCACTTGTATGCATGGTTTTCTCGAACTCGAGAGTGCTTTGAAACAGGGTAATTCACATTAGGTTCCCTCACATTAGGTTCCCTGTCGCAGCAATCTCCCTGAACTTGATGTTTGAAGATACTTCTGCACGTGAGTGCATAATACAACCCCATCTCCCCTGTGGTCCCCCTATGGTCACCCCTTTTTGGGAACCCACAACAAATCAGATCTACATTCTTCATCTAAACCCGGTTTTTCATGGTTTTTCCAGAAATCCATGTGAAAATTTGGATAGAAATCCATATGAAATTTGGGATAGATATGGAGGCTTCCAATCCATGAGAAGTACCCCAAATCGTCCAAGTCATGGATGGCCATTTCAGTATTGAAACCCATGGTGATTTGGGGATCCCCCATGACTTTTCAGAAACCCCCATCATGAAAGACACAGCCCGGCTGGGGGTGGGTAACTGGGGCATCGCCAGTGGCTCATAACCATATTATACTCCAGTTATATATCTTGTGGAATATCGTCGATTATCTATCTATCTATCTATCTATCTATCTATCTATATATATATACATGGAATCACAAATTACATACGTACATCTATGCATCCACAAGGTTATATGAGTTATAGAAACCACTTGCGAACTGGGGACGTCACCGCAGCCGCCCACCTCAGAGAACTCCTCCTCGGAATTCTCCCACACTGCCATGGTGTCCCTGGCATCAGATCCATTGGATGGTCAAAGAGAAAGAGCTGATATGAGTTGATCATGATATGCAGCATCATGATGACGATGACGATGACGAGAACGATGACTGCAACGATGACTAGAACGATGACTGCAACGATAACTATAGCGATGTTGATGGATCTTGACAATGAATGACAGTGAATCATAATAAGTGAATCGTAATGAGTAATGATGTCATATATGTCCAACTGCCATACATATCCATGAATATCATCCACATATATTCAGATCATATGGTTTTAACACATCCATGATGGCTAAAGTCTTTTTCCGCCGATGCTTGGTCAAAGGCGGGTTGGCAAACTGTTCAGAAACATTTGCAACACAACCGGACTCAACCTGTTGGCTTCAGTTTGTCAAAAAGGAAAAACAAAAACGGCATGAAAACAACTCGCAAACAGGTCCCATATCCGAGCCGATGGGCCCAATGTGTTGCCTTGGCGAGTGTGGCGAATTGGAGTCTTTCCGCCTTCCAGGGAGCTGCATCAAGCTTGCAGCTAGGAGCTAGGACCATGGTTCGAAGGGCACGCCTGTCATCATTTCGATGAGCACCATGACCTAAGGACGAGGGCCACGCTGTGCCACGATACTGAAGCAATGCCAATGGTGCTGGATGTTGCTAGGTATCTGCGGACACTTCCAAAGGAAACAGAAGGCCCCAGGTAAACTCAGCAAATAGAATAAGATGCAAGTGACTGGTTGTGATTACAATATTGTAGCCCTTGTGCAGCTTGAGGTTTGGGAGGACCACAATACCACGACAATGGTTCTCAAGAACACAACACATGTTTTTTTCAAAACTCAAAGATACAAATAGGTACTGTACAGGTTCACACTCGCCAGCGTCGCAGAAATCTGGGTAACATCTGGGGTTACGATTTCAATCATGTTCAATCAAATCGCAGGCTGTGGTTTCAGAAATTATATCAAGACATCAGAAAAACACACAAACTCCATTAAACATACATCTCAAAATCATTCAAAAATCCATTAGAATCTCATAAAATCCAATGGGTTGTTCCAGCCGCAGCAGCCGCGCAGCAATTTTCAGAGCTCCTCGGCTGACAGGCTCCGTTCTTTCACGTGACACATGCGATCAACGACACGCTCCAAAAGCTTGGAACCGTCCTGGGCTGATTTTTCCAGCGCAAAGGATGGCTTGGGAATAGTTGGGATAACCAGTGACGAATTACTCACTAAGTTCATCAAATTATATCAAATTTCTCTACTGGTAGACTTTGGATGATGGGGGATCGATCAACCATACTTTTTGTTGAGTCAACCGCGGTTCTTTTTTACTGTGGAATTGGGAACCTGTGTCTTCCCGGTGTGCCGTAGTTGTGGCACCCCGAGTGCAATGAGCCCACAATATTACAATGCAAGTTCTTTCGGTCCGGTTTCAAGAATTTGATGGCTAAACTCCAGACATCTCCAGACTAGACCAGTGATGAATTCACAAGGCAAAAACATAGGAAAGATGTGAAACACGCAAGGAAACAAATTTGGTTCGTAGGGCACATGGTGTCAGCATTGCTGTGGCAGCCGCAAAACCAGTGCCAGTCAGTTGCAGAACCTCCTTAAGTCCCCGACAAAGACCATGTTGACCCGGGCGTATACTGTGTCAGGAGGATCCTGCTCTCAAGGTTCAGCAAGCACAAATACCGTACTCACCAAGGAAGAAAGATCCAAGTTAAGCTTCAGACATAACCCTTTCTGATGGAGAACACATTACATCAGTTCATGGCAGCTCCCCCGACGTCAACCCCAAAATCCACCCGCCATCCACCGGGGACCTCGACAAAGGCACTACGACATTCCTCCAGTATAGCCTGGAGAGCCGAGAAAACCACCGCTGTTCGTATGCTATTCAAAGTAGCGAATAGATACTTAAGTGATCTTAAGATATCTGAAGGGTGAATATATTGACATGCATTGACAATCATTGACATGCTTTTTCACAATTATAGATCTTAGTTTCGGTGCAATACATTCAATTCCATGGATGAATCAATTTGGACTCGCCGGCGTCAAGCTCCCACCTGCTGGTCATCGCCCTGAACTGCATGGAATTTGCTGCACATCGTGAAGTTGTTGCTTGCGGTGACGGCAGCCAACAGCAAAGCGTGGTCATCCTGGAGATGCCGAAGACCGCGTGTCTCTACATCCAAAGGGGGAGAGAGGAAGTACAGTCAAAAAAAACACCAGATACATCCAGATTCAAAATGATTCAAATAGGAAGGAATATTATAAGGGTTTTGGCCCAGTTTCACTCATCCCAAGATGACCATTCTCATGTTGCAACATGGCACAATCGCCTGTTGATGCTTCTAGTCTCTTTTTAGCGGGAAGATGCGATTGTCTTCGGATTCAGCCACGCACCACAGGGTTGCTGCGCCGCCATGATTGTACTGGTATCAGCTTGTATCTTTGTGTGCCAATCATGCGCACTTCATTGACATAGTTGGTCGGTCTGTCGGTCTGTCGACATTTTGATAGACAAACAAACAAGCAAATGGACGCATGATGACGCTTGAATGAACATGAATGAACATGAATGAACCTGCGTTTGCAATGTGACAAATAAATTCTCACTCCATGTTGGGGATATCCAAAGATTTGTCCACTCATCATGGCCCAAGTTCTGCTATTGAACTGTCCTGTGGCAGCAGGAATTGCAGTAGTCCTGCCAAACGTGCGTTCGTTTCCAAAACTTACCTTGGCCAAACCATGTTTAAGTTTCTATGGGATTCTGCACATGCATCATCAGATTTCTTTGAAGAGTTTGCAAGTTTCTTGGTGGATTAATGTAGATTACATGTCACATCATGCCACAGTTTAGCGACAAGCAAAAAGACTGGCATTGCTTCAGGATAGGTTGGGAGTTCAATGAGGTTGTGTCAAGATGTCGAATCTGAAAGCACGTGCGGTCATGTTACACTTGCACAAACCAGTGTGTGGCTCAAGTCCTTCAAAAGTTAGAGGTCAACAATTACCCTCTGGTAAACGTTTACAGTTTGCTATTGAAAATGGCCCATTCGAAATAGTGGATGACTACCCATTAATAGCATGGTGATTCTCCATTGTTTTTGGTATGTTTACCAGAGGGTATAACCACCATTTTCCTATGGTTTTCCTATGATTTTCCCATAAAACCACCATTATTCATAGGGTTAACAGACATTTTCCACAGGGTGGAGCCAGGCCAGCATGTAGAAACTATATCAGACTATACTTGGCATCAACAGGTTTGCCTCGCCTTCCACGACTGCACCGATTCGTCCCAGTCTGTGGAGGACTTGGATGGCATGTCCGTGGGCCACGTTCCAAATGCGGCCTGGGCCATCTGGGCCCATGGTTTCACGATATGTCACGATGGTTGTGGGATCCTGCAGTAGGTCACCTTAAAAATCTCTGGAACATCGGCAGCAGTCGGACAGTCGGACCTGTCATTAATGACAGGCGACCTCGTTCGAATTCGCGCTGCATCCAGGATCCTGGCAGTGACAACAAGGCACGCCCCTTCCATGGTCTCCCCATATCCCCCAGTTTTTGGGAAACAAAATAAAGATAATGAGATATATTGAGATATATCCTCAGTTATATGGGTTGGTCGGAAAATCCGCCTGCACCGAAGGTGCCGAGGCGGTTTTCGTGAGCACGCATTAACCGGAAGCAATTGCAATAGCTATTGAGTTTTATCTCGGAGGGGCCTTTATTGCTCTAGAATCCAGTGTTTTTCCACGTTCTTAAAGGGACCTAAAATCAGCTAAGTTGTTAAACTTGGGCCCAACATGGGCCCAACATAAGCCCAACATTGATGGGCCCAACATAGAGCCAACATTGGCCCAACGTGCTCTCAACATGAGCCTCACAAAGGCCCAACGTAGAACATATATGATATATGGTTTTATTGGAACTCCGGAGCTAACACTCTGGTGCGGGCGGTTGTCATCGCGAAGTGACCAGAATAGAGACTAACCCCAACTTCGATGCTTAAATTATGGATCATTATCATCTGATGCTCTTCCCTATTTTCTTATGGTTGTTTGGAGGGTATACACATTGCCATATCATAATACACAATCTTCAGACCCACAGCCCCAAATAAATTCAAAATCCCTCTGTCATTCAAGCATACTGAGTACATACTGGTTGGTTAATAGGGATTCTCAATCCATGGATAATCCCCAATGGTTGGTAGAATCCCATGATTTCCCATGGAAATTTCCCATGGAAATCACCCATTTGTTTGGGGATCCCCCCGTCCTCTGCAGCGACTAATCCCAGAGCCCTGCAGCGTATCTTTGCGCCAGCCAAGTGCCAAGCCGAGGATACGTAGCCGCGCTGCCTGCCACTCCACGCGCTGAAAAAACCAGGAAGTCCAGGGTTTTTACCATCAAATATACAAGTTTTCTAGGGTGTTTACCATGGGTAAAAGCACCATCAACATTTGAGGTTTGACCAGGTTTGACCATCACAAATGGAGATCATTTGGGATAATTTTTACCAAACAAAATTCATGGGAATGTGGATTGGATTGCTTCTAATGGGCTCTACATGGCTCTACCACATCTGTGCTATGGTCATGTCTAGGAATATGAACCCATTTTTTAGCCTTACAACCATCAGTTTGGGCCGTGACTTCGAGTTGTAGCCTTATGAAAACAATGTTGTAAGTTGTTGGTATAATTCATCAACAACATGATAGCGAATGGTACTTGAGATGTAGCTAAAGGGACCAATATGGACCAATAGTAGCAATTGTATATACTGAGTATACTATACTATACTATATACTGTAATACTGTTGAAAAGAAGACATATACCCGTTGATATCCGGTCGATCAGAGTCAGAGACGCTTGTTCCAAAGGTCTCCCTGAAATGGACATCGTTAGCCTCCTGGAAGCTGTCTTGCCAGCTTCGCAGCAGCAAACCTGTCGGCGCTGAGCAACCCAGTGGTTCATTCCAACTCGGGATGACATTTTTGAAAGATTTTGAAAGTATGAAACCTTTGCAACGATCATCTGTGATCATGATCATCCAATCTTGGAATCTCCACTTATGAAGAACTCCCCGGCCTGGAGCAGACATCGACTCATCTTGGAAGCTTCGGGTCAATGGATGACTCAAACCATTCCCCTGGTACAACACTCCCGGGCCAGGAAGCGAAAAGGAAAGAATCCTCAGCAAAACATCGACGTTGCTCAGTCTCCATGGATCTCTGACAGTACGGTTGGTCAGACTATATGGGAACCCTAAACATCTACCATCTGGTTATGACTAACGTAGCCATGGGAAATGGCCCATTTATCAGAGGTTTGTACGCAAATCCCCGTAACTTCTCAATGGTATGTGCCTGTCCCATTTTTTGCCAAATCCCGGAGATGGGCACATACCCCGGAGAAGGGCACTTGACTCTGAACCCTGCAAATATGCATTAAAAAGACCTGGTGCCCTTCTCAATGGTACGTGCCCATCTTAGATGGTCACTTGTCCTGAGATAGTCCGCAAATGAGCGAGAACCCTCATCCAGCCCTTCGAATTTATAGAGGTTTACCTATTAAAAATTGTGACTTTCCATGGCTATGTTAAATAACCAGAGGGTAGATGTTTTGAAGATCTTGAAGACCAACAATGGCCAAAACAGTGGGTTCCCATTTCCTCGTCCTAAGCATTCACAGTCATGTCACCCAAGTATATAGCTACAATAGATGCGCAATACTTCAGAAAGTTGCGAAAGCAAAAGGAACCTGCAACCGCCAATAAGATCCAATAAGTGTGTTAATGGCGTGCAGCTGTAAACACAACAGCAGCAATAAAATCATGTCGTCTTAACTTGTTTCAAGTTGGTTTGAAAATGCGAGGACTGAACTTCGTGAATGTGAAACCCTCCAAATCTTTTCAAGGGATAGTTTAAATCTTCAATGTCTGTTCATGTTGACCCGACCAGTAGTTGCATTTAATCACAGGGTATGGCTACTGTGTGGATACAGCATACAGCGACCACTCAGAAAATGTGGCACAAGCAAAGCAAACTCCATTCATTCCCACCATGGCTCTGTTTCTGGAAGCTGTTGCTGGGCAATGTCATCGCTGCAGCGGCAGCCCATGAGTCCAACACTAACCAGTGCGCCCCACCTTGTCAGTGATGGAGCTCTTATCATCACATGTTTCTTCTTATTGTTCTTTTTTCATTTGTCTTATTATGTGTGTCTTTCTTCTCTTCTTCTTCATTAACATCATCATATTATTATTCTCCTTTTTCCTTTTCGGTGTTTTCCCCCGCTTCTTCTTCGTCTTCTTTTTTTGTTTGTTTCTTCTTCGCCATCCTCCTCCTCCTCCTCTTCCTCCTCCTCCTCATCACCACCATCATCATCATCATCATTGTCATCATCATCGTCATCCTCATTATCATTATCATTGTAGTCAAGGTTGTAGTAACAGTGATGGTGATACTCCTAGTCCTAGTCTTAGTCACAATTCGAATCGAACAACATCATCACAAGATTCAGCATAGCAATAGCATCAATAAGAATCATGAAATGATAATAACAGCAAAACCACGACGATTCTCAAGAACAATGGCAAACCATAAAAACCTAACATGGACGACCTAATACTGATGATATCTGATGATCATGGTCATCCCGATCCGCCTTCCGTCAGCTTGGCCAAGACGGCATCCACCTTGTCACGCTCCAAGAATCCTGTCTTCGACCCGCAAACCTTGGCGAGCGGAAGCTCCACATGTTTCGAAAAGCTCGGGCTTTTGAACTTACGGCCAAGTCCATGTCACATGCATAAACACATTCATATGTATATATATAAAATACATATACGTACATCAGGTATACATTGTATTGTAAATACTGTAACATGTCTATCATTTCATATGGGTATGGGTCAAAAGTAGGTACCCCAATAATTGGATGGTTAATACTAAACTAGACTAACATCTGTGGTCCCCTAGGTCTTCCATTTTGACCCACATCCATATCTGTATCACATGTCTATACGCTCAGATCGCCATTCTTAATCCAAGAATCGACGGGCACCTCCGCTTTGCCCATTTCAAGGAGGAACTTCTCTGCAGCCTCCGTGCCATTTAAAGTGACGGCAGATGGCAAGGCAGAACTAGCACCATTTTATATCGTTAATATATATATATATATTTATTTATTTATTTACAATGGTATTATACATAGATTTATATGGATATATGTATATAATCAATATCTAGTGTATCAATTTATATCAATACTACAGGTTTAATGTAATTATATATATATCAATATCCAATGAATATATACATTGTAGTGTTGATGGCGAAACACCTATTTATTGTGGTAAAACACCTATTTGGAGGTTTCCTAAGTCATGGAGGTATCCCCAAATCATCCAAGTCATGGATGACCATGAATTAGTATTGAAACCTGTGGTGACTTGGGGATCCACCATTTTCAGAAACCCCCATGTATGTATAAGTAATTATCTAATGTGTGGAAATACATCAATAATTGATATTGAAAAAAAACAAACATATACTAGATGTAGATATTAAATGAAGATATCAAATATTGATATGGATACTAGATTTAGAGACTAGATATAGATACTAGATTTAGGTACCAGAGATAGATAAATGAATCTTATCTTAAAACAAATCCAAATTGCTGTGATTTGTCGTATTTGTTCGTATGATATCCTATGAAACGCAAGCTGATTAGCCCTTCTTCGGCACCTTTTGCATTCTATGAAGAGCATGCTGGCCAATCCCAGACCTGGGGTCTAAGCTGCTATTGTTCGGGCCATCCATGCGTTACCCCATGGAAAAAACTCCATGGTAAACATATTAATTGAAAATCAATTGAAATCAATTGAAAGTAAAATAAATCAACTGAAATCAATTGAAAGTAAATTGAAATCAATTGAAAATCAATTGAACATCAACTGAAATCAATTGAAAGGAAAATAAATCAAATTGAAATCAGTTGAAATCAATTGAAAGTAAAATAAATCAAATTAAAATCAGTTGCAATCAATTGAGATTAAATTTAAATCAATTGGAATCAATTGAAATCAATTGAAAATCATCTGAAATCAATTGAGAGTAAATTGAAATCAATTGAAAATCAATTGAAAATCCATTGAAATCAATTGAAAATTAACTGAAATCAATTGAAAGTAAATTGAAAACAATTGAAAGAAAATTAAAATCAATTGAAATCAATTGAAATCAATTGAAAATCAACTGAAATCAGTTGAAAGTAAATTTAAATCAATTGAAATCAATTGAAATCTATTGAAAATCAGTTGAAATCAATTGAAAGTAAATTGAAATCGATTGAAATCAATTGAAAATTAATTGACATCAATTGAAATCTTTACTTAAGATCATGATCCAAAATCATTCAGACCCCGACCCTTCGAAAGTTACTAGCCGAAAGAGGCACCTTCAAATGTTGAGGGGGGCCCTACACTAATCAGGATCCAACATTATAACACCAAAAAAACATATTGCTGGTTCAAATTATCACCATATAAATCCCATATAACTTGATGATCCCGTTAAAGTCATCAACATTCACATACATTCACCATATTTATCCATGTTTCACATCCATGCGTTATTATATAATGTCTCCCATGAAAGCACCATAGAACTTCCCGTTTCAGCCTGGCCTGACAAGGATGAGCTGCAAACCAACGGGAGAAGAAGCCAACTGAACTGAAGCCAGTGGTCACAGCCAGCACCTCGCTAGCTGATCGCTGCTCTGCTAAGATCCCTTGGATTTTTGGGTCCCACAGCATCAATCATATAGGATTGATGGCCACCAAGGATATCCAAGGATTGGTACAATGGATCTAGCATGGCTCATCTGTTCTCGAGGATTGGTGGATCGGCAATTCGACTCTTTTGGGATGAACAGCAGTGCGATTCCAGCGGAGTGAACCTGCACATCTGGTTCATGCAGTAGATAAGCCACCGCCAAAGCTGTTCGTGGCTTCCATAACAGTCGAGTGTAATACCTGTGGCCCAGGAATGGATCAATCAGCGTGAAATAGATGGATTTGGCAACCCAAAGATGGGGACTTTAAAGATGGGGCACAGCTGGACCACTGGACCCAAACTGTACCTGTACCGTTTTTGCCCTGGATCCTGTGGTGTTGATGAGGTTCACATGGAGAAAAGATGAGAAAAGGCCTCGAAAGATCGACAGAAATCACCAAGGGAAGTGGCTCCTGCGGCAGGTCCAAGGGGTTGCTTCACTGGCTTGAGTTCCTCAAAAACCTCAAGGGAAGCCCTGAATTTTGCCATGGTTTGCCCCCCAAAAAAATACAGCGAAGCATTGTGTGGGGCGTGGCTTCCAGGAATGGATCTCCTGCTGGCTAGGAGTCACGCAACATGCAAGAAGTGTCAGCAGTCTGCCATATCTGCCATGGCTCAAAATAAAATCAATCATCTTTGGATTGAGTCGGATTGAGGGTCACAAAAAAAAAAAACTGCAGCACTGCCAAATTAGGGTCCCTTGGTTTCACCCTGAAGTCCCTTGGGTCCCTGGGTCCAATCCCAGGTCTTGACAGTCTTGACAGGTCGAAGTCAACAGGGATCAGAACACGCCCAGAGAGGGCTTCTGGGTTTGATTTACCCTCTGGTAATTTAACATAGCTATGGAAAATCACCAGTTTTAATGGGAAAATCCACTATATATGGTCATTTTCAATAGCTATGTTAAATTACCAGAGGGTAGCGGCTCGTGTTTTCTAGATCTTTCTAGCAAATCTCCATCCTTTGTCCACAGGCTGTACTGCTGGTGAAACCTGTGTTTCATGCCACCGGTAGTGTTTGCTTGAGCCTTCAACTTGGATCAAAGTGATACTATTCGGGCAAATGTGAGTCACATCAGAAATAAACCCCAAATTCGGGGTGGTTCCTCTTATTAACCACCTATGGTGAGATTGTCGTGAGGTCGCTGCTTCACTCTTCAGTCCAGAGCCTCTTACAATCTCTCTTCAAGCAAGGAGCAGATCAGCCAGTCAAGACAAGCAACCAACCAGCCAACTAAGTAGCAACCTGACAAGCAACCAATGAAGCACCAATCAACACCGATCAAGTTGTCAACCACTGGACCAACACTTAAACATTAATAATATCATGTGCTTGAGAAACTAAATTCGTAGCTCCAACTGGCTCCCCATGGCTAGTATCTGGAGGATCATCCCAATGGTTTTTTTAAGCCTGGTTAGTAAGTCATCTAGAGTCAGTTATCCCATTTATCTACCCTTCAGCAATCAAACCTAGCAGTTGGAAATCCCCGCACTAAAGTCAGCTACAAATGGCTCACAAATCCCAGTTACTAATCCTGCACAGGTCAATGTGAAGGTACGCCATCTAAGTGGCTTATCCCACTTATCCCAGATGACTTCTAAAGCCATCTAAGTGTTGATGAGTCACTTATATAACTTATAAATGGTTCATAAGCCTGCTTAGTAAGTCATCTAAGTGTTGATTTTTGGCTTACCCTCTGATAAACGTTTACAAAAAACTATGGAAAATCACCCTGCTATTAATGGCTAAACCAACTATTTCTATGGCCATGTTCAATATCACTGGATTGGTTTAAGGGAAAATTTACAGGAAACCATGGTTTTTACCATCAAATATAGGGCTTTCCTGTAAATTTTCCCATCATCCAATTCTATGACAATAGTTTTTTGTATGTTTAACAGAGGGTATCAGTCCCAGTTCCTCACCGGAACTGTTGTTGGAGACCCCAGACGTGCACTCTCACGGCCGCGGGGAGACCCTGGAGCTGTCTTCGCCTCCAAAGGAAATATATGGGAAATATGAGAATTGACATCGGAAGACGTGGGGGGCAAGTATATATATATATATATACATTATATATATATTGTATACATTATATATATATACATTATATGTATATATATATACATTATATGTATATATATATATATACAATATATGTATATATACATTATATGTACATATACACATTACAAATATATATATATATGTGTGTGTCACACACTTGGAAACTAATACAAAAAAAATAGTGTCATTTGTGGAAGAAAATATGGGAACGGAGTGGAACATTTAGCCAAAAATGATGCTGAATATGGCCAAAACCCATCAAACGTCTGGGGTAAGCACTGTGGTTGCAAAAAGTGGGTCAAAGTGGGATCAGTGAGTCCTGATTCTTGGGCCCGCGGTCAATGACACCATGTGGGAATATAAAGGACACACCACACACACCAACTTGGGATAGCAGGATATACTGGATACAATTGGGTCAAAATGGGTGAAAAAATAAGTTAAGAACTGCCAAAAACAGAATGGATCGGGTCTCTGCAAACATGGAGTTGGAGCCAGGATAGCTCAACATACTTACCGTAGCTCAACTTGTTGACTCTGTATCAATACCTATAAATGCATTTTGGGAGACTTTGACATCCATTTCCCAGCTATTTCCCAGCTATTTTGATGGTGCAACAATGCGGTTGCTGACTCTTTTGCTGCAAGATTTCAGTGTCTCCAGACTGGCTGTCTGGCTCACATGCACCTCGCCCGGGCCTCAGTGGGCCGCCGGCAGATTCTGACCGCTGACCGGTCTGGCGTCTGGAGCTCGGAGATCCATGATGGACCGCAACTGACAACTGGGGCTGGGAATACTGAGTGGTGGGTAGTTATCTAAGTTATCTAAGTGTGTCTGTGTTTGTGGATTGCGTGAATGTCTTGTAATTTATATCACTATATTATGATATATTATGTATACACAGTGTGAGTGGATGATGTGCGCGCGGGTGTATGTATGTGTCTGTAGGTTTGTGTAAATTTAAATGCAATGCAATTTGCTTGGATACCATAGTGAAGAATGAATATAAAGAAAATTATGATCACAACAATCATGATCACAATCAGAGCAAAAAGTCTGGTTGATTCTTTTGAACCATGATTCAGGTCGAACATAGTTTCCACCGGCTCGTGTACCATGCTGCACCATCGACAACCGCCGCATCTTCAGGATCTCAGGCTCTCGACGGAACGCCCAAAAGCCATTCCCAGCTGCACGATTGACAGTTGCGGAAACAAGGCTGGGCATATTCTGTAGTTGCGCATCTTTGGAAAGGAACCCTAAAGGTATTTGATGCAACGCTCCTTCGCCCTCCACCACTCTGGATGGCTAAGGCTGGGCCACCAAATGAGATTCACAGAGAAATACAGAAAAAAAAACATGTTGATGTCTCTGTGCTACAGAAAGCTACGAAGCCCCCGAGGAACTATGCTTCCAAAGCTTTAGTTCACCTTCAGAAATGCTCAGTATATGGACATGAGAAGGTGAAATATCCCCCCAATGCTTCCAAAGCTCTGGTGCAGAAATGAGAAGAATACAAGTTGGACGGGGCGTTGCTTAAAAACTTAAATGGCGAGGACCCGCAAATGCCACCGGGGATGTGAGGTTCTCGCATCTCTTTGCGCTCAGGAAAATTCCATGGCAAGTCGTGAGGCTCCTATGTAAGAATGCGCTGGACTCGCGTATCAAGATAATGTCAAAATCGTTCAAAATGAGTAGTTTGAATCTACCTGTTTCTCTGACTCTGGTTCTAGTCTTGCAGTGCTTGTGGCGAATGATCTTTCAAAGCATGATGAATTTCACATGGCACAGCTATTGGTCCACTGCGAAAAAAGCGCTCCTCCATGCCTCAAACATGACGAGCTTCACCTGTCAGGACATGTCAGGACCATTGGGTCCTGTCTGTTGAATCTCTTGGTTGAACGAAAAAAACATACCCTCCGGTAATTTAACATAGCCATGGAAAATGGCCCATTTATAGTGGATTTTCCCATTGAAAATGGTGATTTTCCATAGTTATGTTAGTTTACCAGAGGATATTCACTGCAACCAAGGAGCAGTCACTGATGCACCTTAGATCTGAATGGAAGAGCTGGAGGAGGTATGTACGGTTTTTTTCAGGCAGGAAAACTCCAGCTGGGAACGTCCGAGCCGAGCTTCATGTCCATAAATCGCAGGGTGTCTTTGCTTCTTCCACACTGCTGCTCCACTGTGCTGTGGATGAGCTGCTGTGCATGAGTTTTCCTTGGCACTCCAGGGCCAAATGTCTGAGTCCAGAGCCCAGCTTCCAACCTCCCTGTTCAAGGAACAGCACAGTCAACATCAAAAAAATCCAGACTCCTATCTACTGGATCTACAAGTAGGATACTGATGTTGAACAATCAATACTTCTCTTCCACTAAAATCCTGGTTCCATCAATAATAATTAAGCCATATTCAGCCTCCCCCAGTTGGGTCCCTCTGACCACAACCCTCCCCAGTGGATGCTGGATCCGAGGCACGCCACATCGTAAACTAATTCTGCCTGGATCCAGGCTTCCGTCTCTGCTTCAGCCTGCAAATAAACCAATCCAGCAGCTTCGTATGTGCTTCCTGGATTCAACGGGTGTCTCTATCTATCATATATATAGTCCATAATTATCATAATAAATATATATATATATATTATAACATTTTGTAACGATCATATCATATACATGGAGCATCACAAAAATCAACATTAAATGTATCTATCGGACGCACCATATATATATATACACAGTGTGTATATATATATATATGTATGTATATATATGTATATATATGTATATATATATTATATTATATATATATTATATATTATATATATATATTATATTATATTATATAATATATATATAGATAGATAGATCTGGATATACCTGCTCAGTTTAAATTCCGGCCTTCGTCATGCCTTTCTGCAAGCATTTTCGATATTCTCGTGCAAGATCCCACAGCAACTGCAGCCGGCAGAAATGACAACCCTCCCCAAGGCTCAACATTTGGGATGAAAAATGTCAACCCCAACAAAATATACCCACCGACTTACACTTAGAACCTAACTGTGAGTCCGCAACTATAGATGGTTTCATCATGTTTCATACTACCCTCCGGTAAACTAACATGTTTTTTGCTATTGAAAATTATACCACAGAAAATGTGGATGTAGCCATTGATAGCATGGTGGATCTTTCCAGTTCGTTATGTGCAAAATGACCAGGCCTGGTTTTTATACCTGCAGTACAGTAGATCCAAAAACTTCGGTCCTGGGGATCCGGACCCGTAAGAGCTGCTGATCGCGGAGATACTGCAACTTGGCTGGGCTGTGCAAGGCCCCCGAGAGCCACGCCTGATCTGGTCCACTCCACCGGAAATCTCTGAAAAGTCTGGAAAGATCTGGAATTGAATCTGATGTTGAGTCCTTCTCAAAATAATAGATACATGATGATACATGTACAGTATTACATGTAGATACAGAAACCCTTAAACATCAATGATTCAAAATCCTGCAAAGTCTCCAAGTGCCTTCAGCACGCGCCAAAGCAATCGAGCTACAGCCTAGGTCGTTTTCCAAGACTCAGATTGGGGGTTTCTTAAATGGGGGATCCCCAAAATAGATGGTTTATAATGGAAAATTCCTGTTCAAATGATTTGGGGGTCCCCCATTTTAATTTAGGAACCCTCCGATTGACTTTTTAAGCCCAGACCCAAACCCTCCGATTGACTTTAAAAAAAGAACTGAAGAGGGGTCTCTGCAAACCATCCAAAATTGTGTGGATGTTCGAGTCTAGGACCCATTATTTTTGCCCGGAGAGTATATTACTGTGGGATTGCTTTTAATGGTTGATTTCAGGGAAATCCACATGAAAACATATGATGAAATCAGGGATGTTCCTTCGTTTTGCCCATATGTTTCCACCTCCAAGCTGCTGGGAATTTGCTGTGCTTCTTCACCAGGTCTCGAGTTAACATTTGTTGCAACACTCGGCTGTCGCCTTCGGCGAAGCGACAACCTCAGGGCATCTGGGGACCGCATGGATCACTCGTTGACTGGCTGCCCCATCTGAGCTGGTGAGCAGAGCAAGATGTCGTTGTTGGAGCCAAAGGGTGAAGAAGCCATCAGACTGAAAGACCCGACCTCGCAGTGCTGAGTCACTTTTCCACGATGGGGCCCAAACCTAAGGGGCCCCTACCTAGTACCTAGTGCCCAAAACTCTTGTACATAGTACTTATTCAAAGATACCATCTGGTTATTTAACATAACCATGGAAAATCCCTTATAAATGGAGGGTTTATAGCTGGGAAAATCATCTATAAATGGGCCATGTTCCATGGCTATGTTAAATAACCAGAGGGTACCAATGATGACATGCTTGTTTCGATTGATGGAGGCGGTGAATTTTTAGAGCTCCGACTTGGTCTGCCAAGTTACATCTCTGCGCATTAGCGCAAGGGACTTGATGGCAAACTCCACTGCTTCAACCTGCCGGGCATCCAATATCAGGATATGGTTTTGTCCAAAATGGGACCCAACATGCCCAACAAAAAATTGCCATGGCAAACCCATATTCTTGCTGCGACATTCTAGCTTCGAATTGGTCAGCTGTTGGGATTGCCAACTACTTACAGGCATACAGGTATAGTAGCGTATAGTACCATGAGCGGCTGGGCAAATGGACAAAGGTATCGCTCACACAGTGCTCAATCAGCAGGAAACCTTTGGACAAGTAAGGGTTTCTTGCAACTTGCAAGTGACATCTGGTAGCCATAAAATTATATAAAATTCATGGATACTAGCTGCACTAGATTGGTTTGTCTGAAAATAGTGTACCCCAGAAATCTGGTGGTTTTCCCCATTAAAATGACACAAGTTGGTTGTTCATCCCTCATTCTCAGACACACGTATCATAGTGTCGACTATATATCCTATTGCATCACAGTTATATCCCACCATATTCTCATATTAGTTGGCTACATCCCCATTGGTAATCAAACATGGTTAGCTGGAAAATCCGCCATTTAGTCGTATTTACTTCGATGATTTTCACAGCTATAAACCTTCATTTAGTTCGACAATTTTCGCATCCAGCCACGTGTGATGACACGGAGGGTACATCCATCAACCACTATATTAATATATGTATATATATATATATATTAATCATCATGTTTTTGACCATTCTCAACCACTATGAACCATTACTTAAGCATTATATAAACACCGTTAAACATTATCAATCATCAATCATCATTAATCACCATTTGTTTAACCATTCTTAATCACCATTCATCATCAATCATGATTTACGAATGGTTTAATGATCATATTTATATATATATATATATATTAAATCATCATTAATCATCATCATCATCATCAATCATCATTGTTTGTTATAATTTACCCATTGTTAAATCATCACTAAGCCATAGGTCGTTATAATTTACCCATTGTTACCCTCTGGTAAACTAACGTAACTATGGAAAATCACCATTTTTAATGGGAAAATCCACTACAAATCACCATTTTCAATAGCTATGTTACTTTACCAGAGGGTAACCACTGTTCACGATGATTTCACCCATGGCCTTGGCAGCTGCGATGCGCGTCACCAGTGCTCGCGAGAGATCTTGGGACGACTCGATGGCCTCGGCCATGGCGGTTTTTCCGTGGAGGTGGAGGTAATTTTGGGCTACCCCAATAGCTGGACGGGGGGTATCCCCTAAAATAGGGAAGCCTCCTAATATGTGTATATATATATATATGTGATTATACAGAAATTATACATGTATAGATTCTATAGATGTGGATGTACATTCTTTCATTTTATGTTGCATGTACTTCTACATTAGATATACGTATGTACATGTGGATGCATGCATGCATGCATGCATGCATGCATGGATGGATGGATGGATGGATGGATGGATTGATGGATAGGTAGATAAATAGATAGGTAGATAAATAGATAGGTAGATAAATAGATAGGTAGATAAATAGATAGGTAGACAGATGGACAAATGGACAAATAGACAGATCGATAGTTGGATAGTTGGACAGGGTTGGATACGGGTGGACAAGGGTGGACAAGGGTGGACAAGGTTGATCATCTGTCACCCCCCATAGCATGACATGTCATGGCCTCCGCAAACTCTTTCTGAAGAATGAGCAGGAATGCCTGCCGCGTGATCCATGACTTCCATGACTGGTCAACTGGTACTGCTTGGTGCTTTCCCATCCAAGATGTGGAGGGTCAATAATTATCGAAGTCGGGGATGAACATTGCACAGCAACTAGCTTCGTGTGACCAGCACCAGGGTCCTGACATATCCTCAAAACCTTTCTTGTGTGATAACTTGTGTATAGCTTCATTGTTTGATGACTTAAAGACTTATATGAAGATCATGTCTTCCCGAAAATTTGGTGTAAAATCAATGCTTTCCTGTAGATGTTCCCTTACAGTTCTTACCAACGTCAAACCATGATGTTTTGGAAAAAAAAACATGATCATGGGTCAACACCAATAATTAATATAATTTGAATAATACCATATGTTTTACATCAATAATATCATAATAATTCATAATATACCACATCTTTTGGAGGATGCACATCCACAACTACCAGCCATGGAGTTCACCCCTGGCGACCGCCAGCGCGGACCTTGTGAACGTTCAGGCCGACCTGGCTGGTCCAATATGGAGGTGTCCTAAAATGGAGGTACCGGGGTACCCCAATAGCTGGATAGTTTATGTTGGAACATCTGATTAAAATGGATGATAACTGGTGGTACCCCTATAGGCCCTAGGAAACCTCCATATAAATCTTCCATTTTGGGGGCATGATCATACCCCTTGAGAAAATTTCTGGGATCTGTAAATCCTATCAGCTAAGTCACTGGCCACTGGATCCCAAAAAGAATGGGACCCTGGATGACCGGCCTCCACACTATGCAGAACTTTCTTCATGTACGGCAGCTCTGCCAGGGGCATCTTTCGCTCCTAAATGAAGGGCGGAGTACAAAAACAAGGACTTCGCAGCACGGCAAATGCCAAATCCAAATGAACAAGTCACAGAAGCAGTTAGTGGTTCCATCTGAAAATAGCTGGAAAACATGAGCTTCATCAAATTGTCAGTCCTTGTCTACCCAGACCATTCTGCTTTCAGCGTACTTTCGGGTGACCCGAAGAACGCCCTCCACATATGCAATCGCCTTAGCTGTCACAAGACTTGTTTGCAGGGCATTTCACTTTGGTACCATAGCCTTTCACATCCTTAAAATACTGCCCGAACAAATGATACAGGATATATTCACCACATCAAGTTTAGGTATCAAACACGGCAACTGGAAACCTCCAAATTCAACACACAAATTACAACTGAACCATTCGAGTGTTTCCTGGATCCCCACTTAAAATGACCAATGACTTGGATCCCGAACCGGGAAAACATCAAAGAACCACCCAAAGAGATAGAAAAAGTGAAATCCTCAACAAAATAGTGGCAAATTACGTTTCCATCTTTAATTTTTGGGGTGGGATACTAAGTACAATGTATACATATAATTATGTATATGTATATATGTATATTATATATATATGTATATATATATATATGTATAGTTGGATATGATCATGAACATCTCCATCTGAAGAGCAGCTAGCCATTCCCAGCTCTCGCTCCGTGCCCAGTGGCTGAGTCGGAGATACAAAGTCGCCCTGACAGCAGCCGCTGCGCGATCTGTACAAAGGAAGGTGGCCGCTGACCTCGGCGAACGGAGGTTCGCCATGTGGAGCCATGGAAAAAATCCAGGGTTTTTTGATGGTTTTAAAACAAGGGAACCATCCTTTAGGGGGTTGAGCCACTTGGAATTGGTGAAGTTTTGAAAACAATGAAGTGGGGATGACTAAACCTAGTATTTCTTGGAATTTTTACAAGTCAAACGATATATTTTTTTGGGAGACTATGTAGCATGCCATGGCCAACTTCCCAATTGATCAACTTAGACATGTCTATATAAACATCCCAGAAACGACAAAAGAATACATTCAAATAAGTGTCTGTCTCGGTCAATACCAAATAATATTAAATTGGTTTGATGAACCTCACAATTAGACTCTATAAAGGCAACTCTTTTCATTTTTGCGATGTTCACTAAGGTACCAGGGCTTCGACATGTGATCCATTCCCAAATATTACGACTATGTGTGTTCCCTTCCACCAGCCCGCCTGCGAAGGTGTATTCGGCCTTCCAACTTCCGTCAGGAAAAGCGCGTGGTCGCACATTGCACAGCTTCGACAGCAACGCATCGGGAGGCAACCAAACCTGATCAAAGGACCTCGGAAATGGGCAAAACCAATGGGGTAAACTTGAGAAATTCTAGGAAGTCTACATTTGGACCCAAAAAGCAGGCTGTTTTTTTGAGCTGTTTAAGCTATGGCCGGCCTAAAAAACATCAGTAAATCTGCATTACATCGAAACTGAGATCCTGACACTCTGGCATTGTCCAAAGCATTGAAAGTTGTTTTCTCGCCCATGCTTTCTCGATGCAGGCCGGTGGATGTCATGTCCTCAGTGTTGCAACCTGGCTCTGAATTGAAGAGTTGTTTAAAAGAACTGTAGCTTCTCATTTCTAGTTCTCTACGGAAATCACTGAAATTAAGGTTTCGATGGGTGCTCCCCAATAAAATGATGGCTTAATTATATGGCTTAATCTTACTAGGAGCAATGATATGATTTGGAGGGATTTCCCATACTTTTCAAGTACCACATGGGTTTCACTGAAAACATGGTACCCATCCCATCCACTGGTGCATCATCATTTTCCATATTAAAGTTGCCATGAATTGGGGGTTAACCCCCA